>RCMZ01000100.1_pt1 | contig 51797 bp, 45 predicted proteins | sample 2041141 | NCBI WGS metagenome assembly RCMZ01 (sample SAMN09708263, study PRJNA481090) | Wastewater metagenome, whole genome shotgun sequencing project. | biome: sewage; isolation source: Davis station wastewater (DW) | place: Antarctica: Davis Station | collected 2010-03-01 | reverse complement strand
CAGACACAGACGACGCCCAACCGCCTCCAGCGCCACGGCCAGGGCGTCGGTGTCCAGCTCCGACCCCATCGCGCGGTAAAGGGCCACGACCTCCCCCTCCGGCAGCCGGTCCGAATGATCGGCGGCGCGCGCCGCCGCCTCTGGGCCCAGCCCGGCCAGATGTTTGCGTCGCGTACGCATGTCCGCGCGCTGTTGGGACTTGTCGCTCATGGAAACAGTCTCGCGTCCCAATAGACGGGGGTGTTCAGCCCGGTCGTTATCCGCGCGAACTCGGAATGGGTGGGATTGATCAGGATGTTGCTGTCCAGCCGCGCCACGACGGAGGGAACGATCAGGATCAAGGACCGCGCCGATCTGTGCCATTCGCAGCCGAAAGCGCGGCTGACTGCGCCATTCGCCAAATCCCAGCCCGAATGGGCGGCGGGCTGAAACACCTCGTAGCTGACGCCTGCGGGGATGGCGATCTCGACATAGTGCTGGTTCGGCGGCAGGGCGCCGGAGCCGTGGACCAGCTTCTCCAGCAGGGTGGTGGAATAGTGTTGCGCCGCATAGATCAACGGATGGATCGGGTCATTCCAGCGGCCTGGATTGATGGTCGATCCGGTGGCGTCGAAGATCGGGTAGGCCCCCGCCGGATCGCCGATCCGATAGGCGGTCAGCCCCTTGTCCAGCCGCTGGGCCGTCAAGCCGCCGAGCCGTAGCGCAGCCGACCCAGAATATCGCACACCAGTTCGGCGCCCAGTTCGCTGCCGATGGCCACCGTCATCGGGGCCTGATTTTCCAGCATGGCGTGGGGGCGGAACAGAAAGCCGCGCGCCGCGACATCGCCGCCCCAGACCGCCACCGCCTCGGCCCAGACGCGGGCGACGCGGGCGACACGCTCGCTGGCGGCGGGAGATAGGACCCCGGACTTGTTCCGTGCCGCCGTGGCGCGCGGCACCACCTTGTGGCGGAAGGCGTTGTCGTCGGGGCTGACGGCGTCGGCCACCAGCGTCAGGGCGCGCGTCGGCAGACCGGCGCTGACCGATCGGGCCAGATCCATAGGCGAAATGCTGGCGGCGTCCTTGACCCCCAGCACATAGGCGACAGTGGAATAGTCAGACATGACCGACCTCGCTCAACATAGACACGATGTTGTCTCGCATGAGACGTTTGTCAATGACGGCAAGCCGATGTGGCTGAGCGGGATCACGCACACGCGCTCAAGCAGCGAGCCGCCGCGCGGCGAGCGTTAGCGCCAAAAAGAATGAGAGGTGGCGGCGCCGCGCGAACCGTGAAGAACGTTTAAATCCTCTCGACCTGGGTAGCCAGGTGGGCTCCATATGCCCAGGCCCTCGAGCCCGGACAGGGACAGATCCCGTAGAGTGAATTAAGGTCAGAAGGATATGTTGTCTTCGACGTGAGCCACAGCATGACCCGCCGTCGCGATAGATAGTCCTTCGCGACGCCTTTCGCCAGCGCCGTCATGACAAGTTTCACGCTTGCGCCCAAGCCGGGATCAACAGGGGATCAGATCCCCTGGACGATCTTCTCGATCCGCGCGGCGACGGCGTTCAGGGCTTCGGCCACGCCATCGGTCGAGGGCGCGGGTTGTGCAGGCGGGACAAGGCCCGGCTTGCCGCTGTTCAGCCGCGCCTCATGCAGTTCGTCCGCCAAAATCAGCGCCGACATCAGAAACAGCCGCAGATCGCCGACATGGCCCACGTCCTGGGCCACCTGACGCACCTGGTTGTCGAATTGTTTGGCCAGGATGCGGACCCGCTCTTCCTGTCCGTCGGCGCAGCCCACGGCATAGGGGCGGCCGTTCACATCCACCGTCACGGTCGCCATCAGCGGGTCTCCCCTTCGGATTCAGCCAGCACGTCGCGCACGGCCTCAGCCGCGCGACCGAGAGCCTCGGACGCCTCGCGGCCCGCAGCCTCCAACGCCGCCACCCGCGCCCCGTCCGCCCGGGGCGCGAACAGATCATCGTCGCTGGCGGGCGAGGGCGAGGCGGTGCGCGCCTTCAAATCCAGGATCTTGCGTTCAAGGCCGGCCAGAGCCCGGTCGATGCGGGCCCGTGCGGCCGTTGTGGCGTCTGCCATCGGTCGCTCCTTACAAATTGCGTATAGAACCCGAGGACGCGTCGGGGTAAAGCGGCGCGCCCCTTATTTTCCGCATCACGACGAAAGGTCTGCACAGTGACCGACGCCAAAGCCGCATCCCACTCCAGCGCTCGGGCCACTCCCGAGCAGATGGCGAACGCCATTCGCGTCCTCGCCATGGACGGCGTGGAAAAGGCCAAGTCCGGCCACCCCGGCATGCCGATGGGCATGGCCGACGTCGCGACGGTGCTGTTTTCGAAGTTCCTGAAGTTTGACGCCTCGCGCCCCGACTGGGCCGACCGCGACCGTTTCATCCTGTCGGCGGGCCACGGCTCGATGCTGATCTACGCCCTGCTGCACCTGACCGGCTATAAGGCCGCGACGAAGCAGGAGCTTGAGAACTTCCGTCAGTGGGGCTCCAAGACCGCAGGCCACCCCGAGTTCGGCCATATGCCGGGCGTCGAGGTCACCACCGGCCCGCTGGGTCAGGGTCTGGCCACCTCGATCGGTTTCGCACTGGCAGAGCGTCATCTGGCCGCCAAATACAGCGACGATCTGGTTGATCACCGCACCTGGGTCATCGCCGGCGACGGCTGCCTGATGGAAGGCGTGTCGCAGGAAGCCATCACCCTGGCCGGCCGCTATCAGCTGAACAAGCTGACCGTGCTGTGGGACGACAACGAAATCACCATCGACGGCAAGGTCGGTCTGTCCGACGCCACCGACCAGAAGGCGCGCTTCAAGGCCGCGGGCTGGGCGGTCAAGGCCATCGACGGCCATGACCTGGACGCCATCAAGGCCGCCCTGAAGTGGGCCACCCGTCAGGACAAGCCGACCCTGATCGCCTGCAAGACCAAGATCGGTCGCGGCGCCGCCACCATGGAAGGCAGCCACAAAACCCACGGCGCAGCCCTGGGTGCGACCGAGATCGAGGCCACGCGCAAGGCTCTGGGCTGGACCGCCGCGCCGTTCGAAATCCCCGCCGAGATCGCCGACGCCTGGCACAAGGTCGGCCGTCGCGGCGCCAAGGACCGCAAGAAGTGGGAGGCCCGCCTGGCCGCTTCGGACAAGGCCGCCGACTTCACCCGTGCGATCAAGGGCGACCTGCCGCAAGCCGCCTTCGACGCCCTGAACGCCAAGATCGCCGAACTGATCGAGACCAAGCCCGCACAGGCCACGCGCCAGTCGTCGGGCGCCGCGCTGGATCAGGTCTTCGCCGCCATCCCCGAGCTGATCGGCGGCTCGGCCGACCTGACCGGATCGAACAACACCTACGTTTCCGGCACGGCGATCCTGGACGCGCCCAAATATGAAGGCCGCTACGTCAACTGGGGCATCCGCGAGTTCGGCATGGCCGCCGCCCTGAACGGTCTGGCGCTGCACGGCGGGATCATCCCCTACGGCGGCACCTTCATGGTCTTCTCGGACTACAGCCGTCCGGCCATCCGTCTGGGCGCCCTGATGGGCGTGCGCGCCATTCACGTCCTGACCCACGACAGCATCGGTCTGGGCGAAGACGGCCCGACGCACCAGCCGGTCGAGCATCTGGCGGCCCTGCGCGCCATTCCGAACCTGCTGGTCTTCCGCCCCGCCGACACGGTCGAGGCGATGGAAGCCTGGAAGATCGCTCTGGAGACCAAGACTGCTCCGTCGGCCCTGGCCCTGTCGCGCCAGAAGACGCCCGCCGTCCGCACCGTCGCTTCGTCGGAAAACCTGACGGCCAGGGGCGCCTATGAGATCAAGGCCGCCAATGGCGAGGCCAAGGTCACTCTGTTCGGCACCGGCACGGAACTGGCTCTGGCGCTGGACGCTGCGGCGACTCTGGAAGCCGAAGGCACGCCGACCCGCGTCGTCTCGGTCCCCTGCTTCGAACTGTTCGAGCAACAGGACGCCGCCTATCAGGCCGCCGTCATCGGTCGTGGCACGGTGCGCGTCGCCATCGAAGCGGCGATCAAACAGGGTTGGGAACGCTTCATCGGCGAAGACGGCGCCTTCATCGGCATGTCCAGCTTCGGCGCCTCGGCCCCGGCGGAAATCCTGTACGAGAAGTTCGGCATCACCGCCGAAGCCGTCGTCGCAGCCGCCAAGGCCCGACTGTAAGAACCTGCCCTTCTCCCGACGGGAGAAGGTGGCCCGAAAGGCCGGATGAGGGGTTACGGTGCTGATCGCGTGGCACAGCGTGACCCCTCACCCTTTCGCGCCAGAACGACGGCTTGGCCGTCGTGCGCTCAAGCCCTCTCCCGCTGGGAGAGGGAAGGCTTGTGGAGCAGATGATGAAACCCGGCGTTCTTGGTCTTATCCTGGCGCTTGCTGCCCCTGCCGCCCACGCCCAGACCCCGGCTCAGGCCCCCGAGGTCGTCGAAACCCCCATCGTCATCGGTCAGTCGTTCGCCCTGCCCTCATCCATCATGGCCGCGTCGCGAGAGATCAACGTCTGGCTGCCCCCCGGCTATGACCAGTCGCAGACCCGATATCCCGTCCTCTACGTCCTCGACGGCGGGCAGGATCAGGACTTTCACCACATCTCAGGCATCGCGCAGTTGGGGACCATCGTCGGCACGACCCGCGACGTGATCGTCGTGGGCGTCGCCTCGGTCGACCGCCGCAACGAACTGGCCCTGCCCACCGAAGACCCCGAACTGATCGCCCGCTATCCGACGCAGGGTCAGTCCGACCGCTTCCGCCGCTTCCTAGCCGAAGAGGTCCAGCCCTTCATCAACGCCCGCTACCGCACCAGCGGCGAGACAGCCCTGATGGGGGAATCCCTGGCCGGTCTGTTCGTGGTCGAGACCTTCCTGAAAGAGCCGCAGATGTTCGACGCCTATGTCGGCGTCAGCCCCAGCCTGTGGTGGGACGGCGGACAGTTGGCGCGGCAGGCGGGCGCCCATCTGCGCGACCATTCCGGCGCGCCGCGCACCCTGATCCTCACGCTGGGCGACGAGGGCGAGATGATGCAGGCGCCGATGGATGTTTTGGTCGCCAATCTGCGCCAGTACGCCCTGCCGAACGAGCGCTGGAGCTTCACGCCCCGCCCGACCGAGAGCCACGCCACCATCTATCACGGCGCGGCGCTGGACGCCTTCCGCCAGCTTTACGCCTTCCCCGCGCCCTAGACCGCACTGAACACCCCGAACCGGAGCCTTAAGCCATGAAACTCGGCACCCCGCTTTCCGACACCGCCGTGCGCGTGATGCTGCTCGGCTCGGGCGAACTGGGCAAGGAAGTCGCCATCGAACTGCAAAGGCTGGGCGCCGAGGTGGTCGCCGTGGACCGCTATCCCAACGCTCCCGCCATGCAGGTGGCGCACCGCAGCCACGTCATCCCGATGACCGACCCGCAGGTGCTGAACGGGGTCATCATGGCCGAGGCCCCGCACATCATCGTGCCGGAAATCGAAGCCATCGCCACCGAGGTTCTGGCCGACATCGAAGCCGCCGGCATGGCCGTGGTCATCCCCACCGCCCGCGCGGTGCAGCTGACCATGAACCGCGAGGGCATCCGCAAGCTGGCCGCCGAAACCCTTGGCCTGTCCACCAGCCCCTACGCCTTCGCCGGTTCGGCTGAGGAACTGGCGGCGGGCGCCGAGGCCGTCGGCTATCCCAACTTCGTCAAGCCGGTCATGTCGTCGTCGGGCAAGGGGCAGTCCTTTGTCGAAAGCGCAGACGAAATCGCCGACGCCTGGACCTATGCGCAGGAAGGCGGCCGTGTCGCGGGCGCCCGCGTCATCGTCGAGGGCCGGATCGATTTCGACTTCGAGATCACCCTGCTGACCGTGCGTTCGCTGCGCGACGGCGTGGTCGTCACCGACTTCTGCGCCCCCATCGGCCACCGTCAGGTCAAGGGCGACTACGTCGAGAGCTGGCAGCCGCAGGCGATGAGCGACGCCGCACTGGCCTCGGCTCAGGATATCGCGGGTAAGGTGACGGATGCGCTGGGCGGCCTGGGCGTGTTCGGGGTCGAACTGTTCGTAAAGGGCGATCAGGTCTGGTTCTCGGAGGTCTCGCCCCGCCCGCACGACACGGGCCTGGTCACCCTGGCCAGCCAGGCGATGAGCGAGTTCGCCCTGCACGCCCGCGCCATTCTGGGCCTGCCGGTCGATGTGACCCTGCGCGAGCCCGCCGCCAGCGCCGTCATCTATGGCGGGATCGAAGCCCAGGGCGTCGCCTTTGAAGGCGTCGCCGAGGCTTTATCGGTGCCGACCGCCGACCTGCGCCTGTTCGGCAAGCCCGAAGCCTTCGAGCGCCGCCGCATGGGCGTGGCGACCGCGCGCGGCGCCGACACCGACCAGGCCCGCGAACGTGCGCGTGAAGCCGCCGGGCGGGTGAAGGTGGTTCGGGCGTAGCAACTCGCCGCCTGAAGTCCTACCGCTCCCTCTTTCGTCATCCTCCGGCGCGAAGCGACCGGAGGACCCAGCGGCGCGCGTGAGCGCGAACCTGTCGCTGATCTGCTGGCGCTGTGGGGGCGCATACATCGCCTTCTGCGCCGCAAGCGGCTTGCCGGAGAATGACGAAAGCGGAATGCACCTCTACGACTTTGGTCGATTGGCCTTGTCCCGCATTGTGGTGCAAACCATGGGCGAGGGCCGCGATCAGTCGGCCGGGAGGAACTGACGTGGGCAAGTTGAAGACACCCCTCATCTTCGGGGCCATCGCCATACTGGGTGCGGTGTCCCTGGGCATCATCGCCCTGCATGAGGGCGAGAGCATCAGCGCGGTGTGGATGGTGGTTGCAGCGGTCTGCACCTACGCCATCGCCTATCGGTTCTACGCCCGCTATCTGGCCAACAAGGTCATGCAGTTGAACCCGGCGCGGATGACGCCCGCCGTTCGACGCAACGACGGCCTCGACTATGTGCCGACGCCCCGAAACGTCCTGTTCGGCCACCACTTCGCCGCCATCGCAGGGGCGGGACCGCTGGTCGGGCCGGTGCTGGCCGCGCAGATGGGCTATCTGCCCGGCGTGTTGTGGATCCTGGTCGGCGCGGTGCTGGCGGGCGCAGTTCAGGACATGATGGTCCTGTTCATGTCCACGCGTCGCGACGGCAAATCCCTCGGGGACATGATCCGCACCGAGATGGGCAACATCCCCGGCATCATCGCCCAGGTCGGCGTCCTGATGATCATGGTCATCATTCTGGCCGTGCTGGCGCTGGTGGTGGTCAAGGCCCTGGCTGAAAGCCCGTGGGGCACCTTCACCGTCGCCGCCACCATCCCCATCGCCATCTTCATGGGCCTGTACACCCGCTATCTGCGGCCCGGACGCGTGGGCGAGATATCGGTCATCGGCGTGGTCCTGTTGATGCTGGCCATTGTCGCAGGCGGCCATGTGGCGGCTGATCCCTACTGGGGTCCGGCCTTCACCCTGACCGGCCCGACCCTGGCCATTCTGATGATGGTCTATGGGTTCATCGCCTCGGTCATTCCGGTCTGGCTGCTGCTGGCGCCGCGCGATTACCTGTCCACCTTCCTGAAGATCGGCGCCATCGTCGCCCTGGCCATCGGCATCCTGATCGTGCGTCCGCATCTGCAGATGCCCGCCATCACCCCCTTCATCGACGGCACCGGCCCGGTCTTCGCCGGCGCCCTGTTCCCCTTCCTGTTCATCACCATCGCCTGTGGCGCCGTGTCAGGCTTCCACGCCCTGATCTCGTCGGGCACCACGCCCAAGCTGCTGGAGAACGAAGCCCAGATCCCGCTGATCGGCTATGGCGCCATGCTGTGCGAAAGCTTCGTTGCGGTCATGGCCCTGATCGCCGCCACGGTTCTGGACCCGGCGGTCTATTTCGCCATGAACAGCCCGGCCTCCATCATCGGCACCGATGCGGTGTCCGCCGCCGCCGCCGTAGCCCAGTGGGGCTTCCACATCACGCCCGGAGAGCTTGAGCAACTGGCCCGCGACGTGGGCGAACATTCGATCCTGTCGCGCGCGGGCGGCGCCCCGACGCTGGCGGTCGGCATGGCCCACATCCTGTCCAACGTCATCGGCGGCAAGGCGATGATGGGCTTCTGGTACCATTTCGCCATCCTGTTCGAGGCTCTGTTCATCCTGACGACGGTCGACGCCGGAACCCGCGTCTGCCGCTTCATGATCCAGGATCTGCTGGGCGTCGCCGTGCCCAAGATGCGCGAAACCAAGTCGTGGGGCGCCAATGTGGTCGCCACGGCCCTGACGGTCGGTCTGTGGGGCTATTTCCTCTACACCGGCGTTGTCGATCCGCTGGGCGGCATCAACAGCCTGTGGCCCCTGTTCGGCATCGCCAACCAGATGCTGGCCGCTGTGGCCCTGATCCTGGGCACGGTCGTTCTGTTCAAGATGAAGCGTGAGAAGTTCGCCTGGGTCATGATCCTGCCCGCGACCTGGCTCCTGATCTGCACCCTGACGGCGGGCTTCCAGAAGCTGTTCCACCCGGACGTCCGCATCGGCTTCCTGGCCCACGCCAGAAAGTATCAGGAGGCCCTGGGTTCTAGCGAGTTGATCGCCCCGGCGAAGTCGGCTGCGGATATGCACCGCATCGTCGTCAACGACTACGTCAACTCAACCCTGACCGCCGGCTTCCTGTTCGTGGTGGTCACCATGGTCGTTTATGGCGTGCTGGCCTGCCGCAAGGCCTATCGCAACAACCGCCCCACCGCGCGTGAGTATCCTGAAGCTCACGACCTGACCCCAGCGGATGAGGCGGCGGACATCGCCCGTGCCTGATCCCCGCCCGGTCCCGACTTTGGCCCCAGCGCAGGAAGACCTGCTGTGTCTTTGCCGCGACACAGCTTTGCGCTGGGGTCGCGGCATCCGCCAGACCGCCAGCGCCATGATCGGCCAGCCCGACTATGACGCCTATGTCGCCCACACGGCGGTCAACCATCCCGACCAGCCCCCGCTGGACAAGGTGGCCTTCTTCCGCCTGCACGAGCAGCGCCGCTTCGGCGGTTCCGGCTCTTTCAAATGCTGCTGATCTAGAGGCCCGAGGTCTGGTTCTGGGCCTGACCTTCGGCCCCTGCCCGGCCCGTTGCCCGGTCCTCTGACTGAAGCGCTGCAATCGCCGCCTCCAGCGTCGGGTCTTGGCCCGCCCGCCGTTCCGCAACGCTGCGTGGCGCCAGAATATCGGGCGTGACCCCGCGTTTCTCCAGCCGCACGCCGCCCGCGGTCACATAATCCGAACGGCTCAGCGTCAGCCGTCCGCCATCCGGCAGGTTGGTGTCCTGCGCGATCAGGACCGAGCCGACCGTCTGCTCCCCGACCACAATTCCCCTCCCCGCCTCCTGAAGCGCGGCAGGCGTCAGTTCGGCGGCGCTTCGGCTGCCCTTGTCCACCAGAACAGCGACGGGGTTGGCGACGGGGGCGTCGTGATCGCCGCAGTCGCCCGCCGCCTTCAACGCCACAGCCCGCCCGCGCCGTCCCGTCCGCGTCGCCCAGACCTGACCGCGCGGCAGGAAACAGGTCAGCACCGATTCCGCCTCCCACAGGCGCCCACCCGGATTGGCCCGCAGGTCCAGAACCACATTCACATAGGCGGGAAGGCCGTCCAATTCCTGCCCGATCCAGCGGCCCAGTCCGGGATCAAACTGCTCAATCCTCAGCACCAGAACGCCGGATCGGGAATAGTCGGCGACGAAAGGTTGCGGCCCGTCCATCACGCGCGGCGTCAGGATGGTCTGGCGCCGCGCGCCCGTCTCATCGGTCAAATCCAGTTGCACGGGGCGTCCGTCAAAGACCTCGACGTCCGGCCCCCACGGTCTGCCGTCGACGGTGTTCAGGGTCCAGCCGACCTCGACCCCCGCTGTCTCGGCCGGTGATCCCGCCCGCACCCGCTCCACTGTCCAGACGTTGCGGTCCGCACCCGCCATCAGGGTCAGGCCCATGACCGCGCGACGTTCGAACATGGCGTCCTGGCGCCTGACAGCAGCAGGGGGACTGGCTGCGGCATGGCCGTCATCCAGCAGGTCCAGCATGTCGTTGATCACCCGGTACAGCGTCCGGTCATCCGTCGCCGCGACCGCCAAGTGTCGAAACCGCACCTTTGCCCCATCCCAGTCCACGCCGTGCAGGCCGGGGTCGTAGTATCCGCGCTGAACCTCGTTCCAGACCCGGTCGAAAACCCGCTCGTTCATGCGGGTGCGTGCGCGGTCAGGCGGCGGCTGGACGATGTCGGAGAAGCGCAGGGGCCGCGCCGCTTCCCCTGTCATCTGGGGCGACGCCGACACCTCGCCCGCCGCCAGCAGCAAGGCCAGCGGCAGCAGGCTCGTAACCTTCAGGAAGCGGCGACCATCCATGCCCCGATCCTTGTCCCAACCCTGATCGGCCCGCAAGTCACGATGCCTGGCGCGTCTTGCCTTCGCCCCACACACGGGCCAAGAGCAGCGCCGAATTCACGGACCACGATCATGCCCATCACCACGGTCGGCCTCGATGCCGACGACACCCTCTGGCACAACGAGACGATCTTCCGCCTGACCCATGCGCGGTTCGTCGATCTGCTGGCCGATCACGGCGACGAGGCCACCATCGAGGCGCGTCTGGCCGAGACCGAGCAGCGCAATCTGCGGCTCTATGGCTACGGCGTGAAGGGCTTCACCCTGTCGATGATCGAGACGGCGATGGAGCTGACAGACGGGACCGCCCCGCCCCACGTCGTGCGCGAGATTCTGGCCGCCGGTCGTGAAATGCTGGCCCACCCGGTCGAGACTTTGCCCGGCGTGGACGAGGTCATCGCAGAACTGTCCGAAAAATACCGTCTGGTCCTGATCACCAAGGGGGACCTGATGGATCAGGAGCGCAAGCTGGCGGCCTCAGGCCTGGGCGAACGGTTCAGCGCCGTCGAGATCGTCTCCGAGAAGGACCACGCCACCTATCAGCGCGCCTTCACCCGCCACGGCACCGGCGCAGCCGAGGCCGTCATGGCCGGAAACTCGATGAAGTCCGACGTTCTACCCGCCATCGCCGCAGGGGCCTTCGCCGTCCATATACCCTACCATGTCACCTGGGCCCACGAACTGGCCGACGCGCCGGAAAACGAACCACGTTATGTATCCCTTTCCCGCATCGGCGAGTTGCCCGACTGGATCGCCGCCATCGACGCATAAGAAAAGGGCGGCTCTTTCGAGCCGCCCTTTGCCGTTTGACGATGCGCCGCGCTTAGAAGCGGGCGCGAATGCCGCCGAAGAACTGACGGCCATAAAGGTCGTAGATCGACGACGTTCCATTGCCGCTCAGACCATATGGGATGGTGTTGTCGAAGGCGTTCTTGACGCCGCCAAACACTTCCAGACCACGCGCATAAGGCATGTTCTCGAAGGAGTAACGGACGGTGAAGTCGTGGTAGAACTGCGCACGAACGTAACCGGGATAGACGTTTTCTTCCGGATTGATTCCGGCCTTCGGCGTCACGTCAAAGCGTGCAACCTCATCCTGGAAGCGCGCTTCCCAGCTCACCGACAGCGGACCGTTGGTATAGTTCACGCGTGACTGGAAGGACCATTCCGGCGAACCGATTTCGCCCTTGTTGACGTTGACCTGATCAGGACGATCCTGGAACTCGAAGAAGTTCAGCTTCGTCAGGTGGTTCGCAGTCAGGTTTGCAGTAACGCGGCCGCGCAGACCGCCAAACATGGTCGGGTGGTCCGTGGACAGTTCTTCCAGATTTTTGGTGTAGGCCACCTGGAAATCCCAGCCCGTGGTCTCAAGCGCCGCAGCGTTGATGTAGGTGGTTTCGACGAAGTTGATGTTGCCGTCAGCGCCGCGCGTGAACAGCGAGCAATAGCCTGTGTCCAGCCCGCCATTGGCGTCATAACAGTTATTGATGATGTTCTGCGCGCTGATCGATGCGATCGCGTTGTCGATGCGGATGTCATAATAGTCTGCGGTGAAGCTGAAGCCCGGCATCCAGCGCGGCTGCAGAACGACGCCGGCCGTCCAGCTCTTGGCTTCTTCGGCTTCCAGATTCGGGTTGCCGCTAGAGGTGCCGTTGATCGAGGCGTTGGTGTTAGCGCGGAACCCGACCGGCACGCCCGCCGCCGCACAGTTGGCGACACGATTCGGATCCAGTTGGATGCTGTTCACATCGCAAGGATCGGTGACCGAGAAGAAGGACGCCGTCGCAGGCAGGAAGGCCTCGGTGATGTTCGGCGCACGAACGGCGCGCGAATAGGTGCCGCGGAAGGTGACGTCACGAACCGGGGCGTAAAGACCGCCAACCTTCCAGGCCTCGGCGCCGCCGATGGTCGAATAGTCGGCGTAGCGATAGGCGCCGTCGATCGACAGACGATAGGCGAAGGGCTTGTCAGCCAGCAGAGGCGCGTTGAATTCCAGGAAGCCTTCAGTGACGTCAAACTCACCATAGGCGTCGGGTTGAGCCGCCGTTTCCGAAAGGCCAGACTTCACGAACGGGTCATTGATGTTCTCGCTCGTTTCCTTGCGATATTCAAAGCCGCCAGCGAAGGCCAGAGGGCCTCCCGGCAGGGTGAAGAACTTCTCAGTGTTGAAGTTAAACAGACCCGTGACCACTTCCTGCGTGATCGTGTGCGTGCGGATCGTGCTGTGGCTTACATAATCAATAGCAGCCGCGCTGTTCTGGCGTCCGAACACATTGAACGGCACGCAGGTGTCGCTCGTCATGCCGGTCGGCGCTTCATAACCCGCGTACTGAGCCGAAGGCACATTTACGCGGCATTGGATGGAACCATCCGGCGCCCGCACTGCGTCGATTGCGGCCGCATAGTTTCCGGGGATGGTGTTGCCCGTGCCTTTGAAGGTGTTTTGAGTCTCGCCGTAATTGTAGGACAGATCCCAGCCGAAATCGGCCATGCTGGTTTCAAACTTGCCCTTCAGACCGCCCACGATCCGGTAGGTTTCGCGGGTAATGTCATTCTTGCGGACGCCGATGTCTTCATTGAAACGACCGAAGCTGATGTCACGGCCCGCGACCACGGCTGCGATTTCAGGCGTGATGAAGGCGTTGTCGGCCTCGATGATATGGTCGCCGAAGGTGAAGGACGGCTGGAAGAAGTCCTTGATTTCCGAACGCACATATTTCGCATCAATATAGGCGGTGATGTTATCAGTGAGGTCGAAACGGCCACGCACATTGGCGCCGTAACGGTCCGTCTTGGGCACCAGAACTACGTAGTCATCAAGCGATGCGCAGGTTTCGCAATCCGCAAACTGACCGAAGGCGAAGCTGTTTTCACCGATCCGAGGCTGTTGCGGGACAGGACGGCCGTCACGCGTGAAGGCGGAGATGATGTCATAGGTGTTGGCGTCGAAGATCACGCCATTCTCATCCAGGAAGTCCGTCAAGACGTTCGGCACGAGGAAACGGTTCGGAATGCCGTCGTTCGGTCCGGTGTTAGCCGGATTGATGATGTTCCCCCAGTTCTTGATGCCCTTGATGTCGCTGGCCAGCACCTGGTCAGAGTGGTCATAGAACAGGGTGCCGGTCAGATTGGCGCGACCGTCGAGGAAATTCTTACCGAAGACGCCGTTCACCGACCAGTTCTTGCCGGAACCAGTTTCCGCACCGCCGTATTGAGCGGTCAACTCACCGCCCTCGTAGTCGTTCTTCAGGATGATGTTGACCACGCCGGACACCGCGTCCGATCCATAGACGGCCGAGGCGCCGCCAGTAATCACTTCCACATGGTCCACCAGCGCCGCCGGCACGGCGTTCAGGTCGACGGCGGCGCTGCCTGCATCACCGCCAACGTGGCGCTTGCCATCAATCAGCGTCAGGGTGCGCGACGCGCCAAGACCGCGCAGGTTGGCGAAGTTGAGGCCGCCATCGTCGCCGAAGCTGTCGGAGTTGCCGCGAACTGTGGCGTTAGCGCTGAGCGCCGGCAGTTGGGCCAGGATATCACCCAGGTTCTGCGTGCCTGCGTTTTCAATCGCTTCGCGCGATACGCTTGAAATCGGCGTCGGCTGCTCAAGATTGGGACGCGGAATGCGCGAGCCGGTCACGACGATCTCATCAAGCGTTGTGGTCTGTTGACCAGCTGCGGGCGCCACCTGAGCAACCGCAGGAAGTGCTGCCATTAGACCGAATGCCGACAACATGCTGCCAGCGAGCAAACGAGAACGACGGTACGTCAAATCCAGACCTCTCAAAGTCATAAAGCGGCAACCTTAGAAAGGCTGCGGCGCTTAATACTTGCGCGGGGGAACACAAGTTTGATGCGGCACCCTAAAGCCTTTGACACGCCCCATCCAAGCCCCGATTGTGACCAAACAGCAACATAAGGGTCACAAACGCCCAATTAAGCCACAGGCGTTTTGAGGCGTCTGACAGTTTGCGGCGTCTTTATGTTCCTCGGGGCGACAGACTGGCGAGTGTCGCCGCAAGTAATGTTTCCAGTTGCTCCCTCGCCCCTCCCTCTCTAAACGGGCCGCTTAACCGACAACCCGACGCGAACGTCGCATGGCCTTGCCGTGCGGGGACTTCTCACGCGCGTAGAAACCGAAGGAATGTGCCGCTCTTGCTCGCGCCGGACATCAGTCATGACGAACGCGACGCCATGGTGCGCGCGGCGCTGGCCGAACAGGGCGACAGCGGCGTGACCCCGCGTCACACGCGTTTCTACTTCTATGGCGAAGGCGACCACGGCGACCTGAACGAGGTGGCCCGCCGCGCAGGTTTCCTGACCAGCGGAGCCGACGATTCCACCACACTCGAGACCACCATGGCGGTGGACGAAACGTCGTTTTCGGCGACCTCCGCCATGATGCAGACCTGGGCCGCGGCCTTCCAGCTGGACTATGACGGCTGGGACTGCGCGGTCGTGACCCATTAGCGTTCAATAAGAAGAAGAGCTGGCGATGCCCAAGCGCACAGACATCAAGTCCATCCTCATCATCGGCGCAGGCCCGATCGTCATCGGTCAGGCGTGCGAGTTCGACTATTCCGGCGTTCAGGCCTGCAAGGCGCTTAAGGCCGAAGGCTACCGGGTCATCCTGGTCAACTCGAACCCCGCCACCATCATGACCGACCCGGAGGTGGCCGACGCCACCTATATCGAGCCGATCACGCCCGAGATGGTCGAGAAGATCATCGCCAAGGAACGTCCCGACGCCCTGCTGCCCACCATGGGCGGCCAGACGGCGCTGAACACGGCGCTGGCGCTGGACGCCTCGGGCGCCCTGACCAAATACGGCGTCGAGATGATCGGCGCGAAGGCTGATGTCATCGACAAGGCTGAGGACCGCCAGAAGTTCCGCGACGCCATGGACAAGCTGGGTCTGGAATCGCCCCGCTCCAAGGCCGCCCATTCGATGGAAGAGGCGCTGGAAGGGCTGGAATTCGTCGGCCTGCCCGCCGTGATCCGCCCCAGCTTCACCCTGGCCGGCACCGGCGGCGGCATCGCCTTCAACCGCGAGGAGTTCGACGAGATCGTCGCGCGCGGTCTGGACCTGTCGCCGACCACCGAAGTCCTGATCGAAGAGTCCGTGCTGGGCTGGAAGGAATACGAGATGGAGGTCGTCCGCGACACGGCGGACAACTGCATCATCATCTGCTCGATCGAGAACATCGATCCGATGGGCGTGCACACGGGTGACTCGATCACCGTGGCCCCTGCCCTGACGCTGACCGACAAGGAATATCAGCGGATGCGGACCGGCTCGATCAACGTCCTGCGCGAGATCGGCGTCGAGACGGGCGGATCGAACGTGCAGTGGGCGATCAACCCTGCCGACGGCCGCATGGTCGTGATCGAGATGAACCCGCGCGTGTCGCGTTCGTCCGCGCTGGCGTCCAAGGCCACCGGCTTCCCCATCGCCAAGGTCGCTGCGCGTCTGGCCGTGGGTTACACGCTGGACGAACTGCAGAACGACATCACCCAGGTCACGCCCGCCTCGTTCGAGCCGTCGATCGACTATGTGGTCACCAAGATCCCGCGCTTCGCCTTCGAGAAATATCCGGGTTCGGAGCCGCTGCTCGGCACCTCGATGAAGTCGGTGGGCGAAGTCATGGCCATCGGCCGCACCTTCCAGGAATCGATGCAGAAGGCCCTGCGCGGTCTGGAAACCGGCCTGTCCGGCTTTGACGAGATCGAGATCGAGGGCGTCGCTGGCGCCGCCGACGATGCGACCGCCCGCGCCGCTGTGGTGCGCGCGCTTGGCATCCCGACGCCCGACCGCATCCGCGTCATCGCCCAGGCCTTCCGTCACGGCCTGTCGGTCGAGGAGGTCAACGCCGCCTGCGCCTATGAGCCGTGGTTCCTGCGCCAGATCGCCGACATCGTGCGCGAGGAAGGCCATGTCCGCGTCAAGGGCCTGCCGTCCGATCCGACCGAGTTCCGCCGCCTGAAGGCCAAGGGCTTCGCTGACGCCCGTCTGGCGCAGCTGACCGGCACGACCGAAAAGGCTGTGCGTCTGGCCCGTCGCGGCCTGAACGTGCGCCCGGTGTTCAAACGCATCGACACCTGCGCCGCCGAGTTCGCCTCTGCCACCGCCTATATGTATTCGACCTATGAGACCGGCGCGCTGGGCCAGATCCCCGAGTGCGAATCCGAGCCGTCGGACAAGAAGAAGGCCATCATCCTGGGCGGCGGTCCGAACCGGATCGGCCAGGGCATCGAGTTCGACTACTGCTGCTGCCACGCGGCCTTCGCCTTCGACCAGATCGGCGTCGAAAGCATCATGGTCAACTGCAACCCCGAGACGGTCTCGACCGACTACGACACCTCCGACCGCCTGTATTTCGAGCCGCTGACGGCCGAGGACGTGCTGGAGTTGATCGAGGTCGAACGCTCCAAGGGCGAACTGATCGGCTGCGTCGTGCAGTTCGGCGGCCAGACGCCGCTGAAGCTGGCCCACGCCCTTCAGGACGACGACATCCCCGTGCTGGGCACCAGCGTCGACTCCATCGATCTGGCCGAGGACCGCGAGCGCTTCCAGCAGATGCTGGAAGGCATCGGCCTGCGCCAGCCGCCCAACGGCCTGGCCCGCAGCGCCGAAGAAGCCGCGCAGAAGGCGGAAGAGGTCGGTTATCCGGTCGTCCTGCGCCCCTCCTACGTCCTGGGCGGACGCGGCATGATGATCGTTCACGACCGCGAGCAACTGGACCGTTACGTCCACGAGGCCATGCGCGTCTCGGGCAGCGATCCGGTCCTGATCGACCATTATCTGAACCGCGCCACCGAGGTGGACGTGGACGCCCTGTGCGACGACGAGACGGTCTTCGTGGCGGGCGTGCTGGAACATATCGAGGAAGCCGGGGTCCACTCGGGCGACAGCGCCTGCTCCATGCCGCCCTACTCCCTGTCCGCCGAGACGGTCGCCGAACTGAAGCGCCAAACCACAGAAATGGCCAAGGCCCTGAAGGTGCGCGGCCTGATGAACGTGCAGTTCGCCATCGAAGAGCCGCACAGCGCCGAGCCCCGCATCTTCGTGCTGGAGGTCAACCCGCGCGCGTCGCGCACGGCGCCCTTCGTGGCCAAGACCATCGGCCAGCCCATCGCCGCCATCGCCGCCAAGGTCATGGCGGGCGTGCCGCTGAAGTCCTTTGGTCTGACGGACAAGCCGTACGACCATATCGCGGTCAAGGAAGCCGTCTTCCCGTTCGCGCGCTTCGCCGGGGTCGACACCATCCTGGGCCCGGAAATGCGCTCCACCGGCGAAGTCATGGGCCTGGACTGGAAGCGTGAGGGCGAGGCCGACATGGCCCCCGCCTTCGCCCGCGCCTTCGCCAAGTCCCAGATCGGCGGCGGAACCACCCTGCCGACCTCTGGCTGCGCCTTCATCTCGGTCAAGGACGAGGACAAGCCCTTCATCGTCGACGCCGCCAAGACCCTGCTGGCCGAGGGCTTCAGCCTGATCGCCACCGGCGGCACCCACGCCTATCTGGTCGAACAGGGGCTGGAGGTGAAGCTGGTCAAGAAGGTGCTGGAAGGCCGCCCCCACATCGTGGACGCCATGAAGAACGGCGAGGTCCAGCTGGTCTTCAACACCACCTCGGGCAAGCAGTCGTTGCAGGACAGCTTCTCGCTGCGCCGCACGGCCCTGATGATGAAGATGCCCTATTACACCACCACCGCAGGCGCGCTGGCGGCGGCCCAGGCCATCGGCGCCATCAAGGCTGGTGATCTGGATGTAAAGGCGATCCAGGAATACGGTTGATATTTACACAATCTCTGGCTTTCGGCAGGACACGGACGATCTGTTCGTTCGAAAGCCAAAGATAGATGTCCGTCATCGACATAGACCGCGCCCTGGCGGTGATTTTCCTGGCTGAGGCTTTAGGTTTCGCCGCCTTCGCCTGGGACAAGCACATGGCCCGGCAGGGCCTTCAACGCATCCCCGAAAGCCGTCTTCTGTTTCTGGTGCTGATCGGCGGCATCGGCGCCTGGATGGGCCAGCACCTGATGCGTCACAAGACGCGCAAGGAGCCGTTCCGCACCTGGATGGGTATTGTCCTGACGCTGCACGTCGGCCTGTTGCTGGCCGCCGCTCTGGTCGTCATTCTTCGCCTGTAATCTCGCGTCCCTGCACGATGCGCGTCACAGCCAGATCGGCGGTGACATTGCCGACGGTGCGGAAGATGTCGGGGATGACCTCGACCGCCAGCAGCAGGGGCAACATCTCCAGCGGCAGGCCCATGGCCAGCGCAATCGGGCCGACGCTGGCGAAGAAGCTGACCTGACCCGGCAGGCCCACCGAGGCGATGGAGACGGCCAGGGCCGTCAGCCCCCCCGCAACCAGCACCCCAAGGCTCAGCTCGATGCCGTGAAGCTGGGCCACGTACAGGCAGACGCCCAGATTGGCGACCGGGCTGGTGATGCGGAACACCGCCACCGCCAGCGGCAGGACCAGACCGCCCGTGGCCTGCGGCACGCCCAGCCAGTCGCGCGCCCGCTCGATCATCACCGGCAGACTGGCCAACGACGACTGGGTCGAGACGGCGACCACCTGAGCCGGGGCCACCGCACGGGCGAACCGTCCCAGCGACACCCGGCCCCAGACGACCGCTACGACATAGGTCAGCAGGATCAGGCCCAACTGGCTCAGGCACAGGATGGCGACATAATGCGCCAGCGTCCCCGCCACCCCCAGACCGGCGCGCAGCCCCACGCCCAGCGCCAGGGCAAACACCCCGAACGGCGCGGCCAGCAGCACCCAGTGGACGATCACCACCATGGTCTCGGCCACCGCCTCGAAGAAGCCCGCCAGCGGACGGCGCAGATCCGTCCTGATCCGCGTCGCGGCGAACCCGAAGGCCACGGCGAAGACCACTACGGCCAGCACCCCGTCATCCGCCGCCGCCCTGATCAGGTTGGAGGGCGCCAGACTGTTCAGGAAGGCGCGTAGGCCGTCGGTATGGGCCGCCGCCCCCACCGTCGCCGCCGTGTCCGCCGACACCCCCGCCAGCAGGTCACGCCCAGCCTCAGGATCTATCGGCCAGATCGCCAAGAGGCCCAGACCCGCCAGGATCGCATAGACCGTCGCCCCGACCAGCAGGACGCCGAACACCATCAAGGCCCGCCCCGCGATCCGCCCGGTCGCCGCCGCATCCGCAATGGAGACGATGCCCGTGACCAACAGGCTGAACACCAGAGGCATCACCGTGATCCGCAGCGCATTCAACCAAACCTGACCCAGGCTTTCGACCACCCCCAGCGTCCCGGTCAGCCAGGGCAGGTGCGTCGATTGCGCGAACGCCCCCACGCAGACGCCCGCGACCAAGGCCACAATGACGAAAAAGCTCAGGGATGTGACGAATGCGGTGAAGCGTGAGCGTGCCATGCCCTAGGGCTAGCACTGGTTTTCATCGCGCGCGCGCCAAACCTTTTCGTCGCGCCGTTCGCACCCCACATCAATGACGAACCGAACGCGAAGCCTCTCAGCGCGTTATCCCTCCCGAAGGAGATTTCCATGGCTCGTCTGCATAAACTTGTTCCCATTCTCGGCGGTCTTCTGCTGTCCAAGGGCGGGCGTCGTCTGGCCGGGCGTCACGCCGGCAAGCTGGCCTTAGTCACCCTGGCCTATGAGGTCTGGCGCAATCACCGCGAGGGCTCCAAGGCGCCGGTTCGCCCCGTGGGCCGCCCTACAGCCCGCAGCCGCTGGAGCGGCCGCGCCGCGCGATGAAGGCTCTCGACTTCGGCGGCGGACGTGCAGATAGTCGCGTCTTGCCGCCGGAGCGTCTTCAATGATCAAGGTCCACCACCTGAACGACAGCCGCTCTCAGCGGGTGTTGTGGCTGCTGGAAGAGCTGGGCCTGGACTATGAGGTCGTTCGATATGAGCGAAACTCGGCAACCCGTCTGGCCCCGCCTGAGCTGATCGCCATTCATCCATTAGGCAAGTCGCCGGTGATCGAGGACGGCGACATCAAGGTCGCCGAGACGGGGGCCATCTTCGAATATCTGCTGGACACCTATGCGGAAGGCCGCCTGCGCCCGTCCGCCCGTACAGAAGACGCCCGCCGCTTCACCTACTGGCTGCACTATTCGGAGGGTTCGGCCATGCCGCCCCTGCTGCTGGCGCTGGTGTTCAGTGTCCTGCCCAAACGCGTGCCCGGCCTGATCCGCCCCATCATCAAGGCCGTCTCCGACAAGACGACCGCAACTCTGGTCGACCCCCAACTGCGCGCCGCCGTCGCCTTCTGGGAGGCGGAGCTGACCCGATCGGAGTGGTTCGCAGGCGATCAGTTCACTGCCGCCGATATCATGATGAGCTTCCCCGTCGAGGCGGGCGCAACCCGCGCCTTTGAAATCGCGGATCAACCCCATCTGAAGGCGTTTCTGATGCGTATTCACGCCCGCCCCGCCTATCAGCGTGCGCTGGAACGCGGCGGCCCCTACGCCTATGCCTGAACAATGGATCAGGCTCCTGGACGCAACTGGAAGCTTGCCAAGGCGTTAATACGCCATGCGCCTTCAAACCATTCAGATCGTCGCCGGGCTTGCCGCCGCCCTCGCATTCGTCCTCGCCTTCATGGCTGCTGGGGCTGCGCTGGTCTCTGGCCTGTTCATGCTGTTGGGCCTCGCCGCCCTTGGCTGGCTGGCCTACAGCCTGATCAAAATGGTGCTGAAACGCGACCGGAAAGCCGAGCCTTCGGCCCGCGCCTGATCCATCCACAGCCTGTAAATCGGCCGCGCCCTTGAATTACAGGACGATCAGGCCTATTTTCGATGCCCGGCCGCGCCCGCCCCGCGGCCTTTTGTGTGCTTAGTTTGCGTCTTTCCTATCTCCGGGCGAACCAGAAAAATCACGACACCAATGGAAAAAGTGCCGATGACGGGCGAGGGCTACCGCGCCCTCGACGATCAACTGAAACAACTGAAGTCTGTCGAAAGGCCCAGTGTCATCGCGGCCATCTCTGAGGCGCGCGAGCACGGCGATTTGTCTGAAAACGCCGAGTATCACGCCGCCAAGGAACGCCAGGGCTGGATCGAAGGCCAGATCGCCGAGATCGAGGACAAGATCAGCCGCGCCCAGGTCATCGACGTCTCGAAACTGTCGGGAAGCCAGGTCAAGTTCGGCGCCACCGTCACGGTCGTTGACGAGGACACCGAGGAAGAGAGCCGCTACCAGATCGTCGGCGAACACGAAGCAGACGTGAAGCAGGGCAAGGTCTCTGTCGCCTCGCCGATCGCGCGCTCGCTGATCTCCAAGGAAGTCGGCGATGTGGTCGAGGTCAACACTCCAGGCGGGGTGAAGGCCTATGAGATCCTCAAGGTCGAGTGGAAATAAGACCATGACCGACGCTGCCGAAACACGCCCGCCCCTGGTGTCGCATGTTTCGGTGGGCGTCACCGACCTGACCAGGGCTGGCGTCTTCTATGATGCCGTCTTCGGCGCCCTGGGCATCGGCCGGGTGATGGAACACCCGATGGGTCTGGCCTATGGCCGCGCCTTTCCTGAGTTCTGGGCCTCCGCCCCTCAGGACCATCAGACCGCGTCGGTCGGTAATGGCGCCCATGTCTGTTTCGCCGCGCCAGACCGACAGGCCGTCGATCGCTTCCATGCCCAGGGTCTGGCTGCGAGCGGGCATGATGCGGGTGCGCCAGGTTTTCGTCCCGAATATGCGCCCGGATATTACGCTGCATTCCTGCGCGATCCTGACGGCAACAAGATCGAGGCCATGACCTGGGTGCGGGCGGACACAGCCGGGGCGTGACCCCCATTCCGCCCTCCAGTCCTCTAAGCGTATGGGTCGTTTCGGACGGCCGCGCCGGGATCGAGAACCAGGCCCTGGGTCTGGCCGAGGCCGTGCAGCGCCTGACCCCCGCCGAAATCACGATCAAACATATCCGCTGGCGCACCCTGTTCGATCGCCTGCCTTCCGCCTTCAAGACAGCGGCGATGCTGGACCCCGCGTCCGATGCGATCACCGCGCCCTGGCCCGATCTATGGATCGCGACGGGCCGCGCCACCCTGCCCCTGTCGACACGCATCAAGGCCTGGAGCGGCGGCAAGACCTTCGTCGTCCAGACCCAGGACCCGCGCTGGGCCAATGATCGCTACGACCTGATCGTGGCCCCCGCCCATGACGAACTGTCAGGCGACAATGTCTTTGAGATCACGGGCTCGCCCCACCGCATCACGCCGCAACGGATCGCTGAAGCGGCGCCCGCCTTCGCCGACCGTATCGCCCCCCTGCCCCATCCGCGCGTTGCGGTCCTGATCGGCGGCAAGTCCAAAGCCTTCGACCTGCCCTCCGAACACGCCGCCGATCTGGCCGACCGGATCGCAGCGGCCGTTCGTGCGTCGGGCGGTTCACTGATGCTGACCTTCTCGCGCCGCACGCCCGAGGCGGCCAAGGCGGCCATGACGGCGCGCCTGGCGGACCTGCCGGGCTGGATCTGGGACGGTGCGGGCGACAACCCCCTGTTCGGCTTCCTGCACCACGCCGACCATGTGCTGGTCACCGAGGACAGCGCCAATATGGCCGCCGAGGCCGCCTCGACCGGCAAGCCGGTCCACATCCTGCCTATGATCCCGCTGAAATCCGGCGACAAGTTCGCCCGCCTGCACGACGACCTTCAGTCACACGGCGCGACCCGCCCGTTCGACGGCACGCTGGACAACTGGACCTATGAGCCGCTGGCCGAAACCGACCGCGCGGCGCGGGCGGTGCTGGAGGCGATGCGGGCGCGATAACCCACGAAGATCTCCGCAAAACGCAGTGTCGCTCAGTCGCTTCCACCGCCGCCGTCACCACCGCCGTCCGAACCTCCGTCATGCCTGCTCTGGTGATGCCTGTCCGAGGGCGGAAGTATCGCGCCGCCATTGTCTGACCCGTCCGCCGTGTCGCCCTTCTTGGCCTTGGCGTTCACAGCGCCCATCAGCGCCACGCCGATGCCCGACCCCATGGCCGTCCCCAAGGCCAGACCCAGGCCGATGTTGTCCATGGTCACGCCAAGCGCTGCTCCCATCGACACGCCCATGCCGATTCCGATCGGCAAGAAGGCCGCACCCTTGTTTGTCATCCCCATCTCCCCTTCTCGTCAGGCGAGACTAGCATCGCGCAAACGGGAATCACCGCCTAAATAGGGGCCATGACCCAAGCTCGTACCGTTCGCGTCGCCATCATCGGTTCCGGCCCCGCAGGCTGGACCGCCGCCATCTACGCCGCCCGCGCGTCGTTGAACCCCGTCGTCATCGCGGGCATCCAGCCAGGCGGCCAGCTGACCATCACCACCGACGTCGAGAACTATCCCGGCTTCGCCGAGACCATCCAGGGCCCCTGGCTGATGGAGCAGATGCAGGCCCAGGCGCTGCACGTCGGTACCGAGGTCATCCATGACATCGTCACCTCGGCGGACCTGTCGAAGCGTCCGTTCCGCCTGACGCTGGACAGCGGCGAGGAAATCCTGGCCGAGACGGTCATCATCTCGACCGGCGCCCAGGCCAAGTGGCTGGGTCTGGACAGCGAGGCCGCCTATCAGGGCTTTGGCGTTTCGGCCTGCGCCACCTGCGACGGCTTCTTCTATCGCGGCAAGGAAGTGGTCGTGGTCGGCGGCGGCAACACGGCCGTCGAAGAAGCGCTGTTCCTGACCAATTTCGCCTCCAAGGTCACGGTCGTTCACCGCCGTGACGAGTTCCGCGCCGAGAAAATCCTACAGGACCGCCTGTTCGCCAACCCCAAGGTCGAGGTGATCTGGAACGTGGCCATCGAGGAGATCGTCGGCGTCGTCGACGGCATGGCCAAGAACGTCACCGGCGTGCGCCTGAAGAACGTCAAGGACGGCTCGACCCGCGAAATCCCGGCTGACGGCGTCTTCATCGCCATCGGCCACGCCCCGTCATCGGAACTGTTCAAGGGCCAGCTTGAGACGAACTCGGGCGGATACCTGCGCGTGAAGCCGGGCGCCGCCTCCACCGCCATCGAGGGCGTCTGGGCGGCGGGCGACGTCACTGACGACGTCTATCGCCAGGCCGTCACCGCCGCCGGCATGGGCTGCATGGCCGCACTGGAGGCCGCCCGCTTCCTGGCCGAGGAAGACCACGCCAAGGCCAACCACCCCATCAGCCACGCCGAGGCCGAGAAGATCGGCGTCTGGTAGGCTGCTTTAAGCCCAAGTCGTCATCCTGGGCCTTGCGCCCAGGATCCATAGACTCCGTCGATGACGGTGAGCACCGGCGAAACCGGGCGCATGGATTCTCGGGACAAGCCCGACAATGACGAGGATGTTGGGCGAGAGGCGGCTTAGTAGGCGCTCGCCTCCGTCAGCTCCGCCACATCCTCGTCCGACAGCGTCAGCGTCGCCGCCTTCAGCGTGTCGGACAGTTGCTCCAGCGTCGTGGCGCTGACGATGGGGGCGGTGACGCCGGGTTGGGCCAGCAGCCAGGCCAGAGCGGCCTGGGCAGGCGTGGCCTCATTGCGCTGAGCCACGCCGTCCAGCACGGCGAGAATCCGCACCCCGCGTTCGTCGAACTTGTCCTTCAACATCCCTTCGCGCTTGGTCCCCGCGATCTGATCGATAGTCTTGTACTTGCCGGTCAGGAAGCCGCTTTCCAGGCTGAAATAGGTGATGACGCCCAACCCCTTCTGGACCGCCAGGTCCTGCAACGCCCCTTCGAAGGTGTTGCGGCTGTAGAGGTTGTAGTGCGGCTGGATCGTCGCATAGGCCGCCAGCCCCTCGCGTTCGGATAGGACCAACGCCTCGGCGACCTGTTCGGCGGTGTGGTTTGACGTGCCGATGGCCCGCACCTTGCCCGCTTTCACCAGCCGGTCCAGCGCGCGCAGCGTCTCTTCCTGCGGGGTCAGCGGGTCGGGCCAATGGGTCTGATACAGGTCGATGTAATCGGTCTGCAGCCGACGCAGACTGTCTTCGACCGCCTTCTCGATCCAGTCTGCGGTCAGGTCGTTGCGGCCCTGGCCCATATCGGCGCCGACCTTGGTGAAGATCTTGACCCTGTCGCGCCCGCCGCGCGCCTTCAGCCATTTGCCGATGATGGTCTCGCTCTCGCCGCCGACATGATCGGGAACCCAGCGGGAATAGACGTCTGCGGTGTCGATGGCGTCAAAACCCGCCTCGACGAGCCCGTCCAGCAGGGCGAAGGATGTTTCTTCGTCGACCGTCCAGCCAAAGACATTACCCCCGAAAACCAACGGGACGATCTCAAGTCCGCTGTTTCCAAGCGGGCGTTGTTTCAGGGTCGTCATCGCAGGCTCCTATCGGGGTGGAGCATTCGACATATGCCGCATCGGACGATGCGCAACCGGCAGAGCGCTCAGTCAGCCGAAAAGCTGCAATCCCGGCGGTGCATATTGCACAGGCTGGCCCTGACGGCGGCGCAGCGCATAGTCGACGGCGGTCTGAACCGCCTGTTCGTCGGTGGGCTTGGACAGGACGCCGATCGTGCCGGCGACGCCGTCGCGGACCATGCCAGGATTGCCGGTCATGAACAGGACGGAGACGCCCCTGTCCTGACCCAGTTCACGGCCCAACTCGATGCCGGTCGGACCGTCCGACAGATGGATGTCCACCAGGGCCAGGTCGATTTCGGAATCATGGACGATGTCGCGCGCGGACTTGGCCGTCGCCGCGACACCCACCACGTCGTGTCCCAGGTCTTCCAGCACGAAGCGCAGCTCCATGGCGACCAGAGCTTCATCTTCAATTATGAGGATGCGAGCAGGCATAAATCTTCAGTATCAGTCTCAGTTAGCGTCTCGAACGCACAATGGGCCGTAGAGTTTCAAATTTGTCCTAATCAGAGAAACTTCACCGCCGCACGGCGGCGCGACAGGGCGGCGGCGGGCAGGTCGACGACCATTTTCAGGCCTTCGGGCCGCCATTCACGCTCCAGCCGTCCGCCCAGTTGCGTCTCGACCGACAGGGTGGCCAGGGATGAGCCAAAGCCGTTTCGCGTGGGCTCGCCATGGATCGGCGGCCCGCCCTCCTCCTGCCAGATCAGGATGAACCGATCCCCTTCGTTTCGGGTGTTCAGATTGACCCGTCCGACCGGCGTGGACAGGGCGCCGTGCTTGGCCGCATTGGTCGCCAGTTCGTGGAACAGCAGCGCCACCGAGGTCGCCGACTGGTCGTCAAAAACCGTATCGTCGCCGCTGATCCGCACCCTGCCCTCGCCCTTCTCGTCGGCATAGGCCCCAAACAGGTCGTTGAAGAAGGCGTGCAGCGTGGTCACGCCCACCGTGGTCTGCGAGGTTTCCGTGTGCGGCCGAACAAACTCATGCGCCCGCGCCAGGGCGTTGATCCGCGTCCGCAACGACATGGCGAAACCGCGCGCTTCGGGATGCTGTCGGGCCGACAGAGCCACCAGGGCCGAGACCACGGCGAAGATATTCTTGATCCGGTGGCTCAGTTCCTGACTGACCAGTTCGCGCTCATGCTCTAGGCGCTTCAGATGGTCGATGTCGGTGCAACTGCCGAACCACCGGGTGACCTCGCCTGCCTCATTACGCGCAGCCTCTGCACGCGCCAGCGCCCAGCGATAGCCGCCGGCATTGTGTTTAAGCCTGTATTCGACCTCGTAGGGTTCGCCGCTCAGCAACGCCTGCTCCCACAGCGCCTGGCCGCGTCTGCGGTCGTCCTTGTGGACCACATTGTCCCAGCCCTGCCCTTCGCTGGAGCCGGGGGTCGTGCCTGTGAAGGCGTACCAGCGCGCATTGTAATAATCAGGCTGGCCGTCCGGCGGCGAGGACCAGACCATCTGGGGCATGGCGTCGGCCAAGGAACGGAACCGGGCCTCGCTGTCGGCCAGCAGCAGCACCGCATCGGCCAGATGCGCGTCCTGGCGGCGGCGGACCGTCACGTCGCTGGCGATGCCCGCGAAACGCACCGCCGCCCCCTCGTCGTTCAGATAGACATGGCCGCGCGCCTGGATCCAGCGCTCGCCGCTGTCCGTATGCAGGATGCGGTATTCGCTGAGATAGGCGCCGCCAGCCTTCATCACATCGGCGATTTCGGTTTCCACGCGGACCGCATCGTCGGGATGAACATTGTGCAGGAAGGCGCTCAACGGCATGCCCTGCGTCGCCAACCGGGGCTCCACCCCGTACATATTGGCAAAGCGTTCGTCGGCGATGATGCGGTCGGCGGGCACGTCCCAGTCCCAGGCGCCGATGTAGTTCGACGCCGCCAGCGCGCGCCGCGTCGTTTCCTCGCTCTTGGCCCGCTGGCTCAGGGTGCGGCGCAGCTCCAGCTGCATCATCACCTGCCCGGCCAGGGTCTTCAGCGCCATGGCCTGAACCTCGGTCAGGCCTTCGGGCCGTGGTTCGGTGTCCAGCACGCACAGGGTGCCCAGCGGCAGCCCTTCCTGCGTCTTCAGCAACTGTCCGGCATAGAAACGCAGATGGGGTTCGCCGGTGACCAGCGGATTGCATGAAAACCGCGCATCCGTCGTTGCGTCCGGCACCTGCATGCCGTCCTCCAGCAGCAGGGCATGGGCGCAAAAGGATGTGGCCAGCGGCGTCTCGCGCACGCCCAACCCCTCCTCCGCCTTGAACCACTGGCGGTCGGCGTCGATCAGATTGACCACGGCGATCGGCGTCTCGCAGATGCGTGCGATCAGTTGAACCACGTCGTCGAACGCCTGCTCCGGTTCGGTGTCCAGGATTTCATAGGAAGCCAGCGCATTCAGACGTTCAGCCTCATCCCATTGCGGAACATCACTAACGGGGTGGGTCAAACAGGCGTCCTTCTCGCATCCGGGAAACCCGGATCACCGACAATGCATTTGCCGAACTAGCGTTGCATTACCAGAATTGATCCGTGTCAGTTCGACGGACGCCCGACTTCATTGACCGCCATCGGCGTGACCCCGGCGGGCGCGACAGTGACGGCGGGTGCGGCGGGCTTTGGCGTCTCAAAGCTTTGCAGACGTGCGTTGATGGCGGCGACCTCTTGCGGGGTCGGCAGGCGGCGGCCCGCCATGCTGGCGACGCCCACGACGCGCTGATGTCCGTCGATCTCCACCGTCTTCAGCGGCCCGTTCGGCATCGGTGGCGCGTCCGCCTCGCCTGCGCTCGCCGTTATCATCCGGGGGCGTGAGAAGCGAGCTTCGTCAATGTTCGGCTCGCGGCCCTGATAGACGGTGCGGAAGGCGGCGGTTTCGCCATAGACGCCCTTCCAGCGATAGAAGATGTGCGCCCCGATCTTGTTCACCTTGGCCACAGTCGGCGCCCACCACGGATGCACATAGTCGGCGTGATAATGGGTCGCCGTGCCGACCTGCTGCGCGACCTCGCCGTTCAGCGCCTTTTCTGCGACCTTGCGCGCCCGGTCCCAGGCCCAGGCGACCGGCGCCTGCGCCAGCGCGCCATCGCAGGTGAAGCTGAACTGGCAGCCTGTCGTCCGTTCCGCCCCCTCGAACACCACACCGCACACGGTGTTGGCGTAGTTGGGATCGCGCACGCGGTTCAGCACCACCTGCGCCACCCCGGCCTGACCGGCGTCCGGCTCCAGCGCCGCCTCATAATAAACCGCCTGGGTCAGGCAGCGCAGCGCGCGTCGACGATCCTCGGCGCTGCCTTTGAACGCAAAGGGGCGCGCAGGCCGCAGCGCGCCAGCGTCCACCCCGATCGCCGCATTCAGCTTTTGCGCCTCCAGCCCGTATTCACCCGCAACCTGTTGCGGCTGGCCAGCCAGCAGCACCGCCTCCCAGTTGGGCGCAAGGCCATAAAGGGCGGGTGTCAGCAGGGTCGGGTCATGGCGTTGGGCCAGCGCCAGTTGATCGGGCGTCAGACGCGCCGCGACCGCCGCCGCCCCCTTTGGCCCCATATCGCCGTTGGCGACATGGGCCAGGGCTTGCGCCGTCCTGTCTGCATCAGGCCGCGCCGTCGACCCGGCCGACATCGCCACGCCCAGCACCGCGCAGGCCGCCGGAACCGCCGCCGCACCGCGGCGCAGCGCCGCCCACATCCTGATCAACCCGAACAATCGCATTCAAATCCAAAAAGCGACGCTCCCGGAACAGGACGTCGCCTTGATCCAGACCATGCTCTCGATTGTGGGCGGTTTTCGGGCGACCGACAGATCGTCGGTATCGAAACGCACCCAATGCCGACATAAGGATCGAGCAACAAAAAACGCATCAGGATCAACGGCTCAGACTGTAAGAAGACGCCGGAACACAAAACCTGGATCGGCGTTCCATGTCATTCGAACGCCGCTCAGCTTGCCATGGGTTCGATTGGGGTCTGTCAGAAAATGAAAGCTGGGGGTTTTCTGCGCCAGGTCACAAATGTTGACGACGCCTTGCTGCGTTTGGCGCGGATCGACGCCTCTTCCCCTTTGAAGCAGATTCTGGCGGGACTGGGTTTCGCCGTCCTGGCCCTGATCCTGCGTGTTCTGCTCAACCCGGTCTTTGGGGGTATCACCGGCTTCGCCATCATGCTGCCCGCCATACTTCTGGCCGCGCTGGCGGCGGGGCGGTTGGGCGGGCTGGTCGCCACCTTCTCGGCGCTGGCCGGCGCCTGGGAGCTGATCATCCTGGCGGGTTCGTCTTACTCAGCCCACGAGCGATTGGGGCCCGTCGCCCTGCCCGCCACGATCACCTTCCTGTTCATCGGCCTGTTCTGCGTCCTTGTCGGCGCTTCATTGCGAAAGACCCTGACCCGGCTGGAGGCTTCATCCTCCGCTCTTCGCCTGTCTGACGCCCGCGTGGACGAGACCGAAGACCGGCTTCAGGTCATCAGCGAGTTCGCCCCCACCATGTTGTGGATGTCCGATCCGCAGGGGCGCTGTGTTCACATGAACGCCGACCAGCGCCGGTTCTGGGGCGTGTCCGACCAACAGACGGATTTCGGCTCGCTGGACCTCTCGCGCGCCTTCCATCCCGACGACCACAATGGCGTCTTCAAGGACATCCAGCACGCGCTGACCCTGGAGGCGCCGTTCGAGTTCGAGGCGCGCCAGCGACGCGCCGACGGCGTCTATCGCATCATCCGCTCGCAGGCCCGCCCGCGCATCGGCCGCAAAGGCGAGTTCCTGGGCATGATCGGCGTAAATCTGGACGTCACGGACGCCCGGGCCGCCGAGAAGGCTTTGCGGGACAGCGAGACCCAGCTTCAGGCCATGGTCGATCAGGCCTCCGCCGGCATCGCCCGCGTCGATCTGAACGGCCGGATCACCATGATCAACGCCCGCTTCGCCGAGATCCTGGGCGTGACGCCAGAGGCCGCCATCGGCATCGGCACCCGCGACGTCACCCATCCCGACGATATCGACCCCACATTCGAGGCGCTGGACGCCATCCGCGCGGGCGGTCCTGGCGACACCCTGGTCAAACGCTATGTCCATTCTAACGGCTCGGTCGTCTGGGCCATGACGAGCGTGCGCGTGCTGAACGACGAGAATGGCCAGGCCGTTGGCTTCATTGCAGTCGCGGTGGATGTGACCGCCGCCAAGGCCGCCGAAACGGCCCTGCGCGAAAGCGAGACCCGGTTCCGCCTGATCGCCGACACCGCGCCCGCGCCGATCTGGCTGACCAACGCCCACGGGGAGGTCGAATTCGCCAACCAGGCTCTGGCCGAGTTTTACGGCCGTCCGGCAAGCACACTTCAAGGTCAGGTCTGGGAAGACAAGATTCATCCCGACGACCGCGCCGCCATCATCCAGGCGCAGAACGACGCTCGCCCCCGCCGCCTTCCCTACGGTTTCGAAGTGCGCTTTCGGCGTCAGGACGACGAATGGCGATGGGTGCGGGTGTCGGTCAAGCCGCGCTTTGATGCGGCAAATGTCTTCCGGGGCTATGTCGGCATGGGCTTCGACGTCACCGCCACGCGTGAGGCGCTGGATGCGCTGGGCCGCCAGGAGCGCCGACAGACCTTCCTTCTGGCCCTGACCGACCGCCTGCGCGATCTGTCCGACCCCGACGCCATCATGGGCGCAGTCGAAAGCGCTCTGGGCGAACTGCTGGAAGTCGATCGGGTTGGCTACGGCGAGGTCGATCTGGACGCGGGCGTCATCGACATGACCCGCGACTGGACGGCGGGCGTCGCCAGCGCACGGGGCCAATTCAGCCTGGATGATCTGGGTGCAAGCCTGATCGACGATCTGGCCTCCGGTCAGACCGTGCGCGTCGATGACGTCCGTACGGACCCTCGCACCGCCGGTTCGTGCGAGGTGTTTGACGACATTCAGACCCGCGCCCTGATCCGCGCGCCGCTGATCAGGGGCGGTCGCCTGCGGGCCTATCTGTACGTCCACTCGGCCACCCCGCGCTTCTGGACGGACGCCGAAGCCGCCTTGCTGGAAGAGGTCGCCGCCCGCACCTGGGCAGAGGTCGAACGCGCGCGCGCCGAGGCCGAGACGCGCGAAAGCGAAGCCCGGTTCCGCGCCATCGCCGACATTGCGCCCGTCCTGATCTGGGTGACGCGTCAGGATGGCACGCGTTCTTTCGTCAATCAGGCCTATTCCGACTTTTACGGCGATCGTTACGAAGACGCGCGAGAGGCGGACTGGCTGGCGTCGGTCCATGCCGACGACCGCGAGCGGATGCGCCTGGCCTCTCAGGCGGGCGAGGCCTCTGGCGGCCCCTTCTCGCTGGAGGGCCGTTATCTGCGTCATGACGGGGAATGGCGCTGGATCAAGTCCTGGTCGCGCCCGCGCCGCTGCGGCTCGACCGTGCAGGGTTATGTCGGCGTGGCCTTCGACGTCACCGACATGCGCGAGGCCCAGGCGCGCATCGAGGAATCCGAAACCCGGTTCCGCATCGTCGCCGACAGCGCCCCGGCCCTGATCTGGATGAGCGACGACAGCGCCCAGTTGAACTTCGGCAACAGGCGCTATCGCAGCTTCTTCGGCGTGAGGTCGTCACGCCAACTGACCGACAGCTGGCGCGCCCTGATCCATCCAGACGACGAACAGGTGTTCAGCGCCGCCTATATGCGCGCCTTCGCGGCCCGCGACGTCTTCGAGGCCATGGCCCGCGTCAACCACCCGACCCTGGGCCTGCGCTGGCTGCGGACCGAAGGCGTGCCGCGTTTCGACGCCGAGGGCCGGTTCCAAGGCTATGTGGGCGCCAGCCTGGACATCACCGACGCCAAACGCGCCGAAGACGACCTGAAACGCATCAACGAGTTGCTGGAAGAACGTGTCAGCGCCGCTCTGGACGAAAAGGCCCAGGCCGAGGCGCAGTTGGTCCACGCCCAGCGGATGGAGGCGGTTGGCCGCCTGACCGGCGGCGTGGCCCATGACTTCAACAACCTGCTGACGGTCGTGATCGGCGCGCTGGACATCATCCTGCGCAGCGAAGACCCGGCCAAGCGCAGGAAGCTTGGCGAGGCCGCACTGGCCGCAGCCCGGCGCGGCGAAAGCCTGACGCACCAGTTGCTGGCCTTCTCCCGACGTCAGGCGCTGCGTCCCGAGGAGATCGACCTCAACACCCTGATCCGCGAAAGCGCGCCCCTGCTGCGCCGCGCCGTCGGCGAAGCGGTGGAGTTCAACCTCAAGCTCAAACGCGGCGCCGCGCGCGTCCGACTGGACCCGGCCCAATTCGAAGCGGCCCTGTTGAACCTTATCGTCAACGCCCGAGACGCCCTGGGCGACGTCACCGGCGGTCAGGTCCGCGAAGGCGGCCAGATCACCGTCCAGACCGCCGCCCGCCGCATTGCCGCCGGCGAGGTCGCCGAACTGTCGGCGGGCGACTATGTCTGCGTCACCATCTCCGACAATGGCGAGGGCATGTCGCCCGAGGTGATCGACCGGGTGTTCGAGCCCTTCTTCACCACCAAGGGCGTGGGCAAGGGCACGGGCCTGGGCCTGAGCCAGGTCTATGGCTTTGCTCACCAGTCGGGCGGCGGCGTGCAGGTCGCGTCGACCATGGGCCAGGGCGCCGCCATCACCCTGTTCCTGCCCCGGCTTATCGCCAAGCGGACAAGCGTGCCCACCCTTGCGCCGCCCCAGCTGGACGTGCCCTTCGCCCAGGGTCGGCGCCTGCTGTTGGTCGAGGATGACGCCGCCGTCGCCGCCATCGCCGTCGATCTGCTGGAAAGCTTCGGTCTGGAGGTTCAGCGCGCCGAGAACGGCCCGGCGGCGCTGGACGCCCTGCGCGCCAGCCGCTTCGACCTGATGCTGACGGACGTGGTCATGCCCGGCGGCATGAGCGGGATCGACCTGGCGCGAAGATCCGCGCGCGACTGGCCCGACATGCGCATCGCCCTGACCTCCGGCTATGTCGGCGAAGATGTGGACCAGCTGTTGTCAGACAGCCCGTGGTCCTTCCTGCGCAAACCCTATTCCGCCGAGGCGCTGCGCAATCTGGTCGAAGGCCGCGCACCCCAGATCGCCGAATAGGCTTCATGCAAAGAAAAACGCGCTGCGGAGGCGATCCGCAGCGCGTCAATCTTCAACAGCAGGCAATAGCCAGTCTTAGCGACGGGCCTTGCGGGCGGCATAGCGCGCGTCGCGCTTGGCCTTCTGCTCTTCCTTGGTCAGTTGCTTGCGCGCCTTGCGGTCGGCGCGCTTCTCGGCGTCGATGGCTTCCTGGGCTTCCAGTTCGGCCGCGATGCGTGCGGCGTCCTTTTCGGCCTTCTCACGGCGCTGGTCAGCCTTGGCCAGTTCGTGTTGCTGGCGCAGAGCTTCCTTTTCAGCGGCGCGCTTTTCAGCCAGGCGCTCGAATTCGGGGTCGGGGGCGGCGGCCTTCGGCTTGAACTTGGCGAGCAGGGCCTTCTTGGCGTCCTGCTGGGCGGTGATGCGGTCGGCGAATCCGGTCTTCAAATCTTTCATGCGAAAGCGTTCAGGTTCCTTGTGGTCCGGCCGGAAGCGGCCGTCGGGTGGTCAGGCGGCGAAAACGCACGGCCGGAGCGGGCCGCACAAAACCGAAACCGACGGCAAAATCAAGGTTCGTCATGGACGAACACGCGGCTTCGGCCGGATCGGAGGCCGATCCGCGCACAGTGATGCAGATAGGTCGCGCCCCGCATGAGGCAAGGGCGCGCCTTTGTCTACACGTCAGTTAGGCTTTTGAGCCTGACCGACGGCGGTTCCAGCGGCGCCGCCGACGGCTGCGCCCACCGGGCCGCCGACAACGGCCCCGGCGACGGCGCCTGTGGCGGCCTTCTGTTCAACAGTGGTTCCGCAGGCGGCCAGCGCCAGGGCGCTGAAGACAGCGGCGGTCAAGACAATCGGACGAATCATGTGTGTTTTCCTTCAAGGGCCAAGCTTCAACGTGAACCCCGCCGGTTCGTTCCACGCCAAACACGCTCTCGAATACAGAAACCCATGACGCGCCAACAACTGTCACAATTGGATAAGCTGGCATCGGTCGCAGCACGCAAATAATGAGCAATCACTGTGTATCTCAATACAGTATTCGCACGATTGATTGTCCGAAATTAAACCAAATACGACCACAATCTCTGACTGTTCGGAAAAATACCTATTGGTTTCTAGCGCTTACCCAGCACCTTGCGAATCAGCCCCATTCCGGCCACAAATAGCGGTATATAGGCCCGTCCTCCGACGCCCGGGCCGATTGAGCCGCGCGCCGGATTTGCAGGCTGGAATAGCGACCGCAGAGTCGCCCGGCTGGCGAGACTACCCCGGGGGCTGCGTTTCTCGCCCTGCTTAACAGGACTACCTCGTTGTCGCATTCCTCGCAGACGCGCGCCATTTCGCGTGCCGACCGTGTGGCCAAGATCAAGCCCATGACGGCGGCTGCGGCCTTTGGCGGGCTTGTGGGGCTGGCGATCGGCAGCGCCTATCTGGGCGGCATGACAGCACGCGCGACGACGCTGCGGGCTCAGGCCGAACGGATTCAAGGCGCCACCGCCGCCGGCTTCACCGAAGAGGCCCTGGCCGCCGCCGCAGGCGGTCTGGACGCCAGCGCCCTGACGATTGCAAGACGACACGACCCCTACACCAGCGCTGGCTCGGCCCAGCGCGACCGCCAGGCCGAACTGCTGGCCGCCCGCCTCGAACAACTCCGCGCCCCTGCCGACAACGGCCTGCGCCAAGTCAGCCTCACCGCACCGACTGGCGCCCGCCCCTTCCAGATGGGCCACGCGCTGGACGCCAGCCGCGACCTGGATTGCCTGACCCAGGCTGTCTATTACGAAGCCCGCGGCGAAGGCCGCGACGGCATGAAGGCCGTGGCTCAGGTGGTGCTGAACCGCGTCCGCCACCCCGCCTTCCCCAAGACCATCTGCGGCGTCGTCTTCCAGGGCGCGGCACGCGGTTCGGGCTGCCAGTTCTCCTTCACCTGCTCGGGCGTGATGCGCGGCGGCGTCAACCGCGCCGCCTGGGACCGCGCCCGCGCCATCGCCTCGGGCGCCATGTCCGGCTCGGTCTTCGCCAGCGTCGGCAACGCCACCCATTTCCACACCACCGGGGTGTCGCCCACGTGGCGCAACTCGCTGATTCAGGTCAGCCAGGTCGGCAGCCACCTCTTCTATCGTTTTGGCGGCCGTTCAGGCTCCAGCGACGCCTTCAACTATGCGCCGCGCCCGTCCACAGGCAGTGAGCAGCCCCGCCTGATCCAGGCCGGCATCAATCCGGTAGAGGCCGCCCGTCAGGCCGGACAGGCCGTGGCCTATTCGCTGGTTCTGGCCCAGGAAAACCTGTCAGCGCCCGAAGCCCACGCCCAGCCCGCCCCGCGTCCCGCGACCGCGCCTGCTGCTGCTGCTCCCAAGGCCGAGGCCCCCGCGCCGCGCGCACAGGCGCCTCAGGCCGCCACGCCGGTCGCTGCCGCCGCATCCGCTCCGGCCGCGCGGCCTCAGCCTGCGGTGCAACCGGCCCGCACCGCTCAGACGGCGCCCAAGACCGAGACCGCCACGGCCGCTACGCCCGCCTGATATCGTCGAAACTGGACGCGCCTGGCTTCAGAGCGCGTCCAGACCGATGTCCAGAACCGGCGCCGAATGGGTCAGCGCCCCCACCGAGATCACGTCCACGCCCGTCTCTGCGATGCCGCGCACGGTCGTCAGATCGACGCCGCCTGACGCCTCCAGCGTAATCCGGCCCGCCACCCGCGCCACCGCCGTGCGCAGGTCCGCCAGACTGAAGTTGTCCAGCATCACCACGTCCGGCGCCGCGCCCTCGTCTATCAGGGCAAGAACCGCGTCCAACTGATCCAGACCGTCGACCTCGACCTCCACCTTCATCAGATGCGGCGCAAAGGCCTTGGCCCGGCGCACGGCCTCGGCGACCCCGCCACAGACGGCGACGTGGTTGTCCTTGATCAGAATGGCGTCATCCAGCCCGAAGCGGTGATTGATCCCCCCGCCGCAGGCCACGGCGTGCTTCTCCAGCGCGCGCAGGCCGGGCGTCGTCTTTCTCGTGTCCGCGATCCGCGCCTTCGTCCCCGCGACCGCCTCGACATAGGCGCGCGTCAATGTGGCCACGCCCGACAGCCGCCCCAGCAGGTTCAGCGCCGTCCGCTCCGCCGACAGAAACGCCCGCGCATCCGCCTCGACCACCGCCAGCACCGCGCCCGCCTTGAACGCCACGCCATCGTGCAGACGCACGTCGACGGACGCCCTGGGGTCCATCGCCAGAACGGCAAGACGCACGGCCTCGATCCCCGCCAGAACGCCGGGCTTTCTGGCTGCGAAGGCCGCCTTCATCCGCGCGCCCTCGGGGATGCAGGCCTGAGCGGTCATGTCGCCCGCACGGCCCAGATCCTCGGCCAGCGCCATCCGCACCACGGGTTCGATCATCAGATCAGGAAGAGTCCGCATCATTCCGCCACCGCCAGGATCGCGGGCAGGACCAGCCGCACCCGCGTATGTTCCGCCACCGCAGCCGTCTGGGGATAGTCGGCGCGGTAATGCCCGCCCCGGCTCTCGCGACGATCCAGCGCGGCCTGAACGATCAGGCGCGCCGCCAGCAGCGCCGCCGCCGATCCATGCTGCGCCTCCAGCCGGTCGATCAGCGCGATCAGACCCGACAGGCCCGCGGCATCCCGCACCACGCCCGCATGATCCGTCATGGCCGCGCGCAATTCCGCCATCGCGGCATCCGGCAGGTCCGGCCCCGGCACGACCGGCAGGGGCCGCGCGCCACCCGCCTCCTTCGCCGCCGCCACGCCCGCGCGCCGCCCGAAAGTCGCGGCCTCCAGCAGCGAGTTGGACGCCAGCCGGTTGGCGCCATGCACCCCCGTCGCCGCGCATTCGCCCACGGCGAACAGGCCCGGAACCGTCGTGCGCCCATCCGCATCGCCGGCGATCCCGCCCATGTGATAGTGGCAGGCCGCCATCACCGGAATGGGGCTGACGCGCGGGTCCAGCCCGGCGCGCATGCAGGCGGCGAACACCGCCGGAAACTCGTGCGGAAAGGCCTCGCCGATGGCCGTGCGCGCATCCAGATAGGCGCCGCGCCCGGACGCCCGCGCCGCATGAACCGCCCGCGCCACCACGTCGCGCGGCTTCAGGTCCGCGTCATCCTCTTCGCCCAACAGGAAGACGCCCTGCCCGTCGATCAGCCGCGCGCCCTCGCCACGCAGGGCCTCAGTCGCCAGAGGCGCGGGGTCCAGTCCGACGTCGATGGCCGTGGGGTGGAACTGCACGAACTCGGGATCCAGGATTTCCGCCCCGGCCAAGGCCGCCAGCGCCATGCCCTCGCCCTTCAGGGCCGCAGGCGTCGTCGTCGCCGCGAACAGACCGCCCGCCCCGCCTGTGGCCAGCACCACCGCCGTCGCTGTGATCTCGCACAGTTTTCCGCCCGGTCCGCGCGCCACCAGCGCCCCGACCACGCGCCCATCGGCATCCCGCAGCAGGCCTTTCAGCCGCGCGTCGTCCCAGACCTCAACCCGCTTCTCGGCCCGCACAGCGGCGACCACGGCGGTCAGGATCGCCCGCCCCGCCCCGTCGCCGCCGACCCGCGCCACCCGAGCGACCGAATGGGCCGCCTCCAGACTGACGACGAAACCGCCGTCCGCGTCCCGGTCGAACGGCGCGCCCAGGGCCGCCAGCCACTCCACCGTCTCGCGTCCATGTTCCGTCAGGGCGCGCGTCGCATTGGCCTCGACCAGACCGGCGCCCGCGGCTTCAGTATCCTTGGCATGGCGTTCGGCGGAATCCTCCGCCGTCAGGGCCGCCGCCATGCCGCCCTGCGCCCAGGCCGACGAACAGGCGTTCAGCAGAGGCTCCGGCGTGACCACCAGCACCTTTGCCCCAGCCTTGGCCGCATCCAGCGCGGCCGACAGGCCCGCCAGACCTGCGCCGACGACCAATGGCCCGTCATGTCGAACTCGGCTCACAGACGCACTCCGATATAGTTCAGGCCGTATTTCAGGGCCTCGACCGCCGATCCATCGGCCAGAGGCAGCAGGGCGCCGATCGCCGCCGCCGCACAGACCACCGCCGTCGCCAGATAGAGACCCAGGCTCTTGCCCGCCTCGGGCCAGCTCAGTTGGCCCCATTCCTCACGCCAGACCCCGCGCTTCAGATGGCCGAAGACTGAAATGGCCAGGAAGACCGCCAGAATGTAGCGCCCGGTCGAGACGCCCCACAGCACCACCCCGACCCCGATGGCCAGCAGCACCAGATGCTCCAGCCGCGGATGCACCCGCGCCAGCACAGGCCCCAGCGCCTTCGACCCGTCCAGCGGCGGCGCAGGCAAAAGGTTCACCAGATTGAGCATGGCGATGAAGAAGGCGCCCAGCAGCCATTCCCCCTGCCCTGTCGCCGCCCACAGCCCCACGAACGGGATCATGGCCAGAAGCCCGAACGCCGGTCCCGCCAGCGACACCAGCACCCCATGCCACTCGTTCTTGGGCGCCCGCTGCCCCTTGGCCAGTCCGCCCAGGAAGGGGATGATATAGATGCGCGCCGGGCCCATCCCGACCTTGTTCATCGCCAGAACGTGTCCGTACTCATGAACGAACAGGCCGAACACCACCGCCACCGACACGACCCAACTGCCGGTGATCCACCACAGGAAACCGCCCATCAGCAGGGTGGAGATGACGGCCCAGCCGGGGCTCTGCCCTTTGTCCAGCGCGCCGCCTTCCGGTCGAGGCGCAGGCGCAGTTTCGCGCGCAGCCAGATCTTCAGGCTTGGGGTCCCAGGGTCCGGGAGTGTGGCCGGGACGGCGGATAGGTGTGTCGATGTCGCTCATGGCGTCCAGATGGGCGCGGGCGGTCGTCCCGTCGCCGGGACCGATCGCCGCGCCGGGGTTCAGATCAGCTCGACCGCAACATGGTGTTTGGCCTTGATCAGGTCGTAGCGCGCCGGCACGGCGGGCGGCGGCAGATCGATCATCCGCTGCACGGCCTGACGCCCGCGCTCCAGCATGTCTTGCGGCACCGTGACCTCGAACTGCATGTGCAGCAGACAATCGCGGATGTTCTCCAGCGTAATCCGCTTCATGTGCGGGCACAGGTTGCACGGGCCGATGAACTGCACGCCCGGCACGTCGCCCGCGACGTTCGACGCCATCGAACATTCGGTGATCATGACCACCTGTTTGGGCCGTTTCGCCTCGACATAGTCGATCATGGCCGCGGTCGATCCGGCGAAGTCCGCCGCCGCCATCACGTCCTCGGGGCATTCCGGGTGGGCCAGGATTTCAGCGCCCGGATAGGCGGCGCGCATCTCGACGATGTCGGCGGCGGTGAAGCGTTCGTGCACCTCGCACCGGCCCTTCCAGGCGATAATCCCGACCGTCGTCTGGGCGGCGACATTGCGCGCCAGATATTCGTCGGGGATCAGGATGACGCGGTCGACGCCCCACTCCTTGGCCGCCCATTCCACCACCTGAACGGCGTTAGCGGATGTGCAGCAGATGTCGGTTTCGGCCTTCACATCGGCGGTCGTGTTCACATAGGTCACGACCGGCAGGCCGGGATAGCGCTGCTTGATCAGCCGCACGTCGGCGCCCGTGATCGAGGACGCCAGCGAACAGCCTGCGCGCAGGTCGGGGATCAGCACGGTCTTTTCCGGCGACAGGATCTTGGACGTCTCGGCCATGAAGTGCACGCCCGCCTGGACGATCACCTTGGCGTCCGACCGCGCGGCCTCCTTGGCCAGGCCCAGACTGTCGCCGACATAGTCGCCAACCCCGTGAAAGACCTCGGGCGTCATATAGTTGTGGGCCAGGATGACGGCGTTGCGCTCGACCTTCAGCCGGTTGATCTCGCTGATCAACCGCGCCTGAGCCGGCCATTCCATCGGGGTGACGTGGTCCTTGACCTTCGCCCACACCCCGGCGGTCTCCCGCTCCAGTTCCTTCGTCAGACCAAAGGCGCCGTCCGCCATGACCATCTCCCGCGACCCTTATGCTCAGAGTTAGCATAAGCAGGAACAATGTAGGCCGTTACGGACGCTGCGCAAGTCAAAAGAAAGGGCGAGACCTTCGCACCGGCCTGTCAGATCAAGTTCGCCTCCAGCCGCGCCGCCCACAGACCGGCACGTTTCTTCAGTTCGTCCTTGCGCGCCATGTCCGATAGATCAGGCGACAACCGGTCCAGCTGCTCAAACCGGAATGCCGCCTCCCCATGCGTATTCCACGCCTTTTGCATTCCGGCGAACGGGCTGCCGCCCTGTTTCAACCCAAACCAGAGACCGTTCTGCTGGGTGTCGATATGGCGGCTCTGACCCACCCACGCCTCGCCTGTCGCCGAGCAGATGACGGCGAAGACGCCCGCGATGGTCGGCTGCTCCTTGTAGGCCGCGATCAGGTCTTTTCTTGAGGTTGTCGTCATGACGGGCTCCTTATTTACCCGGATCATATAGGCGATTATTTTGTCCGGGTAAATATATCGCAACATCCTCCTGCATGGGCGCCATCGACCGTTCAGGACGCAAAAACCTTTCCCCTGATCGGCAATCCATCCTAGACGACGGCCTTGTTCGTCCCTGATCCGCGCGCCTTTTCGAGATTTTCGTGCAAGACACCATCCGCCGCATCCTGACCGCCCGCGTGTATGACGTGGCGGAAGAGACCCCGCTTGATCCGCTGCGCCGTCTGTCCGCCCGGCTGGACCGGCCCGTCCTGCTGAAACGCGAGGACCTGCAGCCCGTCTTCTCGTTCAAGATCCGCGGCGCCTACAACAAGATCGCCAGCCTGTCGGAGGCGGACCTGGCGCGGGGCGTCATCTGCGCCTCGGCGGGCAATCACGCGCAAGGGGTGGCCCTGGCCGCCGCGCGGCGCAACACGCCTGCGACCATCGTCATGCCCACCACCACGCCGGGCATCAAGGTCGCCGCCGTCCGCGCCCTGGGCGGCGAAGTCGTGCTGCACGGCGACAGCTTCGACGAGGCCTACGCCCACGCCCGACGGCTTGAAGAGCAAACCGGCGCCGCCTTCATCCACCCCTTCGACGACCCGGACGTGATCGCGGGCCAAGGCACCGTCGGACTGGAGATTGCGCGCCAGCACGCCGACCCCATCGAGGCCGTCTTCGTGCCCATCGGCGGCGGCGGCCTTGCGGCCGGTGTCGCGGCCATACTGAAGTTCCTGCGCCCTGAAACCAGGGTCATCGGCGTCGAACCCGTGGACGCCCCCACCATGAAGTCCGCCATTGCGGCGGGCGAGGTCGTCACCCTGAACGAAGTCGGCCTGTTCGCCGACGGGGTCGCCGTGCGCCGCGCGGGCGCCCAGACCTTCGCCCTGTGCAACGCCCTGCTGGACGAGATCGTGCTGGTGGACACCGACGCCATCTGCGCCGCCATCAAGGACATCTTCGACGACAGCCGCGCCATCGCCGAGCCGTCCGGCGCCGTCGCGCTGGCGGGGCTGAAGGCCTGGTCCGCCGCCCATCCGGGATCGGGCAGCCTGATCGCCATCAACTCGGGCGCCAACGTCAACTTCGACCGCCTGCGTCACGTCGCCGAGCGGGCAGAGATCGGCGAAGGCGCCGAGGCCCTGCTGGCCGTGGCGATGAAGGATGACCGCGACGACTATCGCCGCTTCCTGAACAGCCTCGACGGCCGCTCGGTGACCGAGTTCAACTATCGCTGGTCCGGCGACGGCCTGGCCCAGATCTTCGTCGGCGTGGCCCTGCGCGACGGCCCTCACGAACGCGACGACCTGATCCAAAGCCTGGGTTCGAGCGGCTATGTCGTCGAGGACATGAGCGACAATGAGACGGCCAAGCTGCACGTCCGCTACATGGTCGGCGGGCGCACCACCGGCCTGCCGCACGAACGCATCCTGCGTTTCCAGTTCCCTGAACGGCCCGGCGCCTTCCTGCGCTTCCTCAACAGCCTGCAGCCCGCCTGGGCCATGACCCTGTTCCACTACCGCAACCACGGTGACGATGTGGGCCGGGTGCTGGCGGGCATCTGTGTGCCGCCGGATGAGCAGCATCTGCTGGAGGACGCCCTGGCCCTGCTGGGCTACCCCTATGTGGACGAGACCGCCAACCCCGCCTGCCGTCTGTTCCTTGACGGCGTCTGAACCCTGAACCCTGAACCCTGAACCCAGGGCGGGATCGACGGCGGCGCCCGATTTAAGCCTTGTCGATAGCCGCGGCGATCTGATCGGTGGAATGGCCGGTCAGATCCTTGGCGATCTCTCCGACCAGTTTGGCCTGCAACTCCTTGTGCCAATGCTTGCGCAGTTCGCCCAGCGTCTTGGGTGCGGCGATCACCAGCAGGTCATCCACCTTGCCCGTCACCGCCCATTTGTTCAGCACTTCGGCGACGCTCATGGCGAAACCGTCCTCGGCCTGGGTGTCGTCGTCAGGATTGCCGCCCGTGGAACGCCGACCGGGCGAGCCGGACGCCCGCTCCTCCAGCGTCGGCGTGTCGATCGCCGACAGCTTGATCTCCATGGCGTCGGCGTTCTTGAACAGGACCAGTTTTTCGCCGTCGAGCACTGCGACCAGCGCGCCGTTGGAAAGTTTCATCGTCGATACTCCACAGTCTAAGGCCCTGACTAACGAACAGGCGCCCCGCGCGTTGCTTCGCCCCGAAACTAGATCAGCCGTCCACCCGCTTCGTGCGCCAGCAGCCAGCGTTTGCGCTCAATCCCGCCTGCATAGCCCGTCAGGGTTCCGTTCGCGCCGATCACCCGGTGGCACGGCACGATGATCGCGATGGGGTTGGCGCCGTTGGCCAGGCCCACGGCCCGGACCGCCTTGGGCGATCCCACCGCCTGCGCCAACCGCCCATAGGTCCAGGTCTCGCCCGCCGGGATAGTGCGTAAAGCCCGCCAGACCGCGCGCTGGAAATCGGTGCCGCCGGTCTTCACCGGCACCCCATCGAACGCCGACAGATCGCCACTGAAATAGGCTTGAACCGCCTGCCGCACAGCCTCCGGCGCCGGACCAGGAACCAGCACCACCTCGCCATAATGGCGGCCCAGCAGACGCAGGAACCGCGCCTCATAATCATGGAAATCCAGCGCCCTCACCGCGCCTTCGGCATCGGTCGCCACCAGCACCTCGCCCACGGGCGAACCGATGCGGTCCAGCGTCAGGATCAGGGTCTCAAGCTGCTTCGTCATCACGCGTCTCCTTGATCGTCTTCCAGTACAGCGCCCCATAGGCGCGCCATGGCCGCCAGTGTTCGGCGCGCGCGGTCAGGGCCGCATCCGTCGTCGTCAGCCGGTCGCTGGGCGCATCCTCGCCGGCGTCGATCCAGTCGCCGGGCGGGCGAAGGCCCGGTCGCGCCTCGATCACCGCCGCCAGCGTGGGATCGTGCGACAGGTCATGGGCGATGGCCTCTGGATCAGCGGCCAGGTCAAACACCCGCCGCACCCGCGCCAGAACACCGGACAGAGCCTTCAACTCCGACACCCGCACCTCGACCGCCAGCCGGTTCGCCGCGCCCGGCTGGACCGACACCGCCCCCTCCGTCCCGTCCGCTTCAGGCGTCAACCGCCGCGTCCAGACGCCAGCCTCGACCGTTTCCCCATCCGCGCCCCGCACGCTTAGAGCGGCGATCATCGCACTCCAGTCATAGGGCGGGCGATAGGACAGGCTGATCCGCACCACCTCGCCGCGCGCCTCGTTCACCGTGCGGCGGCGCAGTTCGGACGGCGGGCGGCCGTACAGGGCCTGAAATGTCTCATTAAACCGCCTGACGCTGCCGAAGCCGGACGCCATCGCCACCTCGGCCATCGACAGGTCGCTGTCGTGGATCAGTTGCTTGGCCAGCAGCACCCGCCGCGTCTGGGCCACGCTGATGGGGGCCGCGCCCAGATGCTGGCGGAACAGGCGTCGCAGATGCCGCTCGCCCACGCCCAGCCGCGCCGCCAGCGCATCAGCGTCCCCGTTATCCAGCGCCCCCGCCTCGATCAGGGCCAGAGCCCGGCTGACGGTGTTTGACGTGCCGCGCCACGCGCCCATTTCCGGCGCTGTCTCCGGCCTGCATCTCAGGCAGGCGCGCAGGCCCGCCTCCTGCGCCGCCGCCGCCGTCGGGTGAAACACCACATTGCCCCGGTTGGGCGTCCGCGCCGGACAGACCGGACGGCAATAGATCCCCGTCGTCAGCACGCCCGTGAAGAAACGCCCGTCGAACCGGGCGTCCCGCGCCACCACGGCGCGCCAGCAGGCTTCCTGATCCAGCATCTGTTCCATGGCGGACAAGATGGGCGTTGGCCCGCCTCATGTCTCGCGGTTTTCGGACATGGATCGTCTGTGCAGATGTTCAAGCGGGACAAGATTCAATTCGCGCTCAGATCGCGACAGGCATAGCCTCACGCCGTCTGCACATAAAAGAGAGGGAGTAACGTCGTGGTTCGCCTGCCTCATCTCGTTGTAATCGGCGCCGTCGCCGCAATGGCCTTCAGCGCCTCCGCCCAGCAACGCACCAGTCCGCCCCGCCCGCCCGGCGGCGGCGGCATCCCGCCCGGCTCGTACCAGCAGACCTGTCGAGGCATATTCCTGAACGGCAATCTGCTGCGCGCCCAATGCACCAATGAGCGAGGGGCGCCCGTCTCCTCGACCCTGGACACCAACAGCTGTCGCGGCAGCGACATCCGCAATGACAACGGCTATCTGCGCTGCGGTTCGACCGGCGGCGGCGGTCCTCGCCCGCCCGTGCCGCCCGGCCCCGGTCCGCGCCCGCCAGAGCCTCCACGTCCTGAACCGCCGCGCCCCCCGTCCGGCGGCGCCTTCGAAGTCATCGCCTACACCCGCGCCAACTACGGCGGGCAGCAGCTTCGCATCCGCCAACCTATCGACAATCTGGCCAACTATCGCGGCTTCAATGACAATATCCGCTCGATCCGGGTCATCCGCGGTCGGGTCCAGATTTGCGAAGACGCCCGCTATCGCGGTCGTTGCACCACGATCAGCCGCTCGACGGGCGATCTGAACCGTGTCGGCATGGCCAACCGCGTCTCTTCCATCCGCTGAGAGGAACCGGCCCCGGTCACGCCGGGGCCGGTCTTTCGGCCGATCAGGATTCGCGCCCCACGATCAGCCGCGCCGTCGATTTGATCATTCGCCAAACCTCGGCGATGTAGCCCCAGACCACGGCGATCATGATTACGGTCGCCACCTTGAAATCGCCGCTGCGGAACAGATCCACGACCCGCTGCCAGAAGGCCTCCGCCGTCGGAACCCAGATCATCGGGCTCAGCGGCGAATGGAAGAACAGCCACCACATGGCCCAGGCCGTCGCCGCAGCGAACATCAGGTCGCCCAGGGCCGTCAGCCGCACCGGCGATCCTGTCGCCACCCGCGTGATGTCAAAGGCGATCCGCGCCAGGGCGAAGATGATCAACGGCCAGTAGGCGGCCTCGACGATCCCGCGCAGGATGACGCCATAGTCCACGCCGCTGATCACACCCGCCAGGTCTTGCGGCCGCACCGGCGTGATCGGCGTCAGATTAGTCCACCACAGCAGCAGCACCGTCCAGCCGATGGCGCTGGCCACTGCACGGGCCGCCGGCGACATCTGGGCGTTCTTGCGGACATCGCGGCCTGTGCTGACCTTCGGACTGGACCACTCCCCCTTGGCCAGCCGCTCGCCCCAGGTTTCGGCGTCCAGATTGCCGATCTCGAACAGGGCCAGATCCTTGACCCGCCACTCCGAAATGAATTTCGGCTTCTTGTCCTGCCGCTCGATGAAGAAGCCGATGACAGTCAGCACGCCGACCAGGGTGAAGCCGCCGCCGATGAAGCCGTTGATCGCCTGGCTGACCGCCTGTCCGACATAGATGTCGCCGGTCGCCACCCGCGCCACGACGCCCACCACGGTCACGCAGACCAGCACCATCAGCGCCACCTTCACCGCGAACCACCACCAGGGATAAAGCTCGGCCCCGATCAGCGCCTGCGGCCCGGAGCGGTAGCGCGCGGCCACCGTCAGCGGATGGCCGACCTCGCGCAGCAGGGCTTCGATCTCGTCGTCGTTCGGCGCCCGGCCCAGCCGCGCCTCCAGCGCCTCCAGACGCCCCATGATCTCGTCGCGCAGCTCGGCGACAATGTCCTCGCGCACGTCCCGAGGCAGTTGCGCCGCCACGGCGTTCAGATAACGCTCCACCAGGTCCATCCCGGTTGCTCCCGCTTGATTTCCCGTTTTCACAGCATCTTCTCCAGCGAGGCGGACAGCCCGCGCCATTCCGTCGCCAGCCGCGCCAGCATCGTCTCGCCGCGCCCCGACAGCCGATAGAACCGCTTCTTTCTGCGATCCTCCTCACGCCATTCGCTGCCCAGCAGCCCCTGGCTCTCCAGGCGGCGCAGCAGCGGATAGAGGGTGCTCTCCTCCATCTCGACCCCCGCCTCGCCCAGCGCGACCCGCAGCGAATAGCCGTATTGCTCACGCCGCAGGCTGGCCAGCACCGCCAGGATCAACGACCCCCGCCGCAGCTCCAGCCGCAGGCTCTCGAACAGAAGCTCTTCCTCATTCTGGCTCACGACCATCTCCGTGCGCCACATAGTGTGTGACACACAGTGTATGGGACATACTGTGCGAGGGAGTCAAATTGAAAAGGAGCAACCTGCCGATCTTGCAAATACCATCTAAACGTGCGTTGTAAGCGGACTTGCGCGCGGCGGCTGCATGGACATCGACAGCTTCATCGCATTCTGGGCGGATAAGGAAGGCGGCGCCGAACGCGCCAACACCGCGCCGTATATTCTGGGGTTGTTGCAGGCGCTGGACCTGCCGCCGCCCGATCCGGCCGGCGCGACCACGCTGCACAACGACTATGTGTTCGAACGCGCCGTGCGCCCCAGTTTCCATTCGGGCCACCCGAAACGCATCGACCTCTACAAGCGGGGTTGCTTCGTGTTGGAGGCGAAACAATCGCGCCTGTCCGACACGTCCAAGCTGCTGCCGTTCGGGGATACCCCCACCCTGACGCCGCTGACGCACGGCCCAGGCTGGGACACCCTGATCCGCAACGCCCGCGCCCAGGCCTTCGCCTATGTCTCGATCCTGCCAGCCGATCATGTCGCACCGCCCTTCGTCATCATCTGCGACGTGGCGCATTCGTTTGAAATCTGGGCCGATTTTTCCGGCACCGGCCGGGGTTACGCGCCCTTTCCCGATCGCCAGCGCCATCGCTTCACACACGCCGATCTGGCCAGGCCTGAAATCCAGGACAGACTGCGCGCGATCTGGACAGACCCGCACAGCCTGGACCCGGCACGGATTTCGGCCGTCGTCACCCGCGAGATCGCCGACGAACTGAGCGTCATCTCCCGGCGGCTGGAACATCAGGGCGTCTCGGCGCAGAACGCGGCCCACTTCCTGATGCGATGCATCTTCACCATCTTCGCCGCCGACGTCGGTCTGATCTCCAAGCCGAAGCTGGTGGAGATGCTGGAGGATTGCGTCCGTTCTCCAGCGCGTTTCGCACCGATGATGCAGGATATGTGGGTTCGCTTTGACAAGACGGAACGGCCCGAGCGATTCTACTCGGGTTTCGGCGATTACCTGCCCCACATCAACGGCAAGCTTTTCGCGGACTGGCGCGCCTTTCCGCTTGGCGCGCCGGAAATTCGCCGACTGATCCTGGCCGCGTCCAAAAGCTGGAAAGACGTGGAGCCCGCCATCTTCGGCAGCCTGCTTGAACACGCGCTAGATCCCACGGAGCGACGCAGACTGGGTGCGCACTACACACCCCGCCGCTTCGTCGAACATATGGTCGAACTGACGGTGATGGAGGTGCTGCGCGCCGATTGGACCCAGGTTCAGCAAAGCGTCGAAATGGCCTGCGACGAGGGGGATGTGCGCGGCGCTGTCCGGCTGGTGAAGGGCTTCCACGAAAATCTGCGCCGAACGCGCGTCTTGGATCCGGCCTGCGGCACCGGCAATTTTCTCTACGTCGCGCTGGAACAGATGAAGAAGCTGGAGGGCGAGGTTCTGCAGACGCTGCTGGACCTCGGCCAATCGGATACGCTGGGTCTGGATACGGTGGACCCGCGCCAGTTCCTGGGTCTGGAGTTGAATCCCCGGGCGGCCGCCATCGCCGACGTCGTCTTGTGGATCGGCTTCCTGCAACAGCATTACCGCAACCAGACCGGCCACCCTTCCGAACCCATTCTGAGGGCGCACGGCAACATCCGCTGCACCGACGCAGCGCTGGATTGGGACGGCGCCCCGGACGTGGTGACGGGCTATCATGATGGGGCGGCGGTTCAGTTGTGGCCTAATCCAAGACCGGCCGCATGGCCGGAGGCGGAGTTCATTATCGGCAACCCGCCCTTTATCGGCGGCAAGGATCTGCGCTCACGACTGGATCCAGGCTATGCGGAGGCGCTGTGGGCGGCGCACCCGCGCATGAACGAGAGCGCGGATCTGGTGGTGTACTGGTGGAATCAGGCCGCCGACATCCTGACGCGACCTGGCGCGACGCTGCGTCGCTTCGGCTTCGTGACGACCAACTCGATCACCCAGGTGTTCCAGCGCCGCACCATAGGGCGCTGGCTCGACGGTCCTCGGCCGCTCAGCCTGATCCACGCCGTACCGGATCACCCCTGGACCAAGGCCAGTCGCGACAGCGCCGCGGTCCGCATCGCCATGACGGTGGCCCAGGCCGGTCGCCACGACGGAACCGTGCTGACGCGGGTGTCGGAATCGGCGCTCGACACCGACGAGCCGGTGATCGAAATGACCGCCAGTTTCGGCCGCATCAATTCCGATCTGACCATCGGCGCCGACGTCACCAAGGCCCTGGCGCTAAAGGCGGCAGCCGGGATCTGCTCGCCGGGCGTCAAACTGCACGGCGCAGGCTTCATCGTCAGTCAGGATCAGGCGCGTCGTCTGGGCCTGGGCACGAGACCGGGGCTTGAACGCCACATCCGCCCCTATCGCAACGGGCGCGACCTGACCGGCAAATCCCGCGACGCCTGGGTGCTGGATTTTTTCGGCCTGTCGGCAGACGACCTTCGCGTACGATTTCCCGAGGCCTATCAGCATCTGGCGGAAACGGTTCGCGAAGATCGTCGAATTCAGAGGGAGAAATCGCCGACGAAAGATGCGCGATCCTATTATGAAAACTGGTGGATTTTCGGCAAGCCGCGGCCCGATCAACGACACGCCCTGGCCGACCTGCCCCGCTACGTCGCTACAGTCGAAACGGCCAAGCACCGGATTTTCCAATTCCTGGACGCCGAAATCCTGGCGGACAACATGCTCGTCTGCATCGCCGACAACGACGCCGCGACCTTATCCGTTTTATCGAGCTCCACCCATCTCGCTTGGTGCAAATCTAACGGTGGCGTTCTTGAGGACCGTCCGCGCTACACCAAATCCCGCTGCTTCGACCCCTTCCCCTTTCCAATCATGGATGACGCCATGCGTGATCGGTTGAGGGCGGCGGGCGAAGCGCTGGATGCGCACAGGCGCGCCGTCCTGGCCGACAACCCGGACCTGACCCTGACGGCCCTCTACAACTGTCTCGAACAGGTCAAAGCCGGAGCGCCGCTCGACGCCAAGGCCGAGGCGATCAAGCAGCGCGGTCTCATCATCATCCTGCGCGACCTGCACGACGCCATCGATAGACTGACGGCCAGCGCCTATGGATGGCCCGAGGGCTTTTCGGCCGAAGCGATTGTGTTGCGTCTGGTCGCCCTGAACCAGACCCGCGCTCAAGAAGAAGTGGCCGGACGGATCCATTGGCTGCGACCGGATTATCAACAGCGGCACGCCGGCGCGCCTACGCCTCAAAGTCGCAGCCTGACCCTAGTCGACAGCACGCCCGTACTCGCGGCCAAACGCCCCGCCTTTCCTGCCGACCGCTATGCCCAACCTCTGGCGGTGCAGGCCCTGCTGCGGTCCCACGGCCCCATTGCGCCGCCGGAACTGGCGCGACGGTTCAGCGGCGGCGTTCGGCTAGAGCCGCGGATCAGTCGGGTCTTGGCCACCTTGCACCGCTATGGCCACGCCGAGCGGCTGCCAGACGGTCGATGGGCGGCCGCACGCGCCGCCTGACGCGCAACCGCCCGCCGTGCGGCGCGCTATGGCGAGATACGCCCTCACGCACTAAGTTCTGTTCATGAACCGTTCTTCGACGCCGAAGCCCGCCGCCGCCAAGCCTGCCAAACCCGTCCACGTGCCCAATCCGGGCGTGCAGGAGGCGTCGGCCGCCTTCATTCGCGACACGGGCAAGATGCCGATGTTCGCCCCCGTCACCGGTCCGCGCCTGACGCCGGAAGAGCCGGTCGCCTCACCCGCCGACTGGGTGCCGCACCGTCCCTCGCGCGAGGGGACCAAGAAGGGCGGCGTCTTCCGGCTGGAGACAAAATACACCCCCGCCGGCGACCAGCCCGCCGCCATCGCAGAACTGGTGGCGCAGGCGGGTGAAGGCGATCGGGATCAGGTGCTGCTAGGCGTCACCGGCTCGGGCAAGACCTTCACCATGGCCAAGGTTATCGAACAGACCCAGCGCCCGGCCCTGATCCTGGCCCCGAACAAGACCCTGGCGGCCCAGCTCTATTCCGAGTTCAAGGCCTTCTTCCCGGACAATGCGGTCGAGTATTTCGTCAGCTATTACGACTATTATCAGCCGGAAGCTTATGTCCCAAGAACAGACACTTACATCGAAAAAGACAGCTCCATAAACGAGCAGATCGACCGGATGCGGCACTCGGCGACTCGGGCGATACTGGAGCGGGACGATGTGATCGTGGTGGCTTCAGTCAGCTGCATCTACGGCATCGGATCGGTGGAGACCTATACCGCCATGACCTTCACCCTGAAGGTCGGCGACCAGATCGACGAGGCCAAGCTGCGGGCCGACCTGATCGCGCTGCAGTACAAGCGCAACGACCTGAACTTCGACCGGGGCATGTTCAGGAAGCGCGGCGATGTCATCGAGATCTTCCCGGTCCACCTTGAGGACCGCGCCTGGCGCATCAGCCTGTTCGGCGACGAACTGGAGGCGATCCAGGAGTTCGATCCCCTGACCGGCAAGAAGACCGCCGACCTGACCGAGATCACCGTCTATGCCGCCAGCCACTATGTCACCCCGCGCCC
>RCMZ01000099.1_pt1 | contig 51944 bp, 52 predicted proteins | sample 2041141 | NCBI WGS metagenome assembly RCMZ01 (sample SAMN09708263, study PRJNA481090) | Wastewater metagenome, whole genome shotgun sequencing project. | biome: sewage; isolation source: Davis station wastewater (DW) | place: Antarctica: Davis Station | collected 2010-03-01 | reverse complement strand
AATCAGGCTCCAGATATTAAGCGAGAGCATGATTCACGCTTCTGTCGGAACCGCGTAGCGGTTCCGTCTAAAACGATCATGCTCTAGCGTCGGCTTCAAGCAGCGCGAACGCGCGGTAGGCCTCTCAAAATAGAGAAACCGCCGGAGGACTGATCCTCCGGCGGTTCCCGTCACATCGTCGATCGACAGGGGGGCTGAAAATTAATCGACGACGCGATAGCGGCCGTACTGGTCGGGGCAGGTCCGCACATAGCGGGTGTCGCGACGACCATCCGGCAGACGGATTTCGCTCTCGGCGAGGCGGCATCCATCTGAATTCTGGTAGGATTGAACGGGCTGAGACCGCTCGTTGTAGTAGCCGCGATCATCGCGGGCGTAGTCGTTACGGTCGTACTGATCGTAGCCGTAGCTGTAGCCCTGATCGCCGCCGTAACGGTTGTCGGCATAGCCGTAGGTCTGCTGGCTGTAGCCATACTGCGGCTGGGTGTAGACGGGTTGGCGGTTATAATAGCCGCCGCCCTGATAGCCTTGCTGATAACCGCCCTGGTTATAATAGCCGTCCTGGCGGTAATCGCAGTTGTCGGAGCTGCCGCGACCGACCTGAGAGCCGATCAGAGCGCCAACGACACCGCCCAGCACGCTGCCCTCAGTGCGGCGACCGCGTGCGGCCAGTTGTGAGCCGATGACGGCGCCCGCGCCGCCCCCGATGACAGCGCCTGCGCCGGTGCGGCCCTGACGCTGGGTCTGGCACGGATCGTACTGACGGCCGCGGTTGTCATAGTTGTAGGAACGGCCGTAGGCGCCGGTGCCGTAGTTTTGCGTGTAGCCGTAGCTCTGGGCTTCGGCGGCTATCGGTGCGGCCAGGCCGGCAAAGGCGAGGGCGGCGGCCAGTGAAACAATCTTCGTACGCATTTGGTTTGAACCCCTTCGAGGATCGGACGCTTTCCGTAGGCGGAGAACGGCTGAGCCCCGTGTCTGTTGCAGTGAGATTTAGATGACCGAAGCTGAACGCTATTTGAGCGGATTGTTCATCTTCGTTCATCTTTCGGGTGAAATTGGCCGGGTTGGCGTGGTGGGATGGGAAGGCTAGAAGCCCGCCGATGGACATCTTGAGCATCGACCGCGTCGGCGGACAGGGCGACGGCGTCGCCAATACGCCGAACGGGCCGGTTTTCGTCCCGCTGACCCTGCCGGGCGAGACGATCCGCGCCATCGTGACGGACGGGCGCGCCGAGCAGATCGAGATCGTCACCGCCAGTGCTGACCGTATTGCACCGGTCTCGCCCCAGTATGGCGATTGCGGCGGGTGTTCGCTGCAGCACTGGGCGGCTGAGCCGTATCTGGACTGGAAACGTGAGCAGGTGCGGCTGGCCCTGGCGCGTGAAGGGATCGAGACCGAAATCGAGGCCACGGTGGCGACGCCTGCGGGAACGCGTCGCCGGGTGGCGCTGCACGCACGGCGAATGCCGGACGGGCGGGTGGTCCTGGGCTTCAAGGCCCGGCGGTCGTGGCGCTTGGTTGAGGTGACGGCTTGTCCCATCGCCGATCCGCGCATTGTGGCGGCCATTCCGATGCTGGCGGAGGTGGCGGCGCCGTTGCTGGAGCATCCGAAATCTGCGCCGACCCTGCATGTGACCTGGACCCTGTCGGGGTTGGATGTGGATGTGACGGGGGTGGAGCGGCGCACAGGCGGCCTGTCCGGCGACGCCCAGATGCGGGCGATTGCAGCCGCCCAGCGGGCCGATCTGGCGCGTCTGAGCCTGGCGGGCGACGTGATGATGATGGCGCGCCAGCCCAAGGTTACGTTCGGTCCGGCGACCGTGCCCCTGCCTGCGGGCGGATTCCTGCAGGCTGTGCCAGAGGCTGAAGCGGCGATGGTGTCGCGGGCCCTGGCGGCGGTGAAGGGGGCGAAAAAGATCGCGGACCTGTTCTGCGGCGCGGGCACATTCACCTTCCCGCTGGCGACCGTGGCGCCGGTGATCGCGGCGGATGCGTCCAAGCCGGGCATCGACGCGCTGAAGATCGGCGTCGGCTCGGCCAAGGGGATGAAGGCGATCACGGCCGAGGCGCGCGACCTGTTCCGCCGTCCGCTGACGCCGTTCGACCTGAAGGGCTGCGACGCCATCGTGTTCGATCCGCCGCGCGCCGGGGCCATCGAGCAGACGGCCCAGATCGCCGACACCAAGGCCAGTGTGGTGGTGGGCGTGTCGTGCAATCCGCAGACGTTTGCGCGGGATGCACGGGTGCTGATCGACAAGGGTTTCAGACTGGAGACGGTGACGCCGGTGGATCAGTTCCTGTGGTCGGCGCACGTCGAGCTGGTCGGCATTTTCAGACGATAGGCGATGAGCATGAGCGATCAGGATTTTGAAGAAGACGGCGGCGGGTTCGACGCCGATGACTGGAACCGGCTGAAGCCTTTCACCGGGGCCGTCGCGACGCTGGATGATGTGCAGGCGCGGCGAGCGGTCTTCGCCCTGGGCGAGACGGATGATCCGCGTGTGATCGACATGGACCTGCCCCAGCCGGTGATCTGGTGGGAGGAGGACGGCGAACTGGCGGCGGTCATCATTCAGGCCGAAACTCATCTGGGCCATGGCGGTGAAGAGATGGAGGTTCTGGGTCTGATTCTGCCGGACGGAGAGGGGGCTGTAGCCCTGATGGAGGACGTTGATCTGGTGGACGACACCGACCCGACGTGGCGTGATCTGGTGACACGCGCCATCGATCCGTCTGCAGCGGACGATTAGCCGAACAACTCCAGCTGAGGTCTGGCCTCGGGCGGGACGCGGAACTTGCTTTCGTCCAGCAGGGCACGGGGCGTGTCGAGGCCATAGCGTTTGATGGCTGCTTTAAATCGGGCGGCGATCAGATCGGCGACGGGACCTGACCCCTTCATCCGCTGCGAGAAGTCGGGATCGTAGTCGCGGCCCCCGCGCGTCTGGCGCACCAGCGACATGACGCGGGCCGCGCGGTCGGGGCGGGCGTCGGCCAGCCATTCGCGGAACAGATCCTTGATCTCCAGCGGCAGGCGCAGAGTGACATACATGGCCGAGGTCGCCCCGGCCTTGGCGGCGGCCTCAAGCACTGATTCAAGTTCGTGGTCATTCAAACCGGGAATGACGGGGGCGAAGCCGACCGCGACCGGGCATCCTGCGTCGGCCAGCTTTCGGATCGCCTCCAGCCGTTTGGCAGGGGTGGAGGCGCGCGGCTCCATCGCACGGGCCAGACTGCGGTCCAGGGTGGTGATGGAGACCATGGCCGAGGCCAGCCCCTGCTTGCCCATCGGCCCCAGAATGTCGGCGTCGCGACCGATCAGCACCGACTTGGTGATGATGGTGAAGGGGTGGTTGTAGCGCCGCATGACCTCCAGCATCGAGCGGGTGGATTTGAGTGTCCGCTCGACCGGCTGATAGGGGTCTGTGTTGCCTCCTATGTGGATCCGCTTGCATCGATATTTGGGTGCGAGGAACGCCTGTTCCAGCAGACCTGCGGCCTCGGGCTTGAAGAAGATCCGGCTCTCGAAATCCAGACCCGGGGATAGGCCCATCCAGGCATGGGACGGACGGGCGTAACAGTAGATGCAGCCATGTTCGCAACCTTTGTACGGGTTGATGGAGCGGTCGAAGCCAACGTCCGGGCTGTCATTCCGGGCGATGATGGTGCGCGCGTGTTCAGGGGTGAGGATGGTGCGCAACGGCGCAGGCGCGGCGTCATCGCCGGTCCAGCCGTCGTCGAAAGCCTCAGACTGATTTGTCTCGTAACGGCCGGTCGCATTCGAACGCGCGCCTCTTCCCTTTGCGGCTTCCATAACTTGACGATGGAACGAGTTTTAGAACAAATCAAGAACATTCTGGACGCGCCAAGGCGCCCGCCGCCGCAAGGTCGCAGGCCTTGCGGGCCCTGCGGAGAGACCGGGAGTATGGATCCTCGCCACAAGGGCGAGGATGACGGGGCAGGGGTGAGTGTAGGTTTGGATTTTGGCGCAGCTGGGTTGGCTGCATCGCGCCGCATCCCATCGACTGCATCACAAGTGCCGCCCCGTTTTTGCCTTGCTGTGCGCGGGATTTTTCGCAGCTTTCAACTGATGAAATGGCGGCTCTCGGAATAAAATCTCGTTTCAATGTGAGAAAATACGGAAAAGGCGGAATTTTTTAGCTATGCAGCACGCCGAACGGCGTTGGCTCCTCCCGACGCTGCTTGAACATACGGAGCGTGACTTGACCCAGATCGACGAAAAGCTGGAGCCCATTCTGGCGGAAGTGCTGCGCCGCAATGCGGGCGAGGCTGAATTCCACCAGGCAGTGCGTGAGGTGCTGGAAAGCCTGGGTCGGGTCGTCGCCAAACATCCGAACTATGCCGACGACGCCCTGATCGAGCGCATCTGCGAGCCGGAACGTCAGATTATCTTCCGCGTGCCGTGGGTCGATGACGCCAATCAGGTGCAGATCAACCGCGGCTTCCGCGTGCAGTTCAACTCGGCGCTGGGCCCGTATAAGGGCGGCATTCGTTTCCACCCGTCGGTGAACCTGGGGATCATCAAGTTCCTGGGCTTTGAGCAGATCTTCAAAAATGCCCTGACCGGCCTGCCGATCGGCGGCGGCAAGGGCGGCTCAGACTTCAATCCGCGCGGTCGCTCGGACGGCGAGATCATGCGCTTCTGCCAGTCATTCATGACCGAACTGCACCGCCACCTGGGCGAATACACTGACGTCCCTGCGGGCGATATCGGTGTGGGCGCGCGCGAGATCGGCTTCATGTTCGGCCAGTACAAGCGCCTGACCAACCGCTATGAGGCGGGCGTCCTGACCGGCAAGGGGCTGGTCTATGGCGGATCGCGCGCCCGCACTGAGGCGACCGGCTATGGCACGGTCTATTTCGTCGAACGGATGCTGGGCGCCAAGGGGATCACGATGGAGGGCAAGCGCGCCATCGTCTCGGGTTCGGGCAACGTCGCCATCTATGCGATCGAGAAGGTCCAGGCGTTCGGCGGCACGGTCGTCGCCTGCTCTGACTCCAACGGCTATGTGGTCGATGAAAAGGGCATCGATCTGGATCTGGTGAAGCAGATCAAGGAAAAGTCGCGCGGGCGGATTTCCGAATATGTCGAACTGCGTGGCGCGGGCGCCCATTATGTCGAGGGCGGATCGATCTGGGACGTGCCGGGCGACATCGCCTTGCCCTGCGCCACCCAGAACGAACTGACCGGCCACGACGCCAGGCAGCTGGTCGCCAACGGCGTGCTGGCGGTGGGCGAGGGGGCGAACATGCCCTCCACGCCGGAAGCCGTGCGCATCTTCCAGGAGGCAGGCGTCATGTTCGCGCCGGGCAAGGCAGCCAACGCGGGCGGCGTCGCCACCTCGGCCCTGGAGATGCAGCAGAACGCCTCGCGCGACAGCTGGAGCTTTGAAGATACCGAGGCGCGTCTGGCCGGCATCATGCACTCGATCCACGACCGCTGCGCCGAGACGGCGGACGAATACGGCGTGCCGGGCGACTATGTGCTGGGCGCCAACATCACCGGCTTTGTGCGAGTGGCCGAGGCCATGCGTGCGTTTGGCGTGATCTGACGAAAAGGCGGGCGGCGGCGCTTCATGGCGCCGTCGTCAGCGACCCTGTCCGCCGGGGATTTGACGGCGTGATTTTATCCGGGCAGTTCGGGTCTTCGAATGAGGAGCCGACCGATGATCCCGACCTTCGACATGCGGTGCGCGGCCTTTTCCGGTCAGCGCCTGATCGCCGAAGGCCAGCCGCAGGACGTGCTGCCAGCAGTCAAGGCTGCGGCGGATGCGGGCGAGGGCGTGCTGGTGTTCGATCTGGCGACAGGCCATTCGGTCGAGTTCGATCTGCGCGGGGATCTGGAGACGGCGCTGGGACGGTTGCCAGTCGCGGCGCCAGAGCCCAAGAAGGGGCCGGGGCGGCCCAGGCTGGGGGTCACGCCGCGCGAAGTGACCCTGCTGCCGCGCCACTGGGACTGGCTGGCCAGCCAGCCGGGCGGCGCCTCATCGGCCCTACGCAAGATGGTCGAGACGACGATGCGAGAGGCCGAGGGGCCGGATCGAGCACGGCGTGGGCGTGAGGCGGCCTATCGCTTCATGACGGCGTTGGCGGGTGACCTGCCGAACTATGAAGAGGCGACGCGGATGCTGTTCGCGGGCGATCAGGCCGGTTTCGAGGCGGCGGTGGCGGACTGGCCTCAAGGCATGCGGGACGTCGCTAGATCGGTGGCCCAGCCTGCTTGGCCGTAGGCGACAAAAAGGGCCAGCGCGTCACAACTCAGGTGTCTGTGTCGTTAAGCAGGCAGAAGGATAGATGGGGCTGGCCTCAGGCGCTTAGCCCACCTTCACCCGCGTCGCCGATTCGGGAAGATCCTCTCCAAACGCGCGCTGGTAGAACTCGGCGATGGTGGGGCGTTCCAGTTCGTCGCACTTATTCAGGAAGGTCAGGCGGAAGGACAAGGCCACGTCGCCGCCGAAGATGATGGCGTTCTGGGCCCAGGTGATGACCGTGCGGGGCGACATGACGGTGGAGATGTCGCCGTTCATGAAGGCGTTGCGGGTCATGTCGGCGACGCGGACCATGGCGGCGATGCGGCGCTTGCCGTCGGTGTCCGACCACTCGGGCACCTTGGCGGCGACGATCTCGGCCTCGACGTCGTGGTCGAGGTAGTTCAGCGTCGTGACGATGTTCCAGCGGTCCAACTGGGCCTGATTGATCTGTTGCGCGCCGTGATACAGGCCCGTGGTGTCGCCCAGGCCGATGGTATTTGTGGTGGCGAACAGGCGGAAATATTTGTTGGGCCGGATGACGCGGTTCTGGTCTAGCAGGGTCAGGCGGCCCTGCGCCTCCAGCACGCGCTGGATAACGAACATCACGTCCGGGCGGCCGGCGTCATATTCATCGAAGACCAGGGCGACGGGGCGTTGCAGCGACCAGGGCAGAATGCCTTCGCGGAACTCGGTGATCTGCTTGCCGTCCTTCAGGACGATGGCGTCCTTGCCGATCAGGTCGATCCGGCTGACGTGGCTGTCCAGGTTCACGCGCACCAGCGGCCAGTTCAGGCGTGCAGCCACCTGTTCGATATGGGTCGACTTGCCCGTGCCGTGATAGCCCTGGACCATGACGCGTCGGTCAAAGGCGAAGCCAGCAGCGATGGCGATGGTCGTCTGGGGATCGAAACGATAGGACTCGTCGATTTCAGGCACATGGCTGTCGCGTTCTGCGAAACAGGGCACGGTGATGTCGCTGTCGACGCCGAACGCTTCGCGGAGCGTCACCTTACGGGCGGGTTCCAGAGTGATCAGCGGATCGTGAGAGGCGTCGAGCAGGGAGGTCATGGTCCCCATCTAGAGGCGTCGCGCGCGCGGCTCAACACGCGCGCGACGCTTAACCCGGCTTATTTTGCGCTCAACTTCACATCGACGTTGCCGCGCGTGGCGTTGGAGTAGGGGCAGACCTGATGCGCCTTCTCGATCAGGTCGTTGATCACCGCCTGATCCAAGCCGTGGTCGCTGACGGTCAGGTCGACATCCAGATTGAAGCCTTCGCCTTTGGTGTTCTTGCCGAAGCCGACGCCCGCGGTGATCTTGGTGTCCGGGCTGACGGGCGTGCCCGCCTTGCCGCTGACCAGACGCAGGGCGCCGAGGTAGCAGGCGGCGTATCCGGTGGCGAACAGCTGTTCAGGATTGGTCCCGTCGCCGCCTTTGCCGCCCATTTCCTTGGGCGTGGACAGTTTCACGTCGATCTTGCCGTCGTCGGTGGCGGAGCGGCCGTCTTCGCGGCCGCCGCCGGATGCCGTGGCTTGTGCGCGGTACAGAACTTCCATGGTCGGGTTCCTATCAGTGGGAATGACTGAGATGGGCGTCTAACGATCAAGCGGAAGGGGCGTTGCAAACAAGGCGAGGTGCGGGCTCTAGCGGAACCGCCCCAACGCGGGCTAAAGCAACCATCAAGAGACGCGTCGTCGGAGTACGAAGTGAAGATTGCGGAACGCTGGTTCGTATGGGCGGGCATGGTCTTGTTGGGCGGGATCGCCCTGGCGGGGCTGGTTGTCGCCGTCTATGCGGCGTGGCTGTTCCACGACCTGCCGGATGCGTCCGAGCTGGCGGACTATACCCCGCCGACCGCCACGCGGGTCTATGCTGGCGACGGCACCCTGATCGGCGAGTTTTCTGAAGAGCGCCGGATCTTTGTCTCCTACGACCAGATTCCCACGACGGTTGTTCACGCCTTCCTGGCGGCGGAAGACAGCAACTTCTTCCAGCACGGCGGCATTGACGTGGGCGGCATCGGCCGCGCCTCGATCAAGAATGTGTTCAACCTGGCGTCGGGGCGTCGGCTTGAAGGCGGGTCGACCATCACCCAGCAGGTGGCCAAGAACGTCCTGCTGACCAACGAATCCAGCCTGAACCGCAAGCTGAAGGAAGCCATCCTGGCCAGCCGCCTGGAGGCCAGTCTGTCCAAGGAGCGAATCCTTGAGCTGTATCTGAACGAGATTTTCCTAGGCTATCGGTCGTATGGCATCGCTTCGGCGGCCTATAACTATTTCGGCAAGTCGCTGAACCAGCTGACGCCGGATGAGGCGGCCTTCCTTGCGTCCCTGCCCAAGGGGCCGAACAATTATCACCCCAAGCGTCACCCCGAAGCGGCCCTGGGCCGTCGGAACTGGGTGCTGGGCGAGATGGGCCAGAATGGCTGGCTGACCCCGGCCCAGGTCGCCGAGGCGCGCGCCCGTCCCCTGAGCACCCAGGATGCGCCCAAGCGCGCCGAGTATCAGGACGCCGACTTCTTCGTCGAAGAGGCTCGTCGCCAGGCTGCCGCCAATCCCAAGTTCGGCGAGCAATTGCGCGCAGGCGGCTTCTATATGCGCACCACGCTGGACCCGACGCTGCAGACGGCGGCGCGCGAGGCCCTGATGCAGGGGCTGGAGAACTATGACCGCCGCCACGGCTGGCGCGGGGGCTGGGGCACGACCGACTTCGCCGACGGCTGGCAGGCCGTTGCGCTGAAGGAACAGGCCCCGCCGGAACGCCGCACCTGGGAGGCCGCCGCCATCGAAAGCGTCAGCGGCAACAGCGTGCGGATCATTACGGCCAAGGGCAATGAAGCAGGCAATCTGATCCCCGGCGACGCCGCCTGGGCCAACGCCAATCGTCAACTGCGTCGCGGCGAGCTGATCTTCGTCGAGAAGAAGGGCGGACAGTTCGCCCTGAAACAGGTGCCGCGTGTCAATGGCGCCCTGGTGGCGGTGGAGCCGCAGTCGGGCCGCGTGCTGGCCATGGTCGGCGGCTATTCCTACGCACTGTCCAGCTTTAACCGGGCGACCCAGGCCAAGCGCCAGCCGGGTTCGGCGTTCAAGCCCTTCGTCTATGCCACGGCGCTGGAGGGCGACTTCAGCCCGGCTTCGATCGTGCTGGATGCGCCGATCAGCTTTGCGGGCGGCCCGAACGGCCAGCGCTGGACGCCTGAAAACTACAGCCGCCAGTATTATGGCCCGCAGACGCTGCGGCGCGGGCTGGAGCTGTCGCGCAACGTCATGACCGTGCGTTTGGCCTCGACGGTCGGCATGAACAAGATCGTGGCCCTGTCGGACAAGATGGGTCTGCCCGGCCTGTCGCCGAACCTGTCTGTGTCGCTGGGCGCAGGCGAGGTGACGCCGCTGGACATCACGACCGCCTACGCCGCTTTCGCCAATGGCGGGCGGCGGGTTCACCCCTATCTGATCGACTATGTTCAGGACCGTCACGGCGAGACCATCTTCCGCGCCGACGACCGCACCTGCCGCGAATGCGGACGGGGCTTCTCGGGCCAGGAATCGCCGCGTCTGCAACCGCGTGGAACCCAGGTCATTGACCCCATCACCGCCTATCAGATGAGCTCGATGCTGGAAGGCGTGGTCCAGCGCGGCACCGCCGCCAGTGCACGCGGCCTGGGCCGCTGGGTCGCGGGCAAGACGGGCACGACCAACGAATACCGCTCGGCCTGGTTCGTCGGCTTCACGACCGACATCGTAGTCGGTGTATTCATCGGCTTTGACGACAACCGTTCGCTGGGGTCCGGGGAAGCAGGCGCCTCGGCGGCCGTGCCGGTCTTCACCCAGTTCATGCAGGCGGCGCTCAAGGAGCGTCCTGCACGCCCGTTCGTGCGGCCCAAGAATGCGATCTTCCGCGTCGTGAACGGCATCGAAGAAGCCTTCCGCCCCGGCACTGAGCGCCAGGCCCCGGCGGTCGCGGCTCCGGCCGCGCCTGTCGGTCCGCAGAACTACAATGATGTCGTCCGCCGCGAGCAGGAGGCGCGCTTCAACGCCGGGGCTTCGACGCCGCCAGCGGCGCAGGCCGCCCCGCCGCCCATTCCCCAACGCCGCGAACCGGCCGAGGACTTGAGCGGATTGTATTGAGGCCTTAGGTAGGGCCTTCGAACGGCGCGTCTTCGGGCGCGCCGTTTTCGTTCTTTGTCGCCCTGTCGCACAGACGTCAGGGCTTTTTCTGTCGCTGGAGATTGCGATGAGACCGGATGTCGAGGCCATGAAGGCCGACATCGAGCAGAGCGTCGCTCTGCTCAGGAGGCGTCTTTGACTGGGATGTCGCTCTAAGAAAGCTCGATGAGCTGAACGCGCGGGTCGAAGATCCGACGCTGTGGGACAAACCGGACGAGGCCCAGGCCGTCAGCCGCGATCGCTCGCAGTTGGAAGCCAAGATCAGCACCGTCAAGGCGATGGAGCAGGACCTCGAAGACGGGGTGATGCTGGCCGAAATGGCGGACGAGGAAGGCGACGAGGGCGCGCTGGAAGACGCGCGTGCGTCGCTGCGCGGCATCAAAGAACGCGCCGCCCGGGCCGAGCTGGAGGCCCTGCTGTCCGGCGAGGCTGACAGCAACGACGCCTATCTGGAAGTGAACTCCGGCGCCGGGGGCACCGAGTCGAACGACTGGGCCGGAATGCTGCTGCGCATGTATTCGCGCTGGGCTAAGGCGCACGGCTATGAGGTCACGATCGAGGCCCACGAAGAGGGCGAACAGGCAGGCGTGAAGTCAGCGACGATCCTGATCGAAGGCCCCAACGCCTATGGCTGGCTGAAGTCGGAATCGGGCGTGCACCGTCTGGTCCGCATCAGCCCCTATGACGCCGCCGCCAAGCGCCACACCAGCTTCGCCTCCATCGGGGTGTCTCCGGTGGTGGACGATACGATCGAGATCGACATCAACCCCTCCGACGTGCGCACCGACACCTATCGCGCGTCAGGTGCGGGCGGTCAGCACATCAACAAGACCGATTCGGCGGTGCGTCTGACGCATACCCCGACCAATACGGTCGTGGCCTGCCAGGCGGGTCGTTCGCAGCACCAGAACCGGGAAATGGCCTGGAAGATGCTGCGGGCGCGCCTGTACGAACTGGAACTGCAGAAGCGTGAGGCCGCCGCTCAGGCTCTGGCTGACGCGAAGACGGACATCGGCTGGGGCCACCAGATCCGGTCCTATGTCCTGCAGCCGTATCAGATGGTGAAGGACCTGCGGACTGAGGTCGAAACCTCGGACACCCAAGGGGTGCTGGACGGCGATCTGGACGCATTCATGGGCGCGGCCCTGGCGGCCAGGGTCGGCGAGACGCGCGGATCCAGCGCAGAGTAAACGAAAGGGGCGGTCCGATGGGCCGCCCCTTTTTGTTTGGATTTAAAGCCCAGCTTCTGTCGTCCTTCCGGGTTTGTCCTTCGGGCGCCCCGGAATGACGATTGTCCTGAATGTTTAGGCTGGCGACTTGGTCTCGGTTTTGTCCGCCTTTTCCGACTTGGGAACGGGCGCCTCCAGCATGGCTGCGCCGGGCGTGTCACGCTTTGCCTGAATACAGCGGCCCTGGAACCAGGCGCCCTGTTCGACCGAAAGCTGTTCCTGGGTGATGTCGCTCTCCACGCGCGAGGTGGCGTAGAGGCGAACCTGTTTGGCGACGATGGCGCCGGACACGCGGCCCCGGATTTCAAGCACATCGGCATGGACGCTGCCTTCGACTGCGCCGCCTTCGCCGATGGTGACGCGGGCCACGCGCACGTCGCCCTTCAGCGCACCGTCGATCTGAAGATCGCCAGCGCCGGAGATGTTGCCTTCGTATTTGACGCCTGCCGACAGGGTGGACAGGTTGGTGGAGCGCGGCGCCGGTCGCGACGGCTCAGACGCGCGCGGCGCAATGGCCGGGGCCGACGGCGTGGTCGGCTCAGGCAGGGGCGGGATGCCCAAGGACTGAGGTCCGTTGTCGTAGGATTTGCTCTTGGTGAACATGGTGCGCTCCGCATCTGGCCAGCCAACGCCAGCTAACCCCAAATAGCCTTGCGCCTAGTTAGGGGGAGAGCGGCGGCGAAGGTCAAGCGCCGCTTCCGAACCATGCTCGCCGATCACAAAACCTTCACCGCCTCCAGCACGGCGGCGGCGTGGCCCGCGACCTTCACATTGCGCCAGACGCGGGCGATCCGACCTTCGGCGTCGATCAGGAAGGTCGCTCGCTCGATGCCCATATATTCGCGGCCGTACAGCTTCTTCTGCACCCAGACGCCCCAGGCCTCGCAGGCCGCGCCGTCCTCGTCGGAGGCGAGGACGACGGCCAGGTCGTATTTGGTCTTGAAGCGGTCGTGCTTCTTCACCGTGTCCTTGGACACGCCGATGACGGTCGCGCCCAGAGCGGCGAAGTCGGCGGCCAGGGCGGTGAAATCCTGGGCCTCGCGCGTGCAGCCGGTCGTATCGTCCTTGGGGTAGAAATAGACGACGGCGGGCTTGCCCCGCAGGGCGGCCAGTGAGACGTGGCCGCCGTTGTCGGTGGGCAGGTCCAGGGCGGGGGCGGGGTGGCCTTCGGTGGGGGGCATAGGCGTCTCCTGCCGTCATCCTCGGGCTCGACCCGAGGATCGGATGTTGGTCGTGTCGTGCGCCGCCCGTTCGCACAAGCAACGGACAGCCCGGCCCTCGGGTCGAGCCCGAGGGTGACGGAAGTCAGGTGGGGCGAACCAAAACGATCTTTTTCTTGCCGGCGGCAAGCTTGATGACGCCTTCCTTGAGGTCGGCCTCGGTCAGCAGCTGGGCGCCGTCGGACACCGCAGCGTCGTTCAGACGAAGGCCGCCGCCCTGCGCCAGGCGCCGGGCCTCGCCGTTGGAGGCGGTCAGGCCGGCCTTGGTGACGACGGCGGCGATCATGGCGCCGTAAACCTCGGACGCGGGCAGTTCGACGGTCGGCAGGTCGGCCGAGAGCTGACCCTTTTCGAAGGCGGTCTCGGCGGCTGTGCGGGCGGTGGCGGCGGCCTCAGCGCCATGCAGCATGGTCGTCGCCGCGTCGGCCAACGCCTTCTTGGCGTCATTGATGGCGGCGCCTTCCAGCGCTTCATATCCGGCGATTTCCGCGTCCGATAGATCGGTGAACAGGCGCATGAAGCGGCCGACGTCGCCGTCCTCGGTGTTGCGCCAGTACTGCCAGTAGTCATAGGGCGACAGGGCGTCGGCGTTCAGCCAGACGGCGCCGCCCACGGTCTTGCCCATCTTCTGGCCTGAGGCGGTCGACAGCAGCGGCGTGGTCAGGCCGAAGGCAGCCTTCTGGTCCACCTTGCGGGTCAGTTCGACGCCGTTGATGATGTTGCCCCACTGATCCGAACCGCCCATCTGCAGCTGGCAGCCATAGCGGCGGTTCAGCTCCAGGAAGTCGGTGGCCTGCATCAGCATGTAGTTGAATTCGAGGAAGGTCAGCGGCTGTTCGCGCTCAAGGCGCAGCTTGACCGAATCGAAGCTCAACATCCGGTTGACCGTGAAATGGGTGCCGTAGTCGCGCAGGAATTCCAGGTAGCCCAGCTTGGACAGCCATTCGTCATTGTCGACCATGATGGCGTCGGACGGACCGTCGCCGAAGGTCAGGAATTTCTCGAACACGCCCTTGATGCCGGCGATGTTCTCGGCGATCCGCTCTTCGGTCAGCAGGGGACGCTGGGTGTCCTTGAAACTGGGGTCGCCGACCTTGGTCGTGCCGCCGCCCATCAGGACGATGGGCTTGTGCCCCGCCTGTTGAAGGCGGCGCAGCAGCATGATCTGGATCAGGTGCCCGACATGCAGCGACGCCGCCGTGGCGTCGAAGCCGATATAGCCCGCAACCACGCCCTTGATCGCGGCTTCGTCCAACTCGGCCGGGTGGGTGATCTGATTGATATATCCACGCTTCTGCATGGTGCGGAGGAAATCGGACTTGAAGGCAGGCTCGGTCATGGTCGATTACGTATAGGAGTCAGGGAGCGGTCGTGTAGCACGCTCGACGAGCGGAGCGAACGAAGATGGCCGGTCAAATCAGAAATCCCGCAGCCCTGCGTCTGTTGATCGGTTGGGCGGTGGTCGCCGTCGTGATCTTCGGCGGCCTGGCGGCGGCCGGGTTTTTGCCGCCGCATCCGGGGTTCGGGCAGGTGTTCATGCCGGCGGCTGCCGCGGTGCTGTTGCAGGGCGTCGTGGCCTTGATGGCGGCGAAGCAGGGACGGGCCAAGCTGGGTTGGATCATCCTTCTGGCCCCGCCGCTGGCCATGCTGGTGATCGTGATTCTGGCCATGGTGCTGTTCGCCGCCAGCGCCGGCTGATCCTGAAGCAAGGTCATGATGTCGCAGTCGGCTGAGATCGGGGCTGGATAGGGGGCGGGGCGCGTGGCAGTCAGGCCCTATGAGCACAGCCGCCGCCACACTGACGCCGCACCCCAAATCGCAAGCGAACGCGATCCAGACGATTACGGTAGAACTGGACCGGACGGGGCCGAAGCGTCTGGGTCTGCGTTATCGGCTGGACGGCGATATTTCGCGTTTGTTCGTGCCGGACATGGACGCGCCGATCCGCACGGACGAACTATGGAAGCGGACCTGCTGCGAGGTCTTCCTGCGGGCGGAAACGGGCGAGCGGTATTACGAATATAATCTGGCACCCTCGACGCGTTGGGCCGCTTATCGGTTCAACGGCTATCGCGAAGAGATGGCCGAGGCCGAGGTGGCGACGCCGGTGATTTCGACTGAGGTCGAAGATGGGCGGCTGGTGTTGAGTGCAGACCTGGATATGGATCAACTGCCGCATCTGCCCGGCGATGAGCCCTGGCGGCTGGCGCTGTCGGTGGTGATCGAAGATTTGGACGGGAATATCGGCTGGTGGGCGCTGACGCATCCGTCGCCAGAGCCGGATTTTCATAACCGCGAGTCTTTTGTTTTGACCTTGCCAGAAGCCGGAGCATCGGCATGAATTTCGGCCTCGATCGCCTGTTGTCCGACGACGCCCTTCGCGCTGAGCTGAAGGGGCGGCGCGTGGCGCTGCTTGCGCATCCGGCGTCGGTCACGAAGGATCTGACGCACGCCATCGACGCCCTGGCGGCCTGTCCCGAGATCACCCTCAGCGCCGCCTTTGGCCCGCAGCACGGCATGAAGGGCGACCTGCAGGACAATATGATGGAGAGCCCGGATTATCGCGATCCGGTGCACGGCATCCCGGTCTTCAGTCTGTACGGCGAGGTGCGAAAACCCCGTGACGAATGGATGAAGACGTTCGACGTCATCCTGATCGACCTGCAGGATCTGGGCTGCCGCATCTACACCTTCATCACGACCCTGCTCTATGTGCTGGAAGCCGCCGAGAAGCACGGCAAGACGGTCTGGGTGCTGGACCGACCCAATCCGGCGGGGCGTCCGGTCGAGGGGCTGACGCTGTTGCCCGGATATGAAAGCTTCGTCGGCGCGGGGCCTATGCCGATGCGGCACGGCATGACCATGGGCGAACTTGGTCTGTGGTTCGTCGATCACTTCAAACTGGATGTCGATTACCGCGTGATCGAGATGCAGGGCTGGGCGCCCGAGCAGGGGCCGGGTTACGGCTGGCCGCTGGGCGAGCGGTCGTGGGTCAACCCCAGCCCCAATGCACCGAACCTGTCGATGGCGCGGGCCTATGCCGGGACGGTGATGCTGGAAGGGGCGACCTTGTCCGAAGGGCGCGGCACGACCCGGCCGCTGGAGCTGTTTGGGGCGCCCGACATCGACGCGCGGGCGGTGATCGCCGAGATGCGGTCGCTGGCGCCGGAGTGGCTGGAGGGCTGTATCCTGCGCGACATGTGGTTCGAGCCGACCTTCCATAAGCACGTTGGAAAACTGTGCAGCGGCGTGCAAATTCACGTCGATCAGCCGTCCTATGACCATGCCGCGTTCAAGCCGTGGCGGGTGCAGGCGTTGGGCTTCAAGGCGATCCGGCGGCTGTATCCCGACTATGATCTGTGGCGGGATTTTCCGTATGAATACGCGTTCGGAAAGCTGCCCATCGACGTCATCAACGGCGGGCCGGGACTGAGGGAGTGGGTGGATTCGACGGCGACGACGGCGACTGATCTGGATGCTGCGACCCTGCCCGATGAGGCGGCGTGGGTGGAGACGCGCAGGCCGTTCCTGATTTATTGAGGCGCAGAGCCGACATTGCCCGACTTTAACGCGTCATCCTCGCCCTTGTGGCGAGGATCCATACACTCGGTATCTAAAGCGGCGACTTCTCTCTGAACACTGGGGGTATGGATCCTTGGGACAGGCCCAAGGATGACGGTGCGAGTGGGGCAGGTGGCTAAATCATCATAAAAAAAATCTATTCAATATTAGAAAATAAGTGATTGGGCTTATCTTATGGGGTGGGCTAGGTAGCGAGTCTCCTAACCACCCAGCCGATGGATTTCACATGGCCCTCATCAACACGACGATCAAACCCTTCGCGGCGACCGCCTACAAGGAAGGCAAGTTTGTCGACATCACCGACGCCGACGTAAAGGGCAAATGGGCCATCTTCTTCTTCTATCCGGCCGACTTCACCTTCGTCTGCCCGACCGAGCTGGAAGACCTGGCTGACACCTATCCGACCCTGCAGGGCCTGGGCGTGGAAGTCTTCTCGGTCTCGACCGACACCCACTTCAGCCATAAGGCCTGGCACGACACCTCGCCCGCCATCGGCAAGATCAACTACTACATGGTCGGCGACCAGTCGGGCACGATCACCAACAACTTCGACGTCATGCGTCCGGGCGTTGGTCTGGCCGACCGCGCAACCTTCCTGGTCGACCCGGAAGGCGTGATCCAGTTCATGGAAATCACGTCGGAAGGCGTGGGCCGTAACGCCGCTGAACTGCTGCGCAAGGTCAAGGCTGCTCAGTACGTCGCCGCTCACCCCGGCGAAGTCTGCCCGGCCAAATGGGAAGAAGGCGAAGCCACCCTGGCGCCGTCGCTCGACCTCGTCGGCAAGATCTAAGAACGACGCCTATCTGGGTCCGGCCTCGCGCCGGACCCAACCGGCCCGCGATCTGGGCCGCACGACCCAGCGACCGCCTCGCCGTGACGGCTTGAAGGCGTCGCAACCATCCCAACCGAATTCGAGGAGCCCGCCATGCTGGACGCCAACCTGAAAACTCAGCTCGAGGGCTACCTCAAGAACATCGTCCACACGGTCGAACTGGTCGCCTCGCTGGGCGCTGGACCCAAGTCGCAGGAGCTGAAGGCCCTGCTGGAAGACATCGTCTCGGTCTCGCACGGTAAGGTCGAGATGGGCCGTGACTATGACGACGAGCGTCAGCCCAGTTTCCTGATCCGTCGCAAGGGCACCGACATCGGCGTGCGGTTCGCGGGCATTCCGCTGGGCCACGAGTTCACCTCGCTGGTGCTGGCCCTGCTGCACGTCGGCGGTCACCCGTCAAAGGCTGCGCAGGATGTGATCCAGCAGGTCAAGGATCTGGAAGGCGACTATGTCTTCGAGACCTATTTCTCGCTGTCGTGCCAGAACTGCCCTGACGTGGTGCAGGCGCTGAACCTGATGAGCGTGCTGAACCCACGCATCAAACACGTCGCCATCGAAGGCGGCCTGTTCAAGGAAGAGGTGGATGCGCGCAAGGTCATGGCCGTGCCGACCGTCTTCCTGAACGGCGAACTGTTCGGTCAGGGGCGGATGGAGCTGGAGCAGATCGTCGCCAAGATCGACAAGGGTGCCGAGGCGAAGGCCGCCGAGAAGATCAAGTCCAAGGACCCGTTCGACGTTCTGGTCATCGGCGGCGGCCCGGCTGGCGCAGCGGCGGCCATCTATACAGCGCGCAAAGGCATCCGCACCGGCATCGCGGCTGAGCGGTTCGGCGGACAGGTGCTGGACACCATGGCCATCGAGAACTTCATCTCGGTGCCCCACACCGAGGGGCCAAAGCTGGCCGCCCATCTGGAACAGCACGTCCGCCAGTACGAAGTGGACATCATGAACCTGCAGAAAGCGGCCAAGCTGGTCCCGGCCAAGGTTCCGGGCGGCCTGCATGAGGTGGTTCTGGAGAACGGCGCGTCGCTGAAGTCGCGTACGGTCATCCTGTCGACCGGCGCCCGCTGGCGCCAGATGAACGTGCCGGGCGAGGACCAGTACAAGAACAAGGGCGTGGCCTATTGCCCGCACTGCGACGGCCCGCTGTTCAAGGGCAAGCGCGTGGCGGTGATCGGCGGCGGCAACTCGGGCGTCGAGGCGGCCATCGATCTGGCGGGCATTGTCGCCCATGTCACCCTGATCGAATACGACAGTGAACTGCGGGCCGATGCGGTGTTGCAGCGCAAGCTGGCGACCCTGCCGAACGTGCGGATCGTGACTTCCGCCCTGACGACCGAGGTGCATGGCGACGGCGAAAAGGTGACGGGCCTGTCCTACAAGGACCGTAACTCGGACGCCCAGCATGACGTCGATCTGGAAGGCGTCTTCGTGCAGATCGGTCTGGTGCCGAACACGGAGTGGCTGCACGGCGCGGTCGCCCTGACCACGCGCGGTGAGATCGAGGTCGATCATCGCGGTGAAACCAGCCAGCCTGGCGTGTTCGCGGCGGGCGACGTGACGACCGTGCCCTACAAGCAGATCGTCATCGCCATGGGGGAAGGCTCCAAGGCGGGGCTGTCTGCCTTCGACTACATGATCCGCACGGAACCGGCTGTTGAGGCGGTCGAGGCGGCGTGAGGTCTAGGGCCAATCGATATTCAGTCGGTCGAAATCTCAGATCGTCATTCCGGGGCTGAGCAAAGCGAAGAACCCGGAACCCAGGGCTACCGCGCCGTTGCTAAACTTACTCGACGCCGGATTGCGAGCCTCTTGGGTTGGCTGCTACGCGCCGCCCTTCGGGTCCGGGTTCGTCCTACGGACGCCCCGGAATGACGGTTTGGAGCTGAATGTCGATTGACCCTAGTCGGGCCGTGCGAACCGGCTTCGCACGGCCCGATAGATTTCGACCCCGATGGCCCAAGCCAGGGTGACGACGAAATAGACCCAGCGCAGGGCCATCACGATCAGGAATGGCGCCGCCCACAACACAGCCCAGATGTTGTAGGGCAGATCGGAGTGGGTGACGGTCGCCAGACCCAGCGCCACCACGAACATCGGCAGGGTCAGCAGCAGATAGTTGAAGACGGTGAAGTGACGCCGCAGCCAGGCCCACGGGCGGTTGGGTGTGGTTTCGGTCATCGCGCGGTCAGGCCGTCGGCTTGATCAGGGCATACATATGGCTGGGGCCTGCGACCTCGCCTAGCTGGGGACGCGCCTCCCAGTTGGCGAGGGTGGCCTCATGGCGCAGCCCGGCTTTGCGCAGAACAGCAGCAGATCCGAGGTTATCGGGATGGCAGGTCGCCCAGACCCGATAGATTTCGGGTTGGGCGATGGCCCATGCGACGACAGCGGACGCGGCTTCCGAGGCGAAGCCCTGACCCCAGAAGGCGTCGCCGAAGATATAGCCGATGCTGGCCTGAGGCGGCGACAGCTTCAGCTCCACATTGCCGAGCATCCGTCCCGACGCCGTCTCGATGACGGCCCACGGAAACGCGGCGCCGCACCTCCAGCAGTCCTGGCAACGCACCGCAAAAGCGATGCTCTCGGCGAGGTGCTGATGCGTCCTGAAGGGCATGAAATACGTCGGCAGAGCCTTGCCCGCATAAGTGCGGAAGAGCGCATCCGCGTCCGACCGTGTGATGGGGCGGAGACTTAAACGCTCCGTCTGGAGTTCTTCGGGCGGTCGCATTCGACAATGATGCGCTTTCGAGGCGTCTGTTCGCAACGCCTCAGAAGCGACGGGCGACCCCGACGCCGAACTCCACATCCGGGCTGTCGTTGTTCAGGCCGAAGTTGAGGCCGAAATCGATCTGGGCGTCGGGCAGGGACGGGGGCGTCCAGACGGCGGTCAGGTCGAAGGTGGATCGGGTGGCGGCGGCGATGGAATCGTCGTCGTGGCTGACCCAGACCTCTGCGCCCAGATTCCACTGGCCAAAGCCGCGCCCAACGCCTGCGACCATCGTATAGGCGGCGTGGCGGCCATCGCCGTCGCTGTTGGCGACCCAGTCGACCTCTGGCGTCAGGCTGAGGCTCCAGTCATCGTTTAGGGGGATGGAGACAGGCAGGAGCACGCCGCCCTCAAAACCATCAGCGCGGATGGCTCGGGCGCCGGTCGGGGCGGTGACGAAGCCCGAGAGGGCGACGGACAGGCCAGACCCGTCAGGGTTCTTCAGCGAGTGGCGCAAACCGATGCTGAGGTCGCCGATCCCCTCTGCCGTATCGCGCTGGCCGGTGGCGCGATCGGTAGTGCGTTCGCGGTTCCAGGTCGTGACGCCCAATTGAAGCTCGGTCAGGCTGGTCAGGCCATAGCGGACGAACAGATCGCCTGCGTCCCAGGTTTCGATCTTGGTCGCCGCATCGCTTTGACGCGCGCCGTCGAACAGACCCAGTTCGAACTGCCAGCGGCCTTGATCGAGTACGCAGCTTGGCGTGCCCTTTCCGGGACGGTCAGCGCAGAAGTCGCGTTCCGACTGGGCCAGAGCGGGGGCGGAAACGCTGAACGCCGAGGCGATGACGGCAGCGGAGAGCAGGGTGCGCATAGTGGGCCTTCGGGCGGATTTCGCCCGATCATGCGGCCCGCGCCTTAAACATGCGTATCAGTGAAGCTTGAGCCGTCCTGACACCCGGCGGTGAAGCAGGCGCGACAGGGCCAGGATGGCCGTGCGGCTGACGCCCAGGATGGCGCGGTGGTGATCCAGGTGCAGGGCCATATAGGCCCATTTGGCGATCAGGCCCTCGATCAGGAAGTTCGGACCACCCAGCCCGCCCATCAGGGAGCCGACGCCCGTGTCCCCGCCCAGTGACACCAGCGAACCGCGATCCCGATAGAGGAAGGGGCCGGGATCGCGCGCGGGGTTGGCCAGGGCCTTGGCCAGATAGGCCGCCTGCTGCGACGCGGCCTGGGCGCGGGCGGGGACGGGCTTTCCGTTCGGGCCGGGCGCCTCGGCGCAGTCGCCCATTGCATAGATGCCGGGCGCGGAGGTGCGCAGATGGTCGTCCACGACGAACTGGTTGATGCGTCCTGTCGACAGGCCCAGATCGCGGTTGTGCTCGGACGCCTTGACCCCTGCGGCCCAGACGATCAGGTCGGCGGGAACATCGCCCTTTGAAGTGTCCAGGCGGTCGGCGTGGACGGCGTTGACCTTGGCGTCGGTGAGCAGGCGCACGCCCTTGGCCTTCAGCGCAAGGGCGGCCTTGGCGGAAGCGCGTTCGGGCAGGCCGCCCAGGATACGGGGTGCGGCCTCGACGATGGTGACGGCCAGATCGAACATCTGGTCCGACGTCAGACCGGCGGACAGTTCGTCGTGACCCTCGATCAGTTCGGTGGACAACTCGACGCCTGTCGCGCCTGCGCCGACGATGGCGATGTTCAGCTTGCGCTCGTCCGAATAGGCTGCGGACAGGAAGGCGGCGGTCAGGCGTCTGTTGAAGGCTTCGGCGTCGGCGACGTTCTCCAGCAGATGGGCGTGTTCGGCGGCGCCCGGCGTGTTGAACAGGTTCGAGCCGCTGCCGATGGCCAGCACCAGCGTCTGGAATGACAGGGTTCGCGGCGCCACCAGAACCGCGCCGTCGTCGCGGATTTCAGCCAGGGTCAGGGTCTTGGCCGCTGGGTCGAGGCCGGTCAGATCGCCGAATGCAAAGCTGAAATGATTGCGCCGCGCCAGCAACGGGTAGGACAGGCCTTCCTGATGCGAATCCAGCGAGCCTGCGGCCACTTCGTGCAGGCTGGGCTTCCAGAGATGGAAGATCGAACGGTCGATCAGCAGGACGCGTCTGCGCCCCTCACGCGGGCCGAACCGGCGACCCAGGCGGGCGGCGAGCTCAAGCCCGCCAGCGCCGCCGCCGATGATGACGATGTCATGTTGCATCCGGGTCTCCTGAGCGATGACCCGAATGTGGTGTCAGGCCGGGTTTTCTTCCAGGCGCTTGTCCAGATAGGCGCCGACGCGGCGATCAACCGCACCCATGTGGTCCTGCCAGAAGTGGCTGGCGCCTTCTTCCAGTTCGTAGTCGATGACGATGCCTTTCTGGGTGCGCAGCTTGTTGACCACGCGCTCGACCTCGACCGGCGGAACGATGGTGTCGGCCGTGCCGTGCAGGAACAGACCCGAAGCCGGGCAGGGCGCCAGGAAGCTGAAGTCGTACATGTTCGAGGGCGGCGACACCGAGATGAAGCCGTCCGTCTCCGGGCGGCGCATCAGCAGCTGCATGCCGATGTAGGCGCCAAACTGATAGCCCGCGACCCAGGTCTGGCTGGCGGCGGGATTGTTCGACTGCAGCCAGTCCAGGGCGGTGGCGGCGTCCGCCAGTTCGCCGATGCCGCTGTCGAACTCGCCCTGCGACTTGCCCACGCCGCGCGAATTATAGCGCAGGGTGGCAAAGCCGCGTTGCAGGAACAACTGGTGCAGGGTGACTGTCACCGGGTTGTTCATATGTCCGCCCGCCTTGGGGTGCGGATGCAGAATCAGGGCGATGGGCGCATTCGCGCGTTTGCCGGGGGAATAGCGGCCTTCGATGCGACCGGAGGCGCCGGGCAGGATGACTTCAGGCATTTTGGCTCTGGAATCCGTTCAACTGTCATTTCGCGGCCGCGTAATACTTGACTACTGGGGTAGGACTTTATAGGTCCGTCCAGCGCGCGCCGCCTTTGCGAAGGCGCGGGTTCTAGCACAAGAGCCCCGGAAAGCGCGTAATTTTTGAGGGTGCGATATGCGTCTGTCGACCAAGGGACGATACGCCGTAATGGCGATGGCCGATCTGGCGAAAAACGGACGCGGCGAGAGCGGCGAAATCCGGGCTGTTTCGCTGGCCGAAATCGCCGCGCGCCAGGAGATTTCCCTGAGCTATTTGGAGCAGTTGTTCGCACGACTGCGCAAGAGCGAACTGGTCAAGAGCGTGCGCGGACCCGGCGGCGGCTATCGTCTGGCCAAGGGCGCGCATGAGACGGTGGTGGCGGAAATCGTACTGGCGGTGGATGAGCCGATCCGCGCGACGCGCTGCGTGGCGCATGGCTCGCCCAAGGGCTGCATGCTGGCTGGTGAACGCTGCATCACCCATAATCTGTGGGAAGACCTGGGTGACGAGATCCATCGCTATCTGGCGCGTGTGTCGCTGGAGGATGTGGTGATGAACCGCACAGGCCAGCGCCGTCACAATGTCGAGGCGCCTGCGTCGAATGCTGTGAGTGTGGCGGCATGAGCGGCGTCTATCTGGATTATAATGCATCGGGTCTGGTTCGGCCTGAAGTGCTGGACGTCATGACGCGGGCGCTGGCCGACAACGGCAATCCGTCGGCGGTTCACGCGGCGGGTCGTCGGGCGCGAGCGCGGGTCGAGACGGCGCGGGCGCAGGTCGGCGAACTGGTCGGGGCGGACCCGACGGCGGTGGTGTTCAACAGCGGCGGCACCGAAGCCAATGCCCAGGGCATCGCCAGTGCGTTGGCGGCGGGTTGCGAGCGCCTGATCGTGTCTGCGACCGAACATCCGTGCGTGGCCGAGACGGCGGCGAATGCGGGCGCGCCGGTCGAGGTGCTGCCGGTCGATGTGAACGGTGTGGTCGATCTGGTCTGGCTGGCCGAGGCGCTGTCGCGTCCGGGCCGGGCCGTGGTCGCCATCCATCATGCGAACAATGAAAGCGGCGTGATCCAGCCGATCGCCGAGGCGGCTGCGCTGGTGCGGGCGGCGGGCGGCTGGCTGCACGTCGATGCGATCCAGTCGGCGGGCAAGATCGCTGTCGATATCCGGGTGCTGGACGCCGACAGCCTGACGCTTTCGGCGCACAAGCTGGGCGGGCCGCAGGGCATCGGTGCGCTGATCCTTAAGGAAGGCGTGTCGGGCGTCCGCATCCTGCATGGCGCAGGACAAGAGCGGGGCCTGCGCGCGGGGACTGAGAATGTGCCGGGCATCGCGGGCTTTGGCGTCGCCGCCGACTGCGCCGCGCGTGATCTGGAGGTGATGGGATCGCACGTGGTCTGGCGCGATGATGCTCAGGCCAAGGTGGTCGCGGCGGGCGCCGTCGTGATCGGCGCTGCGGCTCCGCGCCTGCCCAACACCCTGTTCATGGCGGTTGAAGGCTGGGACAGCCCGCAACAGTTGATCACGCTGGACCTGACCGGTGTCATGGTGTCGGCGGGGTCGGCCTGTTCGTCGGGCAAGGTCAAGCCGTCCAAGACCATCAGCGCCATGGGACTGAACACCCTAGCGACCGGGGGCGTGCGCGTTTCCGGCGGCTGGGGAACGAGTGAAGGCGACTGGGTGCGGTTCGCCGACGCTTGGGTCGCTGCGTACAACAAGCATAAGACACGCGCCGCCGAGCGCGTGAGAGAGGTCGCCTGATGGCCGCCGTCAAGGAAACCATCGACGCCGTCGCCGCACTGGAAAAGTACGAGCACGGCTTCACCTCGGACATCGAGACGGAATACGCGCCCAAGGGCCTGAACGCCGACATCGTGCGCTTCATCTCCGAGAAGAAGGGCGAGCCGGAATGGATGCTGGAATGGCGTCTGGCCGCCTATGAGCGCTGGCTGGCGATGGAAGAGCCGACCTGGGCGGCGGTGAAGTATGAGCCGGTCGATTATCAGGACCTGTTCTACTATGCGGCGCCCAAGCAGAAGGAAGGCCCGAAGTCTCTGGACGAGGTCGATCCCGAGATTCTGGAAGTCTATAAAAAACTGGGCATCCCGCTGAAGGAGCAGGAAGTGCTGGCGGGCGTGCAGGGCGCGCCGCGCGTCGCTGTGGACGCCGTGTTCGACAGCGTCTCGGTCGTGACCACCTTCAAGGAGGAACTGGCCAAGGTCGGCGTGATTTTCATGCCGATTTCCGAGGCCTTGCGCGAATATCCTGATCTGGTTCGGCAGTATCTGGGGTCGGTGGTGCCGGTCTCGGACAACTATTTCGCGGCCCTGAACAGCGCTGTCTTTTCGGATGGATCTTTCGTCTACATTCCGCCGGGCGTGAAATGTCCGATGGAGCTGTCGACCTATTTCCGCATCAACGCCAGCCAGACCGGCCAGTTCGAGCGCACCCTGATCATCGCCGACAAGGGCAGCTATGTGAGCTACCTCGAAGGCTGCACGGCGCCGATGCGCGACGAGAACCAGCTGCATGCGGCGGTGGTCGAGATCGTGGCGCTGGACGACGCCGAGGTGAAATATTCGACGGTCCAGAACTGGTATCCCGGCGACGCCGAGGGCAAGGGCGGCATCTACAACTTCGTGACCAAGCGCGCCGATTGCCGGGGTGACCGGTCCAAGGTGTCGTGGACGCAGGTGGAGACGGGTTCGGCCGTCACCTGGAAATATCCGTCCTGCATCCTCAAGGGCGAGGAAAGCTCGGGCGAGTTCTATTCCATCGCCATCACCAATGGGCATCAGCAGGCCGACACCGGCACCAAGATGATCCATCTGGGCAAGAACTCGAAGTCGCGGATCATCGCCAAGGCGGTGTCGGCGGGCAAGTCGGACTCGACCTATCGCGGCCTGGTCTCAGTTCATCCCAAGGCGACGGGGGTGCGCAACTTCACCCAGTGCGATTCCTTGCTCATCGGCAAGGAGTGCGGCTCGCACACCATCCCCTATATCGAGGCCCGCAACGGCTCGGCCCAACTTGAGCACGAGGCGACGACGACGCGCCTGTCGGACGACCAGTTGTTCTATGCGCAGCAGCGCGGGTTGTCGCAGGAAGAGGCGGTGGCCCTGCTGGTCAACGGCTTCGTCCGCGACGTCATGCAGAAGCTGCCGATGGAGTTCGCCGTCGAGGCGCAGAAACTAGTGGCGATCAGCCTTGAAGGCTCGGTCGGGTAAAGAAGAACCATGCTGAAGATCAACAACCTCCACGTCTCCGTCGGTGAAAAGCCGATCCTCAAGGGCCTGACGCTCGATGTTCCGGCGGGCGAGGTGCACGCCATCATGGGGCCGAACGGCGCGGGCAAATCGACGCTGGGCTATGCTCTGTCGGGCCGCCCCGGCTATGAGGCGACTGAAGGCTCGGTCGAATGGGCGGGCGATGATCTGCTGGCGCTGGACCCGGCCGAACGCGCGGCCAAGGGCGTCTTCCTGTCCTTCCAGTATCCGATCGAAATCCCCGGCGTCCCGGCCCTGACCTTCGTGCGTACGGCGCTGAACGCCCAACGGCGCGCGCGGGGTGAGGACGAGGTGGCGGCGCCCGCCTTCCTGAAGCTGGTTCGTGAAGCGTCCAAGGCGCTGAAGATGGACTTCGAAATGCTGAAGCGGCCGCTGAATGTCGGCTTCTCCGGCGGTGAGAAGAAGCGGATGGAGATCCTGCAGATGGCCCTGCTGGAGCCGTCGCTGCTGATCCTCGATGAGACGGACTCGGGTCTGGACATCGACGCCCTGCGTATCGTGTCCGAAGGCGTGAACGCCCTGCGTTCGCCCGACCGCGCCATGCTGGTCATCACCCACTATCAGCGCCTGCTGGATTACATCAAACCGGACCGGGTGCATGTGTTGGCCGGCGGCCGCATCGTGGCCTCGGGCGGACCGGAATTGGCGCTGCAACTGGAGGCGGAAGGGTACGACAAGTATCTGCCCGAAGCCGCATGACAGCCGCTTCCCGGATTGACCTGACAGACGCCTCCACCTTCCCGACGCGACGGGTCGAAGCGTGGAAATACAGCGACCTGAAACGCTATCTACGCGAGGCGCCGCAGCCGTCGCCGGAAGCGGAAATGTCTGCGCCCGGCGTGTTCGATGGCTTGGGCGGCGAGGCGATCATCTTCGCCAATGGACGCGCTGTCGGCGTGACGGACTTCATCGCCTCGGGCGAGCAGACGCTGCGCCTGCGCTATGTATCCGACGCCGTGGCCACCGGCCACACCGCCAGCGCGCGGGTGTCGGCGCGGGCTGGCGCGCGGCTGCTGCTGCTGGAAACGCATGAGGGCGCAGGCTCGGCCTATGTGGCGCACAACCGGCTGGAGCTGGATGTGGCGGCGGGCGCGGAAGTGACGCGCGTGGTTCTGGTCGAGGAACCCGAGGACGCCATCTCCATCACCGAGGCCGATGTGCGCGTTGAGGCGGGCGGCGTGTTTCGCCAGACGGTCGTGACGACCGGCGCCAGGCTGCAACGGCTGGAAACGCGGGTGAAGCATTTCGCGCAGGGCGCCCATGCTCAGGTCGACGGTCTGTATCTGCTGAACGGTTCGCGCCATGCGGATGTAACTTCGGTCGTCAGCCATCTGGAGGCGGACGGCACCACCAGCCAGTTGATTAAGGGCGTGGCGCGCGACACCGCGCGCGGCGTCTTCCAGGGCAAGATCGTGGTCGAGCGCGGGGCCGACGGCACTGATGCGCGTATGGGCCACCACGCCCTGATCGCCTCCGAACGGGCCGAGATCGACGCCAAGCCGGAACTGATCATCTATGCCGACGACGTGCAGTGCGCGCACGGCAATACGGTGGGGACGCTGGACGAGAGCGCCCTGTTCTACATGCAGCAGCGCGGCATTCCGGGCGACGAGGCGCGCGCCCTGCTGACGCAGGCCTTCCTGATCGAGGTCATCGACCGCATCGACCATGAGGGCGCAAGAGAGGTGGCGAGGGAATGGCTGACGGCTCGCTTGTGACCACGTTTGATCCCTACGCCGTCCGGGCGCAGTTTCCGATCCTGTCGCGACAGGTGAACGGCAAGCCGTTGATCTATCTGGACAACGCCGCCTCGGCCCAGAAGCCGCGCGCGGTGATCGACGCTCTGGTGGCGACGATGGAGGGCGGTTACGCCAACGTCCACCGCGGCCTGCACACCCTGTCGAACGAAGCGACCGAGGCGTTCGAGAAGGCGCGCGAGATCGTCGCCCGTTTCCTGAATGCGGAAACCTCGGAACAGGTTGTCTGGACCAAGGGCGGGACCGAGGCGATCAATCTGGTGGCCAATGGTCTGGGTATGTCGATCCAGCCGGGTGACGAGATCATCGTCACCGAGATGGAGCACCACTCCAACATCGTGCCATGGCATTTCCTGCGCGAACGGTACGGCGCGGTGCTGAAGTGGGCGCCGATCAAGGACGACGGTTCGCTGGATATGGCGGCCTATGCCGATCTGCTGGGGCCACGGACGCGCATGGTCGCGGCCACCCATATGTCGAACGTGCTGGGCACCATCAATCCGGTCGCAGAGATCACTCGTTTGGCCCATGCAGCGGGCGCGCAGGTGCTGATCGACGGCTGTCAGGGTGCGGTTCATGCGACGCCGGATGTGCAGGCCATCGGCTGCGACTTCTATGTGATCACGGGCCACAAGCTGTTCGGCCCCACCGGCATCGGCGCCCTGTACGGCAAGGCCGAGGCGCTGGAGGCCCTGCCGCCCTATCAGGGGGGCGGGGAGATGATCGAACGGGTCGAACAGGACCGGATCACCTATGCCAAGCCGCCGCATCGGTTCGAGGCGGGGACGCCGCCGATCCTGGAGGCCATTGGTCTGGGCGTCGCGCTGGACTGGCTGTCGCAGTATGATCGCGCGGCGGTGCAGGCGCATGAACATGCCCTGTATCAGCACGCGTTGGACAGGCTGCAGGGGCAGGACTGGCTGCGCATTCTGGGGCAGGTCGAGGGCAAGGGCGCGCTTCTGACCTTCGCCGTCGAGGGTGCGCACGCCCATGACGTGGCCCAGATCATGGACCGTTACGGCGTCGCCGTGCGGGCCGGAACCCACTGCGCCGAACCGCTGGCGAAAAGATTGGGCGTGACCTCGAGCACACGCGCCTCCTTCGCCCTATATAACACCATGGAGGATACGGATGCCTTCGTGGACGCGCTGATCAAGGCGCGGAACTTCTTTGTGTAACGCCATGACCGATAACACTATTCAGGACAGCGACGCCTTTCAGGCCGCCTGGGATGAACCCCAGAAGAGCGCCCTGTCACAGGCCGAACTCGACACCTTGACCGAGCAACTGATCGAGGCGCTGAAGTCTGTCTATGACCCGGAAATCCCGGTCGACATCTATGAACTGGGCCTGATCTATCGCGTCGACGTGTCGGATGACCGTGACGTGGTGGTGGACATGACCCTGACCGCGCCCGGCTGCCCGGTGGCCGGGGAGATGCCGGGATGGGTCGAGACGGCGGTGGAGAAGGTCGAGGGCGTGCGCAGCGCCAAGGCCAATCTGGTGTTCGACCCGCCGTGGGATTCCTCCAAGATGAGCGACGAGGCGAAACTCGCGCTCAATATGTTCTGATGTTCGCCACCAATAACGCCGTCACCCTCGGGCTCGACCCGAGGGCCGGGTTGTCCGCCGCTCATACGCAAACGCCGTGCGACGGCGCATCCGATCCTCGGGTCAAGCCCGAGGATGACGGAGAAGGGAAGGCCCGATGACCGAGCTTCAAGCCACATCCCGCCCGCGTCGTCCGCGCCCCAAGGCCGTGACCCTGACGGACGCCGCTGCTGATCGCGTGCGCGAAATCCTGGACAATGCCGAGAACGACCACATCGGTCTGCGCATCGGCGTCAAGAACGGTGGTTGCGCGGGGCAGGAATACACCTTCGCCTATGCCAATGAGGTCGGACCACTGGACGAGGTGGTCGAGGACAAGGGCGTCACCATTCTGATCGAGCCCAAGGCCGTGCTGTTCCTGATCGGCACAGAAATCGATTACGAGACGACACGTCTGGCCTCCAAATTCGTGTTCAATAATCCGAACCAGACCGATGCCTGCGGGTGCGGCGAGAGCGTGACCATCGTGCCTGTCGCCAGCGCCTGAAGTGGCGTTCGATCCCGACTTCAACGAATGGGTGCGCGAGCATTTCGACGCGCTGGGACGGCTTGAGATCAAGCGGCTGTTCGGCGGGGCAGGGGTCTATTCCGGCGGCGTGGTGTTCGCCCTGCTGGACGACGGCGTTGTCTGGCTGAAGGCGGATGATGCGCTGGCCGAGGCGTTCGAAGCGGCGGGATCACGCCTGTTCACCTATCCGGCCAAGGATGGGCGCACGCTGTCGCTGGGCTATTGGAGCCTGCCGGAGACGGCGTTGGATGACCCCGACGAAGCGGTGGTCTGGGCGCGGCGTTCGCTGGATGTGGCCCTGCGTAAGACGGCGTCGAAGAAGCGTAAGAAGTAAGCCGCTTTCTTCTCCCGAACGGGAGAAGGGATCATTTCTTTGGCGCGTCCACCAGCAGGGCAGGTGTGACGGGGGAGCCCGTCGCCTGAGCGACCAGTTCGGCGGTGCGGGCCTCAACGACCGCCTCCAGACGCTCCAGAAACTCTTCCTTGCCCAGACCGACCGGGATCGGCTCCAGGAACTCCAGCGTCGCCGTGCCGGGGTGTTTCTCGTACTTCTCCTCGGGCCAGAACAGGCCGAGGTTGGTGGCCAGCGGCACGACCGGCATGTCGAAGTCGCGGTACATGTGCCAGACGCCAGAGCGGTATTTGTACTTCTGGCCGATCGGGGCGAGGTGGCCTTCGGGGTAGATCAGGATCTTGCGGTTGTCGGCCTTGGCCTCTGCGGCCCGCATGGCCAGGGCCTTGCGGGCTTCGTGGCCGCCGCAGGAGTTGACGACGATGGCGCCCAGCTTCTTCAGCACGCCGCCCAGAAGGGGGAACTTCTCCAGATGGTCGCCGGTGACGAAGGCCAAGTCGGCGAACTGGTCATAGGTGGCGAAGCCGTCGCCCCAGCTCTGATGCTTTGACGCGACGATAAAGGCGCCCTGCGGCAGGCGTTCCTTGCCGCGCACGTCCAGCTTGATGCCTGCAAAGACCGACATGGCCTGCACCATCCGCTTCACATAGCGGCGGATGACCCAGCTGGCGGGGCCTCGGCCGGGGGCCAGGGCCGCGAAGGCGGCGGTCAGCCCGTAGCTGATCGACAGGATCCAATAGGCGATGTTGAAGGCGAAGCTGCGCATAATTGAACTATGCTCAGAAAAATTCGCTCTTGTCAGGCTGCATCTTGGAGGGACGGGGCGCTGCTCACCATATTCCGTCCGCCGCGTTTGGACGCGTAGAGTGCGGTGTCTGCCCGTTCCAGCAGAGAGGCGGCGCTTTCGCCGGCTTGATGCTCTGCAAATCCAGCCGAGATCGACACCGTGCCTAGATCGTCGTTGGTCGAGCGACGTCGCAGGCCGCGCGATGACACTTCGTGGCGGATGCTTTCTAGCGCTGACAGAACGGCGCTGCTGCTCTCGCCGGGGAAGATGATGGCGAACTCTTCACCGCCGAACCGGGCAGCGAAACGACGGCCGACGCAGATCCGTGCAAGGATGGTTGAGACGTAGCGCAGCACCTGATCGCCGGTCTGATGGCCCCAGGTGTCGTTGAAGCGTTTGAAGTGGTCGATATCCAGGATGGCCAGGCACAGCGGCGGGTTGGTCTCTGCGGCGCAGGCGGCGGCCAGCTGCTCGTCAAAGGCCTTGCGGTTGGCCAGGTTGGTCAAGGCGTCGGTCATGGCGTCACGCCGGACTTGATCCAGATGCTCGCGCAGTCGGGCCACCTCTTGGTTGGAGTTGGCCAGGCGCTTTTCGAGAATGGCCGTTTCGCGACGGACACGACGGGTCGCCTTGGACAGACCGCCGACGATAGTCTTCAGGGCCGAAGAATCCTCGGCCGCCTCCATGGTGTCAGCAGCCCCTTCCAGGGATTCGCCGTAGTCAGCCTGGGTCTTGTGGGCCTTGGCGATGGCGTCTGCGATGCTGGAAAGCTCGCGGTCCAGAACTGCGCCGGCGTCGCGGATTTCCTCTGACAAACGACCGCGCGGCAGGAACTCAGCCGCCAGCATTTCAGAGGTCTGGTCGGATATGGAGTCGGATTCCGACAGCAGCTTCTGGATCGCCAGGCCCAGGGGGCCGTTCGGATCGCCTAGATAGTGCAGCCAGAGTTCGAAGTTCAGCGGGGTCGGCCAGACGCCCGATTTTTCCATTTCGACGATGACACTGCGCGCAAGCGCATAGGCTTCTGGCCCGCGCACAGCTGTCTCGACCTGATTGGACATGCGTCTCTTCCCCATGAGCCCCATTCTGAGGCCCAGGCGGAGGTTATAAGCCGCGAAACGTAACGACGAGTTAAACGGGGATCACAACCGGGCGGCGAAGGAAGGCCGGGATGTCATCACCGAATCCGCGGACGCCCTGACGCTGAGGCTCGTCCTTGGCGGGCTTGCGGTCGCCGCGTCGGTCCGATTGCAGCAGGTGCGGTTCGCGGTCGGGACGGGGAGCGCGGGCCTCCACGGGTTCGACCGCTTCCAAGATCGCCGGGGTTTCAACCACGGCTTCGATGACGACGTCCGGCTTGGCCTTGCGGCGGCTGCGGCTGCGAGGCGCCTCGACAGCGGGGGATTCAGCCTCGGCGAGGGCGGCGGCGGCGGGCGCGGCTTCGACCACAGCCGGTTCAGCAGCGCGCGAACGGCTGCGGCCGCCGCGTTCGCCAGAGCGTTCGCGTCCGCCTGAGCGTTTGTCGTCGCGGCGGTAGTTGTCCTTGATCGCAGCGAAGTCGATGCCGTCCAGAACCAGTTCTTCCGGGTCTTTCTTGATCAGCTTCAGCACCTTATCCAGCGACTTGTCGTCGGACGGGGTCACGATCATGAAGGCCTGACCCAGACGGCCCGCGCGGCCGGTGCGGCCGATGCGGTGGACGTAGTCGTCGGCGTGGTGCGAGACGTCGTAGTTGAAGACGTGGCTGACGTCCGGGATGTCCAGGCCGCGCGCGGCGACGTCGGATGCGACCAGGATCTTCAGATTGCCGGCGCGGAAGTCGGCCAGGGTCTTCATCCGGTGTGCCTGATCCAGGTCGCCATGGATGGGGGCGGCGTCAAATCCGTGAGTCTGCAAGGACTTGGCGACGATATCGACTTCGGACTTGCGGTTGCAGAAGACGATGCCGTTCTTGACGTCGGCGCGTTCGATCAGGGCGCGCAGGGCGGTGCGCTTGGCCTTGGGATCGCTGGTCGGGATGCGGACCAGATACTGGGTGATGGTGTCGGCGGTCATCGCCGGACGCGAGGCCTCGATCCGGGTCGGATCCTTGAGGAAGGCGGTCGTCAGGCGGGTGATCTCGGGCGGCATGGTCGCCGAGAAGAACAGGGTCTGGCGGCGCGGCGGCGTCAGCTTGAAGATGCGCTCGATGTCGGGGATGAAGCCCATGTCCAGCATCCGGTCGGCTTCGTCCACGACCATGATCTCGACGCCCGTCAGCAGCATCTTGCCGCGTTCGAACAGGTCCAGCAGGCGACCGGGCGTTGCGATCAGGACGTCCACGCCCTTGTTCAGCGCCGCAACCTGGTCGCCCATCGACACGCCGCCGATCAGCAGCACCCAGCTCAGCTTGGTGCCCTTGGCGTATTTGGCGAAGCTTTCGGCGACCTGGTCGGCCAGTTCGCGGGTGGGGGCCAGGACGATGGCGCGCGGCATCCGGGCGCGGGCGCGGCCCGACGACAGACGGTCAACCAGAGGCAGGGTGAAGGCGGCGGTCTTGCCGGTGCCGGTCTGGGCGATGCCCAATACGTCGCGGCCAGCCAGGGCGACGGGGATCGCCTGTTCTTGAATGGGGGTGGCGGTCGTATAGCCGGTGTCGGCGACGGCCTGGAGCGTCGTGGGCGAAAGGCCCAGTTGGGTAAATTCGGTCATGAATCCTTGGGAGAGAAAAGCGTCTGCGTGCATCAAGCAACGGAACCGCCCCTCTGTGGGCGAGCGGGCGGCGCGTATCGCAGACCTGTCCCGAGGCTGGGTGCGATATAGAAGTCCCCTCGCCAAAGTCAAGTATTCATGCCGTTTGCAGGATGCTGGGCAGCGCTAAGGACCGCACGATCTGCGTGAGCAGACCGTGCGGAACCAGGATCAGCAGGGGGCAGAGGCTGCAAAGGGTGCGCGTTTTCGGCTGAGGATCAGGACCAGCGCCAAGCCAAGTCCGGCGGAGATGGCCCCGGCGATTGCGACTTCGGGATAGCCCAGACCGCCTGCGATCACCGCGCCGCCCACCGCCGCACCTATGGCGTTGCCCAGGTTGAAGGCGCCGATATTGACCGAGGAGGCCAGATTGGGCGCGTCAAAGGCGGCGGCCATGACGCGCACCTGCAGCGGCGGCACAAGGGCGAAGCTGGCGACACCCCAGAAGAAGATGACCACGGAACTCGGTGCGGCGAACGGCATGACGCAGGCGAACAGCACTAGAAGAGCGGCCAGCGCCGTCAGGGTGATGATCAGGGTGCGGTCCACCGATCGATCAGCGAACTTGCCGCCCAACCAGTTCCCGACCGTCAGGCCCAGGCCATAGACCACCAGCATGGCGGTGATGAAGCCGATGGAGGCGTGGGTCACGTCGCGCAGGATGGGCACGATATAGGTGAAGACGGTGAACATGGCGCTGGAGCCGATCACGGTCAGGACCAGGGCCGACAGGACTGGGCCGCGTCCCAGCACCTTCAGCTCCGCCAGCGGATTGCTGTCCGTCGGCGCAGGCAGTTTCGGCAGGGTCAGGCGCAGAGCGATGATGACGATCAGGCCGATGGCGGTGATGGCCCAGAACGAGGCGCGCCAGCCCAGCACATCGCCGGCCCAGGTCGACAGCGGCACACCGACGATGGTGGCGATGGTCAAACCCATGAACATGGCGGCGACGGCGCCTGCCTGACGGTTGGGCGGCACGAGGCTGGCCGCGACGATGGAGCCGACGCCGAAGAAGGCGCCGTGGTTCAGCGAGGTGATGACCCGCGCGATCAGCAGGGTGTTGTAGTCGGTGGATATGGCGGACAGCAGATTGCCCAGCGTGAAGATGGCGACCAGCCCGATCAGCAGGGCGCGACGAGGCACGCGCCCGGTCGTCAGGGTCATCAGGGGCGCGCCTAGCATGACGCCCAGGGCATAGGCGCTGATCAGCAGGCCTGCCGTGGGAATGGAGACGCCCAGGTCGGTGGCGATCACGGGCAGCAGACCCATGGGCGCGAACTCGGTCACGCCGATGCCGAAGGCTCCGGCCGCAAGGGCGAGGAGGGGAGGGTTGAGTTTCATGTTAGGAGCCCGGCAGGTCAGACCAGCGAAGGATTCAGACGCGCGAACCCTTCCTGCTGGCGATAGGGTGTGTGGGGATAGGCAGGCAGAATGCTGCTGGCGGCGTCGAGCGCGGCGACCTGTTCGGGCGTCAGAGACCAGCCGACGGCGCTCAGATTCTGTCGAAGCTGTTCCTCGTTGCGCGCGCCGATGATGACCGAGGCGATGGTCGGGCGTTGCAGCAGCCAGTTTAGGGCGATCTGGGTCACGGTCTTGCCGGTTTCGGCGGCGACGACGTCCAAAGCATCGACGACGCGGTACAGGTGCTCATCCTCGACCGGCGGAGCAAAGGCTGCGGTCTGGTGCAGACGGCTGGCTGCAGGGATTGGGGTGTCGCGGCGGATCTTGCCGGTCAGGCGACCCCAGCCCAAAGGGCTCCAGACCAGAGCCCCGATGCCCTGATCGGCGCCCAGGGGCATCAGGTCGTCTTCATAGGCGCGGCCGATAAGGGAGTAATAGACCTGATGAGCGATGAAGCGGTTGCGACCATCGCGGTCGGCCGCAGCCTGCGCCTTCATCAGCGCCCAACCGGGATAGTTGGACACGCCAGTGTAGCGAACCTTTCCAGAAGCGATCAGCACATCCAGCGTCGCCAGCAGTTCCTCGACCGGGGTCGAGGCGTCAAAGGCGTGCAGTTGCAGCAGGTCGATATGGTCCGTGCCAAGGCGGCGCAGAGCCTCCTCGACCGAACGGATCAGGCGGCTGCGCGATACGCCCCAGTCGGCGGGACCGTCGCCGGTCGGCAGGCCTGTCTTGGTGGAGATCAGAACCTGATCGCGTCTGCCTCTGATCGCCTGGCCCAACACCTGTTCCGATGCGCCGTCGGAATAGATGTCGGCGGTGTCGAACAGATTGACCCCCGCCTCCAGGCAGATGTCGACGAGACGCCGCGCCTCATCGACATCGCTGGTTCCCCAGGCGCCGAACAGTGGGCCGGAGCCGCCGAAAGTCCCTGTTCCAAAGCTGAGAACAGGCACGCGTAGGCCCGATGATCCTAGCTGACGATAGTCCATGGTGGTTCCTTCGAAGGGGTATGGGGAGGTCTTGGTTCGAAGGGGACAGATGGACGCCGGCCTGCATCGGCGGTAGGTCGTCATCAGGCCAAGGATTTTTGATCTGGACGCAAAGATGCAGACGAATGGAGCGGATCGGGCGCGGGAACTGGAGGTTTTCACGGCCGTCGCGCAAAGCGGCAGCTTCTCCGCCGCCGGGCGCGTCCTGGGGCTGACGCCGTCAGCGGTCAGTCGGACGATCGACCGGATCGAGGCGCGTCTGGGTGTGCGGCTGATGTTGCGGACCACGCGGGTGCTGACCCTGACGGCGGAAGGTCAGGCCTATCTCAGCGCAGCGCGTCGGATACTGGCCGATCTGGATGATGCGGAGCAGAGCATCGCCGATCAGGGCGCGCCTCGCGGCCGCATCCGGGTCAGCGCGGCGTTGGCGCATGGGCGGCTGGTGGTCGTGCCGCTGCTGGGCGAGTTCGTGCGGCGCTATCCGCATATTCTGGTCGATATCAATCTGACAGACTCGGTGGTCGATGTGGCGGCGGGGCAGGCGGATGTGGCGATCCGGTTCGGGCCGCTGGCCGACAGTCCGCTGACAGCGAGGCGGCTGGGCGAGACGGGGCGGATCATCGTCGCCTCGCCCGAATATCTGGCCCGGCGCGGCGTGCCGCATGTGCCGGAAGACCTGCTTGAGCACGACTGCCTGAACTTCAACTTCCGCCGCAGCGAGCCCGTCTGGCCGTTCCGCAGGGACGGACGCGACTATGCCCTGACGGTGAGGGGATCGGTCGAGGCCAACAATGGCGAGACCCTGACCCAACTGGCGTTGGATGGTGTGGGGGTGACGCGTGTCGGCACCTTTAGCCTGGGAGATGCGATCGAAACGGGGCGTCTGGTCCCTCTGCTCGAGAGTTTCAACCCCGGCGATCGTGAGCTGATCCATGCCGTATTTGTCGGCGGCGCAAACATGCCTGCGCGGGTTCGGGTATTCGTCGACTTTCTGGCTGAGCGGCTGCGCTGATCAGCGTTTCTTGCCCAGTTCGGTGGCGATGTCCTTGGTCATGCGGCCGACCTTGCGGTGGGCGGCCGTGATCTGATCGCGCGTTACGCCCCAGCGCTTCATCCAGTATTCGACGGCCTGACGCTCGGACAAGTCCAGCCGGTCTTTGTCGATGAAGCCGCGTTTGTCCTTCAGTCCCGCCATCGGGTGGTCTCCGTCTCATCTGTGGTGTGGTGTAGGAAAGCCGCCAATGCGGGCCTTAAACGCAAATCGCCGGACGGAGTGATCCGTCCGGCGATCCGGTTCGTGTGTGATCTGAAATCAGCGCTTGCCGAAGATCATATCGCCGATTTTGGCGAAGAGGCCCTTGCTTTCGGCTTGAGCCTGAGGCGTGGCAGGGGGCGCAGCAGCGGGCGCGGGTTTCGGTTCGGACGCAGCCTTGGGCGCTTCGACCACAGGGGCGGGCGCAGGCGTGACGGGCGCCGCTGCGGCGACGGCGGGCGCGACGACCGGCTTGGGGGCTTCAACGACGGGCTTAGGCTCGGCCGGTGCGGCGGGCGCGGCCTTTACGGCGGCCTTGGGTTTATCCGTCTTGGGCGCGGCAGCCTTTACGGCCTTGGGTGCGGTGGTTTTCGGCGCGGCCGTCTTTGCTGCGGGCTTGGCAGCCGGTTTCGCAGCAGCCTTGGGCGCTGCGGTTTTGGCTTCAGCCTTGGGCTTGGCGGCGGCCTTCGGCGCGGCGGCCTTTGCAGGCGCAGCCTTGGCAGCGGCGGCCTTTGCAGCAGCAGGTTTGGCCGCAGCAGCCTTGGGCGCAGGCTTCGCAGCCGCCGGTTTCGCGGCCTTGGGCTCCGCAGTTTTCTCAGCAGCAGCCTTCACAGCGCTCGACTTCGGCGCGGCTTTAGGCTTGGAAGCGGCAGGCGCCGCCTTGGGCGACGCAGGTTTAGACGTAGTTGGTGACTTGGCCATGTATTCCCCGACCCCTCGGTTTGATCAAAAACGCGGCGGCGACGGGCACAACACGCGCCAGATCGCAACGATTCGTCATATTAGCGGTGTTTGAGAAATGTCCGAGTCTGCAGTTCAGATAATCGCGCGCGGCCAGCGCGCCGCGGCTGAAAGCGCCGCCGAGGCGGTGGACGCCGACGTCCTGCTGGAAGGCGCAACCTATTCCATCCTCGAGGAAGACGAGGACAAGGAAATCTGGCGCATCGACGGCTTCCCCACCACGGATGAAGAGGCCGAACGCATGGCCGCCATTCTGCGTGAGCACGGCGGGCTTGAGGTCGTGGTCGAGAAGCTGGCCGACGCCGACTGGCTGGCCATGTCGCTGTCGGGCCTGCCGCCGGTCGAGGCCGGACGCTTCTTCGTCTATGGCGCGCACGATCAGGGCAAGGTGCCGGAAGGGCGCGTGAACCTTAAGATCGACGCGGGGGCCGCCTTCGGCACCGGCCACCACGGCACGACTGTCGGCTGCCTGGAAGCCTTCGACAATCTGCTGAAGACCGAGCGCTTCGAGAAGGTTCTGGACGTCGGCTGCGGCACCGGCGTTCTGGCCATTGCTGCGGCCAGGACGGGCACGCCCATCGCCGTCGGCACCGACATCGACGAACCCTCGGCCCGCATCGCCAATGAGAACGCCGAGATCAACGACGCCAAATGCGACTTCTATTTCGCCGACGGTCTGGGCGATCCGCGGATCGCCCAGCACCTGCCGTATGATCTGGTGTTCGCCAACATCCTGGCCGCGCCGCTGGTGCATCTGGCGCCGGAGATCGGCGCGGCGCTGAAGTCGGGCGGTGTCGCCATCCTGTCGGGTCTGTTGCGCACACAGGAAGAGCGGGTGCTGGACGCCTATCTGCCGTTGGGCTTTGTGGTTGAACAGACCATCCACCACGACGCCTGGAGCGCCCTGCAGTTGCGCAAGGGCTGATCAGAACTCGCTCGAGTCGGGCTGACCGTTCGAGCCGTCCAGACCGCCGTCCACGGGCATGACATGTCCGTGGACGAAGCTGGCGTCGTCTGACGCCAGGAAGGCGATGACTGCAGCAATCTCCTCAGGCTGTGCGCCGCGTCCCAAGGGAATCGCCTTGGCGAAGGCGTCCATTAGCGGTTTGTCCTTCTTCATTTCGGCGGTCAGATTGGTGTGGACCAGCGTCGGGGCCACAGCGTTGACGCGTACGCCGTCACGGCCGCTGTCGCGAGCCAGAGACCGGGTCAGCTGGGTCACAGCGCCCTTGGACATATTGTAGCCGATCATCGAACCATCACCGCCCAGGCCGGAAATGGAGCTGGTGTTGACGATGCAGCCTTGGGTCTTCTTCAGTTCGGGATAGGCGGCGCGGCAGCCATAGAAGACGCCGTCGACATTGATGTTCATGACCTTGCGGTAGTCATCCAGCGTGACCTCAGTGACCGTGCCCTCGCACAGGACGCCGGCGTTGTTCACGATCACGTCCAGTTGGCCGAACTGGTCTACGGCGGCTTTCACCATGGCCTCGACCTGATCCAGCTGGGAGACGTCAACCTGATGGGCGACGACGTTTTCGGCGTCGAAATCCTTCATCGTGTCGATATTCAGATCGGCGGCCAGCACATTGGCGCCTTCTGACGCGAACCTCTGAACCGCAGCCTGGCCGATGCCCGATGCGGCGCCGGTGACAATTACAGTTTTTCCGGTGAAGCGAGCCATCGCTTTGTCCTTTCGTGTTTTTGGATGCCCCAAGACAACAGGACCAGCGGAAGGCCGTTCCAAGACATGTTGTCCCATGTCTTGAGCGGAAGGCGGCGGGGGCCTAGGGGATGGCCATGCGCCAGACTTTTGATGAAACCACCGATCCTTCCTTTGGAGCCAGGCACCTGCCATTGCTGCGGGCCGAAATGGCCAAGCAGGGGCTGGATGGCTTCCTAATCCCGCACGAAGACGAGCATCAGAACGAGTATCTGCCCGACGCCAATGAGCGTCTGGCCTGGGCGACGGGCTTCACCGGCTCGGCCGGGGCGGCGGTGGTGTTTCAGGATCGGGCCAGCATGTTCACCGATGGGCGCTACACCGTGCAGGTGAAGGCCCAGACCGATCCGGCCCTGTTGGAGCGCCGCGACCTGAATGATGTCGCGACCTATCTGGAGACGGCGGCCAAGGGTTCGGTCATCGGCTATGATCCGCGCCTGCACAGCCCAGACGCCCTGATCCCGCTGAAGCGCGCGGCGCAGAAGGCGGGGGCGGAACTGAAGGCCGTCGCGGTCAATCCGCTGGATCTAGCCTGGGGCGATGCGCGTCCGGACCAGCCCACGGCGCCTGTCGTGCCGCATGAGGACACCTATTCCGGCGAACCTCACGCCCTGAAGCGGGCGCGGATCGGTGAGGCCGTGGCGGATGCGGGCGCCGATGTGGTCCTGCTGACGGCGCCGTCGTCGATTGCGTGGCTGTTCAATGTGCGCGGCGGGGACGTGATCCGTTCGCCATTGCCGATCGGTCAGGCCCTGTTGGCGACGGATGGCACGGCGCGGCTGTTCCTTGATCCGGTCAAGGTGACCAATGAACTGCCTGAATGGCTGGGCGACGCGGTGCAGATCGTGGCGACCGAGCGTCTGGCCAAGGCGCTGGATGGTCTGGGCGGTCAGAAGGTGCTGGTTGATCCGGCCCTGTCGTCCGCCTGGTATTTCGACCGTCTGGAACAGGCCGGGGCGACAGTGGTGCGCGGGGCGGACCCCTGCGCCATTCCGCGCGCATCCAAGAACGCCGTCGAGATCGAAGGCAGCCGCAAGGCCCATATCCGTGACGGCGCCGCCCTGACGCGCTTCCTGCACTGGGTCGATACGGTGGTGCAGGACACCCTGCCAGACGAACGTACGGTGGTTGAGGCGCTGGAGCAGTTCCGCGAGGAGACCGGCGCGCTGAAGGACCTCAGCTTCGACACCATCGCAGGCGCTGGCCCCAATGGCGCCCTGCCGCATTACAAGCCCGTCGGCGGCACGATCCGTCATGTCGAGAAGGGCTCGTTGCTGCTGGTGGACGGCGGCGGCCAGTATCTGGACGGCACGACCGACGTGACGCGCACCATGGCTGTCGGTGAACCGACCGCGGATCAGAAGCGGATGTTCACCCTGGTGCTGAAGGCGCACATCGCCATGGCCACGATCCGCTTCCCCGCCGGGACCAGCGGCATGGCCCTGGACGCCATCGCCCGCGCGCCGATGTGGAATGCTGGTCTGGATTATGACCACGGCACCGGCCACGGCGTCGGCTCGTATCTGGGGGTCCATGAAGGTCCGCAGCGGATCGCCAAATGGGGCACCTCCCAGCCGCTGCTGGAGGGCATGATCCTGTCGAACGAGCCGGGCTATTACCGCGAAGGCCACTGGGGCATCCGTATCGAGACCCTGCAGGTGGTGACGCCTGCGACGGTTCCCGAAGGCGGCGAACGCCCCATGCACGGGTTCGAGCAACTGACCTTCGCACCCCATGACCGTCACCTGATCGACGCGGACATGCTGACCGCGGACGAGCGGGCCTATGTGGACGCCTACCACGCCGAGACTCTGGCCAAGGTCGGGCCTCTGCTGGATGGCGAGGTTCTGGCCTGGCTGACCCAGGCCTGCGCGCCTTTGTAAGGATATTGGTCGAATGACCATGATTGGCGCCATCGCCCTGTTGCTGGTCTGCCAGTTGGCGGGGGAGGCGATCCATCGACTGACGGGTCTGCCCCTGCCGGGGGCGGTGATCGGCATGGTTTTGCTGGTCGGGTGGCTGGCGCTGGTGCGCAAGGAGCGCCCGACGCTGGAGGCGGTGACCGGCTGGCTGACGGCGCATCTGTCCATCATGTTCGTACCGGCGGCGGTGGGCCTGATCGATGAGGGGGCCGTGCTGTCGCGCTATGGTGTTGGCATCGCCGTGGCCACCGTGGTCTCGGTCCTGCTGACCCTGTGCGTGACGGCGCTGGTGTTCCGCTGGGCCGTGCGTCGGTTTGGCCCGGTGGAGGAGGGGCAGGCATGAACGCCCTGATTTCTTCGCCGATCCTGTGGCTGACGGTCACCCTGATCGTGTTCGAGGGGGCGGACCGGCTGTCGCGGCGCAGCGGGCGGCATCCGCTGTGCCATCCTGTCCTGCTGGCGACGCCGGTGCTGATCGGGGTGCTGTTGCTGACCCGCACACCCTATTCGACCTATTACAGCGCCACGCAGATGCTGGTCTTCCTGTTGGGACCGGCGGTGGTCGGGCTGGCGGTTCCGATCTGGGCGCAGAGGGCGGTGATCCGGCGTCTGGCCCTGCCGATCGGTCTGGCGCTGGCGGCGGGGGCGGTTACGGCAGTGGTCAGTGCGGTTGGGGTGTTGGCTCTGTTCGGCGCGCCGCGTGAAATACTGGCCTCTATCGCGCCGCGCGCCACCACGACGCCCGTGGCCATGGAGATGGCGACGCAGTTGGGCGGTGTGCCTGCTCTGGCGGCGGTGATCGTGCTGTTTTCAGGCGTCCTGGGCGCCATGGTCGCCACGCCCTTGTTGAATGCGCTGAAGATCGACGACTTCCGCGCACGCGGTTTCGCCACCGGCGTATCGGCGCACGGCATAGGGGCCGCGCGGGCGTTTCAGGTGGATGCGACGGCAGGGGCCTTCGCCAGTCTGGGCATGGCGTTGAACGCGGTGGCGACCGCTACGCTTCTGTCGTTTCTGGCGCTTCTGATCTGACCGGCTTTTGATCGGCGCAATGCCGCAACTGGGCCACGGGGCAGGGCAGTTCGGCCAGCGCCGCCTTGGTCGCCTCATAGCCGGACGCCACGGGGGCGTCGTAGGCCTTCCAGTCGCGGATGTCGGTCGTGCCGGTCTTGGGCAGGATCAGGACATCGGCGTCGGCGCGCGACTGCTCCATTTCGGTGTCGGTGGTGATGGTGGCCGACCGCATCAGGATCGAGACGATGGGGGGGCCGCGCTTCCAGGCGCCCGACGCGATCCATTTCCACCAGGATGGCGGGTTCTCCAGCGACTGCGGATCAACACCGCGCGTCTGGGACATATCGACGCCAATGATCGGGCCGCTGTTCAACTGGCGCATCACGCTGGTGGGGAAGTTCTTCAGCACCGCCCCGTCCACCAGCACCTGTTCGTCGATGACGACAGGGGGCAGCACGCCGGGAATGGCGATGGAGGCGCGCATGGCCTTGCGCATCAGGCCGCTGCGGTGAACCACGATCCGGCCAGACGTCAGGTTTGACGACACGGCGAAGAAGGGCAGGGGCAGGTCGGCGATGTCGATGTCGCCATAGGCGCGCTCCAGCAGCCCGGCGACCTTGCGCGCCCGCGACATGGCGACCATCGGGAAGGTGATGTCGGACAAGGGATCGGATTCCACGAAGGCCCTGCGGATCTCATGATCCAGCCGCTCGAACGACCAGCCCAGGGCCGGCCCCGCCGCCACGACGGCGCCCATGGACGAGCCGCCCAGGAAATCGAGCGGCACCTTGGCCTCTTCAAGCGCCTTGACCGCGCCGATGTGGCAATAGGCGCGCGCGCCGCCCCCTGACAGGACCAGGCCGACAGCAGTTCCTGTGATGACGCGGGCCATGCGTTCGGCGTCGGCGGCCAGAGCCTCGACACAGTGGAACCAGCGATCCGGCTCCAGCACATTCAGCCAGATGCGGGTGTTGGCCGGCTTGGTCATGCGTGGATCGCGCAGCAGGATCAGGTCGGTCAGACGGCGGTTGTCGCCGAATCCTACGCGACGAGGCAGGTTGCCGGGCGGGGCCATGAGGGCGCTGCCGACGATGAATAGCCGGTCCACCTGACGGCTGCACAGATTGGCCCAGGCGGGCTGATCCTGTTCGGCGACATAGAGGACGTAGTCGTGATCATCCTCGACCCGGCTGAACCACTCCGACGCCGAAGACAGGGCCGACTGGTCGATGACCTTGCAGGTGAAGCCCAAGGCCTGAATGGCGGCGGCGATCCGTTCAACGAAGGCGCGGATCGGCTGGGGGCGGGCCGAGACGAAACCGAAAACGCTGGGTTCGGTCGCGCCGCCCGCCCGCTCTCGGGCGCGGTGGATCATCAGGCGCGACAGTTCGACCATCAGATCGGGTTCGGTGCGGGCGGCTTCGAAGAAGGCTTCGCGAGGCAGGGACAGGATTTCTGTGTCGCGCAGGGCCACGACGCTGGCCGTGTGGGGCGTGCCCGCCAGCATGGCCATTTCGCCGACCGGCTCGCCAGATCTCACCACGCCCAGGAACTGGCCGGGCTGGTCCTGGTCCATGCGGAAGACGCCCAGGCGTCCACTACGGACCAGATACAGGGTGTCGGACTCGTCGCCCTCGGCGAACAACTGCTCGCCGCCGGTCAAAGCAAACCAACTGGCCCGGCCCATCATCTTGCCCTCGAATATGCGCGAGAGGGCGGCTTCCAGAGTGTCGGGGCGAAGCGTGGCCATGCGCCTATCTAGGGCCGATTCCGTCGCCTCGCCACGACCTGCGTCAACTAATCGGGTCGCACGACCATGCAGGTGACGCGGCGTTCAGCCAGGGCTTCGCACGCCGACTTGGCCGAGGCTTCGGTCAGGCCGGTGAAGCGCGAACGATACCAGTCGCCTGCCGTCTGGACCTTGCGCTCGGCGCCCGTGAACTGGGGGCGGAAGCGGCGGTTGACCTCGGTCAGCCAATCCTGGGCCAGGCGTTCTTCACGGAAGGCCCCGACCTGCACCGACCAGCGACCAGCGGGCGCGGCGCGGGTGGTCGCCGTCGTTCGGGTGGGCTCGCGCGCGGGTGGAGGGGCTGCACGGGCAGGGGCGCCGCGTGCGCCGTTCAGGGCGGCGGTGACATTGGCGGGCGAGCGGTTGGCCTGCCCTTGTGCCTGGGCTGTGGCGGCGTCGCGCTGGCGGGCGGCGGCCAGTTCAGACGGCGAGGGGCTGACACGCGTCGGCAGATTGGCGGGGGCGGGCGCCGCCGTATAGGCCACGGCGTTATAGGGGATGGCGCTGCCGCTGCTGACGCTGTTGGAGCCGATGCCGTCTTCGTCGTCGCTGTTCATTGAGGCGTAGGCGATAGGGGCGTCGCCGGTGGTGTCATTGCTGATGCCGAAGCCGCGTTGTTCGAAGAAGGTCTGGGCGACCTGGATGGTCTCGCCCTGGGCGCGTCGACGCTCGACCTCGAAGCCGGTGTCCATCAGTTCGGCGACGTGAGCGTTGCGGCTGGCGGTCGAACGGCCGCCCATGACGACGGTGATGATGCGGCGGCCGTCACGCACGGCGGTGGCGGCGAGGTTATAGCCCGAGGCGTTGGTGTAGCCCGTTTTCAGCCCGTCATAACCGCGGCCAGTCGCCAACAGGCCGTTGGTGTTGCGGTAATCGCGACCGTTGTAGGCCCAGTCATGCAGACCAAAATAATGATAATACTGCGGATAGTCGCGCATCAGGGCGCGGGCCAGGATCGCCTGATCACGGGCCGAGGTCAGCTGGCGCGCATCCGGCAGGCCGTTTGCGGTGGCGTAGCGGGTCTGGGTCATGCCCAACTGTTCCGCCTTCAGCGTCATCATATTGGTGAACCGGGCTTCGGAGCCGCCGATATGCTCGGCGATGGCCACGGCCATGTCATTGGCGCTGCGCACGGCGGTGGCGCGCATGGCGTTGTCCAGGCTGATGGTCTGGCCCGCAGGAAGCCCCAGTTTCGACGGGGGCTGCGACGCGGCGCGCGATGAGACAGTCAGGACGTCGTCTGGTTTGACGCGGCCCTGCGACAGGGCCTCGAACGTCAGATACAGGGTCATCATCTTGGTCAGGGACGCCGGATAGCGACGGCTGTCGGCGTGACGGGCGAACAGAACCTCGCCGGTCGTCGCGTCGAGAACAATGGCGGCGTAGCGCGCACTCTCTCCCGACTGAGCTTCGATTGGCCGGACGTTCGTGCCGAATGTGAGCAGGCTGAACGCCAGAACGGCGAAGAAACCACGACGGAGAAAAGCAACCATGAGCGTTCACGACCCTCGGTGAGCAGGGTTTGCGACAGACCCCCAGCCGACGCGAAACTGATGACTAGCATGAGCCTGTCAGGTTTCGGGGTGGTTAACGGCCCGTCAACGGGAATTTGAACCAAAAAGCGCGGTTATCGATGATCATATTGTGCGACGCACAAACCGACATTGACCTTTCTTCGCACTTGCAGCATAAGGCCGATGCGCGAGGATCGCCTCGCAAGAATTTTCGTCAAGATCGCTTCCGCACCAGCCTGCCCCCGCAGGCGTTCATACCGGAGAGACTCCAATGGCTGACACCGCTGCTGACACTGTGAAGAAGACCGCCGATCAAGCCGCCGCCGCTGCCGCATCTGTCGGCGCCAAGGTCAAGGCTCAGGCTGAAAGCGCTCAAGCCGCTGGCGCACAGGCCTTCCGCGAAGGCATCGACAAGTCGGTTGCTTCGCTGACCGAACTGAACGCTCACGGTAAGAAGAACCTGGACGCTCTGGTCGAGTCCGCGACCGTCGCTCAGAAGGGCGCTGAAGCCCTGTCGCAGCAAGCCCTCGGCTTCGCCAAGACCGCCTGGGAAGAAAACCTGGCCGCCGGCAAGGAACTGTCGACCGCCCGTTCGGTGCAAGAGTTCTTCGAACTGCAATCCGCATGGGCCAAGAAGTCGGTCGAGCGGTACGTCGCTGAGCTGACCAAGACCAACGAGATCGTTACCGCCACGGTCAAGGACAGCATCAAGCCGATCAACGAGCGCGTCACCGCCTCGGTCGAAACCTTCCAGGCTGCCCGCTAAGTTCTGATTTTTTTGAGGCCGGGATCGGTTTCGATCCGTCCCAACTGATCGTCCGCCTTAGTTGCGTACCAGAAACCCCTCGGAGTAATTCGAGGGGTTTTTGTTGGTTGCTATTGGCTGATGGCGGCGTGGTCGATGCTGAAGGCGCGGGCGAGCCGCCATTGATCGCCTTCCAGACGCCACAACACCGAGAAGCGGGCGCTGCCGACGCGTTGCTCGGGACCGTCACCCTGACGCTCGTAGAAGACGTGGCTGCCTTCCTCGACGGCGCCGACGCCGGGAATGGCGTAAACGCGCATCGTGCCGGGTACGAGCTCGCGTCTTGAACGATAGGCGTCCGGCGCCTTGGCCCCTTCGCAGCTCTTGGCATAGCCGTCGACAAAGGCGGTTCGCGTGGCGGTCAGGCCGCCCTTATCGTGATAGAATTCGAGATCGTCTGTCACCAGATCGGCCAAGGCTGCGGGGTCGCACCTGTCAAACATGGTGGTGAACAGCGCCGCGTCGCGCGCGGCGATGATCGTCGTCAGGGTGGGTTGGTCCGGGATCTGAACCGCTTCTGGCGGAGGCGACGTCTGAACGACAGCCAGCGTCAGAGCCTGGACAAACAGTGCGGCGGCAAACATCGGCGGCGTCTCATGCGGAAGGATCTGCGTCTTAGGTGCGGCTGAAAGGCCGGAAAGTCCCGTGAAACTTTGGTCACTTGAGCTTGTCACGAAAGCCGTGACTGGACGCCGCTTCAATTCAGTTCATCATTCCCTATCTGATAGCCAAGACGACTCCCGATTACGGAATACGAATGCCCATACAAAGGCCCGGTGAAACCGGGGGCGGCCAAGGCGCCGCCACCATCACCGAAACAAAGCCGAAGCTTCAGAAGCCCTCGCTGTATCGGGTGCTGATCCTGAACGACGATTATTCGCCGATGGAATTCGTCGTCTATGTGCTGGAGCGGTTCTTCCAAAAGAGCCGGGAAGAGGCCACCCGCATCATGCTGCATGTGCATCAGCATGGCGTCGGCGTGTGCGGCGTCTTCACCTACGAGGTCGCCGAGACCAAGGTCGCGCAGGTCATCGAAACTGCGCGCCGCCACCAGCACCCTCTGCAATGCACGATGGAAAAGGACTGAGAGGAGCCTCCCAATGCCTTCATTTTCCCGTCCTCTCGAAGAAACCCTGCACCGCGCGGTGGGATACGCCAACGAGCGCAGGCATGAGTACGCCACGCTTGAGCACCTGCTGCTCTCGCTGATCGACGACCCGGATGCGTCCGGCGTCATGCGCGCCTGCAACGTCGATCTGACGGCGCTCAAGGCTGCGCTGACCCTGTATGTCGACAATGATCTCGCCGCTCTGGCTACGGCCGATGGCGAAGACGCCAAGCCGACCGCAGGCTTCCAGCGCGTGATCCAGCGCGCGGTGATCCACGTCCAGTCGTCTGGCCGCGAGGAAGTATCCGGCGCCAATGTTCTGGTCGCCATCTTCTCCGAGCGCGAAAGCCACGCCGCCTATTTCCTGCAAGAGCAGGACATGACGCGCTACGACGCGGTCAACTTCATCGCCCACGGCATCGCAAAGAAGGCGGGCGCCACCGAGACCCGTCCCGCCAAGGGTTCTTCGCCTGAAGAGGCAGAGGATGCGTCGGCGGTCAAGTCCGGCGGCGAGGCGCTGGAAGCCTATTGCGTGGACCTCAACGAGAAGTCGCGTCAGGGCAAGGTCGACCCGCTTATCGGTCGTCAGGCCGAGGTGGACCGCTCGATCCAGATCCTGTGCCGTCGGACCAAGAACAACCCGCTGCTGGTCGGCGACCCCGGCGTCGGCAAGACTGCCATCGCCGAAGGTCTGGCCCGCAAGATCGTCAATGGCGAGGTGCCTGACGTCCTGAAAGACGCCACCATCTACTCGCTCGACATGGGCGCGCTGCTGGCCGGCACCCGCTATCGCGGTGACTTCGAAGAGCGCCTGAAGCAGGTGGTCAAAGAGTTGGAGAACCACGAGAACGCGGTCCTGTTCATCGACGAGATCCACACGGTGATCGGCGCGGGTGCAACCTCGGGTGGGGCGATGGATGCGTCCAACCTGCTGAAGCCTGCTCTGGCTTCGGGTTCGCTGCGCTGCATGGGTTCGACGACCTACAAGGAATATCGCCAGCACTTCGAGAAGGACCGCGCCCTGGTGCGTCGCTTCCAGAAAATCGATGTCAATGAGCCGACGGTCGAGGATACGGTGAAGATCCTGAAGGGTCTGAAGACCTATTACGAGCAGCACCACAAGGTCCGCTACACCGACAGCGCCATTCGCACCGCGGTCGAGCTGTCGGCCCGCTACATGACCGACCGCAAACTGCCGGACAAGGCGATCGACGTGATCGACGAGGCCGGGGCCGGACAGATGCTGCTGACCGAATCCAAGCGGAAAAAGGTCATCGGCCAGAAGGAGGTCGAGGCCGTCATCGCCAAGATGGCCCGTATCCCGGCCAAGTCGGTGTCCAAGTCCGACACCGAAAGCCTGCGTGAACTGGAAACCGATCTGAAGCGCGCGGTCTTCGGTCAGGAACAGGCCATCGAACAGGTGTCGGCGGCCATGAAGCTGGCGCGGGCGGGTCTGCGTGATCCGAACAAGCCCATCGGCAGCTTCCTGTTCAGCGGTCCGACCGGTGTGGGCAAGACCGAAGTGGCCAAGCAGCTTGCCGCCACCCTGGGCATCGAGATGCAACGGTTCGACATGTCGGAATACATGGAGCGCCACACCGTCAGCCGCCTGATCGGGGCGCCTCCGGGCTATGTCGGCCATGACCAAGGCGGGCTTCTGACCGACGCCGTCGACCAGCACCCGCACTCGGTGGTGCTGTTGGACGAGATCGAAAAGGCGCACCCGGATGTGTACAATATCCTGTTGCAGGTGATGGACAACGGCATGCTGACCGATGCGGTCGGCAAGAAGGTCGATTTCAGGAATGTCATCCTGATCATGACCACCAACGCCGGGGCCGCCGACAACGCCCGCGCCTCCATCGGCTTTGGCCGGGGCAAGGTCGAGGGCGAGGACGACAAGGCCATCCAGCGTCTGTTCGCGCCGGAGTTTAGGAACCGTTTGGACGCCATCGTGGCCTTCAAGTCGCTGGGCGCCGAGACGATCCGCTCGGTGGTGACCAAGTTCGTGCTGCAACTGGAAGCCCAGCTGGCGGACCGCAACATCACCATCGAACTGACCGACGAAGCCGCCGACTGGCTGGCCAAGAACGGCTTCGACGAACTGTACGGCGCACGCCCTCTGGCGCGGGTCATTCAGGATTCGATCAAGAAGCCCCTGGCCGACGACATCCTGTTCGGCCGCCTGACGCGCGGCGGACACGTCAAGGTCCAACTGAAGGACGGCAAGATCGACTTCGACATCTCCAGCGCCAATGGCGTCCCGGCCAAGTCGGAAGAGGAAGAAGAGACGGCTTGAGTTTTTGCCTGATCAAAGAAATGAGGCCCGGGCGGAAACGTCCGGGCCTTTTTTCATGCGCGCCGCGGCGGCGGGCGGCATAGTGGGTGGATGGGGGAAACGATCCAGCAGAATGAGGCCGCTGATGCGCTGGTCGCAACGGCGGAGCGGGCGCTGGTGGCGGGTGATCTGAGCGGCGCCTTTGCGGCCTATAAGGCCTGTCTGTCGCAGTATCGAGATCATCCGGCGGCGGTGGCGGGCATGGGGCTGTTCCTGGCGCAGCATGGCGAGGCGGCGACGGCGACGCAGTTGCTGAGCCGGGCGATGGAGTTGGCGGATGCGGACCTGCGGGCGAAGGTTGCGCCTGCGCTGGCGGGGTTGCTGGCGGAGTTGTCGCCGCGCGCCTGGCATCGACAACTGGATGCTGATCTGAACGCCTGTTTCGCCGAGGCGAGTGTGGAGCCGCAGGCGCTGGCGCGGGTGACGGCGGAGACCCTGTTGCTGAAACAGGGCGCGTTTGAGGGGAAGACTGCGGCGCTGGAGGCGATGGGCGGTGACCCACTGTGGCTGTCCTTCCTGTCGCGGTGTGTGAATGTCAGCGCGGCGATGGAGGCGCGCCTGAACGCGGTGCGCGGGGCCTTGCTGGCGGCGGACAGTATAGAAGGCGAGGGCGTGCGCGCCCTGGTCTGCGCGCTGGGGCTGAGCGGGTTCGCATCGGAATATGTCGCCATGGCGCCGCCCGAGGCCAATGAGGCGGTCGGCCTGATCGCTTCAATGTTTCGCCCGCTGACGGCGGTTGAGGCGACCGCTTTGGCGCAGCATGGCCTGATACAGGCCCTGCTGGTCCGTCGCACAGTTGAGGAACCGGCGCGTGAACGGGCGTTGCGCGAAATCCTGCCGACCCTGACGCCGCAGGGCGAGGACACCGTGTCCGCCGCCGTGCGTGAACAGTATGAGGCCAATCCCTATCCGCGCTGGAGCGCGCCGCCCGCGCCGAAGCCTCGCGCGCTGAGCGATGCAGTCGTGGCCTTGCCGGGGGTGGATCGGCAGGCGTTCGGTGGCCGGGCAGAACAGCTTCTGGTGGCGGGGTGCGGCACGGGGTTCGAGCCGATTGATCTGGCTCGGATGGACGGATCGTTGAACATCACGGCGATGGACCTGAGCCGCGCCAGTCTGGCGCATGGCGCGCGGGTCGCAGAGGAACTGGGCCTGACGACTGTGCGGTTTGTGCAGGGAGATATTCTGGCGCTGCGCGGAGCGAGTGAACGCTTCGATATCATCACCTCGACCGGGGTTATCCATCACATGGCGCGGCCTGAGGACGGACTGGCGCAGTTGGCAGGCGTGACACGGCCGGGCGGGGTGATCCGTCTGGGCCTCTACAGCGAGCGGGCGCGGTCGCTGGTGCGCTTGGCCCATGACCTGATCGCGGAAAAGGGCTGGCAGGCGACGGATGCGGA
>RCMZ01000098.1_pt1 | contig 52112 bp, 49 predicted proteins | sample 2041141 | NCBI WGS metagenome assembly RCMZ01 (sample SAMN09708263, study PRJNA481090) | Wastewater metagenome, whole genome shotgun sequencing project. | biome: sewage; isolation source: Davis station wastewater (DW) | place: Antarctica: Davis Station | collected 2010-03-01 | reverse complement strand
TTTCCAACATCAGGCGATTGAATTCGATACCTTGGCTCATGACCTTCCTCCATTGGCCGCGTTTTTTTGACGCTTCGCGGCGCGATATGAAGGTATTTGCAAGAAGGGGGCCAGAGCGCCAAAAAATCTTATTCGCGCGCTAACAAGGCCTGATGATGCAAAAGCCCGAATGCGCATAACGCATTCGGGCTTCGGCTATTGCTGCGCGGATAGGCCTGTTAGCTGGCAAACAGAAAAGCTTCAACATCCATGCCGGCATCACGCATCTGTGCCAGCTTGTAGCGCAAGGTGCGCGGGCTGATACCCAAGCGCTCGGCGGCTTCTTTGCGGCGCCCACGCTCAGCGCGCAGGGTGTCGATGATCAGCTCAAACTCACGGCGCCGCAGATCATCGCCCAGGCCTCCAGCCACCACCGACTCAAAAGGCAATGGCTGGCTCAGCGCAGGTGAAGCCATCAACAGTGGCGCCACCGACTGCGGGGCAATGGCCTGACCGATCGGCGTGCCCAAACACAGGTCCTGCGGCTGGATCAAACCACCCTGCTGCAAGATCAGCGCACGCTGAATAGCATTATCCAGCTCACGCACATTACCCGGCCATGGATGACCGGTCATGCAGGCTTGCGCCTGTGGCGAGAAGCGTACCGGCGCGTGATTCATTTTTTTGACGTGCTTAGCCAACATGCGCTCGGCCAGCGGCAGAATGTCGGCAGTACGCTCACGCAAGGGCTGCCAAGCCAGCGGAAACACCGACAGTCGATAGTAAAGATCTTCACGGAAGCGCCCAGCCGCAACTTCGCCAGCCAGGTCACGGTTGGTGGTGGCCAACACACGAATGTCCAGAATGATCGGCTTACGCGCGCCCACTCGCTCCACCTCTCGCTCCTGCAGCACCCGCAGCAATTTGGCCTGCAGCGCCAGCGGCATTTCGGAAATTTCATCCAGCAAAATACTGCCGCCTTCAGCCAACTCAAACTTGCCCGGCTGCGCCGCCACCGCGCCGGTAAAAGCGCCTTTCTCGTGACCGAACAAGGTGGCTTCCAACATATTGTCAGGAATTGCGGCACAGTTAATCGCGACAAAGGGTTTATTGGCGCGCGGTGATTGCTGGTGGATATAACGCGCCAGCACTTCCTTACCGGTGCCCGACTCACCGGAGATCAACACCGTAGAGTCGCTCTGCGCCACACGACTGGCCAGCTCCAGCAGCCGCTGACTAGCCGGCTCGTTTGCCACCGGTCCATCACCGTCACCCACGGCCTTACCCAAGGCGTGGCGTGCCACCAGATCTAGCAACGTTTTAGGTTCAAAAGGCTTCACCAGATAATCCGCCGCACCCTGGCGCATGGCGTCTACCGCCCGCTCAACAGCCCCAAAAGCGGTCATCAACAACACCGGCAATTGCGGGTAACGCTGCCGTACTAAAGCCAGTAGCTGATGGCCATCCATGCCGGGCATGTTGACGTCGCTGACCACCAAGCTGAAAGGCTCTTGCGTTAGGGCCTGCAAAGCCGATTCGGCGCAATCCACCGCCCGATAAGCCAGACCACCCAACTGCAGGGTGTCGGCCAGCGCCTCGCGCAGCGCGCGGTCATCCTCAACCAACAGAACCTTGGCAACCATGACCCTTACTCCTGATTAACCGATTGGGCCGCGGCGATCAGCGGCAGCGTGAGAATGGCGCAGGTACCGCGCCCAAGACGCGAGCGCAGCAGCAAATCCCCCTGATGAGCACGCGCAACGGCTTTAACCACTGCCACACCCAAGCCTGTGCCGGTGGTCTTGGTGGTAAAGAACGGCTCGCCCAAGCGCTCCAGCGTGTCGCTGTCGATACCGCCACCGTTATCGCTGATGCACAGGCGCAGCGCTTGACCGCGGCTATACAGATGCACCTTCAAGCGCGCCTGCGGGCCAGCAGCCTGCAACGCATTCTCAAGCAGATTGAGCACGGCACCGACCAAGGTGTCGCGATTGCACAGCAATTCGCCCGCATGACTGTCGCACTGCCAGCGCACTGCATGGCCCTGCACATGCGGCTCGGCGGCTGCACGCAAAGCATTGAAAAAGGCTTTTGGCGCCAAGCGATCAGGCAGCGGCAACTCGCCACGGGCGAACACCAGCATGTCGCGCACCTGATGCTCCAACTCATGCAGGCGCTCTTTTAGCCGACCAGCAAAACGCTGCTGCTGCTCCACTGGCAACACTTGCTCAGTCAAATGGCTGGCATACAGCAGCGCAGCGGACAGCGGTGTACGAATCTGATGAGCCAAGGAGGCAACCATCCTGCCCAGCGCCGACAAGCGTTCATGACGCGACAGCTGGTCCTGCAGGCGACGGGTTTCTGTCAGGTCGGTCAGCAGAATCAACTGCCCAGGCTCAGCACTCAGCGAGCGCGTCGCCAGCGACAGGCGCCGTCCGTCTTTAAGAGAAATTTCATGGCCGTCGTCTTTGCGCGGCGCAAAGTTGCGGGCAATGACTTGACGCCAGAGCATGCCGGTCAGCGGCTTACCCAACAGACCGCAAGCGGCCGGATTGGCATCACGCACCACGCCTTGCCCGTCCAGCACCACCACGCCACCGGGCAGCAGGTCCAGCAAGCTTTGCAGGCGATGAGCGAGGCGCTCTTTCTCGGCGAGTTCCTGCATACGCTGGGCGCTGACGAGGGCTAATTGCCCCTTCAGCTCGGCAACCCGCGCCTCCATCATGGTGTAGGACTCGCTCAGCTGCGTGGACATCTGATTGAACAGCGCAAAGGTCTGTTCCAGATCGGCACGCGCGACCGGTTGTGCAGCAACCGGCAGCGGCAGTTCAGCGACGGAAGGGGGACGGACGACTGGGTTCATACTCATCTCTCGCACGGCGAGCCGTCATTGGACGGTCTAGTACAAGGTGATTAGCAAAACCCATGCCTAAAAAAAATACTGTTTTAAATCAATAAGATAGGGAAAAACCAAAAAGACGCGTCAATCATCCGACGACTCATCGTCATCGCGACGATTCATCCCGTACTTGCGCATCTTCTCTACCAAGGTGGTGCGGCGAATGCGTAAACGCTCAGCCGCGCGAGCGACCACACCACCCGCCTCGTCCAACGCCTGCTGAATCAGACCTTGCTCAAGGTTGCCCAGGTAGTCCTTCAAGTCCAGACCTTCAGCCGGCAAACTCGCAGGGCTGTGCACACCCGGTAGACCCGCACTGATCGCGGCACGCTCTTCCAGCTCTTCTCGCAAGCTGATAGCCATCTGCTCGTCTTCATCATCGACGTAACGGAACTTCTTCGGCAGTTCCATCACCCCGATCACCCCGTACGGATGCATGATCGCCATACGCTCGACCAGGTTGGCCAGCTCACGCACGTTGCCCGGCCAGTCATGCTGGCAGAGCGACATAATGGCGGCGGAGTTGAAGCGAATCGAACCGCGCTTCTCGATCTCCATGCGCGAGATCAACTCATGCATCAGCAGCGGAATATCTTCAACGCGCTCACGCAGTGGCGCCATTTCGATGGGGAACACATTCAGTCGATAGAACAGATCCTCGCGGAAGCTGCCAACCTCAATCATCTGCTCAAGGTTCTTGTGCGTCGCGGCAATGATGCGCACATCGGCATTCTGCGTTTTATTGCTACCCACGCGCTCGAATGTCCGCTCCTGCAATACCCGCAGCAGCTTGACCTGCATTGGCAACGGCATATCGCCGATCTCATCGAGAAACAAAGTGCCACCATTGGCCAACTCAAAGCGCCCGGCCCGGCTAGTTATCGCGCCGGTAAACGCGCCTTTCTCGTGGCCAAACAATTCACTTTCCAGCAACTCCGCCGGAATCGCACCGCAGTTGACCGGCACAAAAGGCCCGTCACGACGCTTGGAGTGATAGTGCAGGTTACGCGCCACCACTTCTTTACCAGTGCCGGACTCGCCCAAGATCAACACACTGGCTTCGGTATCAGCCACTTGCTGCATCATTTGCCGCACGTGGCCGATAGCGCGACTGGTGCCAACAAGACTGCGGAACAAATTAGTCTCGCGCTGACGACCGCGCTCGCGCGCTTGGTCGTACATCTCCCTGTAAACCTGGGTGCGGTGCAGAGAGTCGAGCAGCTTGTTATAGCTGAGTGGCACTTCCAGGCTGGCCAACACACGGCGACGGATGTCTTCTGACCATTCAGCGGGAGCCTGCTCATCAATCAGCAACAACGGCAGGAACTCGTCCCACGCCTCCAGCTGTTTGATCAACTCAAGCGCCCCGCCCTTGGACGCCACATCGCCCAACAGCACACTCAGCACCTCACGGCTGGAGGTCAAACCACTCACAGCCTCGCGCCAGGTCTGACTGGTGCAGACGAGATGCTCTTCACCGAGAAAACTGAGAATGACCGCCAAATCACGACGGCGCTCGGTGTTGTCGTCTATCAGAAGAATCTTGGTTTCACGCCACATTTTTATCTAACTCGGCGAGTGGGAAGGAGGCTTAGCTGCGCTGAATTATTGTCGGCGCCGGCACTTAGCCATCAGTAAAACCAAAATAGACCAATCAGTCAATTTTATGACGCAAATAAACTGTCCTATTTAGCTAGATATGCCAAACAGCAAAAAGCCCTGAGGTCGTCAGGGCTTTTTGCTGAGAATTTTAATATTTATATTAACCAAACAGCTGATAGACCTTAGCGCCTTGCTGGGATTGATTGAGCTGCAATAACTCACTCGCTAAACGACGCTGTTCGTTTTGGCAAACCGTCACTAGCTCTTGATACAAGTCGAGCATTTCTTGCATGCGAGCACGCAACACACCTTGGTCGTCTACGGTATCAACCATCACCTCATCGACCACTTGGCGGCATTGCAAATCCAGTTCGCCAATCGCCACCCAATCTTGAGCAACTAGGGCGTCACGCAAAGCGCTACCAGTCTCTTGCAAACGCAGCACAGATGAACTCATTGGGATGCTCCTATGCGACGAACCACTTTTAATGACCAATTGCATCCCAGCCGGATTTGACTTCACGCAATAAGCCCGCAACCTCATCTAAAGCGGCAATATCATTGCCACGATTAGCTTCTAGCAAACGTCGGGTCATGTACTCGTAGAGGCTATCGAGGTTCTGCGAAAGCTCACCACCCACCTTATGATCCAGAGGCTCACGCAAGCCACCGATAATCGAGATAGCCTTACCTATCAGCTCGCCCTTCTCGGCCAACTTCTCACGCTGAATAGCTCCACGAGCCTGAGCTATTCGCTCAAGGCCGCCATCCATCAACATTTGAATCAAACGATGCGGGCTGGCCTCAAAGACTTCACTTTGTACGCTAACTCGTTGATATTGCTTCATAGCCAACATTGCATTCATGAAAAGCCACCTTCGTTAATCGCTACTACTGACTGTATCGGCAGAAAATCGAAGAGCTTTATAAGCATTTAAGGCCAGCAATACCTATTACTGACTTATTTTTTGCTACTGGTACTGCCTGGCATATTTTCAAATAAGGATGTGAGACTGTCGCTGGTTCGCTGCAGCTGACCGACCAGAGCGTCCATCGCATTGAACTGCTTATATAAGCGCTCACTTAGCGAAGTCATTCGAGCTAGCAGGTCTGCTTTCTGCTTATCTACTTTATCCAAGGTCGACTGCAGCGAAGTTGTGCGCTGCTCAAGAATGCCGCCGCCATCGGTATAGACCTTAAGCTTGTTACCCAATCGTGCCGCTAGGCCACCATCGCCAGTAAAATACGCAGCAACACCGTCAAAATCACTAGTTACTGCCTTAGTCAACTTGTCCGAATCGAGCTTGAGGGTCCCGTCTTTTTGCGTAGTCACGCCCAGATCGGCAAGTGCCCGCAGTGCGCCATCACCCTGCGCCGCTACCAACTCATTACGCACAGCATTGACCAAAGCCCGTACTGAACTGTCACCCAGCAGAGCACCGACTACCGGAGCCGAGGTATCGTTCACCTTGGTGACCTTTGTTTCAGCATTGATAAACTTCATCATCTCGTTATAAGAGTCGACAAATTTCTGTACGTTGGCTTTAACTCCAGCCTCATCCTTAGCGACCGTCAGGGTGCTAGTACCGACAGTTTTAAGATCAATGGTTACGCCATCAATCACCTTGTCAATGCTGTTAATATCGCGGGTAATGCTCAAACCATCGACTGTTAGCTTGGAGCTTTGTGCAGCTGTAATAACCTTACCGCCTTCGTTGTAAGCCTGCAGATCAGCCAAATAGGCTGGACTATCAGCTCCTAGGGGATATTTAACTATATCCGCCACATCGGGGGTAGTGCTGCCTGCAAACGCTAACTTATCCAACGCGGCTTCACCAGCGCCCACGACACCAGCATCGCTGACACTCACTTTAATATCATTGCCATCGCCCATTTTGCTGCTACTGAGCACCAAGCGTGAGCCTTGGTTGTCGGTGACAATACTGGCGCTGAAGCCATCGCTGGCTTTGTTGATGGCATCGCGGATACCCGCTAGCGTGTTGTTGCCGGAGTCGACCACTACATCCAGCTTTTTATCGCCGGCAGTAATCGACAACGTACCCGTAGAGAGTTTTTTATCATCGCCAACTGGCACAGCTGCTAGCGCCACTTTGCTACCAGTGGCAAGTTGCGTGACGTTTATTTCATACTTGCCAGCTGGAGCACTTTGACTGGCTGTGGCGCCCAACACCTTGGCATCAGAAGAGTTGGCCGTACGCGCGAGGAACTGCGAAGGACTGTTGAGCGCAACCAATGCAGTTTGAAAATTGCTGATAGCACCTTTCAACTGCCCTAACGATGAAAACTGAGCAGTCGTTTTAGACTCCAGCTTGTTCAACTGGTTTTGTTTCGGCGCTTGTTCGGCGGCCACCATGGCTTTAACGACACTGTCGATATTCATGCCTGAGCCGATACCGGTAATACCTGCCATGCTGCACCTCCCTCAAAAAAATGTCTGTCGCAGACTTATTAGCTCAACGCAGACAAAACAAACAAAAAACATGCCTTCAAGCCCGTGTTTCAAACATCAAACTACGCAGGCTTTCAAGCTGCTCGGACAAGCGCAAGGCCTCTTCCGAGGGCAACTGGCGAATGACCTTACCCGTATCACGGTCGGTGACCCTCACCACAACTTCGCCACTAGAATCATCAACGCTGAAATCGAGGCTGCGCTGCACGTTTTGCACAAACGACGAAATGCTCGCAACAGCGGAGTCTAGGCTCTGCGGTGCAAGCTGTTCAGTGTTATTTGGCTTAGCCGTGACGACCGCAAGCTTGTTGCTCTCGTTAGCCTTATCGCCCCGTACCGGCTCACGTAAAGTCGAAGCTGGCTGCGGTGACGAAGTAAACGCCGCAATATCCATGTCTTTATCTCCCAAGGAGAAAAGGGAGAAAGGGCGAACCCTTCCTCCCATGCACTAGTGCAACCCCAATCTTACTGCAGCAGAGAGAGAACTGCCTGCGGCAACTGCTTGGCCTGGGCCAAAATCGCAGTACCAGCCTGTTGCAGCACTTGCTGCTTGGAGAGGTTAGCGGTTTCAGCAGCGTAGTCGGTGTCTTTAATGCGACTGCGGGCAGCCGTGGCGTTTTCTGCAATGTTCTGCAGATTGTTGATGGTGTTATCAAAACGGTTTTGCACCGCACCGAGATCCGAACGCTGAGCGTCGATGTAGGCGATTGCTGCGTCGATCACACCTATGGCGTTCTGCGCGCCGTAGGCGGTGGAAACGTCGACTTCGCTGACGTTCTTCTTCACCCCACCAGCTTCACCGGTAAGATTCGCTAAGCTTGCAGCCGAGGTAGCTGAGGACAGCGAGTATGCAGCAGAAGAACTGAACTTCACAGTACCGTTGGCGAAGCCTGCCGAGGAAGTCAGGCCGATATTGGTTTTGGCACTGAGGTCGCCAATATTGTCGTGACCGGCGGCCCCACCCACACCGCCGACAACTTCGTCCTCTGCCTGCCGCACCTGCAACGTCATGTCAGCAGCCACACCAGCCGTAGTACTTGCGGGACCTGTGAAGGTATTGCCAGTGACTTTCATCGTGGCACCACTGTCGGAAGTGATCTCCAAGGTGCCGTCGTTATTTTTCTTGGCGGAAATACCAGCACCGCTGGCGTTGATCGCATCAACTGCCTGATCGAAAGATGTCAGAGACTTCAGATCGATAGTCGAATCAACTTTGCTGCTGTCGCTGCCGGACACTTCAATTTTCAGGTCAAACTTCGTAACTGTTGCACCTAGCCCCAGAACGGCGTCGGTGCGAGCAGATGCCTTGACCGGCGAGCCCGCCGAGTTAACTTTCTTGGTGATCTCAGAAGCAGTATCGGTAGCCTTGATAGTATCGACCGAGTAGTCCTTGCCGTTGGCGGAGATTTTGAAATCGTTCATTACAGCGGAGGCGGCTGCACTAGTGGCCGTACCGAAACCACTACCAGCCGTACCCGCCTTATCAGACACAAAAGCACCGATCGCAGTGGCCTTGGCATTACCCAGGGATACGTCGATGGTTTCGTTAGCATTCGAGCCCACTTGGAAAGCGGTAGAGCCGAATGAACCGTCAAGCAACTTACGGCCACCAAAAGTAGTGGTATCGGCGATACGAGTCAGCTCGCTTTGCAGTGCACCTACCTCTTTTTGCAGAGCAGTACGATCATTAGCATCGTTGCTGCCGTTGGCCGCTTGCAGGGAAAGATCTCGCATGCGCTGCAGGATACTAGTGGACTGCTGTAGAGCGCCCTCAGCAGTTTGTGCCAAGGAAATACCGTCGTTTGCGTTGCGCGTAGCTACGTTTAGGCCGCTGATCTGACTGCTCAGGCGGTTGGAAATTTGCAGGCCGGCGGCATCGTCCTTGGCGCTGTTGATACGCGAACCAGTCGAAAGACGCTCCAGCGAAGTATTCAGAGCATTAGAGGTGTTGTTCATATTGCGCTGAGTGTTAAGCGACGCAATGTTGGTATTGACTGTCAAGGCCATGATGTTGTCCTCCGGGGACTAAGTGTTTGCCTGAGCGTGCGACCTAGGGCGGGCTTTGCCCAGGCACCCATAAAGTTCGCATTCGATCTTTGTATCGGCGTTTATGAGTGGAACTTTAGGCGATTTTTTTCAATAAGATTTTTAACGATTTTTCTTTTTGAAAAACAATCAACTACAGGGAAATCAGGAGTCGAAAGCAGCTAATGCGATTGATTACCATTAAGCTATCGGCAGTTTGAGCAAGCTCGTGAGACTACAGATGAGAAAAATCTGCGCCGCGATTACGCAGCTAACGCGACCATCGTTGTTGTCGATTTTGCACTAGAGGTAGTGGCCTGCAACACCAGATATTAATTGACCACTACAAGGAGCATGGACAGAGGCAGTCAACCCAAATAACCAGCAGGAGCCTTGGTTGGCCTAACAATCCGGCCCATCAACGTAACATCAACAATATCGCGCGCTGCCACGCCGTTTAAAGCCTAAAGAAGTCCGCAAGAATATCGTGCTTAGGAGGCTTAACCACCAGACTACCCGCCCTGCCTTGGTACACGCAGCAGTTCCCGGGCATATCGGCGTTGATGACACTGACGCCCTGCGAAATGAAGCTGCGATCGCCAATTTTGCAGCGCCCGATCACTGCGCTATTGGGGTACAGAATGACGCCTTCGCCGAGCTCAGGCGCGACGCCGTGATTCTTGCCGACGGTGGAGTTCTGATAGAGCACAAGAAACTCGCCATAAGTCGCCTTGGCCAACACGATGCCCACCGAATGCCCGATGAAGAACACTTCCGGCATAGCGATCTCGTAGAATAGGTCGATGCCGTTCAACGTCTTGTTCAGATAGAACAGCTTGGTACAGACCCGAATGTCGCTACCATCGCGCCACATCGAGTTGGCCAGGTAATAGAGGAACAGCGTGTACTGCGTGGAGTGCAGGTAATCGAAAGAACCCGCGCGCCAGACGCGCACCCCACTGATACAACGCTCGGTGCGCGCCAGCCCTTCATCCAGATAACGGCCAATCGCAACGCGGACGTCCTGATCGTCCGGAAAGAACATCTCAAGTTGCTTGCACAGATAGTTCAATAAACCGCTGCGATCGGTTCCTTTAAGCTCCATGGTGCCTCGCTTTCAATTGTTCGAGCATGACCGGCAGCTGCTCAATTAGCTGGACCGGCTGAAAGGCGAATTCCTGCTGCGCCCTATCGATGGAAATGACGGGAGCATGCTGCGCATCCTGCCGGGTACATACCAGGCTCACATCCGCCAAGCGCTGCACCGCCGCTAACAATTCGGCATTCGAGGTATTACGCCCGCTGGCAACGTTGTAGATACCTTGTTTGTCGCTAAGCAGGATTGCCTGCAACAGGCTAGTGACATCGTCGATATGCACGTAATCGCGCGAATATCCCGGCGAGCTATCGAGCGCGAAACTCTCGCCCATCGCCGCTCTGGGCAACAGCTGGGCGAGAAACCCACCCTCCTCCAGCGTGTCGCTGTAGACACAAGCCAAGCGTGCGACACAGGCGCGCCCAGCCGACTGGGTCAGACACAGGTTCTCGCCCAGTGCCTTGGATAGATCGTAGAGATGGCGCGAATTGGTCGGATCGAATTGCAGGAGCGCCAACTCACTGCCTTGCGCAGCGGCCAGCGAATCGTACAAACGGGTCGACGACAGATAGATCAGGCGCTCGAAGCGCCCTTTCTGCAGCAGCCTTGCCAGTAGCGATACGTGAGCCTCCACGGTATCGAATGGACGAGTCTGAAAGTCGTTGGTCAGGCCGATGCAATAAAACACATGGCCCAACTCTTTATCCAGCCAGCTTTCATCATCCCGAGCCGGGGCAAAAACTGCACGCCCCTGCTGGCAAAGTCGTTCGAGCAAATGCGCGCCGACAAAACCGGCGGAACCAAGGACGGTGAAACGCATGTGCCGCGCCTTAGCTGAGCGGATGATGCAGTGCCGGGTCTTTGTGCCACAGCAGCTTCGGACTGACGCCTTCACAGTAGGTCACAGTCAAGCCTTGGAGGACTCGCTCATCCTTGATGGCCACCATATTGAAACCGTGCGGCGGTCCTTCGAGGTAAACCTTTTCGCAAGGAATCAACTCGACTGGCCGTCCTTTCATATCCACGTTGGAATTGAAGTCGCGCACGGCAAATAGCGTATAGCCCAACTCGGACAAGAACCGTGCGATCGAAGTCTGCTCCAGACCATTCGACCAGTCGACGTAGTGACGATGCACTTCGAAGACGATATTCGGCGCCTGTCCGGCTGGCTTCGACAACTGCTTGATTGCACCGGCGAGGACCTTGCTCTCCGCGCCCTCGATGTCAAGCATGATCAGACCCAATTGCTCGATGTTCTGTTGCGCACAGTAATCGTCGATGGAAATTGTCAAGAAACTGTCTTCGCTGGCGTTATAAACCTGCTCGGAGTAAGCGAACGAATCGTTACCCACCAGACGCAGATGCGCACTGCTGTCCGACCACAACCCCAACTCCCAGGAGTGGATATTCTCCAGGCCGTTCAACCCGGCGTTGTGGCGCAACATGCCGAGCTGGTCCTTGTTCGGCTCAAAGGCATGACAGCGCCCGCCAGTGGCGCGCATGGCCCGAGCCATGAGCACGGCCTGGTCGCCAAAATAGGCGCCGCCGACCAGCACATCCGAGCTTTGCGCAGCCAGGTGCACCAACAGCTTGGTGGTTTGCGGCTCCCACACGTGATCCGGATTCACTGGCGTACTGAGCACGAAGTCGCGGGCGATCTTGGTCCGATAGAGGAAATCAAACACTGCTCCATCAGACAAAACTTTCCTGACCGTCAGATTTTCATCGTGCAGCGCATCGACCAGCGGGCCGGTCACTTCGTCGCGCACGCTGCCGGGATAGTCTGGAAGATCCTTTTCCAGTGCCTTGCACAGCACCAGGAACTTCTCGCGAGCCGACTCACTCGCGCCGATCACGCGCAGCGCTTGCCCAACCTGTTCAATCTCAAACTTCTCATTGCTCATGAGTCTCTCCGCTATATGACTGAGCGCCGCGACGACCAAGGCCGGTGATCACGCCACTAACAAAAGCTGACTTCCGGTACCACTACCAACAGTTTCCCGCCCCAATTGCGCACATAGGCGAGTTGCACCTGCAACTCCTCGCGCAGGTTCCACGGCAGGATCAAAACGTAATCGGGTTTATCCGCTTGCAAATGGGTTTCATCTACGATGGGAATTCGGCTGCCCGGCAGGAACTTGTTCTGCTTGGCCGGACTTTTATCCACGACATACGCCAACAAGTCGGCGCGCACACCGGCAAAATTCAGCAAGGTGTTGCCCTTGGCAGCCGCTCCATAGCCGGCTACCTTCTTCCCCTCGGCCTTGGCCTGCAACAGGAAGCGCAGCAACTCGTGCTTGATGCGTTCGGCCGCTGGAGCGAGGGTCGCGTAAAAGGCCGGCGTGGTGACACCTGTAGCCTTCTCGCTGGCCAGCAAGGTGTCGACTGCCTGGGCGACAGTGTGTGCGCCCTCAGCCCGCTGCACGAAGACACGTAACGAACCGCCGTGAGTCGACAGCTTCTCGACATCGAAAATAGCCAGGCCGTTGCGCACACAGAGGCTCTGCACGGCGGTCAACGACAGGTAGGAGTAGTGCTCGTGGTAGAGCGTGTCGAACTGGTGATCGGCCATCAACCGCATCAGATGGGGAAACTCGAAGGTCGCCACGCCGTCGGCCTTGAGCAGCATGGCGAAGCCCTGTAGAAAATCGTTGATGTCCGGCACATGGGCGAGCACGTTGTTGGCGGCCATCAGGTCGGCACTCCAGCCTTCTTCGACGAGCGTCCTGGCGCAGGCCTCGCCGAAAAACACCTCACGAATCTCCAGCCCTTTCTCGCGTGCCGCCCGTGCAGTGCTGGCGGTGGGCTCGATCCCCAGGCAGGCAATGCCGCGCTTCGCCACGTACTGCAAGAGATAACCGTCGTTGGCGGCGATCTCCACCACCCGGCTCTGCTGCGTCAGGCCGAAGCGCTCGACCATCTGCGCTACATAGCGCTCGGCATGCGCCAGCCAACTACTGGAGTAGGAGCTGAAGTAGGCATAATCGGCATCGAACAGGCTGTCCGCCGCTCGGTAATCTTCGGTCTGCACCAGCCAGCAGCTGTCGCAGACCAGCACCCGCAGCGGCACCCACTGCTCGACCTGATTCAGTTGATCGGCGCTCAAATAGGCATTGGACGGCGGCGCCGTGCCCAGATCAATCAGCGGCAGATGCAGCGGCGAACCGCAGCCTCGGCAGTTCATAGACGTACTCCTTGAAACTCGTCACTCAACAGCGGATGTCCGGCATCGCGCGGCGATAGATTTTTGACCGGCAACGGCCAGCCGATGGCCAGCCGCGGGTCCGTCACGGACAAACCGTCTTCATGCCCTGGGGTGTAATCGGCGCTGTGCAGATAGAGCAACTCGGCGTCGTCGGTCAGCGCCTGAAAGCCGTGGGCGAAGCCCGGTGGCAACCACAGACTGCGCCCATCGCCCGCCTCCAGACGCTCGGCGTGCCAGTGCAGAAAGGTCGGTGAGCCGGCGCGGACATCCACCGCGACGTCCCAGACCGCACCGCGCAGACAGGTGATCAGCTTGGCCTCGCTATGCGGCGGGCGCTGGAAATGCAGGCCGCGCACCGTGCCGCATTCGCGGGTGCGTGAATGGTTGATCTGGCGGATCGCCAGCGGCTGGCCGAACGCCTCGAGGCTGCCTACGCAGAACAACCGGGCGAAACGGCCGCGCTCGTCCTCATGAACTTTGTGCGTGAGGACGAACAGACCGGCAAGCGGTAGCTCGCGCAGGCGCAGTTCACTCATGCGCCGCTCCAATAGGCAGAAAGCTGCGCCAGGCTCACCGCACGCAGGTCTTCGCCGCGCTGCCAGGCCAGGTGCCAGTCGAGGGTCTGTTGCAGGCAGTCGTTCAATGACCAGCGCGGCTGCCAGCCCAGCAGCTGACGGGCACGGCTGCTGTCCAGACGCAGCAAACCGGCTTCGTGCAGTTCGCTCGGCTCCACCTTCAACCCTGACGCTTGCGGCCAGTGGGCGGCCAGACGCTCGACCACTTCGCCGACGCTACACATGTCGCCATCCGCCGGGCCGAAGTTCCACGCCCCTGCCGCAGCGATGCCTTGCTCATAGAGACCCTGGGCCAATTGCAGATAACCCGCCAGCGGCTCCAGAGCGTGCTGCCAAGGGCGCACCGCCTGTGGATAACGCAATGTCACCGGCTCGCCACGCGACCAGGCCGCCAGCACGTCGGGCACCAGCCGATCAGGCGCGAAATCGCCGCCACCGAGCACATTTCCGGCACGTGCAGTGGCCAACGCCAGGCCATGCTCGGCGTAGCGGGCAGCCGGAAAATAGGACGCGGCAAAGGACTGCGCGACCAGTTCGCAACAGGCCTTGCTGCTGCTGTAAGGATCGTGGCCGCCGAGCGCCTCGCTCTCGCGATACGGCCAGGCCCACTCATGGTTGGCGTAGACCTTATCGGTGGTGACCACCACGCACGCACGCACGCCGCCGCTCTGGCGCAAGGCCTCGAGCAGATGCAGGGTGCCCATCACGTTGCTGGAGTAAGTGCCGATCGGGTCGCGATAGCCTTCGCGTACCAGCGGCTGAGCCGCCAGGTGCAGGACGATCTCGGGGCGCACTTCAGCCAGCACGCGCTGCAAAGCAGGCAGATCGCGCAAGTCGCCAACATAGCTGTCGATGCCCTCGCCGACCCGGGCCAGTTCGAACAGGTTGGGCTCGGTGGACGGCGCCAAGGCGAAGCCGCTGACCTGCGCGCCCCAGCTTTGCAGCCAGAGCGCCAACCAACCGCCCTTGAAGCCGGTATGACCGGTCAGCAGGACGCGCTTGCCGCGCCAGAACTCAGACGTCAGTCCCACTGTTTCCACGGTGCTTCTCCGCTCTGCCACAGCTGCTCCAGGTAGTTCTTGTCGCGCAAGGTATCCATCGGATGCCAGAAACCGTTGTGCTCAAAGGCCATCAACTGGCCCTCTTTGGCCAGGCGGATCAACGGCTCGGCCTCCCAGGGCGTGGAGTCCTCGGCAATATAGGACAGCACCTTGGGCGACAGGATAAAGAACCCGCCATTGATCCAGCCGCCGTCACCGCGCGGCTTCTCGACAAAGCCCTGTACCTGATCGCCTTGCAGGTCTAGCGCGCCATAGCGTCCTGGCGGCTGCACCGCAGTGACCGTGGCCAGCTTGCTGTGCTCGCGATGGAAGTCCACCAACGCGCTCACGTTGAGGTCGGAAACCCCGTCGCCATAGGTAAAGCAGAAGGCTTCTTCGTCTTCAAGATAGCGGCGCACGCGCTTCAGGCGGCCGCCAGTCATGGTGTCCTCGCCGGTGTCCACCAGCGTCACGCGCCACGGATCGCTGTAGTTCTGATGCACTTCCATACGGTTGTTCTGCATGTCGAAGGTCACGTCAGAGGTATGCAGGAAGTAGTTGGCGAAGAAATCCTTGATCGCATAGCCCTTGTAACCCAGGCAGATGATGAAGTCGTGGATGCCGTGGACAGAGTAACTTTTCATGATGTGCCAGAGTATCGGCTTGCCGCCGATCTCGATCATCGGCTTGGGCTTGAGGTGCGACTCCTCGCTGATCCGGGTGCCCAGGCCGCCGGCCAGAATGACTGCTTTCATGCTTAGTTCCCTTGTCCGCAGTAGCGCTGCCACATGCCGCGATAGGCGTCCTCGATGCGGTTGGCGAGCAGCTTGCCATCGCACAGTGGCGACTGCAGCATCTGCTCACGTAGGCCGCTGCGAATACCCTGCAAGGTGTCGATATCGGCGGCCAGTTCGACCACTTTGTCGATGTACTCGGCTTCGCTGTCGGCGATCCACTCGTCGCGCCCCAGGCCGCGCAACACCAGCGAACCGATCCGCCCCATGGACGGACGATCACGCAATGTCACATAGGGCAGGCCCATCCACAGGCTCTCGAACAAAGTGGTGCCGGAGTTGTGCGGAAAGCAGTCGAGGCCGATATCCATCTGTGCCATCACCGACCAGGGCGGCGAGCTGTAGCCCATCTCCAAACGCTCACGGCCGATACCATTGCGGGCAAACTCGGCAACGAAGTGCTCGCACAGGCCAGCATCTTCGAAGGGCGCACTATTGAGCATCAACTTGGAGTTAGGCACACGTTTGAGGATTTCTGCCCAGGCGCGAACCACCTTGTAGTTCAGGCGAATCGAGCGGGTCAGCGTACCAAAAGTGATATAGCCATTGCGCTTGGCCGGCAGTTCGCTTACCGCCGGCATGTCGGGCCTTGGCTGGTAGGCCACCGACGGAAACGGCAGGCGCCATGGTTCTTCGGAGAACACATGCTCGCTGCCCTGCGGGACCAGCTCTTCGTCGGCAAGGAAGTAATCTATGCTGTCGAGCCCCGATGTATAGCCGATGCCTATCCAATACATCACCTGCACCGGAGCTGGTTTCAAGGCGAACAGGCCCATGCGGTTGTCCGCCGTGTGCCCGGCGAGATCGACCAGTATGTCGATGCCGTCGGCGCGAATCATTTCGGCCAACTGCTCATCGCTCATCCCCACGCTGCGCCGCCAGTGATTGACGCCGCCCTTGACCGCCTCGGTGATGCCATCCTCACGACGCACTTCGGAGTAGGCAAAAATCTCGACTTGCTGCTGATCATGGTTGTCCAGCAACGGGCGGAAGAAGTGGCAGATCACATGGTCGCGGAAATCCGGTGAGATATAGCCGATGCGCAAACGGCGCCCGGCTTCGCGGTCATTGGCGTAGGAGAAATACTGCCGCGCAGGGAAATGCGGGGCGATCTGCTTGCGATACAGTTGGTAGATCCGCTCTATCGACCAATCCGGGTGGCAGTTGGCAACGAACAAGATGTTGGAACGCGCCGTGATATGGGTGGCGCAGAGCGGCTCGAGGATCTCGATCGACTCGTCGAAACGGGTGAAGGTAGAGAGTGACGTAGCGTAATTCACCTTGGGATCCGGGGCATCAGGATCAATGACCAAAGCTTCCTTAAAGCACTCCATCGCCTCACTCACCTTCCGCGCCGCGTTGAGAACACCACCAAGATTGTTCCAGGCTGATGTGCTTCGCGAATTAAGACTCAACGCTTTGCGTATAGATCTTTCCGCCGCGCCTAGCTCGGATGCGACCATATAAACATTGCCGAGATTGTCCCAGGCATCGGCAAGATGCGGATTGATCGCAATCATACGCATGAAACAACTCTCAGCTTCCCGCGACAGGCCAATCTTGTGGTACAGCTGCCCGAGGATATCCCACCCCATTGCGTAATCGGGTTTCAGAGACAGGCCCTGTAACACCAATTGCTGCGCTTGCTGGAGCTTACCGCCCAAGCGTCGGCAATGACCCAGCCAGCAAAGCGCTTCATGGTGATCGGGCTTGAGTGCCACTGCCTGCTCGAAATGCGGGCAGGCAAGTTGCGCGTCGAGTCCCTGCCGAATTTGCACGAAACCTAGGCGGAACCAGGCATCTGGATTAGCGCTGTCGCGCCGCGTCCAGTTCTCCAGCTCTATCAGCGCATCGTTGCCGCGCTCCTGCGTGCAGAGCAAATCGCTCAGGCGCTCCCAGCCCAGACGGCACTCGGGAACCTCCTCGACCAATTCGCGCAAGGTCAGTTCGGCTTGTTGGTATTCTTTCGCGCGGATCTGGCAGACCGCGATCAACAGCCATGCACGCCAGTTGCGTGGTTCTAGGGCGAGGGCTTGTATACCCATCGCAGCGGCTTTAATAAGGTTGTTATCGTCGAGCAGCAAGTCGCCATACACCGCCAACAGCTCGGCATCGTTGCCGAACATCGCCAGACTAGCCTCGAGCAACGGCCGCGCAAGCTGCCGCCGGCCCAGGTGAAACTGCGCCAAGCCCTCAGCTCGCCGCGCTTCTGCCGTGACAGTGCGCTGCTGCGCCACCGCAGTCAGCACCCGCAGCCAGTCCTCAGCCTGCTGAGCAGTCGAAAGCAGCTCGCCCCAAGTGTCGTCAGTGGCTTTGAGCAGGCAGCATTTCTTGTATTTCAGGCCGCTACCACATGAGCAAGGATCGTTGCGCCCAGGTGGTGCTGCGGCGGTTTGCTCAAGGACATTGCGAATGACGCGCATACGTTCGACCAAGGCCAAAAACTGCGCCGCCTGTTGATCATCAGGCGCTACCTGCAAGGCTTGGCGCAGCGCCGCGGCGGCTGCCTCCCAGGCTTGGAGCTGGACGAAAGCCTTACCCAGCTGTACGGCGTAGACGGCCTGTTGCGGATAAAGATCGAGTAATTGCTCGTAACAGCGCACCGCGGTGGCGAAATCCTGACTGGCCAACGCCGCCTCGCCCAGCATGTGCAAAGCCTCGGCATCAGCGGGCAACTGCGTAAGTATCTGCTGGCAACTGTTGTGCGTGCGCGTGTAATCGCCTTCCTCAAAACCAAGCTGGGCTTGCGCCCGAAAGAGCGTCACTAGCCAATCTGTATTTTCCGACATGCCAAATTCCATCAGTTTTCAAAAATCCGTAGTGCAATGCCAAACCCATAAGCCAGCATCAGATCTTGGCACAACTAAGATCAGCGCAGCTGGTTGAACAGATTTAGACCACTGATTTTCACGTAACTCTGCTGGGCAGCCTCGAGAATGATGGTCTGGAACGACAAGCGCGACAGCGCCTCGGCGTAGTCCAGCTCGCGCAGATCAGCCTGTACACCTTTATTGACCAGGGTGACATCGTCGTTGTCAGCTTGGGAGGTTTCAATAATGTTCATGCGCGCGCCAATTTCACCGCGCGCACTGTCCACTGAGGTCATGCCCAAGTCGAGATTGGTCAATGCAAGCGCGACCGCATCACGGGTATCACGATTACCGGCAGGGGAATCAATCGAACTCTGCAATGCCACACGTAAGTTGGCGATGGTTTCGAGAATGCCCTGTTTTTCTTCTGACTGACGACCAAGGCTAAAGGTGTCGCCTGCCACTGGCGGGGCAGCCAAGGTAATCGACACACCATTACTTTGCACGGTGAGCGGATAACTGGCTGGAGCACTGGAAAAGCCGGGGGTTAAAGCCAATGGCGCGGCGAAGTTGAAGTCCGTCGAGGGCAGCGCCTCCGCCACAACAGTGAAGTCCAGTTGTCCGGTGGGCGAGAACGCGGCATAAGCTGCTGCCGGATCGGTTACCGCTAGCTTCAGGCTTTGCGCCGGATTACTGGAGGCCGTAACGCTGATAGCAGACTTGGCTCCGACAACCACAGTTTCGCCACCGATGGGCACGCCATCAAACTGCAAGGTCACGCCACGAAAAACCAGCTTATCGCTCTGATTTGGATTGCTATCCAGCTTGCCGGTTGCCAAGGCTGGGGTCGCAGTACCGTACTCAAAGACCTCGTAACTGGCCGCGTCAGGATTACCGAACACCACACTGATACCGGCATCAGGAAATGCAGGGTTTGCGGCAAAGGCCACTTCATCCTGTACCAGCGCATTCGATACGCTAAGGGTCGAACCCGCAGGGCTAACGGTCAGGCCACTGGCAACCCGCCCGGCATTGGTGATGTTCTGGAAAACTTTCTTGCCGTTGTCGCTGATCGCTATGTTCAACGAGCTAGCAATCTGCAGCTTGCGCTGACCTTCGTCCCCCATGTAACTGTAACTACCATCACCCTCGCGAACGAATGGCTGGCTTTTACCCTGAAAGCCGGAAAACAAATATTCACCCCGCGCATTACGGGTATTCATCAAGCTCAGCAACTCGTCTTCACGCTGGCCTAGCTCGGCGGCAATGGATTTGCGATCGGCCGTACTGAGAGCGCCGTTGCCGGCTTGACCGGCAAGCTCGCGTACGCGCTGAAGGATGGTATTAACCGAATCTAAAGTAGTTTCTTCTTGATTAAGGCTGTTTCCCGCCGCAGTCAGGTTGTCTTTGTACTGGGTCAGCACGTTCTGCTGCTGCTCTAGCTGCAGCAAACGCACCGAGGCCACCGGATCGTCCGCGGGGGTAAGGATGCGGTTGCCGGTGCTGATCTGTTCTTGAGTGCGTATGGCATTGGCGTAGTTGCGCTGAATGCCGGCAACTCCGTTGTTGAACGCCTGAATAGTGGAGATGCGCATACTTAAACCTCTTGAAGCAATCTGGTGTTTGGACGCAGCTAACAGCCCATCACCCTCTCAGCTCGGAGGGAGGCGGTTTGTCCTGAATACGCCGGATCGCGGCGCTCTTTTATCTGAATGTATTGATCAGGGTATCGAACAACGAGCGCGCAACTTGAATGATCTGCGCCGACGCGTTGTAGTACTGCTCGAATTTGATCAGGTTTGCCGCCTCTTCGTCGAGGTTAACGCCTGACAGGCCATCGCGATTATCTGTGGCCTGTTTGAGAATGGCCCCGGTCGCCTGACTGTCTTGGCGGGCCTGAGCGGTCAAGGTGCCAACGCGCTCGACCAAATCGCCATAGCCCTCGGTAAAGTTCACACCGGTGCTAATGCCAGTAATAGTCGGGTCCACTCCGACGGTCTGCTTGCTTTGCAGGTCGACCAGTTTTAGAGCGTTGCGGTTATCTGATACGCCATTTTTGTTGAAGTCCAAGGTGAACGAATCACCGGCAACAGGGCGACCGCTGAAAGTTTGCGAGATATCTAATGTGCTGCCGCCGGACGTAATGGTGTAGCTCAGGGTGTTGCTCTGGCCCGGCGTGATACTTAGGGTGGCTGGCGTGATGGTGACGCCTGCAGGGGCGGTCAACGTTAATGTGCCGGTGGTAGCCGGCAAGACTGGCTCGGCATAGGTCATGGTCAGCGGTGACAGCGCTTGTAAGTCAGCCGGGACTAATGGGTTCTGCACATTGTTGATTAATGGTTGGGCAATCAAGCCATTACCGCGGTTCTGCAAATTGGCCTGCGAGCGTAAAGGCGCCGCAAAGGCTAATTGATCTGGCTGGTCCAGCACGGTGCTGATGCTGGTGGCGCCACGCCGGGTGGGCTGTAACAGGAAGCGATCACCCGCATTCGGGGTGCCGTTTGGGCTTACCGTGAAGCCTTGATCACGCCCTTTGGTGTCGACAAAGCTAAGTACACCGGCCGTGTTGGTCACGGCCATAGCTTCGCCATCGCTCAAGCGCCGCGCCGTATAGTTTGCGCCATCATATTCAAGACGGTAATCGCTGGTCGTCAGCACGCTGCTGTTGCTGATGTTCAGCGTCGGTTGCACGTTGCTGGTGTTGGTCGAAAATGCCTTCGCCCGCAGCGCAGCGAGCGCCGGATCATTAAAGTCGCCAAACAGCTGGCTACCGACCTGCCCTTTTAGATCAAGACCCTGACCCAGCTGGCTATTGACCTGATCGCTTACGGTCAAGGCTAGCCGGCCGAGCGAATTAAGCGTTGGGTCGAGTGTTTCGGCGCGGTAACGAATCAAGCCACCTAGCTCACCACCAGTCAGCAAGGACGTGACGCCTTGACGCGAATTACCGCTGACGAACTCCACCTCAGAACGAGTGGGGTCGCCCACACCGGGCACCACCTCAAGACGACTGGCACTACTGCCCACTACCAGCGGCTGGCCCGAGCCGATAAACAGGTTTAGCGAGTTGTCATCCTGCGGCACCACGGTGACGCCGATAAAGGTGGATAGCTGGCGAATGGCCTCTTCACGCGCATCCAGCAAGTCATTGGGCTGTTGACCGTTGGCGGCGGCGATAGAAATTGCATCGTTGTAACCGGCGATGGATGAACTCAAGCGGTTAATTTGATCGCTGACTGCGCTCATCTGCTTGTTGATGAAGTTGTTCTGCTCGCTGATACGGTCATAGACCGTATTGAAGCGCCGGGCCAGCCCTTGCGCTTCGGACAGCACCAGTTGCCGCGCGGGGATATTTGAAGGGTCCTCGGCCGCGGTCTGCAGCGACGAGAAAAACTTCTGCATCGACGGTGTAATACCGGTGGTGGAGCCTGCCAACAGCGAGTCGAGTTGCTCGATCTGACTTTTGTAAGCCTCTACGTCACTACTCAACGCCGTGCCAGTACGGACCTGGGCGCTCAGAAACTCACTGTAGCTGCGCCGGATATCCACCAGCGTGGTGCCCGAACCGATATAGCCTGCACCACTAAATTGTGGGGTACGTGTGGCCTGCACCGTGTCCTGACGGGAAAACCCGGGGGTATTAACGTTGCTAATGTTATGGCCGGTAATCGACAGCGCTGTCTTGTTCGCTAACAGCCCCGACAGGCCAATATTGAGTAAGTCCGCCATAGCTCAGCCTCAGATCCTTGTGGTTGCCGTATCAACCGCTGCGACGGTTTGATAGGTCTGCATTTGCCGGGCGATTTGCGCGATTTTGTTGGCGTACTGCGGGTCGGTGGCATAGCCGGCGCGCTGCAACTCGCTAACGAAACGCTTGGGGTTGGCGGCAGAATCCAACGCATCACCATAACGATCGTTGTTCTGCAGGAAGCTCACATAGTCATTAAAACTCTGCTCGAACGAGCCATAGGCGCGAAACGACGCCGACTCTTTAACCTGCTTGCCATCCACATATTCGGTGGTCAACACCCGCGCCGAGTCACCCTGCCAGTCGGCCGCTTTGATGCCGAACAAGTTGTGGCTGCTGGAGCCATCTTGCTGACGAATAATCGACTTACCCCAGCCAGTTTCCAGGGCGGCTTGGGCGACCAGATAACGCGCGTCCACACCGATCTTATCGGCCGCGCTTTGTGCCATCGGTAGCATGGTGGCAACAAATTCTGCAGGCGAGCTAAATGCTGACTTACCCGGCGCCAATGGCGGCTGGGCCAAGCGGCGGCCGGTAATTGCATCACTGCCAGCGATAGACAGGGACTTGTCCGCTGGTGCCGGGTAGCTTTTTGCCGCCAGCCAGTTCTGCGGTGCTTGAGCCTGCGCTTCGCTGCCACCTGCTGGCGGAACGATGCCGGCCAGCAGGCGATCCGCCAGCCGTGACGGCAGGGAGATGCGGCGCTGATTGAGCAGCTTGGAGTCGTCGCGCAGCACCGGCTCATCCGCCGCAGGCGCGCTGGCTGCGGTAATACCGCTGCTGGCAGCCACCTGAGCAAACGGGTTCGGCCGGCTGCTGCCGCTGCCATGCAAAGTTTTTGACAGTTGGCGCTCCAGCACATTGGCCAGACCTACGCCATTCTGCTTAGACATGGTGATGGCCAGCTGCTGGTCGTGCATGTCTTGATAGGTTTTGCTTTCGTTGCTGTTCATGAAGTTGCCTTCAGCGAACACCGCGTTCGCCGAGCGCATGGCCTTCATCATTTCATTGATAAACAGCGACTCAAATTCCTGTGCCACCTTGTGCACGTTGGCTTCGCCGTCGCGGTCCTTGCCAACCTTGAGTTGATGCAAACGATTGAGGTCGGTTGCCGCCCCAGAGTCTGGAGCGCTGCCGATACCGGCACTGAGTCGAGAGTTCATAGTCGCACCTCAGATCACGATCAGATCGGCTTGCAGCGCGCCGGCCTGCTTCAGGGCTTCCAGAATCGCCATCAAGTCACTCGGCGAGGCGCCCACTTGGTTTACCGCCCGAACAATTTCATCCAGCGAAGTGCCTGGGCCAAATTTGAACATCGGCTTGGCCTCTTGGTCAGCGCTGATCTTGGACTTGGGCACCACGACCGTATTGCCGCCCGCCAAGGCATTGGGTTGGCTGACAATCGGATCTTCGGTAATGGTCACGGTCAAGCTGCCATGGGTCACTGCTGCCGGCTGCACCTTGACGTTTTGGCCGATGACGATGGTGCCGGTGCGCGCATTGATGATGACCTTAGCCACCGCCTGGCCAGCTTCAACTTCGAGGTTTTCTAGAATCGACAAATAATCGACTCGCTGACCTGGATCGAGCGGCGCGCTCACACGCACTGAGCCTGCATCGAGTGCCTGGGCCACGCCCGGACCGAGCAGTTCGTTGACCTTATCGACAATCCGTTTAGCGGTGGTGAAGTCGGCACGATTGAGGTTCAAGGTCAGGGTATTGCCCTGATCGAAGCCACTCGGCACCGGACGCTCGACGCTGGCACCGCCGGGAATGCGTCCCGAGGATGGCACGTTAACGGTGATTTTCGAGCCATCTGCGCCCTCAGCGTCAAAGCCACCGACCACCAAGCTGCCCTGAGCGATGGCATAGACGTTGCCATCAACCCCCTTCAACGGCGCCATCAATAAGCTGCCGCCACGCAGGCTTTTGGCGTTACCGATGGAGTTAACCGTTACATCAATGCTCTGCCCCGGCTTGGCAAACGCTGGCAGATCAGCATACAGCGCTACTGCCGCAACGTTTTTCAGCTGTACGTTACCGCCACCGGGCGGCACTTTGATGCCGAACTGGGCGAGCATGTTATTGAAGGTTTGCAAGGTGAACGGGGTCTGGGTGGTCTGGTCACCGGTACCGTTCAAGCCCACCACTAAGCCGTAGCCAATCAACTGGTTGGCCCGAACACCTTGAATGCTGGCGAGGTCTTTCAGACGCTCAGCCTGCACTGTAGTGGCGGCCAGCAGCAGGCACAGACACGCGATCATTCGGTTCATGCTAAGCACCTTAGAATGGCCACAGTGGGCTGAGGAAGAAGCGGTCGAACCAACCCGGCTGGCTCGCATCAGCAAAGGCACCGGTGCCAGAGTAAGTAATGCGCGCATCCGCTACCCGCGTCGACGCCACGGTGTTATCGGTGGCCACGTCGTCGGGGCGAATCAAGCCGGCGATGCGTACCAGCTCGTCACCGGTATTGAGCGTCAGCCATTTCTCGCCGCGCACCGACAGGATGCCGTTGGGCAATACTTCCGCCACTGTCACGGTAATCGAACCGCTCAGGCTGTTGCTTTGCCCTGCCTGGCTGTCACCTTTGGTGTTGCGCGCGCCGGAGTAACCCACATCCATATTCAGATTGGCGCCCGACAACGGATTGAGCCCAGAGTCTGGGTTATCCACTGAAACACCACTGCCAAACAGCGAGGTCAGGCCCATCTTCGCAGTGCTGTTCTTAGCGATTTTCGAGCTGGCGTTTTTACTCGCTTGGGTTCTTTCGTTGAGGGTAATGGTGATGATGTCACCTACCCGATAAGCCTTGCGGTCATCGTAAAGGTTGTTGCCAAAACCCGGCTGATAGATGGCGCCATTGTTCTGCGCCGCCGGCAACGGCGTGCGTGGCAACACGGGCGAGAAGTACGGGTCATTCGGCTTGGCCGCTGGCGCCACACAGCCATTCAGCGCCAGGGCACCAAACAGCGAGCAAACAATTATTAGCCGGTTCATACCTACTACCTCACGGCGTGCTGCTACAAGGGCGAGGTCAAACAGCGACCACCACCCGCAAATTAAAGATTCTGAGTAATAAACGAGAGCATCTGGTCGGCCGTCGAAATGACCTTGGAGTTCATTTCATAGGCACGCTGAGTGGTGATCATGTTGACCAACTCCTCCACTACGCTGACGTTGGAGTTTTCTAGCGTGTTCTGCAGCACCACGCCTAAGCCGGTCAGGCCTGGAGTACCCACTTGCGGCGCGCCACTGGAGCCGGTTTCGAGGAACAGGTTATTGCCGATCGCCTGCAAACCCGCCGGGTTAACGAAGTCGGCGGTCTGGATATTGCCGATCACCTGCGGGGTTGGATCACCACTGACCGTTACCGAAACGGTGCCGTCTTCACCGACGGTAAAGGTCTGCACTTGTGCTGGCAGGACGATAGCCGGCTCTAGGGAGTAACCCTGAGACGTCACCAACTGGCCATTGGAATCCAAGTGAAAGCTACCGTCGCGGGTGTAAGAAACGGTGCCATCCGGCTGCAGAATTTGGAAAAAACCCCGTCCATTCACCGCCATGTCCAACGGCTGCTCAGTGGTCTGCAGGCTGCCCTCGGTGAACATCTTCGAGGTGCCAACAATCCGCACACCAGTACCTAACTGCAAGCCAGTAGGCAGCTGGCTGTCCTGACTCGACTGTGCGCCTGGCTGGCGGCGAATCTGATAGAGCAGGTCCTGAAACTCGGCTCGATCACGCTTAAAGCCCGTGGTTGAGACGTTAGCCAGGTTGTTGGAAATGGTCGTCAGGTTCATGTCCTGAGCGGCCAATCCGGTTTTACTCACCCACAGAGCCGGTAGCATATTGATTCTCCTCGAGCGCCGGGATCATGGCGCTACGCCTTGGTAATTAGGTGAACTGCAAGACGCGCGCCATCGCCGTGTCGTTGTCTTCTGCGGTGCGCATCATCTTCACGTGCAACTCGAACTGACGGGACAGGGACAGAATCGCCGTCATTTCCTCCACCGCATTAACGTTGCTGGCCTGCAAGAATCCGGAGCTGACCTGCACATTGGCATCCGCCTGCACTTGGCCCGCGCCCTTGAAATGGATCATGCCGTCCGTTTGCTTCTCCATTTGCTTAGGGTCCGGACGCACCAGCTTGAGACGGTCGACCTCAGCGATCACGCTCGGCCCCTCACCCAAGGCGCGAATACTGATGGTGCCGTCTTTGCCGATTTCGATTTTCTGCTCCGGCGGCACGGAAATCGGCCCGCCATTGCCGAGTACCGGCAAGCCACTGCCGGTGCGCAACATACCCAGCGCATCGACTTTGAGGCTGGCACTGCGCACATAGCCCTCGCGGCCATCGGGCGACTGCACCGCCAACCAACCGTCACCCTCAACAGCAACATCCAGCTCGTTACCAGTCTCTTGCAGCGAGCCTGGCGAGAAGTCAGTACCCGGGCGCTCGCTCATGGCGAAGACTCGCGACGGAAGCACCTGGCCAAACAACGGCATCGACCGCGCCTGCTCCAAATCGCGCTGAAAGCCATTGGTCGAGACGTTGGCCAGATTGTTGGCATGGGCGCGCTGGGCCAAAGTGTTCTGGCTGGCGCCAGTCATGGCGACATACAACATCTTGTCCATGGCATTGCTCCTCGGTAAGGGCTGTGAGGGCCAGTTGCTTGACGCTAAGACCTCAATTACTTACTACAAAGCAAACGCTGTGCCACGCCCAAAATTTAAAAACTAACCTATTGATAAATAACACCTTTAAAAATAAAAAAGCCCCATACAGGGGCTTTAATAAAGGCGCTTCGGCGGCTATCTGCCGCCCGCGACCGGGAAGTTGCCGCGGCCGCGATTTCGCCAGCGCGGCATTAGCGCAGGTTGATAATGGTCTGCGTAATAGCACTCTCGGTTTCAATGGTTTTGGCGTTGGCCTGATAGTTACGCTGCGCCACGATCAGGTTCACCAACTGGTCGGACAACTCAACGTTGGAGTCCTCCAGCGCGCCCGACTGCAATGCACCCATGGTGCCGCTGCGCGGCGTGCCCACTACCGGCTCGCCAGACTGGAACGATTGCGTCCAGGCCGTCTTGCCTGCAGGCGTCAAACCCTGCTGGTTAGCAAAACTGGCCAACACTACCTGACCCTGCACCTTGGATTGACCATTGGTGTAGCGAGCAAAAATCACGCCCGTGTCATCCACCTCAAGCCCGGAAAGCTGGCCTGTGGTGTAGCCGTCTTGGCTAACGCTGCTGACGGCAAAAGTGCTGGCAAACTGGGAAGAGCCACGCATATCCAACGTAAAGCCAGCTGCGTTACTGGTAGCGCCGTTTGACACATAAGTACCTGAACCAGCGGGCTGCTCAACCGCCGGCACCCAGCCCGCCGCACCGAAATCAATAATTCCAGGCGATGTACCAATGGCCGTAGGGTTAGCTACCACGTATGGAGGTGCCGGCAGCGCGGGCGTTACAGTAGTCGGCTGCGGGACTACTGAGGTTAGTGCGCCAGCAGCACTAAATGTCACGTTGTATGAGTACGGTATACCCGCGTTAGCCGGAGTTGCCCCGCCCAAATCTGGGCGCTTGCCATCAACCAATACATTCATAGTCCACTGGTTTGAGGTCGCGTCCTTAACGAAATACTGCGTCATCACATGGGAGTTACCCTGCGAGTCATAGATATTGGTCGAGGTGGCCGAGTTGTATGTCGTGGGATCTTGTGGGTCGAATGGCGTAGTCGTAGGCACCTTATTGGTTGAGTTCAGATTAAGCGTTTGCGCAATCTGCGTTGTTGCCTTAGGCGCCTGACTGGCGGTCTGAATTTTGATATCGCTAACCACACCGTTTTGCAAATTATCATTGGCATCCACGGCATAGCCCTGCAGCTTGTAACCGTAGTTATTCACCACAAAGCCATCTTTATCAGTACCGAAGTAACCGGCTCGCGTGTAGCTAACATCGCCATTGTTACTGGTGACAAAAAAGCCGTTGCCGTTGATCGCTAAGTCCAAGCCATTTTGCGTGTAATTAATATTGCCCTGATTGAACAACTGCGACACATCTGCCAGCAACACACCGCTACCGACAGGATTGGCGCCGCCACCAAGAATAGAGGCCGCATACACGTCGGCAAACTCGGCGCGCGACTGTTTGAAACCGGCGGTACCGGCGTTGGCAATGTTGTTGCCGGTAACGTTGAGGTCGCTGGTGGCTGCCCGTAGTCCGCTAAGACCGATATTGAACGCCATGGAGTACTCCTTTGCCGGTAACGCCGGCGCTTACAGCCGCTGAATTATTGACCAATAACCTGAACTTTAGAGAGCCCGATGCTGCCGAGCCCAGCCAAATTGAGCATCAGCTCGCCGCCATTTTGGCCCAAGGTGACGCTATCAACGTTGGCCGGCAACATGGTGTACAGCCCTTTTGTTTCCGTACCGTAGCTGGCCTGCGCTTCAAATTTATAGGTGCCAGGCGGCAAGGTATTGCCGCTCGCATCTTTGCCATCCCACATAAAGCTGACATTGCCGGCCGCCTGCTGACCCAAGTTGACGCGACTCACCGTTGAGCCAGCGTTGTCATAGACGTTGACATAAACGTTGCTGCTAGCCGCCGGCAAGACCAGGCTGGCCTTGAACGTTTCACTGGTATCCACCACCGCTTTATCGGTAGGAATAATCACCTTGCGGCCGACCAGAGACGACGCTTGCAACGCCTGCGAGGACTGATAACCGGAGACCATCGAGTCCATGCTGGTATTGAGTTTGCCAATACCCTCTACCTGACTGAACTGCGCCAATTGGGCAATGAACGCACCATTATCCTGAGGCGACAGCGGATCTTGGTTATTCAGCTGCGCCACCAGCAAATTGAGAAACTCATCCTTGCCCAACTCATTACTCTTGGGCCCAGAATCTTTGATCTGATACTTATCAAGAACCGAGCTTGCCGTATCGACGTTACTGATGCTCATGCTGTCTCCCTCAATCGCGACTTACTGACCCAAGGTCAGCACGCGCTGCATCATCTGCTTGGCGGTATTCATCATTTCAACGTTGGTCTGAAAGGCCCGACTGGCGGAGATCATGTCGGCCATTTCTTCAACCACATTGACGTTCGGGTAATACACATAACCGTCCGCATCAGCAGCCGGGTGATTAGGTTCATAGCGCGGCATCAGGCTGCTTTGATCCTCAACCACACCCAGCACCTGAACCCCGGCGCCAGACTGATCTTGCTCGGCAAACAACGAATTACTACCGCCCTGCTGCGCGCCCTGAAAGACCGTGGCAAACACTGGATGCCGGGCCCTGTAGGTCTGATCAATACTCGACGACACCGTTTCGGCGTTGGCGATGTTGCTGGAGATGGTATTCAGCCGAGTGCTTTGAGCACTCATGCCGGTTCCGGCGATATTGAATACACTGGCTAATGACATGGCATGTTTCTCCGTTATTCGCCGCGCAGAGCGCTGATCAAGCCTTTAAATTTGCTATTGAGCAGGGTAAAGCTGGCTTGAAATTGCACCGAGTTTTCGGCGTAGTTCGATTGTTCAATCTGCAGGTCGACGGTGTTTTGATCCAGCGATGGCTCTGCCGGCATGCGATAGCGCAACGCCGCATCCGCCGACGCCACACCCTGAGCATCAATATGTTTGCTGTTGCTCCGATTGAGCTGAAACTCGCCGCCCTTGGCCTTGGCATTCTGCTCAGCTAACACCGAGGCAAAATCCAAGTCCCGCGCTTTGAAGTTCGGCGTGTCGGCATTGGCCATGTTGTTAGCCAACACTTCAGCACGCTGGGCACGAAAGCCGAGCGCTTTGTCATGACCGTTGAGGGCGCTTTCGAAGCTGATGCTCATGATCGGTATCCTGTGCAGGAGTTTGCGTGCAGAACACAAAGCAAACCTTGTGCCATTATTAATTATTGTTATATTTCAATCAGTTATGGAAATAGCCCTAGATGCTCAGCACTCAAGCGGCAATACCTTTCCGCCAAAAAACCATCAGACGGCAAGCATTTGATATTTTTTGCCGCGCAAAAAAAACGGGAGACCTGAGGTCTCCCGTTTTTTTGACTTAGCTAAGCGGCTATTTCGCCTTGTAGATGATCCCAGGACTGCACTGCACCATCTGGTAATGATCCGGCAGACCATTAAGCGCCTCGGACGCGCCCAGAAACAGATAACCGCCAGGCTTCAAGGTCCCATGAATGCGCAACAAAATGTCCTTCTTCACTTCAGCCGAGAAGTAAATCAGCACGTTTCGGCAAAACACGATATCGAACTTACCGAGACTGGCGTAGCTGTCCAGCAGGTTCAGAGCGCGAAATTCGACGCGACTTTTGATTGCCGGCTTTATCGCCCAACGCCCACCGTCTTTCGGGTCAAAGTATTTCTGCAGACGCTCTTGGGACAAACCACGGCCCATTGCCAGACTGTCGTACTCACCCGATTTACAGGTCGCCAACATAGAGCCCGAGAGGTCGGTTGCAACAATTTGTACGCCGCCCTTGAGCTGACCGAGATTGTTACGCTCGAACTCTTCAGTGGTCATCGACAGCGTGTACGGTTCCTGACCGGAGGAGCATGCAGCCGACCAAATACGCAACCGCTGCCCGCCGTTAGCTTTAAGCAGCTCGGGATAAACCCGATTCTTAAGCACCTCAAACGGATAGGCATCACGGAACCATAGGGTTTCGTTGGTGGTCATCGCATCAACCACCTGCTCACGCAAACCGCTACGCGGCTGCCCTTGCATGCGCTGCACCAACTCACCCAGGGTCTTGATCCCTTGTTGCTCCATCAACTTGTTAAGGCGACTAGACACCAAGTATTGCTTGTTGCTGCCTAGCAAAATCCCGCAGGCCTTTTCCAGGAAGATACGGAACTGCTCGAAATCCAAGTTACCTGAAGACACTAAAGCCGCCTCACCGTTTATGTGCATTACCGAAGACTAAGCCTTCAGGTCCCATCAGCTGCATTAATTCGTTCAACTACCCGCGATGCCAAATCGTCAGGCCGGAATTTAGCAAGGAAATCATCCGCCCCGACTTTCTTCACCATCGCCTGGTTGAATACACCAGACAACGAAGTATGCAGGATGATGTGCAGTTTCTGCATACGCGGGTCGGCGCGTATTTCGGCCGTTAAGGTATAGCCATCCATTTCCGGCATTTCGATGTCAGAGATCAGCATCAAAAATTCGCGTTCAGGCTGCTTGCCCTCTTCCACCATCTTGCGCAGATATTCGTAGGCTTCACGACCATCATTGAGCGCTACCACCTCAACTCCGACGGTCTCCAAGCAACGAATTACCTGTTTACGGGCAACCGATGAGTCATCACAAATCAATACTCGCTTGGATACAGCCTTGGCCTGGGTAGCAACGTCGATAACACCCGCAGAAATCACTTCCGAGGTAGGCGCAACCTCAGCCAAGATTTTTTCAACGTCGATAATCTCTACCAACTGCTGATCCAGGCGCGTGACCGCAGTCAGGTAATGGTCGCGGCCAGTACCCTTGGGTGGTGGATGGATCTCCTCCCAGTTCATGTTGACGATGCGCTCAACCGAGCGCACCAGAAAACCCTGAACCTTGGTGTTGTATTCAGTGATGATCACAAAGCTGTTTTTCAGATCATCCAGACCCGCACGGCCAGTAGCCATCGCCAAGTCGAGAATAGGAATAGTACCGCCACGAATATTAGCGACCCCACGGACAACTGGGCTGGATTTGGGCATGATGGTGAGCTTGGGGCATTGCAGCACCTCCTTCACCTTAAACACGTTGATCCCGTACAGCTGATTGCCGTCGAGGCGAAATAACAGCAACTCAAGACGATTCTGCCCTACCAGCTGGGTACGCTGGTTAACCGAATCCATTACACCGGCCATGCCTCGACTCCTTATTTAAGTCACCGTCTGTAGCGCTTAGCGTAGCAGGCGGCACGAGCCTTGCTTTTCAATTGCCATGAACGCAAAACTGACATTTATTCGACACCTGATGGCAACGCGCCTTCAGCTGCTCCGTGTTTTACCTGCTTTGCTCGGGTTAGGCTATAGCCTGCCTGCTGCGGCAACCGCAACCTTGCCTGAGCAGCTTATCGGCATAACGCAGGAATTTCTTGAGCAGGCGGTCACTACGTATTTAAAGCGTAGCGAAATTCAGGCACGCCACCAGATCGAGGTTCAGCAAATCGATCCACGCCTGCGCTTACCCCTCTGTGATCAGAGCCTGACGGCTAGCCTGGAGAGCCCTGCACAGCCAATCGGTCGAGTTACCGTGCGAGTACGCTGCCCTGGTAGCAGTCCTTGGACTGTATTCGTACCTGGACAAGTTCACGTCTATCGGCAAGTGGTTATTGTAAATCGCCCACTGAAACGTAAATCCGTGCTCAGCTCAACCGACCTCGCACTGGTCGAGCGCGATATAGGCTTGCTCAATCAAGGCTTCCTGACCGATACCGAACAGGCCGCCGGCAAAAAACTGACGCGCCCGGTATTACCTGACCAAGTGCTCACCGCCGCGCACCTAGAGCAAGCAGAAGTAATCCGCAAAGGCGATCAAGTCGTGATCACCGCCCGCAGCGCCAGCGTGAGTGTACGCATGCCTGGAGAGGCGTTATCCGATGGCGCTACAGGTGAGCAGATACGCGTGCGTAATCAACGCTCAGAACGCGTAATTAAGGCTAGGGTAACCGGCCCCGGACAGGTTGAAGTTGCGATGTAGCTAGATTTAGCTGGCACGCTCTAGCAACGTTTTTCTACACTGTGAAATAACACATGAACGAAAACCCTAAAGTTTTCTTCGGCGCTGCCGAAAAACAGGCAAGCGTCCAAATAGTCTTCGAGGTTTCGCATCATGGTCATCGACATTAACCGACTGAACAACACCTCCGCAGCTGCTAATAACAGCCGCGCGGGCAACACTCAAACAGCTAATCGTACTGATGCTGAAAGCAGCCGCCAGACTCCGTCTGCAACCGCGCCCGCGACAACAGTCAAAGCCGGTGAGTCGGTGCAGCTGAGCAGTGATGCCCAGCAACTGCAAAAAGCGACCAGCAAACTGAACGACCTGCCAAGCGTCGACAAAGAGCGGGTAGCGCGCCTCAAGCAGGCAGTAAGCGACGGCAGTTATCGCGTTGACAGCCAACGCGTCGCTAGTAAATTGCTAGACTTCGAATCCCGCCGTTAAAGGCTAAAGCCGCGCGGGGAAGCTGGACGCCCAACTCCCAGAGCACGCTATGCACGACATAACTCTTTTACAGCTATTTAATGACGATATCGGCATAAGCCAGCAGCTTCTGCAGCTGATCCAAGATGAATTCAAAGCCCTGGGTGAGCGAGATCTACCGCAGTTAGAAAAAATTCTTGGCTGCAAGCTGCCACTGCTCACTCTGCTTGAGCAACATGGCAGACAGCGCAGCGATACGCTGCAGAGCCTGCAACTGAGTACCGACCAGCTGGGCCTAGAGCAACTGGCCAGCAACTCTTCGCAAGGCGACGAACTTCTTGCCCGCAGCGCACAGCTGAGCGAACTACTTGAGCAATGCCGAGCAGCCAACCTCCTCAATGGTCGCGTCATCCGCAGCAATCAGATATCTACCAACAGCGTTCTTAGCATCCTGCGTGGCAGCGAAACTCCAGATCTCTATGACAGCCGCGGCAGTACCGCTAGAATCGCGCAACAGCGCCCGTTTAGTCAGGCCTGAAACTGAGCGCAAAGGACACGCCGGCACAATGCCAGTATGCTAGTGCGCAAAAATTGCGTTTGGAGATTTGCGCATCGTGTCCACCTCATTCAACGAAGACACTGGCCCACAGCCACCCAAAGCGCTGAAAACGGCCGCTGAGATCTTCGCTAACCTGCGCCTTCTCCACGACCATCACGACCCATTGATCATCACCTTCCCAGAGCGAAGCCAGCGCTTTCAAAGCTACTTGGTGGCCATCAATCGTGAGCGTGGCTTGCTGGCACTGGATGAGCTGGTGCCCAACGACGGCGAACGCTTTCTCAAAAACGGCGAGCGTTTCAAAGTGGAGGGTTTCCATGAAGGTGTCCGCATCGCCTGGGAGTGCCTCCATGACGTGCAAATTGGCGAACTAGATGGCGCGCGCTGCTACTGGAGCGGACTGCCCAGCGAAGTCATCTACCATCAACGCCGCAATGCCTTTCGCGCGCCACTCAAGCAAGGCCAATTACTCAGCATTGAATTGGCGGGCGATAAACTCAAGAGTGGCATTCAAGGCCAGCTGCTGGACATCTCCGCAACCGGATGCAGACTGCGCTTTCAAGGCGACCTTAGCAGCCGCCTGCAAGCCGGCCAAGTATATGAGCGCCTTAGCGTAAAACTTCCCTTCGGCACCATCAGCACCGCAGCAGAGCTACGCCATCTAGGCTACGACGAAAAAATGGACACTAGCTTTGCCGGCGTACGCTTCTACCGCATGGACGGTCTAGCCCAGCGCAGCATTGAACGCTTCGTCTACCAAGTGCAGCGAGAAGCTCGCCAGCTTGATGACTAAATGCCACAGCTGCACACCCTTGATGGTGTTGAAGTGAACGACTACTGGCTATAAGACAGCCAGTAGATTGTTTATGTGGCGCTCCCGCATGGCCTTGGGACTTACGCCGAACCAGCGCTTGCAGCTACGTGATAGCACTGAAGCCTCCGCGTAGCCGAGAACATGGGCGATTCGGGTGAGATCGAGTCCATTGGGCATTGCGATCAGGGTCTGGAATTGTTCTTTTCTCAGTTCGTCGATCAACTCTGCGAAGCTGCAGCCCTCAGCGTGTAAGCGCCGTTGCAGGGTGCGCGGGTGCAACGCGAGGCTGCGCGCTATTTCGTCCTGTCCGGCTAGTCCACTGCCGAGCAGGCTGCCAGCTAGGTTCTTTACTTGGTCGCGTAATCGCCCAGGCGCTGGATTGGCATAGCGTTGTAAGTAATCCAGGGCGAGTTTTTTGATCTGCGGGTCCTGTTCGCCCAGCATCACCTCTAGGTCACTGGCCAACAGTTGAACACTGGCGTTGGTAGCCATGAATTGCACAGGACAGCCGTAGGCTTGACGGTAGGCACCGGCATTCATTGGCTTGGCATACGGCAGACTCACCCGCAGAGGCTGGACGCGTTCGGCGCTCAGTTGTCGCAGGCACTGGCAGATGATGCTCAGCGAGAGGCTAGTGATCTGCGGGCGGGCGGCCAGGTTGACCTGATGAATGTCCAGTAGCAGGTTAAGCCGCTCCGGCTGTTCGGCATCGGCCTGAAGTTGCAGGCTCAGCGCCGGGCTGTGCACAAAGAGGTAGCGCACCCCCAGGTCGATAGCTTCGCTGACATGGCGCGCCTGACGCAGCAGTACGGCAATCGGGCCGAGTATGCCAATGCCCTGGACATGCGCCAGGCGCAGCCCGAAATCCGGACAGTGACCCAGCAAGGCGGACTCCTCCAGCAGATTGATGAATGCTGGATAGGAGATCAGCCGATCCGGCTCGTACAAGGCACACACAGGTATTTCGAAGCGCTTCATTAGGGCCGGCACATCGAGGCCCATGCTGTGCGCCAGAGACTGATAGCCGGACAGAGCGGCGGCACGAACGAACGCACTCATGACAGTTCACTCAATCTTATTTGTCGCGAAATGTCATGCCGCTGTCAGCTACTGTCAAGACCTTACCTGCGGGCCGACGCATCATTTGGCAAAACTCAGCACAACTCGGGCGAGGTAAGGCAATGGATGGTTTCGACTTCATCGTGATTGGTGGCGGGCCGGGTGGCTGCGTTACGGCTGCGCGCCTGAGCGAAGTAGCGGACTGCCGGGTGCTACTGCTGGAAGCCGGACCGGATCGGCGCGGCCTCTTGGCCGACAACTTGGCGCTGGGCACTCTGGCTCTGGTGCCGCGCAAGAGCAGCAACAACTATGGCCTGCGCACCGAGGCCGAGGCTGGCCTCAATGGGCGCCGCGACTTCCATCCACTGGGGCGAGGCCTCGGCGGCGGCTCCAGCATCAATACGCTGATGTACATGCGTGGCAACCAGCAGGACTATGACGACTGGGCCGCCATGGGCAACCCCGGCTGGTCCTGGGACGAGGTCCTGCCGTATTTCCGCAAGTCGGAGAACAATCAGACCTTTCGCGACGACCCACTGCACGGCGTCGATGGACCTATGTGGGTGGAGGAACCACGCACTGGTAATCCCTATCAGGCGCTGTGCCTGCGCGCCTGCGAGGAAGCTGGCCTGGAGCAGAACTCCGATCTCAACGGCACCCGCCAGGAAGGCTGCCGGCGCACTCAGGTGTTCATGAAGAACGGCGTGCGCCATGGCGTGGGCAAGGCCTATATCCATCCTCTACTGGGACGCCGCAACAACCTTGAGCTATGGAGCGATACCCAGTGCACACGCATCCTCATTGAGGGCAAGCGCGCCGTGGGGGTGGAAATCGAACAGCAGGGCCGGCGACGTATCGTGCGCTGCCGCAAAGAGGTCATAGTCGCCGGCGGTGGCATTCTCTCGGCCAAGCTGCTGCAGCTCTCCGGGGTGGGCGATCCTGCGTGGCTGCTGCCGCTGGGCATTACGCCGGTGCATGCACTGCCGGCCGTGGGCAAACACCTGCAGGATCACGCGGATGTGATCATGGGCTTTCACATTCCCGGCGATGCCGATCTGATCGGCATCTCGCCCACCGCCGCTGGGGTGATATGGCAGGGCTGGTGGGACTGGAAGCGCGACGGCACGGGGCGCCTGGCAACCAACTTCGTCGAGGTAACCGGCTTCATGAGCCTGGCGGCAGACTCGCGCAAGCCGGAGATCCAGTACGAGTTCTTCAACGCCCTGGCCACCAACCACGGGCGCAACATGTACTTTAAGCATGGCATGTCGGTGCATGTGCTGCTATTGCACCCAGAGAGCCGAGGCACTGTGCGTCTGGCCAGCGCCGATCCGCATGCCGACCCACTGATCCAGTTCAATTACCTCTCCGATCCACGGGATGTGGCGACCATGGTTGAGGGCCTCAAACGCGTGCACGCGATCATGACGCAGACGCCGACCTTCGCCGGCCGCATCAAGCGCGACATGCGTACCGCCCATTGTCGCAGCGACGCCGACTGGGCGCAGTTCGCCCGCAGCGCTGCTGGTACCAACTATCACCCGGTCGGCAGCTGTCGGATGGGGCCAAGCGAGTGCGATGCTGTGGTCGATGCACGTCTTCGCGTTCACGGCCTGCAAGGCCTGCGCGTAGTGGACAGTTCGATCATGCCGAAGATTGTCGGCGGCAACACCATGGCGCCGTCGATCATGATTGGCGAGAAAGGCGCCGAGATGATTCGCCAGGACTGGCAGATGCCCTTGGCGTCCAACCCCGCTGACTATTACCCGGAGCCATGAGCATGAAGCTTGCCTGGAAAAAAGGCGCGCCGCGCGTGGTCTTCATCACTGGCGGCGGCAGCGGTATCGGTCGAGAGTTCGCTCGTCGGCTGGCGCTGGAAGGAGCCAGCGTGGCGATCTTCAACCGGCACCTGGCGCCGGCTGTGATCGACGAGCTACAGGACTGCACGCGCTCGGCTAGCCAGCGCTTCAGCAGCCATGCCGCCGATGTCACCGACGAGACTGCGTTGCGAAAGGCGTTCGCCGAGGCGGCCGAACAACTGGGCCAACCGGATCTGCTCATCAACTCGGCGGGGATCATCGTTTCAGCGCCCTTTGCCGAACTGGCGGCCGCTGACTTCGAACGAGTCATACAGGTCAATTTGCTGGGCTCGCGCAACGTCAGCGCAGCGGCATTGCCCTACCTAGCGCCTGGCACCCATCTGGTGCTGGTGGCCTCGCTCGCCGGGCTGGTCGGCAACTATGGTTATGCCGCCTACAGCGCGTCCAAGTTCGGCGTGGTCGGCCTAGCTCAGGTGCTGGACATCGAACTGTCCTTGTTGGGCGTAGATGTCAGCGTGTGCTGCCCCGGCGTGATTCTTACCCCGATGGTGCAGGCAGAGCACCAGGTTGAGCATCCGCTGACCCGAGCGCTGGCTGAGTTTCCCGGCGTGCTGGATGTCGAGACGGCCTGCCAGGCCATGCTGCGCGGCATTGCCCGGCGGCATTTCGAAATCGGCGTGGGCCTGAGGCCGAGGCTGACCGCCTGGCTCACCCGCCATGCCCCGGCCAGCATGCGCACCCTCAGCCGGACGCTGACCCGAAGGTTGGCGCGCCGACTGTGAGCAGGGTCAACAGCTAAGGCGCAATCTTGCGCTTGAGCGCCTGCGCCAGAGGCTGCGGCAGGCTGGGCAGCGAGCGCAGCAGCCAGGGCAGCACGCGGCGCTTGGCACCGCTGAGCGACTCGGGCACCAGCGCTTCGATCAGGTGCGGCCCGGGTGTGGCCAGGGCGTACTCCAACGCCTTGGTGAAGTCCTCCGCGCTGTTGGTACGCACCGCATGCACGCCCATACCTTGGGCCAGCTGGGCGAAGTTCAGGCGCGGACCGTCCAGATCCAGTTGCGCGCGTGCCTTTTTGCCGCCACTGCCGGCCCCTACCCGCTCCAGTTCGACGTTGAGCACCGAGTAGCTGGCATTGTTGAAGATGATGCTGACTACGTGCAGATTCTCGCGGGCCATGCTCCACAGCGCCTGAATGGTGTACATCGCGGTGCCGTCGCCAATAAGAGCTACTACCGGCCGGTCCGGGCAGGCCACGGCTGCACCGACAGCATTGGGTAGCCCCTGACCGATGGCGCCACCAGTCAGAGTGATCAAATCGTGGCGCGGGCAACCGGCGGTCATCGCACCGAGCATCAGCCCCGAGGTGATGGCTTCGTCGATCAAGATGGCATTTTCCGGCAACAGATGGCCGACCGCCTTGCACACCTTGGGCGCTGTCAGTTTGCCGCGTGGCCGACCAGGGCGCTGGGCAGTTTGCAGTTGTGGCTGGGCCTGGCTTGCCCCTAGAGCGGCAGCGAGCTTTACCAAGCTGGCTGCTGCATCCTGCTCGGGGGTAGCCAGGGTATGTACGGTACAGTTGTCGGGCACCAGATAGCTCGGTTTTCCTGGGTAGGCAAAGAAGGACACCGGCGCCTTCGTATCGACCAGAATCAGCTGCTGGATGTCGGCCAACTGCACCCCGGCCATCTCGGCTAGGTAGGCAATACGCTCGATCGGCGGCAATCCGGCGCCGCGTGTCAGGCGTGTGGGAAATACCTCAGCCAGCAGCTTGACTCCAGCCTGCGCGGCAATCCGCGCCGCCGCCAGCAGGCCCGGTTCGCGCAGCGCCTGGCCGCCGAGCAGCAGCGCGGTTTTTGCGCCGCTCTGAATGGCCTTGGCGATTGCCTGTACCACCGCATCATCGGCCACCGCTGCGGCGCGTCGAGCGGGCATGGCGCACGGCTGTCCACCCTCGCCCCATGACACGTCGGCCGGCAGAATCAGCGTGGCCACCTGACCCGGCAAGCCTTGGGCTGCCTGCACCGCGTCCACCGCGTCCTGGCTCAGTTGCGCGGTACTGCCACTGGTGCGCACGAAGCCCGGAGAGACGTTGCGCGCGACGGTTTCGATGTCCGACTGCAACTGCGCGTCGAACTGAGTGTGGTAGAGGGCATGGTCGCCAACAATGTTGACCACGGGCACCTTGCCCTTGCGGGCGTTGTGCAAGTTGGCCAGGCCATTGCCCAGGCCACAGCCCAGGTGCAACAGCGTGGCGGCAGGCTTGTCGGCCATTCGTGCGTAGCCATCGGCAGCACCGGTGGCCACGCCCTCGAACAGGGCCAGCACGGCACGCATGCGCGGCTCGCTATCCAGTGCGGCAACGAAGTGCATTTCGCTGGTGCCGGGGTTGGTGAAGCAGACCTCGATGCCAGCATCGGCCAGGGTTTGCAGCAGGGCTTGGGCTCCGTTCATGGGCGCTCCTGTGGGGTGATCAGATGACTGGGATTGATGTCAGTAATTCGGGTGACGCCGGTCTGTCCCTGCGCGGCCAGAGCCCAGATCCAGGGGCGGCCGATGGCCGGCAGCGCGACAATACTGGCCTGGGCTGCGTCCAACTGACGGCCACCGTGACTGGAAACGACGATGCGCTCGACGGCCGCCTGTAGGAGATAGTCGGACGCGGCAATCGCTGGGGACTTGCCACCCAGCGCCAACGTGACCGGGGGGATGTCGAGCGAGCGTCTGTGCTTTTTCATACAGCGCGGCAGGCCGGGGTTGCGGTGTTGGGCAAAAGCGGCGCGCTGTGCGGCAAAGCAGCTGCGCAGGGCTGCCGGGATATGCTCGGGAGGGTGTTCGGCGCTGCTGTGCATGGGCGAATCCTTAACGGTGTTATGCGGCGCGGGTAATGGCGCGCGCTGCCGCACGGGCCGTCATGATGCAGGCGGGTAGGAAGGTACCTTCCAGCGAACGTTTGCCGCTGGCACCGCCGCCGCCAAAACCGGCTGCCTCGCCGACGCAGTAGAGCCCTGTCACCGGCTGTTGCTGGGCATCCAGCACCCGGCTGTGCAGGTCGGTCTGCAGGCCACCCAGGCTCTTGCGGGTAATCAACTGCATGTGAATGGCGATGAAGGGGCCGGCACCGGGCTTCTGCAGCGGCATCGGCTTGCAGGTCCGTAAGCGGTCAGGCCCCCACTGCCGCGCATGCAGGATGCGGCGAATCTGATCGTCGTTATGCAGACGCTGACCTTTGCTGAAGTTAGCGTCGAACGCATCGGCGGTGGCCTGCAGCCTGACAGGGTCGATGTCGTGCGAGGCGGTAAGCGCATTCATCTTGGCTGCCAGCCCGGCCAGGCTGTCGTCAACGATGAAGTACGGGCTTTCCTTCTGCATCTGACGCACCAGGCGATGGTTGCCCAGCAGCGTTTCCTTGAGGAAGCGGATGAACTGCTTGTCGCGAATGCGCTGATTATGCTCCGCCCCGGAAATGGCGAACTCCTTGGCGGCAATCCGCCAGTTGAGTAGATGCCAGGTCCAGGGCTTTTCCTGCTCGGCTACGCGTTGGCACATCCAGTGGGTGTCGAACCCGGTGACCAAAGGCTGCGGCCCGATGCGCTCACCCCGGTGGTTGAGCCACAACGCCGACTTGCAGGGAATGGTTGACAACCCATGGCCGGCGAAATGCGGATACGGGTGTGGAAAGCCGGCGGCGTAGTTCCACATCTCGCCGGCATGGGTAATCTGCGCACCGAGCTGTTCGGCGGCCCAGTGGTGCAATTGGCCATCGGCCAGCGGATGCGCGCCATTGAGCATAGTCCTGGGCATGGGGCGCTCTTTTGGCCAATTGGCCCGGCATTCGGCGTGACTGCCATTGATACCGCCCATGGCCAGCACCACTACCGGTGCACTGCAGTGTACGGTTTCACCGGTCTGCTCATTAATAGCGCTGGCACCACTCAACTTGCCGCCCGTGTGCTCCAGTCCGATCACCCGATGCCGGTGCAGCAGAGTCAGGCGCCCATCATGGTTGGCGCGGTGCAGAGCCGCCACTAAGCAGCGCACCAGTTCACGCGAAGTGCCCCAGATCACGTGGTAGCGCGGCAGACTGTTACCGTCGCCATTCAGGCCACGCTCCACCCAGTTCACCGCCGGCATGAACTTGATGCCTTCGCTCTTCAGCCAGTCATACACCTCGCTGCGCGAATGCTCGACGTAGTAGCGTGCCCATTGCAGGGGCCATTCATCCTGCAGGCCCAGCTCACCGAACTGCATCCAGTCTTGCAAGGCTCGCTCGGGAGTGTCCGGTATACCCATGGCCTGCTGCAGTGGCGTGCCCACCAGCGCCATGCCGCCAAAGGCCCAGAGCGCCAGACCGCCAAGGCGCTCAGGGGTATCGCGATCGATCAGCACAACCCGCTGACCGGCGCGCAGCAACTCCAACGCCGTGACGATGCCTGCCAGGCCACCACCCACCACCACCGCATCAGCCTGCAATAACGCCATCGTTCAGTCTCCATAGATGGCCACGCTGGACATACTTCATGCGTCGCCTTGTTGTTAACTACGATAGCCGGTAACGTTTATTTCGAATTGACTCTATAGGCCATCAACAATGACTCTACAGGCCAGCGTTTCCATCAGTTGGGTCAACACCGTGCTGGCCGCAGCAGAGCAACAGGGCGTGGCGCGCAAGGCCCTGCTGGCCCAGGCCGGCATTGCCGCCCACGAGCTGGATGCCGAGCGCTGGCCGATCGACCACATCACTCGATTGTGGTGCGCTGCCGCGCACTGCACGAAGGATGCGGGCTTTGGCCTGAAGGTCGGAGCCGGCGTGGGACCTGCTAGCTTCAACGTGGTCAGCTTTTTGCTGCAATCGGCACCCACGCTGCGCGAGGCCTTTGCCCTAGTGCAGCAGTGCCAGAGCCTGATCAGTGACGGCGGCCGCTTTCAGACCATTGTCGGCGCGGATTCCTGCTGGGTGGTTTATCACCCCAGCCAGGGTGAGCTGGCCTTCAGCCCACACCAGATCGAGGCGGTGCTGGCGGCCGTGGTGGTGTTCACCCGCTGGATCACCGGCACCTCACTGCGACCTCTGGCGGTGCAGTTCAGCCAGCCTCGACTGGGGTCGCTGGCGGGCTATCGCGAGGTGTTCCGTTGCCCGGTGGCCTTCGAACAGGCGTTCAGCGGCGTGCTAGTGACCAACGCGCTTTTCGACACGCCTCTACCGCAGGCCGATGCGCAGCTGGCGCAGGTACTCCATGGGCACGCCCGCGAGCGCCTGGCAGCCCTGTCGGCGCGCACTGAACTGGGGCAGGCGCTGCGGGCTTGGATCGCAGGACAGCTGCGTACCCCCCTACCCACGCGCGCCCAAGCGGCGCGCGCACTCGGCCTGACCGAACGCACGCTGGCGCGTCGCCTGCAGGCGCAAGGGCTGAGTTTCTCCAGCCTGCTCGATGAGGCACGGCGCGAAGCGGCGCTGCATGCGCTGGCGCACACCCAGCGCCCTCTGGCGGAGATCGGCCAGGCTTTGGGCTATGCCGAGCCCAGCGTATTCAACCGGGCGGTGCGGCGCTGGACCGGCAGTGCGCCGGGGGCTTGGCGCTTGGCGCAACAGCTGTCCAACGCTTGTTAGGTGTTTGAATCAGCTTCTGACGAAGTGGTTAACGACTTGCTCAATAGTCGTATTGGGCTCCACCCCATTGCCCTTGCTCATCAGCTCGGCAGCGTTGCTGCCGGTTAGCAACGACAGAAGTCAGCCCAGCCTGTGAAAAAATGCAATTGCTGTTCTGAGTATTGCGTTGCTGCGTGAGATCTATAAATAACTCGGCTAGGCAGGCAGCGTGCGTGGAGGCCCCTACAGCCGTCCACGCATACCCTTTCAAGGATTCTGAGAGGGCCTTTTAACCTTTAAGCTTGGCTGCAATTTTTGCGACGTATTCACCCTGATGGCGGGCGATACCCAGCTCACGCTCGTCAGGCTGGCGCGAGCCATCGCCACCGGCAATTGTCGAGGCGCCATAGGGCGTGCCGCCACCTACTTGGGAAACATCAAAAAGCGCAGGCGTGGTATAGCCGATGGGGACGATGACCATGCCGTGATGCGCCAGCGTGGTCCAGGTAGAGGTGATCGTCATCTCTTGCCCACCGCCGGTGCCGGTCGAGGTGAACACACTGGCCACTTTGCCGACCAGAGCGCCTTTAGCCCAAAGACCACCGGTTTGGTCGAAGAAATTGCGCATCTGCCCGGACATATTGCCGAAGCGAGTGGGCGTGCCAACGATGATGGCATCGTATTCCGCCAGCTCAGACGGCGTGGCGACTGGCGCCTCTTGATCGCCCTTGCCGCCAGCCGCTTTGAAAACCTCGGTATTCATGGTTTCCGGTACACGTTTTACCGTGACCTCTACACCGCTAACGCCACGAGCACCTTCGGCCACTGCCTTGGCCATTGTTTCGATATGTCCGTACATGGAGTGGTAAAGAACCAGTACTTTAGTCATTTTTAAGTCCTTCTTCGTTGGGTTTACTTAGTGTGTGTGTGTTTAGTAATCCGGCGAGCTGTTCGCCATGTATCACTGAGGGAAAATAGCTAGCAAACGTTCAATCTGCACGTTCAGAGCACCCGACCTCAATCTAGCGCTGGGTATGGAGTTATTACTTATGCCACGTCCACCAGCACAATTTCGCTGTCTTCCTGAGCACTGACTTGTAGCAGCCGCTCATCACTAATTGCCACGCCATCACCGGCAGTCGCCATCACGCCGTTAACCTCTAGCCGGCCGCTGGCTGGAACCAGATAGACCTTACGCCCAGCAGCGATTTGGTAGTCGGCACTCTGGCCAGCCTTTAGAGTGGCAGCGACAAGACGAGCATTGGCCCGAATCGGTAACGCATCAGCATCACCGGGCAGGCCACTGGCGAGGGTGATAAACGATCCGCTGCGCTCGCCCTTGGGGAAGGGTTTAGTGCCCCACGCCGGGGGTAGACCTTTCTCATTGGGCATAATCCATATCTGGAATATTTGCGTTGCCTCACCCTCCTCATTCATCTCGCTGTGGGCGATACCCGTTCCTGCGCTCATCACCTGTACATCGCCCGCCTCGGTACGACCTTTATTACCAAGGTTGTCCTGATGGGTAATGGCACCCTTGCGCACATAGGTAATGATTTCCATGTCGCGATGTGGATGCGGTGGAAAGCCCGAATACGCAGCGATAGTGTCGTCATTCCAGACTCTGAGATTTCCCCAATGCATACGCTTGGGGTCGTAATATTCAGCGAACGAAAAATGGTGGCGGGCATCCAGCCAGCCATGCTGTGCGCCGCCTAGCTCTCGATAGGGTCTTAGTTCGACCATTGCAGTGCCTCCTGTTTCATGTAAGTCGTGGCTGTCAGAGCTTTATGGAATCAGGACAATCTTCTCGGAACTCCCCGCATTGACCTGGTGATAGGCCGCAACAGCCTCGGAAAGCGGCCGCTCGATAAAATCCTCAGTAACCGCTATGCCACCTGCAAACGCAGCGCCTATTCGCGCAAGCATCCTCGCGCAATCCTCAAGGCTGTACAGCAGTGAGTTGACGCCGATGATCGATCCGCCACGGCGGTACAGGTTGAGGACAGACATACTCACCAGCCCGTCCACCGGTGCCGCGATCACCGCAACGCGGCCAAACGTATCAACGCTATTAACCGCCGCCGACAACCAGTAACCAGTCGTATCAAAGATGACTTGCGGCGCATGCTGTTGAAAGTAAGAGCGAGCCTGATCGGGCAATAGCTCAGCTTCCGGTAACTGAAAAGCACTGACACCTCGGGCTTGCAGGGCTTGCGCAACCTCAGCACGGCGGGTAGCCAATACCACATTGGCGCCCCTGGCTTTGCCCAGCGCTTGAGCCGCCTGGGCCACCGCCCCGGCGCCGATGATCAATAAGCGGGTACCGGCCTGAACCTGGCTGCGCTCAAGCGCATCCCAGGCGGTGATAAAGGGCACGCCGCAAGTAGCCGCTTGGGCAAAACTTAGCGACTCAGGCATGGCCACGACGGCAGTGGCAGGTACAGCCACGTATTGCGCGTGACAGCCGTCGCGGCTAAAACCAAAGCCCTTACCGGTGCCGCCCCAGACCGCTTTACCCAGCAGTTCTGGCGGCCCGTCCACCACCACGCCGGAAAAATCTCGCCCGGGAATACGCGGCGTTGTGGTGTAAGGAAAACGCCCAAGGACATTCTTTACATCACTGGGATTCAGGCCCGCCGCGCGAACTTCAATCAGCACCTCGCCGGCCGCTGGCACGGGCGTGGGTAGGTCGCGCAATTGCAACGAATCGAGTGTGCCGGTGGTTGAGAATTGGAGCGCTTGCATAGTCGACCTCGATAACTGGGTTGATAGGTACCGCTCGCGGGGTTGATTGGCTTTGCGCTCAGTCGGCCAGGCGTTGCATAAAATGCTCACGTTGATGCGGGGCAGCAAGATTCAGTACCGGGCCTACCGGCACAACGCCCGTTGGGTTGATGGTGGCGTGACTGCGGTAATAGTGTTCTTTGATATGTTGCATGTTCACCGTGTCGGCCACGCCAGGCCATTGGTAAAGCTCGCGCACGTAACCGGCCAGGTGCGGATAGTCTTCGATCCGCTTCAAGTTGCATTTGAAGTGCCCGTGATACACCGCATCAAAGCGGATCAGCGTGGTAAACAAGCGCCAGTCGGCTTCGGTGATCTGCTCGCCGAGCAAGTAGCGCTGCTTTGACAGGCGCTGCTCCAGCTCATCCAGCGTCTCGAACAAGGGCAGTACCGCCTGTTCGTACGCCTCTTGAGTGGTGGCAAACCCGGCTTTGTAAACACCGTTGTTTACCCGGTCGTAGATATGGGCGTTGAGGCGATCAATCTCGCTGCGCAGCGCCTGTGGGCAATAGTCGCCAGGCTGGGCACCCACGCCGTCGAAAGCCGAGTTGAACATGCGGATAATTTCGGCAGACTCATTGCTGACAGGTCGGTTCTGCTGTTTATCCCAGAGCAGCGGAATGGTTACGCGCCCGCTGTATTCAGGGTCGGCGGCGGTATAAATCTGGTGCATGTAGCGCGCTAGGTGGAGCGGGTCTGCCACCACGCCGTCGCCCGGTTCAAAGGTCCAGCCATGCTCACGCATTAACGGGTTAACCACTGACACTGAGATCATCGATTCCAAACCTTTCAACTGGCGAAAGATCAGGGTTCTGTGCGCCCAGGGACAGGCCAGCGAAACGTACAAGTGGTAGCGCCCGGATTCAGCCTTAAACCCAGCGTCGCCGGTAGGTCCGGCACTGCCATCGGCAGTGACCCAGTTGCGAAATTGCGCCTCGCTGCGCGCGAAACGGCCGTTGTTGGATTCGGTGTCATACCAGCGGTCAACCCACTGGCCTTTCATAAGCAGGCCCATTGCGGTGCCTCCGTTTGTTGGTGGGAATCCGTGGCGATCGGCATTCCCAGATGTGCCAGAACCCAAGTGTTACGAGTGGTCGCGCTGAGGGCGCCCGCTATTCAGGACCTTGCTCAGCTTGCGATCCAGCGAGAGTTTTCCGCCGCCGTTAAACGCCAATGCCACTGTGATGGCCAGCAAGGCGAGGCCAAACTCATAGCCGTTGTTGCTCAAGAACAGCCCGTTGGGAAGGTGAACCGTGATTATTGCGACGAGCATAGTGATCGCCAGCAGCAATGCGCTGGGGCGGGTCAGCAGGCCAAGCAGTAGTGCAATACCGCCAAAGAACTCGACACTGCCCGATGCCAGTGCCATCAGATAGCCGGGCTCCAGACCGATGGAAGCCATCCACTGCCCAGTCCCTTCCAAGCCATAGCCGCCAAAACTGCCGAAGAGTTTCTGCGCACCGTGGGCCGCAAAAATAACGCCGGCTGGAATGCGCAAGGCCAAGCCAGTCAAGCTGTTGTCGGTTGAAAGTGCACGATGGATATAAGTACTGTTCATGGTATCTCCTCTAAATAATGTCAATTATGTCGACCGATGTGACTACTATATTTAAAAGATTTAGCAGCTAATAGCGGAACAAACTGACTTAAATGATCAGGAAAACTGAACTATGATTTCACCCATAACCCTGGATGCATTACGCACCCTGGATGCAATTGAGCGCCGCCACAGCTTTGCCGCCGCTGCCGAAGAGCTGTATCGCGTTCCCTCGGCGGTTTCCTACACCATCAACAAGCTGGAAGAGGACCTTGGCGTCGCACTGTTTGATCGCAGCAGGCGCAAAGCCGAACTGACCGCCATTGGCCGCTTGGTACTTGAGCAGGGCCGGCAAATTCTTAAGGCCACTGAGGAGTTGACTGCGCTGGCCCGGCAAGCAGCGGATGGCTGGGAAGTAGAGCTGCGCATCTGCATCGACAGCGTACTTACCTGCGGTCCTGTCTATGACCTGATTGAGGCATTCCAGCGCATACAGCCCAAGACCGAGATACGCCTCAGTGAAGAAGTGCTCGGCGGTAGTTGGGATGCGCTGAACGACGGGCGTTGTGATCTGGTGATCGGGGCCGAGGGTGTCTCCCCTGCGCAAGGGTTTGCCCTTCACCCATTAGGCGAGGTGGTATTTGAGTTTGCGGTTGCCGCCGGCCATCCGCTGACGGCGCTGCCGACGCCTCTGCCGGCGAGCGCGATCCATGACTACCCGACCGTGATAGTTGCCGACAGTTCGCGGCATTTCCCGGTGCGCTCCAGCGGACTGCTGGATGGCCGCAGCCGCATTATCGTGCCTAGCATCGAGCACAAAATAGAAGCGCAGCGCCGGGGGCTTGGCGTCGGATACTTGCCGCGCCACCGGATTACGCGAGAACTGGCCGAGGGGCAATTGGTAGTATTAACACTGGATAAGCCGCGGCCTCCTGAGCAAATATCAGTCGCCTGGCCGCGCGGCAATCCGGGCAAGGGCCTCAAGTGGTTTGTCGAGCAACTCAAACAAATGCACTTTCACGCCGACTGCGGCGGCCTGACCCAAAACCTTATAGGTGCCACTTCAGAATTCAATTAACTGAAGGGCTGCTATTGGCCGACTCTGTTGAAAAAAGCTCTGTTCGCGAATCCCGCTGGCCATCTACGCCGACACCAATGCTGATGCAGCAATCTGCTGGCAAGCAACAGGGCTAGCGGCGTTCAGCAAGGCGAAATCGAACTAAGCAGTGAAATGGCAGCACTAACGAAACGGGGATGAAACGGGGACAAACGCTGAATCTCGCCGCAAGACAAACACCATAAAAATCCTAAACCATTGATTTATATGGTGTCCCAGAGTGGGGTCGAACCACCAACCTTCCCCTTAGGAGGGGGATGCTCTATCCAATTGAGCTACTGAGACATTTACGCATGCCGCGAACGGCTTATCCTGTGCGGCCGCGAATGTTAACGGCCATCAGAGCATTTGTCATGCCGTCCTGAGCATAACTGAGCGGCCATATGGATTTAATAGCTCTGAGCAAACAGCCGCCACAGGCTCTTTGTGCTTAACAGATCGCATTTCACACAAACGGCGCTGGCGGGAAAACTCGCCAGGCAACAATATGTCGGAATATTGACGCCAAAATACAAATCTAAAGTATCACGAACGATTTTCAACCCGCACGATCAAAGCATTGAACGCCATGTAGCGCTTTGCCAGCATCGCTTTCCTGAATCAACAGGTTTAATGTATGCGCCCTATGAAACAGGCACTCTACTCCAGCCGAACGGCTGACAAATTCGTGGTTCGCTTACCCGATGGAATGCGTGAACGCATTGCTGACGTAGCCCGCAACCATCATCGCAGCATGAACTCTGAAATAATCTCGCGCCTTGAGCAGAGCCTTTTTCAGGAGAGCACGCTTGATAGCAACCCTATTTTACAGATCGATAGCGCTGAACTCTCCTCCCCAGAGCGAGAGCTTCTGCAGCGCTTTCGGCAATTATCCCGTCGACAGCAAAACGCCTTAGTTGCCTTGATTGCCTACGACGCCGAACTAGCCGGCGAAGAAGCCTAATGACACAGTAGCTATCACCGTCCAGCTAACACAGACGCTCGGCCATACATACAAAAGCAAACGCCCCGAACTTATCGGGGCGTTTGCTTTTGGGGTCAAAATATCAAAATGCAGCTACAGCCAGTCGGCACATCCTGACGCTAAAGCAGGAAAAGTGTCGCCAACCCCAAGAAGATAAAGAAGCCACCGCTATCTGTAACCGCCGTAATCATGACACTGGCTCCCATCGCCGGATCACGACCTAGCTTGGATAGCGTCATGGGAATCAGCACCCCCATAAATGCCGCCAAAAGCAAATTGAGAATCATAGCGGCAGTCATCACCACACCCAGCGACCAACTGCCGTAAAGCAGGTAAGCGACAACACCAATCACCCCGCCCCAAAGCAGACCATTCACCAAGCTAACACCCAATTCCTTACGTAACAGGCGCGAGGTATTACCTGTACTCAACTGCTCCAATGCCATGGCACGCACAATCATGGTGATCGTCTGATTACCTGAGTTGCCGCCAATGCCCGCCACAATCGGCATCAACGCAGCAAGGGCAACCAACTTCTCGATAGAGTCCTCAAATAGACCGATGACGCGCGAGGCAATAAAAGCCGTAATTAGATTGAGCGCCAGCCAAGCCCAACGGTTACGCAGCGATTTCCACACCGAGGCGAAGATATCCTCCTCTTCACGCAAGCCCGCCATGCTCAGGACTTCGTTTTCGCTTTCTTCACGAATCAGGTCAACCATCTCATCAATGGTCAAGCGACCGATCAACCTACCCGCCTTATCAACTACCGGTGCAGAGATCAGGTCATAACGCTCGAACGCCTGCGCCGCATCGTAGCCGTCCTCATCCGGAGTAAAACTGACCGGATCACTGGCCATCACATCAACGACACGCTTGTCTGGATCATTGACCAGCAGACGCTTGATCGGCAGCACACCCTTGAGCACGCCGTCGTAATCAACCACAAACAACTTGTCGGTATGCCCGGGCAGCTCCTTTAAGCGCCGCAGGTAACGCAATACCACTTCAAGGCTGACATCCTCACGAATAGTCACCATCTCAAAGTCCATCAGAGCACCGACCTGATCCTCCTCATAGGAGAGCGCTGAACGCACGCGGTCACGCTGCTGGCTATCTAGGCTCTCCATCAGCTCGAGAACCACATCACGTGGCAGCTCGGGCGCTAGGTCAGCCAGCTCATCAGCATCCATCTCCTTGGCCGCTGCTAGCAGCTCGTGATCATCCATATCGGCGATCAGGGTTTCGCGCACCGCATCAGACACTTCAAGCAGGATGTCGCCATCACGCTCGACCTTGACTAGCTGCCAGACAGCCAGCCGGTCGTCCAGCGGCAAGGCCTCAAGAATATGCGCGACGTCAGCAGAGTGCAGCTCATCAAGCTTGCGCTGGAGCTCGGCTAGATTTTGCCGATGGACTAGGTTCTCGACCCGCTGATGATGCTGGCCTTCCTGACGATGCGTCAGGTCCTCGACCAAGCGGTGGCGATGCAGCAACTCAACCACCTGCGTAAGGCGATCCTGCATGCTTTCTTGCGGTTTTTTTGCTTCTACTTCAGTCATAGCGCACTCCACCCCCAGCGGCGAGGCACGCCAAAGAGGGCTCAATCAGTCAATACGCGATTGTGCAATCGAGATTCTAAGTAACTACTGGGTAAGTCCATGGTGGCAATCCACAAGCCCCGACGGGGCTGACCGGGCAATCATAACACCGAGCCTGCGCCTCGCACGTGACAAATAGCGGCCAGAACAAGCACATACCGCACAACGCTCATTGCCAGCGCAAGACTGTACTGCGACGCCGGCGGCAACGACCAAGGCACGCCCTGACATACACCAGCACTGCGACTAAGCTGAAAACAACGTCAAGGAGGACGCACCATGCATGGACAGCTTCGCCCTGCGCTATACGCGCTCTTGCTCTGCTACTGCAGCAATACTTTCGCCACCACCGTATATCGCTGCGAAGACCCGAGCGGACACCCAACCTTCACCCTGCAAGGCTGCTCCAGCGAGCAACAAGGGCAACTCCAGCACGCTAACAATCCGCCCCCCAGTAGCGGCAAAGCTGTGCCGCTGGCAAAGCCCAGCAAACAGAAGCGCTCGCGGCGCAAAAAAGAAAAAACCAGTCAACTGACAGTGGTGGGCGAACATCAGGACGGTTGCGGCAATCAACTCAGTAGCAGCGAACGACGCAGCGCCATCATCAGCCAGCGAATTCGCCCAGGCATGACACAGAAGGACATAGAGAGCGCCCTGGGTAAGCCGGACAAGATCACTAGCCAAAACGGCCAAATGCGCTACCAATACCGCGACAAGAAAGGCAACAGCCGTCAGGTTAGCTTCGATGAAAGCGGCTGCGTGCGCAGCAAACGCTAGACAAAGAAAAAGGGCCTGCATCGCTGCAGGCCCTTCTTGTTTGGTGCACTCAGGAGGATTCGAACCTCCGACCGCTCGGT
>RCMZ01000523.1_pt1 | contig 52294 bp, 48 predicted proteins | sample 2041141 | NCBI WGS metagenome assembly RCMZ01 (sample SAMN09708263, study PRJNA481090) | Wastewater metagenome, whole genome shotgun sequencing project. | biome: sewage; isolation source: Davis station wastewater (DW) | place: Antarctica: Davis Station | collected 2010-03-01 | reverse complement strand
CAACCAGTCATGCACCATTTTGGTCAAAGCCTATCAGCAACTTTGGCTCCATGCGGTTGACGGTGTTTATCAGCAGTTCACTTACGTTGGCCATACCAACCAGCCTAGCGTCTCACCCGCGTGTTGCTCGCAGGGTCTGCATGGCACCTCACGGTAACCACACACCACAGAATCATGGGACTACATTGTCAGGACCCCGCCGTTACCAGCGACGCACTATCCCTAGGCTACTTTTGGCTGAACAAAAGGTCTCGCGTCCCGTCTACCTTGCGGTTTCTGGTTGAGACAATGACAGCTATGGCTTGCGCCCTATAGATAGGAGCAGGCCAGCTTTTTTTAGACACGACTTCCCATACCTCCCTCGCAGTGATTCAAAATCTGCAAGCTCAGTACGAATATCGTTCTGATGATTCCCGGAGAGGAAATCACGATATATAGGCGACATTGCGCCGAATTCTAAGCACCTTGTGGGTGCCGGAAATCCGGGCTTTGGCGCCCGGACTTCGGGTTTTTTAAGCTGTTTCTGCGGGAAAGTGGTCACCAAACCATGTTGATGACCACCAGATGTAGCCCGCTAGGTGCTTCTACCTATAGCGACTCTCGTCGCACTACATCATGCCGCCCATGCCACCCATGCCGCCCATGTCTGGCATACCGCCGCCAGCAGAGCCTTCAGCTTTCGGCTTGTCAGCAATCGCAACTTCGGTGGTCAACAGCAGACCAGCGATCGAAGCGGCTGCTTGCAGTGCCGAACGGGTCACCTTGGTTGGGTCCAGGATACCCATTTCGACCATATCGCCGTATTCGCTGGTGGCAGCGTTGTAGCCGTAGTTGCCTTTACCGTTCTTGACTTCGTTAACCACAACACTTGGCTCGTCGCCGCTGTTGGAAGCGATCTGGCGCAGTGGCGATTCAACGGCACGACGCAGAACAGCGATACCTACGTTCTGGTCAGCGTTGTCGCCTTTGAGGTCAACCAGAGCTTCCAGAGCACGGATCAGCGCAACGCCACCGCCAGGTACCACGCCTTCTTCAACGGCTGCGCGGGTTGCGTGCAGGGCGTCTTCAACGCGGGCTTTTTTCTCTTTCATTTCAACTTCGGAACCGGCGCCAACCTTGATGACTGCAACGCCGCCGGACAGCTTGGCCAGACGCTCTTGCAGTTTTTCACGGTCGTAGTCCGAGGAAGTCTCGGCAACCTGGGCGCGGATCTGGTTGATGCGCGACTGGATGTCGCCTTCAACGCCAGCACCGTCAACGATGATGGTGTTTTCCTTGGAGATGGTCACACGCTTGGCGCTGCCCAGGTTTTCCAGGGTGGCACTTTCCAGGCTCAGGCCGATCTCTTCGGAGATAACGGTACCGCCGGTCAACACGGCGATGTCCTGCAGCATGGCTTTGCGACGGTCGCCAAAGCCTGGAGCCTTGACGGCCGCGACTTTAACGATACCGCGCATGTTGTTCACAACCAGAGTCGCCAGGGCTTCGCCTTCAACGTCTTCGGAAACGATCAGCAGTGGGCGGCCGGCTTTAGCCACGGCTTCCAGTACTGGCAGCATTTCACGGATGTTGGAGATCTTTTTGTCGACCAGCAGGATCAGCGGGCTTTCCAGCTCGGCAACCATGGTTTCTGGCTTGTTAACGAAGTATGGGGACAGGTAGCCACGGTCGAACTGCATGCCTTCTACAACCGACAGTTCGTTTTCCAGGCCAGTGCCTTCTTCAACGGTAATTACGCCTTCTTTGCCGACTTTTTCCATGGCTTCGGCAATGATGTCGCCGATGGAGCTGTCGGAGTTGGCGGAGATGGTGCCTACCTGAGCGATAGCCTTGGTGTCAGCGCATGGCTTGGACAGGTTTTTCAGCTCGGCAACAACAGCGATGGTCGCCTTGTCGATGCCGCGCTTGAGGTCCATCGGGTTCATGCCGGCAGCGACGGCCTTGAGGCCTTCGTTAACGATCGACTGAGCCAGTACGGTGGCGGTGGTGGTACCGTCGCCTGCGTCATCGTTGGCACGGGAGGCAACGTCTTTGACCAGCTGCGCGCCCATGTTTTCGAAACGGTCTTCCAGTTCGATCTCTTTGGCTACGGAAACGCCGTCCTTGGTGATGGTCGGAGCGCCGAAGCTCTTCTCGATAATCACGTTACGGCCTTTTGGGCCCAGGGTCGCTTTTACTGCGTCAGCCAGACACCGGTGAGCATTTTCTTGCGGGCGGAATCGCCGAATTTAACTTCTTTAGCAGCCATGATCGATATTCCTTAAATACTTTGTAGTAGCGGGAAATTGAGCGGGGAATCAGCCTTCGATAACAGCGAGAATCTCGTTCTCAGCCATTACCAGCAGGTCTTCGCCGTCTACTTTCACAGTGTTGCTGCCGGAGTAAGGGCCGAACACAACCTTGTCACCCACTTTTACGGCCAGCGCACGTACTTCACCGTTGTCCAGTACTCGGCCGGTGCCTACAGCGAGGATCTCGCCGCTGTTGGCTTTTTCAGCAGCCGAACCTGGCAGAACGATACCGCCAGCGGTTTTCTTTTCTTCTTCGCTGCGACGGATAACGACGCGGTCATGCAGAGGACGAAGCTTCATTGTCGATCTCTCCTAATTTGTGGTTTTCAGCGGCCGGTGTAGTCCCGGCGGGTTAGCAAATCCGGCAGTGCCGGGTGCGGCTCGGCAAGCGAACCGCGGAAGTCTGTCTGGTGATCGTCACCAGAAACCTTGCGGTGACCGTTACATAAGGGCGTAGAAGCTGATTACAAGGGCCGGAAGGTGAATTTTTTTTGCCCGCAGGCAACGAAAATGACACACGGCACCCGAAGGTGCCGTGGGCAGGAAGCAATTACTTGGAGTCACGGTGCTCGAATTCGCCTTCGATCACTGTCGGCTCACGCCCCAGGGGTTGACGGGGCGTCGGGCCGCCGCGCGGTTGCAGGTCGTCGGCGAAGGCACGCTGGCGAATCGCTTGTTCCTCGGCGCGTTGACGCATCTTGTTGGCCAGCAGCCGGCGGGTAATCGGCAGGAGCATCACCAGGCCAAACACGCTGCTGATAAACCCGGGAACGATCAACAGACCGCCACCCAGGGCCATCATCAGGCCTTCGAGCATGGTCTGGGCAGGCAACTCACCGCGGTTCAGGCTTTCACGAGCCCGCAGGGCGGTGGCCAGGCCGGCGATGCGCAGCACGAACACGCCGAGCATCGAGCCGAGAATAATCAGCAGCAGCGCCGGGAAGAAGCCGATGGCGGCGCTGACTTTGACGAATACGAACAGCTCTAGCACCGGAAACAGCAGAAAGAGCAATAGAAAAGGGCGCATCAAATGGTTCCTCAACGCAAGAGTGCCTTGCAAGTAGAACCTAGATGACGTCGCCGTTTCGTGAATTCAAGCCTGGGCCTGTGCCTTTTTTGGCCATTGCTCGGCATGAGCCAGCAAAACCAGGGCCTCGCGCACTTGTGTCGGCGTGTTGCAAGGCTGCGCAAAAGGCAACCAATGCAGGGCCTGGCCAATGCGCAGGTGCATACCTTCGGTGTCGATGCCCGCCAGTTGCGCCGGTTCGCCGGTCGGCAACCCGGCCAGTTCGACGTAATGGGCGATGGCCTTGGCGTGATCGCTGTTCATGTGCTCGACCATGCTCACCTCGGCCTTGCCAGCAAAGGGGTTGGCCAGGGTCAAGTCGTCAACCCAGTGAATCGCGCCGAACCCGCCGATGTAGCGATGGCGCACCGGTTTCAGTACCCAGAAGTCGAAATCATGGGCCCGGTGATAGTTCGCCGAGTCGGGGAAGTAGCGGTAATAACGTTCGGCGGCCGCTTCAATGGCGGCCGCGTCGTCGAGCTTCTGTGCCTCGCCCAGGTAGGTCAGGCGGCCGACAGCTTGTACGTCATCGGCGCCGCGCTCGCCCACCAGCAGCGAACACCTGGGGTCTTTTTGCAGGTTATGGGTGTGCTGGGCGATACGGCTGATAAGAATCAGCGGCCAGCCCTGCTCGTCCAGGCAGTAAGGCACCACCGAACCAAAGGGAAAACCAGGCATGGACTTGGAGTGCGTGGCCAATGCGCCACGGTATTCCTTGAGCAGCAATTCTCGGGCATGCTTGGCAGCTTCAACGCTCAACTTATGACTCCTTATATAGAAACCGTCGAAAACGGACGGGCAACCGGATAGCGGTTCCAGTGTCGCCAGCAGGGCAATTCTCATCTGCAGCCAAGCCGCACAGGCACGCAGGATGGCCCTGGATTAGGAAACCACTCAGACCTGCCAACGGGGCATGCGAATGCAACTCACTGACAAAGTAATCATTATCACCGGCGGTTGCCAGGGTTTGGGCCGGGCCATGGCCGAGTATTTCGCTGCCAAAGGCGCGAAGCTGGCCTTGGTGGATTTGAATCAGGCCAAACTCGATGACGCCGTCCAGGCGTGCCAGGCCGCCGGCGCCCAAGCCCGCGCCTACCTGTGCAACGTTGCCGACGAAGAACAGGTGGGCCACATGGTCGCTCAAGTAGCGGCGGATTTCGGTGCGATTCACGGTTTGATTAACAATGCCGGCATCCTGCGAGATGGCCTGCTGCTCAAGGTCAAGGACGGCGAAATGACCAAGATGAGCCTGGCCCAATGGCAAGCGGTGATCGACGTCAACCTGACCGGCGTGTTCCTGTGCACCCGGGAAGTGGCGGCGAAAATGGTCGAACTGAAGAACAGCGGCGCGATCATCAACATTTCGTCGATCTCCCGCGCCGGCAACGTCGGCCAGACCAACTACTCCGCGGCCAAGGCGGGCGTCGCCGCAGCCACCGTAACCTGGGCCAAGGAACTGGCACGCTACGGCATCCGTGTGGCCGGCATCGCACCGGGCTTTATCGAAACCGAAATGACCCTGGGCATGAAGCCCGAAGCCCTGGAGAAAATGACCTCGGGCATCCCCCTCAAGCGCATGGGCAAGCCCGATGAAATCGCCCATTCGGCGGCGTACATCTTCGAAAACGACTACTACACCGGGCGCATCCTGGAGTTGGATGGCGGCTTGCGCCTCTAGGCGCCGCCACACTCATGTGGGAGCGAACTCCCGCTCCCACAGGTTTGAATCTCAATCGTCGCTGATGGTGATGTTCGGCATCGCCGGCGATGCGGCTTCCTGCAGCACAATCCGCGCACCAACCTGGCGGGCCAGTTCCTGGTAGACCATGGCGATCTGGCTGTCCGGCTCGGCAATCACCGTCGGCTTGCCCGCATCGGCCTGCTCGCGGATCAGCATCGACAGCGGCAACGACGCCAACAGCTCAACGCCAAACTGCGTGGCCAGTTTCTCGCCACCACCCTCACCGAACAGATGCTCGGCATGCCCGCAATTGGAGCAGATGTGCACGGCCATGTTTTCCACCACGCCCAGTACTGGGATGTGGACCTTGCGGAACATTTCCACGCCTTTGCGCGCATCCAGCAGCGCCAGGTCCTGGGGGGTGGTGACGATTACCGCACCGGCCACCGGGACTTTCTGCGCCAGGGTCAGTTGGATATCGCCGGTGCCTGGCGGCATGTCGATCACCAGGTAGTCCAGGTCGCCCCAGGCGGTTTGCGTCACCAGTTGCAGCAACGCGCCGGAAACCATCGGCCCGCGCCACACCATGGGCGTGTTCTCATCGGTCAGGAAGGCCATGGACATCACTTCGACACCATGGGCCTCAATCGGCACAAACCACTTCTGGTCCTTGATTTTCGGGCGGGTGCCTTCGGCAATGCCGAACATGATGCCCTGGCTCGGGCCGTAAATATCGGCATCGAGAATGCCCACCCGGGCGCCCTCGCGGGCCAGGGCCAGCGCCAGGTTGGCGGCGGTGGTGGACTTGCCCACGCCGCCCTTGCCGGAGGCCACGGCCACCACGTTCTTCACGTTGGCCAGGCCCGGGATCTGCGCCTGCGCCTTGTGCGCGGCGATCACGCTGTTGACTTCGACCCGCGCCGTCAGCACGCCCTCGAGTTGTTCGATGGCCAACTGCAGCAACTGCGCCCAGCCACTCTTGAACAGGCCGGCGGCGTAGCCGATTTCGAGCTTGACGCTGACCCGGTCCCCCTCGATCTCGATGCTGCGTACACACCCGGCGCTGACCGGGTCCTGGTTCAGATAGGGGTCGGTGTATTGGCGAAGGACGGCTTCCACCGCTGCGCGATTGACGGCGCTCATGGGTTACTCCGATAGCGGGACAGGGAAAATCAGGTGGCTATCCTACCCGTTTAAGCGCCATGGCGGACATGCCCGGGCGCCGCACCCGCCACGCAACGCCGCAGACAGGGTGAAAAAACTGCGCCGGCGCTTTATAGTGGCCGACCTCCGTTTCATCAAGTAGCCGAGCCCCATGTCCGAGCCACGCAAGATCCTCGTCACCAGCGCCCTGCCCTATGCCAATGGTTCCATCCACCTTGGCCACATGCTTGAGTACATCCAGACCGACATGTGGGTGCGCTTCCAGAAGCAACGCGGCAATCAATGCATCTACGTCTGCGCAGACGACGCCCACGGCTCGGCCATCATGTTGCGCGCAGAAAAAGAAGGCATCACCCCGGAACAACTGATCGCCAACGTGCAAGCCGAGCACAGCGGCGACTTCGCCGACTTCCTGGTGGACTTCGACAATTTCCACTCCACTCACGCCGAAGAAAACCGTGAGCTGTCGAGCCAGATCTACCTCAAGCTGCGTGATGCCGGGCACATTGCCACGCGCTCGATCACCCAGTATTTCGACCCGGAAAAGAAAATGTTCCTGGCCGACCGCTTCATCAAGGGCACCTGCCCCAAATGCGGCACCGAAGACCAGTACGGCGACAACTGCGAAAAATGCGGCGCCACTTACGCACCCACTGACCTCAAGGACCCGAAATCGGCGATTTCCGGCGCCACCCCGGTGCTCAGGGACTCCCAGCACTTCTTCTTCAAGCTGCCGGACTTCCAGGACATGCTGCAAGCCTGGACCCGCAGCGGCACCCTGCAGGAAGCCGTGGCCAACAAGCTCGCTGAGTGGCTCGACGCCGGCCTGCAGCAGTGGGACATCTCCCGCGATGCGCCGTACTTCGGTTTCGAGATCCCGGATGAGCCAGGCAAATACTTCTACGTGTGGCTGGACGCGCCCATCGGCTACATGGCCAGCTTCAAGAACCTCTGCGCACGCCGCCCGGAGCTGGAGTTCGACGCGTTCTGGGGCAAGGACTCCACCGCCGAGCTGTATCACTTCATCGGCAAGGACATCGTCAACTTCCACGCGCTGTTCTGGCCCGCCATGCTCGAAGGCGCCGGCTACCGCAAGCCGACCGCGATCAACGTGCACGGCTACCTGACCGTCAACGGCCAGAAGATGTCCAAGTCCCGCGGCACCTTCATCAAGGCCCGAACCTACCTTGACCACCTCGCGCCGGAATACCTGCGCTACTACTACGCCTCCAAGCTGGGCCGTGGTGTGGACGACCTGGACCTGAACCTCGAAGACTTCGTGCAGAAGGTCAACTCCGACCTGGTGGGCAAGGTCGTCAACATCGCCAGCCGTTGCGCAGGTTTTATCCACAAGGGCAATGCCGGCGTGCTGGTGGCAGGCAATCCCGCGCCGGAACTGACCGAAGCCTTTCTTAGCGCTGCGCCAAGCATTGCCGAGGCCTATGAAGCCCGCGACTTTGCCCGCGCCATGCGCGAAACCATGGCCCTGGCCGACCGCGCCAACGCCTGGATCGCCGACAAAGCGCCGTGGTCGCTGAACAAACAGGAAGGCAAGCAGGATGAAGTCCAGGCCATCTGCGCGCTGGGCATCAACCTGTTCCGCCAACTGGTGATCTTCCTCAAGCCTGTGCTGCCGCTGCTGGCCGCCGACGCCGAGGCGTTCCTCAACGTGCCGCCGCTGACCTGGGACGACCACACCACCTTGCTGAGCAACCATCAGCTCAACGAGTTCAAGCCGTTGATGACCCGCATCGACCCGGTAAAGGTTCAGGCGATGACCGATGCGTCCAAAGAAGACCTGGTCGCCAGCCAGACCGACACCGGCGCTGCCCCACAAGGCAACGGCGAACTGGCCAAAGACCCGCTGTCTGCCGAGATCGACTTCGACGCCTTTGCCGCCGTTGACCTGCGCGTGGCCCTGATCCTCAAGGCCGAAGCCGTGGAAGGCGCCGACAAACTGCTGCGCCTGACCCTGGACATCGGTGACGAGCAACGCAATGTGTTCTCGGGCATCAAGAGCGCTTACCCAGACCCGGCCAAGCTCGAAGGGCGCCTGACCATGATGATCGCCAACCTCAAGCCGCGCAAAATGCGCTTCGGCGTCTCTGAAGGCATGGTGATGGCTGCCGGCCCTGGCGGCGAAGAAATCTACCTGCTCAGCCCTGATAGCGGCGCCAAGCCAGGCCAGCGCATCAAGTAACGCACCGCGCAGGCCCGATCCCACGACCACTTGCCGGTGGCCGTGGGATTTTCTTATCTGGCCGGCCCTGCCCGCTTGCCCTAGGCTTGAGGCAATCCGCTCGCCCAACCCGGCACCACCATGACCGACCTCCTGTTCACGCTTGCCAGCGCTGCCCTGATTAACAACCTCATCCTGCATTGGCCGCTGGGCAGCGACACGCTGCTGGCCGACGCCGATCGCCTGCGCATCCATGCCCTAGGCCTGGCCACCACTTGCCTGATGCTGAGCAACGCCCTGCTCGGGCACCTGCTGTATGAATGGCTGCTGCACCCCCTGGGCCTGACCGGGTTGCGCCTGTTTGTCTGGCTGGCGTTGGCCGTCGGCCTGATCGGCCCGGTACTGAAGCTGCTGGCGCGGGTGTTACCACGGCTACCGCTTGCCGGGCTCTGGCCGCTGTTGCTGGGCAATGCGGCGATACTGGGCGCAGGTTTGCTGAGCAGCCAGGCAGAGCGCGGGCTCGGCGCAACACTGGCGCTGGGCCTAGGTGGCGGCTTGGGCTTTTGGCTGGTATTAAGCCTGTTCGATGATTTACGCCAGCGCACCCGCGACAACGATATCGCCCTGCCCTTTCGTGGCCTGCCGATCGAGCTGATTAGCGCCGGATTGATCGGCGTGGCGTTTCTCGGTTTTACCGGACTGTTCAACCCATGAGCCTGATTCAACGTATCGACGCCCTACTGCCGCAAACCCAATGCGGCAAATGCGGCCACCCCGGGTGCAAGCCCTACGCCGAAGGCATCGCCAAGGGCGAGGCCATCAACCGGTGCCCGCCGGGCGGCGCCGAAACCATCGCCGCCCTCGCCGAACTGCTCAAGGTGCCAGTACTGCAACTGGACCCGGAGCGTGGCAGCGCCCCGGCCCAGGTAGCGTACATCCGCGAGGCCGAGTGTATCGGTTGCACCAAGTGCATCCAGGCCTGCCCGGTGGACGCGATTGTCGGCGCCGCCAAGCTGATGCACACGGTCATCATCGACGAGTGCACCGGGTGCGACCTGTGCGTGGCGCCTTGCCCGGTGGACTGCATCGACCTGCTGCCGCTGCCCTTGACCACCGTAGTACCCATCGTCGGCGGGCTGGCCCACAGCCCGCAAGAGCAACAGGCCCGTAGCGCCAAGCGCAACCACGCACGCCGCCGCTTTGAACAACGCAACGCCCGTTTGCGCCGTGATGAAGAACGCAAGCAAGCCCGCGCCAAAGGTCCCGCCATCACGGCCGAAACGCCTGACAACCCGATACACGCCGCGATTGAACGGGTGCGCGCGCAAAAAGCCGTGGCCGCCGACGTCGCGTTGAAAAAAGCCAAGATCGACCTGGCCATGAGCCGCGCACAGTTGCACAAAACCCTGAAAGCCTTCGGCCACCCACCAACCTTCGAGCAACAGACCCAACTGAGGCTGCTGGCCCAACAATTCGAAGCCGCCGAACTGGCCCTGGCCCACATACAACCGGCCACGCCCGCCGCCCCTGCACCGCGGGACGTCGAACTGAAAAAAGCCAAGATCCAATTGGCCACCCGCCGTGCCGAACTGAAAAAAGCCCAGGCCGACGGCGCACCCGCCGAGCGCCTGCAAGCGTTACGGGAAACTCTGGGCCAGGCCGAACACGCCCTGCACCAAGCCGAAGACCAGAATGACCGCCCCGCGCCGCAGTTGCAGCGCACCGAAAAACGCCCCATCGACAGCCACCTGCGCCAGTTGAAAACCGAACTGGCCTACGCCCGCGCCGCCCTGAACAAACTGCAACGCCAACCCGCCGTCTCTGCCGAGCAACTGGCCCAGGCCCAAGCGCGATTGACCCAAGCAGAACGCCAGGTGCAAGACCATGTTGCCCCGTGAAGCGGCTGACCCGCGCCTGCAGCACGCCATGAAGCGAGTGCTACTGGCGACCATCCCTGGGCTCGCGGTGCTGCTGTGGCTGTACGGCTGGGGGCTGGCGATCAACCTACTGCTGGCCGCATCCACCGCCGTGGCGGTCGAAGCGCTAGTCCTGCGCCTACGGCGACGGGCAGTCATGCCTGCGCTGAGCGATGGCAGTGCCCTGGTCAGCGCCGCCCTGCTGGCAATCGCCCTACCGGCCTTCTGCCCGTGGTGGCTGACGGTCAGCGCCACCGCTTGCGCCTTATTGTTTGGCAAGCATCTGTACGGCGGCGTCGGCCAAAACCCGTTCAACCCGGCCATGCTGGGCTATGCCCTGGTGCTGGTGTGCTTTCCCCATGCCATGACGCAGTGGCCCGGGCTCGCCAGCGTGAGCTTACCGGTAGCAATGCAACAGGTGTTCGGCATCGATTTCGGTGCGCCGCTGGCCGATGCCTGGAGCCAGGCCACAGTGCTGGACAGCCTGCGTATCAACAACAGCCTGACGGTGGATGAATTGTTCGCCAGCAACCCGGCGTTCGGCCATTGGGGCGGCAAAGGCAGCGAATGGGCCAACCTTGGATTCCTGGCCGGTGGCGCGTTTTTGCTGCAACAACGGATCATCACCTGGCATGCGCCGGTGGGCCTGCTGGCAGGTTTGTTCGTCATGGGCCTGCTGTTCTGGAACGGCACAGGCTCGGACTCCAACGGCTCGCCGCTGTTTCATTGGCTCAGCGGCGCCACTGTGCTGGGCGCGTTTTTTATCGTCACCGAGCCAGTGTCGGGGCCGCGCACGGCCAAGGCGCGGCTATGTTTCGGCGCAGGCGTCGGCATCCTCACCTACGTGATCCGCACCTGGGGCGGCTATCCCGATGGCCTGGCCTTCGCCGTGCTGCTGATGAACCTGGGCGTACCGGCTCTGGACCGGCTCTTTCCCGCCCCGGCGAGTGCCCCATGAGCCGCGCCCGGGGCGTACTGGTTCTATTGCTGCTGGCGGGCTCGGGCATCGCGGCCACTGCGTGGCTGCAACGATTCGCCACCCCACTGATCGCCACCCAGCAAAAAGCCCTGCAAAGCCAGAAAATACTTTCGCTCCTGCTCCCAGGCAGCTACGACAATCAGCCCCTCGACCAACCGCTGGCACTGGCCGAACCGCAACTGGCCACCAGTCGGCTGCTGGCCGGGTATCGAGCGACCCGGGCCGCACGACCCAGCGCGATCCTTTTGCACAGCCAGGTCCAGGGTTACGGCGGCCCGATCCAGCTGCTGATCGCCATCGCCGCGAACGGCAAATTGCTGGCCATCAAACCCCTGGCCCACAACGAGAGCCCAGGGCTTGGCGCGCAGATTGCGCTGACGCCCAACCCCTGGCTGGCGAGCTTCGCCGGCAAATCCCTTGGCAACCCGGCCGAGCCGGCCTGGGCCCTGAAGAAAGACAACGGCCAGTTCGACCAATTGGCCGGCGCCACCCTCACCTCCCGGGCCACCGTCAGCGCCGTGCATGACGCATTGCGCTACTTCGACGAGCACAGAGCCCAACTGCTTGGCGAGGGCGCCCATGACTAACGCCGTGACGCTGCGCAACAGCCTGCTCCTGGCGCCACTGCTAGGCGTTACTGGCAGCCTGGTCAATGCCCTCAGCTGGGGGCTGATGCTGCTGACAGTCGTCGTGGCCTATGCCGTAGCAATGAGAGGGCTACGCCCACGCTTGACAGAAAGCCTGCGCCTGCCCGCCAGCGTCGTTCTCGCAGCCACTTTCACCGGTTGTGCCGACTTGGCCTTGCAACTGCACAGTTTGCCTCTACATCACAGCCTGGGGTTTTACCCTGGGTTGATCGGGTTGCAATGCGTGGTGTTGGAGATGAACGGTTTCTTCATCCACGATACCTTGCGCCATAGGCTGCGCCTGTTGGGGCTGTCCGCCTGCTTGCTACTCTTCCTGGGCGCGGTGCGCGAACTGCTCGGCAGCGGCTCGCTGGGCAATCACTGGGGGTGGCTTGCTGGATCGATCGACGACTGCGGGGCGCTGTGGATCTGGGTAACGGCCGCCAGCCCCCATCTACTTGCGCTCACACCCGGCAGTTTCATCCTACTGGGGCTGCTCATCGCGGCCAGACAAGCCTGGGCTCGACGCGCGCGCCCTGACCGTCTAGACAAGGAATCCGACTACCCATGAATGCCGCAAAACGCCTGGAAATTTTCCGTCGATTCCACGAAGACAATCCGCAACCCAAAACCGAACTGGCCTACTCATCAGCGTTTGAGTTGCTAATTGCGGTAATCCTGTCTGCCCAATCCACCGATGTGGGCGTCAACAAAGCCACTGCCAAGCTGTTCCCGGTGGCCAACACCCCAGCCGCTATTCATGCCCTGGGGATCGAAGGGCTGTCGCACTACATCAAGACCATCGGCCTCTACAACAGCAAGGCCAAGAACGTCATCGAAACCTGCCGGTTGCTGGTCGAGCACCATGGCGGGGAAGTGCCGCAAACCCGTGAAGAGCTGGAGGCGCTCCCCGGCGTCGGCCGCAAGACCGCGAATGTAGTGCTCAACACCGCATTTCGCCAGTTGACCATGGCCGTCGATACCCACATCTTCCGCGTCAGCAACCGCACCGGCCTGGCGCCGGGCAAGAACGTGGTGGAAGTGGAAAAACAACTGATGAAATTCGTGCCCAAACAGTACCTGCTGGACTCGCACCATTGGCTGATCCTGCACGGGCGCTACGTGTGCCAGGCACGCAAGCCTCGCTGTGGTAGTTGCCGAATCGAAGACCTGTGCGAATACAAGGAAAAAAACTCGGACGATTGAGCTGCCATAGAGTTAGCTTATCAATCGATTGAAAAAATCTTTTTTACCCGCCAGCGGATTGTCGCTATAAGGGGCGCCAACGGCAGCCCAAGCTTGGAGTTAACCGATGAGCGCTGGTAAAGAACAACCCGACATAGACGACGACTTCACCGCCACCGAAGTAGAAGATGCCGAACCCGTGGTAGAGGTCGCCAAGACCAACCTCAGCAAGCGCCGCACCATCGACAATCTTCTCGAAGAACGGCGTCTACAAAGGCAACTTGCGGATTACGACTTTGATCTCTAAACCTTAAAAGCCTCCCAAAGTGGAGGCTTTTTGTTAACTGCGCAGCACCTTCAGCACCGTCTTCGTTTCAACCCCAACGTCCCGCCGCCACTCCCCCCCTGGCGCACAACTGTCAGTGCCTGAGCAGTCACTTCAAGCTGATAACACGAACCCTACCGAACAACCGGTGCAGGTCGCGCGCTCTTACCTGGCCTCAAACCAGACCATTACGTTGCGCCAACTCAATCAGATCAACCAAGGAACGAGCATTGAGCTTGAGCAACAAGCGGGTTTTGTAAGTGCTAACGGTCTTGTTGCTGAGGAACATCCCGTCGGCGATTTCCTTGTTGGTTTTCCCACGGGCCAGTTGTTGCAACACCATCATTTCTCGCCCCGACAAGCGATCGACCATATCGGCCTCACTGGCATTGCCAAGGCTCGAACGCACCGTGTGCAAGGCCTGGTTGGGGAAATAGCTATAGCCGGAAAGCACGGCCTTAATGGCGCTGAGCAGCTCCGTCAAGTCCTGCTGCTTGCAGACATAGCCCGCGGCTCCGGCCTGCATGCACCGCATGGAGAAATGTCCGGGAGCCTGGGAGGTGAGTACCAACACCTTGAAAGGCATTGCAGTGGAGGTAAGTCGCGCAATAACTTCCAAGCCATCGAGCTTGGGTATGCCGATATCCAGGATAACAATATCGGGCATATGCTCGCGGGCAAGTTGCAATGCATCAACGCCATTATCCGTTTCCGCAATGACTTCATAGCCATGGCGCTCCATCAGCATGCGTACAGCAAGACGTATGGATGATCATCCACGATCAGCACTTTATTCATGGGCAAGTCCAATTTTCGCTGTTCGAATTTTTAGAGTCAGCACAATAGCCTAGTCATTTACCCCTTGGGATGGCCTACCCCCCGGCCACTAACAGCCAGAGACCTTCCCTACAAGCATCACGGATTTGGACTACAAAAAAACATTAAAAATGGTGTGTCTTTAAATTAAATCGCGGGTATTCAGGCCTGCGTTACACGCTACTTTGTATCAGTTAGAGTCAAGCATCGGTCGTGAATCAGTCCGATCACAACACCCGCCAAATCACTTTTTGTTCCAGAGTATTAACAAAGTCGGCATAGTCATAAAAAATTCATATTTTCTGTACCGACAGAAAAACAGAGTAACAATTCAGCCCACCCATACAAAATAAAACTCAACAAGTCTTACATTTAAATAAAATCATCAACAAACTGGGAGTTACCAAAAGCCACGAGAGCACCTTCAAGGAAATAGACTACACAGCTTTCAGACTTCAGATCCGCGAAATTACATTTAACAGCCAAACTTTTCTCCCTTCAGCCATCAAAAAAACTTCTCCTTGATTGGAACACGTCTAGAATCATCTATAAGGAACCATAAGTAACTCATCTGCCGAAAATATAATCATTCCACAAAACATCTCACCCACCACATCATAAAGACGTCCCAACCAACCACTAGAAGCCTCTATATAAAAGTGAAAGAAAATGACCACATCACCAAAGAAAAGCACCACTCCCATGACGATCATCGCGATCTTCGCTACCCTCTCGGAAACGTCGGCGGCCGTATCGCTTCCTTTCCTTGATTTCCAGGAACGCCAGGTTTATGTCTGGTTCCTGATTACCTTTCCGTTTTTTCTGATTTTGTTGTTCTTTGCCACCCTAAACTTCAACTACAAGTCACTTTATGCGCCGTCCGACTTTGAGAAAGGCAAACACTTTATAAAAATCATCGATGAGAAGCTAAAGCAAGAAAATTTAGCTAACAGCTCCACCGCCAACTTGCCGGATGAAGGAATGCCATCAAACTACCATAATTCGAACTTTTACCTTCCTGAAAGGCTGCGTAAACAGCCCCCACAGCATCCTGAGGTTCATTACCACAAGGATCATTACTCGTCAGGCAATGCCCAGGACCCACCTGCGCATGTGAATCTGTTCGCCGGCCATGGCGTACAGCACATCCTGAACTTTCCTCGACTTTTATACGACCTGTACATTGTCGATACACGTTGGATTAGTACAAAAAAAGAAGCAGATGAATTGATGCACAAAGTTGAACAGAAAATCCAGAAATCATCCGACACAGGTTACTTGATTGTATTTTTGACCAATCAGAAATCCGCAAAACTTATGACCCAGAGCGATTGGAGCACAGCAAACGAAGAGAAGCACAAACGACACCCCTATATTTCTTACAACTTGAACAACTTTGCTTTAACCCTGTCCTACCAGGCCAATGGCTAATAACAAGAACAAACACCCGCGAGATCTGTTTATACATCATGCCATCACATACAACGGTTGTATTAAACGAATTCAATAAAAAAGGCCCTGCACTGCAGGGCCTTTTCTTATACACACCAGTTAAAAAATCAAAACAGCTTGCGGCCCTTGTTGGCCGCAATGCGCATGCGCAATGCATTCAGTTTGATAAAGCCCGCTGCATCTTCCTGGTTATAAGCGCCACCATCTTCTTCAAAAGTCGCGATATTGGCATCGAACAGCGACTCATCGGACTTGCGCCCAGTGACAATCACATTGCCCTTGTACAATTTCAGGCGAACCACACCGTTCACGTGAGCCTGGGAAGCATCAATCATTTGTTGCAGCATCAAACGCTCAGGGCTCCACCAGTAGCCGGTATAGATCAGGCTGGCATACTTAGGCATCAACTCATCTTTAAGGTGTGCGACTTCACGATCCAGGGTGATGGACTCAATGGCGCGGTGCGCACGCAGCATGATGGTGCCGCCAGGGGTTTCGTAGCAGCCACGGGACTTCATACCGACGTAACGGTTCTCGACGATATCCAGACGACCGATGCCATGTTCGCCACCGATGCGGTTCAGGGTGGCCAGAACGGTGGCCGGAGTCATTTCGACACCGTCCAGGGCAACGATATCGCCGTTACGGTAGGTCAATTCCAGATACTGCGGGGCATCGGGAGCCTTCTCCGGGGAGACGGTCCAACGCCACATGTCTTCTTCGTGCTCGGTCCAGGTGTCTTCCAGCACGCCACCTTCATAGGAGATGTGTAGCAGGTTGGCGTCCATCGAGTACGGGGATTTCTTTTTGCCATGACGCTCGATCGGAATGCCGTGCTTCTCGGCATAGTCCATCAACTTCTCGCGCGACAGCAGGTCCCATTCACGCCACGGCGCAATGACTTTCACACCCGGCTTGAGGGCGTAGGCGCCCAGCTCGAAACGCACTTGATCGTTGCCTTTACCGGTCGCGCCATGGGAGATGGCATCGGCACCGGTTTCGTTGGCGATTTCGATCAGGCGCTTGGCGATCAACGGGCGGGCAATGGAAGTACCCAGCAGGTACTCGCCTTCGTAAACGGTGTTGGCGCGGAACATCGGGAAAACGAAATCACGCACAAATTCTTCGCGCAGGTCGTCGATGTAGATTTCTTTCACGCCCATGGCTTGTGCCTTGGCGCGTGCAGGTTCGACCTCTTCGCCCTGACCCAGGTCAGCGGTGAACGTCACCACTTCACAGTTGTAAGTATCCTGCAGCCACTTGAGGATCACCGAAGTGTCCAGGCCGCCGGAATACGCCAGAACGACCTTGTTTACGTCCGCCATGCCATCACTCCACCGGGTTCTACGGAAAGCCGACAAGTCTACCGTTCCAAGCGGATGATTTACAGTGGCGCGACAGCTTATGACGACCAAGCGACAGATTATGTCGATCGAGCGACTAGCGCTGCTTCAAGACGTCGCAGCTGCGTTGGGCGTGGAAGCGGCTTGCGGGGCCGGCTTCTCGATAGGTGCGACCCGTTGCAGATGAATGTTGACCCGACGGTTCTTGGCCCGGTTGGCGGAGTTGGTGTTGGCCACCAAGGGATAACGTTCGCCATGGAACCTGATGGTCACCTGGGATTCTTCTATGCCGTTGGCCTTGAAGAACTCCATCACCGCCAAGGCCCGGCGGCGCGACAAATCGCGGTTGGTCAAACGGTTGCCGCTGTTATCGGAGTGGCCGTCGAGTTCGATGTGGTTGACCGTGGGGTCGGCCTTCATATAGTCGAGCATCACTTGCAACTTGGCCTTGGCTTGCTCATCGAGCTCGATGCCGCCGCCCGGAAACCCAACCTGGCCCAGCTTCACTTGTTCGAAGTTCATGGGCAGGAGCTTGGCCACGCAACCTTGATAGTCGCTATAGGCCTTGCTGAATCGCACCGGCAACAGGCGGATTTCCGAAACCCCTGCGTCGCGGGAGTAGTGGCGCACCACAGGGCTGCGGCCGTCCATCAGGCCGCTGATAAGCCGGCCAGCCTGGGCTTGAGAGCTGCTGAACAGTACATCGCCACTGCCACTTCTGACCGTCCCCAAGTTGATATCAGCACGCCCCGGCTGCCACGGGGCCGCCGCCGCCAGCAATGTCGCCGAGCCACCGCCGAGCAAGGCGTTAAAGGCTTTGAGGCGAAACGTCGCCTGCTCGCCCGCGCGGCGCACGAACTCGCCAGAGCCGAAATCGGTGATCGGCTGCGCCAGGCGACACTCGAACTTGTCGCCTTCGACCTTCCACTCAATGCTCTCCAGACGAGTCTGGAAAGTCAGGGCCATGGCCGGCAGGCTGGCAAACACACTGAGCAAGGCTAGATAACGCTGGCGCACGGGCGGCTCCACTGGCTTCTACAACTGAAAAGACCGATACATTCATTTACGGCATACCTTGAGCATATCGGTTGCCAGCGACAAAACTTGATAGCGAGTGCCTGCAAGAGTCTTTTCCGGTAGCATTCGCCTCAGTTTGACCCGCCTGGAATCCCCAATGTCCGACCGCCTGACCCTGCTGCGTCCCGACGACTGGCACATACACCTGCGTGATGGTGCTGCGCTGCCCAATACTGTGGCGGATGTTGCGCGCACCTTTGGTCGCGCCATCATCATGCCCAACCTGGTACCCCCGGTGCGCAACGCCGCTGAAGCCGATGCCTATCGCCAGCGCATCCTCGCTGCGCGGCCGGCCGGCAGTCGCTTCGAGCCGCTGATGGTGCTGTACCTCACCGACCGCACCCAACCGCAAGATGTCCGCGAGGCCAAGGCCAGCGGCTTCGTGCACGCCGCCAAACTGTACCCGGCTGGCGCAACCACCAACTCGGACTCCGGCGTCACCAGCATCGACAAAATCCTGCCGGCGATCGAGGCCATGGCCGAAGTCGGCATGCCTTTGCTGATTCATGGCGAAGTCACCCGTGGTGATGTCGATGTCTTCGATCGCGAAAAAATCTTTATCGATGAACACATGCGCCGCGTGGTCGAGTTGTTCCCGACCCTGAAAGTGGTGTTCGAGCACATCACCACCGCCGATGCAGTGCAGTTTGTCAGCGAGGCTTCGGCTAACGTGGGGGCGACCATCACCGCCCATCACCTGCTCTACAACCGCAATCACATGCTGGTGGGCGGTATTCGGCCGCACTTCTATTGCCTGCCGATCCTCAAGCGCAATACTCACCAGCAGGCACTGCTCGACGCCGCCACCAGTGGCAATGCCAAGTTTTTCCTCGGCACCGACTCGGCCCCCCATGCTCAGCACGCCAAGGAAGCCGCCTGTGGTTGCGCTGGTTGCTACACCGCTTATGCGGCAATCGAGTTGTATGCCGAGGCGTTCGAGCAACGCAACGCGCTGGACAAGCTCGAAGCGTTCGCCAGCCTCAATGGCCCGCGCTTCTACGGTTTGCCGGCCAATACCGATCGCATCACCCTGGTCCGCGAAGACTGGACCGCCCCTACCAGCCTGCCGTTCGGCGAGCTGACTGTCATCCCGCTGCGCGCCGGTGAAAAACTGCGCTGGCGCCTGCTGGAGGAACACCCGTGAGTGAAGACCATTACGATGACGAGCAAGAAGGCCATGGCGGCGGCGGTTCCCGTCACCCGATGGCGGCCCGCTTCCGGGGCTACCTGCCCGTCGTGGTCGACGTAGAAACCGGCGGCTTCAACTGCGCCACCGACGCACTGCTGGAAATTGCCGCCACCACTATTGGCATGGACGAAAAAGGTTTCGTGTTCCCCGAGCACACCTATTTTTTCCGCGTCGAGCCTTTCGAGGGCGCCAACATTGAAGCCGCGGCCCTGGAATTCACCGGGATCAAGCTCGACCACCCGTTGCGCATGGCAGTGAGTGAGGAAGCCGCACTGACCGACATCTTCCGTGGTGTACGCAAGGCGCTGAAGGCCAATGGCTGCAAGCGAGCGATCCTGGTCGGTCACAACAGCAGCTTCGACCTGGGCTTCCTCAACGCCGCCGTGGCGCGCCTGGACATGAAGCGCAACCCGTTTCACCCGTTCTCCAGCTTCGATACCGCCACACTGGCCGGCCTGGCGTACGGCCAAACCGTATTGGCCAAGGCCTGCCAGGCTGCGGATATCGATTTCGATGGCCGCGAGGCGCATTCGGCGCGCTATGACACCGAGAAGACCGCTGACCTGTTCTGCGGCATCGTCAACCGTTGGAAGCAAATGGGCGGTTGGGAAGACTTCAACGACTGATCGGCTTTGCTTGCCCCATAAAAAATCCGGAGCCCCATAAGGGCTCCGGATTTTTTGTGCCGGCTCAATAAGGGTCTATTGGAACAGCGACTCGCTGGATAAGCCATTTTTTTCCAGGATCTCGCGAAGGCGCTTGAGCCCCTCGACCTGGATTTGCCTGACCCGCTCCCGGGTCAAACCAATCTCAAGGCCAACATCTTCAAGGGTACTGCTCTCGTGGCCACGCAACCCGAAGCGGCGTATCACCACTTCACGCTGTTTGTCCGTCAGCTCTGAGAGCCACTGGTCGATGCTTTGCGACAGATCGTCGTCCTGCAGCAACTCGCAAGGGTCGGTAGGGCGATCGTCCGTCAAGGTGTCCAGCAAGGTTTTATCCGAATCCGGACCCAGCGAGACATCCACCGAGGAAACCCGCTCGTTAAGGCCTAGCATGCGCTTGACCTCGCCCACCGGTTTTTCCAGCAGGTTGGCGATTTCTTCAGGGGAAGGTTCGTGATCGAGTTTTTGCGTCAATTCCCGTGCGGCCCGAAGGTAGACGTTCAGTTCCTTGACCACATGGATCGGCAACCGGATGGTCCGGGTCTGATTCATGATCGCGCGCTCGATGGTCTGACGGATCCACCAGGTTGCGTAGGTCGAAAAACGGAAGCCCCGTTCCGGGTCGAACTTCTCCACCGCGCGGATCAAGCCGAGGTTGCCCTCTTCGATCAGGTCGAGCAGTGAAAGCCCACGATTGACGTAGCGTCGGGCGATTTTCACCACCAGCCGCAAGTTGCTTTCAATCATGCGCTTGCGCCCGGCCGGGTCGCCACTTTGCGACAAGCGCGCAAAATGAACTTCTTCTTCCGGCGACAGCAGGGGGGAAAAGCCGATTTCATTGAGGTACAACTGGGTCGCGTCGAGCGCCCGGGTGTAGTCAATGTATTTGTGTTGCTTGAGTGAAGCGGAGTGTTTGGATTTGGTGCGAACTGAAGGTGTTGCAGATCCCTCATTCGACATCGAATCCGTAGCGATGCCGGCCTCCATCAGGAGAACCTCATCATCGATGTCAAACTCCGGCACTTCTTTACTGAGAGCCATTGTTATAGTCCTTTGGTGAGTTCGACCTCAAGCTCAAGCGGCGCCTTTATCCTTGGCAACGCTGGAGCCTGTTCCTTCTACGTGAGGGAACAGGCTGACAACCGATCAACGGCGTGGCAGGAATTGCAGTGGGTCTACAGGCTTACCCTGACGGCGAATCTCAAAGTGCAGTTTCACCCGGTCTGTACCAGTTGACCCCATTTCGGCAATAGCCTGCCCGACTTTGACCTGCTGCCCCTCCCGAACCAACAGCCTGCGGTTATGACCGTAGGCACTGACGTAGGTATCGCTGTGTTTGATGATGACGAGCTCGCCGTAGCCCCGCAAGCCACTCCCGGCGTACACGACCGCCCCATCAGACGCAGCTAAAACAGGCTGTCCCAAATCCCCGGCGATATCAATCCCTTTATTCAAACTACCGTTTGAAGAGAATTTTCCAATCAAAACGCCATTTGCCGGCCATCCCCAACCCTTGGGCGCCGGGCCTGCGGGCGGCAGCGGCGCGAGGGTAGGCTTACTCGCCGGAGCGGTTATCACGCCGTTGGTAGTGCCCGCCGGGCGACGGGTCACAGTGGTCTTGCTGGAAGAAGACGGGGTCGAAGTGGACTGCGTGACGACAGTGGTTGGCGTTGAACCCGAGCGACCATCGAAGCGAATCGTCTGACCCGGGTGGATGGTGTAAGGCGGTGGAATATTGTTGCGTGCAGCGAGGGCCTTGTAGTCCCAACCATAGCGGAAGGCGATCGAAAACAGGGTGTCGCTGCGTTTGACCACGTACTGACCTGTGGTCACTACCGGCCGCTGAGGCGCTGCATTATTGCGATCGACCACCCGTACATTGCCCTTGGGCGTGCTGGAACAGGCAGCCAACATGGAACTCAAGACAAGGCCAATCACCAGTCGCTGAAAGCTTTTTACATCCATACGCTGCGCAATGGCTGTGAGACTCACCCGCCGCTCCCTTTGTGGTGGCTGATAAAAAAGAGTGCCCGTTGAGGCTTGGAATGTCGCCAGTATAACCGGCTGCGCATGCTTTACCGACGCCAAGGCCCATTCGATGGGTTTATCTGGCTATCGGTTCATGCTCGGGTTTTGTTTATTCTTTTCGGCGCCGTTATAGGACAGGCGACCGCGCACAGAATTCATCGCGTTTATATAAATGCTCAGGCCAGGGGGCCATTGAGCAACGGCACAAAACGTACGGCACCGAGAACCTGCCGAGAAAAACCCTGCTCCTCGCGGGTAATCAGCATCAATTGCTGAACTTCGCCAGCCCCCACCGGAATCACCAACCGCCCGCCAGGGGCCAACTGATCGAGCAAGGCCTGCGGCACATCAGTGGCCACCGCAGTGACGATAATGCCGTTATACGGTGCCAGCGCCGGCCACCCTTCCCAGCCGTCGCCCCAGCGGAACACCACGTTTCGCAGGTTCAACTCCACCAGGCGTTCTTTGGCGCGGTCCTGCAGGACCTTGATGCGCTCAACGGAAAACACCCGTTCCACCAATTGCGACAGCACCGCCGTCTGATAGCCCGAGCCGGTGCCGATTTCCAGCACCTTGTCCAGAGGCCCGGCGGCCAACAGCAGTTCACTCATGCGCGCGACCATGTACGGCTGGGAAATGGTCTGGTTGTGGCCAATGGGCAGCGCGGTGTCTTCGTAGGCGCGGTGGGCCAGCGCTTCATCGACGAACAGGTGCCGTGGTGTACGGCGGATCACCTCCAACACCTGGGCGTTGGACAGCCCTTCTTCATACAAGCGCTGGATCAAGCGCTCCCGCGTGCGCTGGGAGGTCATGCCGATACCGCGCCGCAGCATGTCGTCTTGCTCGCGAGCCATCAGCGCAGCCCCTCCAGCCAGCCTTCGACGCTGGCAAAGGCGTCGTTGAAGGTGCGATCGAGTTGCAACGGCGTAATCGAAACGTAGCCCTGCATCACCGCGTGGAAATCCGTACCAGGACCGCAGTCGTCGGCATCGCCAGCAGCCGCGATCCAGTAGCCGGAACGGCCGCGCGGGTCGACCACTTCCACCGGTGCCGCCGCCCGGGAACGGTGCCCCAGGCGCGTCAGTTGCACGCCGCGGATATGATCCACGGGCAGATTGGGCACGTTGACGTTGAGCACAGTGCGCGGTGGCAGCTGTAACCCGGCCTGGGCCTCGATCAGCTTGCGCGCGAAGTGGGCGGCCGTCGGCAGGTTCTCGACCTGGCGCGAGACCAGCGAAAACGCGAAGGACGGACGCTCCAGGAAACGCCCTTCCAGCGCCGCGCCGACGGTGCCCGAATACAGCACGTCATCCCCCAGATTGGCGCCCAGGTTGATCCCGGATACCACCATGTGCGGCGCCTGCGCGAGCAAGCCGTTGACCCCCAGGTGAACGCAGTCGGTGGGGGTGCCGTTGACGCTGATAAAGCCGTTGGCCAGGGTTTGCGGATGCAACGGACGGTCGAGCGTCAGCGAGCTGCTGGCGCCGCTTCGTTCCTGGTCCGGGGCGATCACCACGCACTCGGTGTAATCCGCCAACGCAGCATGAAGCGCGGCGAGGCCGGGGGCCGTGACCCCGTCGTCATTAGAAATCAGAATACGCATGGGCTGTCCGTCTGCCCCACCGGCACCAGATCGACAAGCTCGCGCACCAGTACAGTGGCAAAGCATCCGGCCGGCAGGACGAATTCCAGTTGCAGAATGTCAGGCTCGGGATAATGCCACGTCAAACCGCCAATGGGCAGCCGCAGGATTCGACGCTCATGTTTCATGCCCGCGGCCACCAGCCAATCGCGCAGGTCCGGCTCACTGCCCGCGACACCTTGCTCCAAGGCATGGGTCGCGCCGCCGGCCGGCGACTCGCCTTCGCCCCACTGCGGCCCGGTGGGGTGCAGGTCGAGAATGGCCAAGCGCGGATCACTGCACTCGGCCTCCCCGGCCGGGAAGAAGCTGCGGCTGTCGGTGAAGGCCAGGAGGTCGCCCACCTGGGCGCGCTGCCAACTGCCGTCGGCAACCCGCGCCGCCAGTACTTGGTTGAACAAAAAACTGCGGGCCGTGGACAGCAGCCGCGAGCGCACATTGCGTTGCTCCGGCAGTGCCTTACGCGCGGCCCAGCCACGGGCGTCAACCACATTGCCGCCGTTGTGGCCGAAACGTTGCGTACCAAAATAGTTGGGAATGCCCTGACGGGCGATCAAGCGCAAGCGCTCGTCGATGGCCGCGTGGTCGCCGCTCAGTTGGGTGAGGCGCAAAGTAAAGCCGTTGGCCGAATGGGCACCGCGTTGCAGTTTGCGTTTGTGCCGCATGCTTTTGAGGATGGTCAACGTGTCGTTCTGCGCTGCCGACAGATCCGGGTCGGCCTTGCCCGGCAGTTGCAAGCTGAACCATTGGCGCGTCAACGCCTGGCGATCCTTGAGGCCCGCATAGCTCACCGTACGCAACGGCACGCCGGCAGCCTTGGCGATGCGCCGCGCCGCTTCTTCGGTGTTGAGGCCGCGTTTTTCGACCCACAACCACAGGTGCTCGCCATCGCCGCTCAAGGGGATATCGAGCACTTCATCGACCTGGAAATCTTCCGCGCTGGCTTTGAGTACGGCACTGCCAAGGGATTCGCCGTAGGCACGTGGGCCCAGTAATTGCAGGTCGTTCATGAGCGTTGCAACAAGGCGACGGCGTGCACCGCGATGCCTTCTTCACGGCCGACAAAGCCGAGCTTTTCAGTGGTGGTGGCTTTTACGTTCACTTGATCCAACTCGACCTGAAGATCCGCGGCAATCAACGCACGCATCGCTTCGATGTGGGGGGCCATTTTCGGCGCCTGGGCAATGATGGTGTTATCGACGTTGGCGACTTTCCAGCCTTTGGCATGGATCAATGCGACAACGTGGCGCAGCAGCACGCGGCTGTCGGCGCCCTTGAATTGCGGGTCGGTGTCCGGGAAGTGTTTGCCGATGTCCCCCAGCGCCGCCGCGCCGAGCAGGGCATCGCTCAAGGCATGCAGCACCACGTCGCCGTCGGAATGGGCCAGCAGCCCGCAATGGTGGGCAATTTGCACACCGCCCAGGGTGATGAAATCGCCTTGTGCGAAACGGTGTACATCGTAGCCGTGGCCAATACGCATAAAAAAACGCCCCGATTGAGTCAGGGCGTGATTCTACCTGCTTTGGCGCACATTAGGCGCCTAGCGCACGCGCGTGATGGGCCAAGTGCTCGTCGATGAAACTGGCGATGAAAAAGTAGCTGTGATCGTAGCCCGGTTGCAGGCGCAGGGTCAGCGGATGGCCCGCCAGCCTGGCGGCCTGTTGCAGGGCCAGGGGTTTGAGTTGGGTTTCAAGGAAGTCATCGCGGTCACCCTGGTCCACCAGCAACGGCAGCTTCTCCCGGGCTTGGGCAATCAGCGCGCAGGCATCCCATTCGCGCCAGCGCGAGCGGTCCTCGCCCAGGTAACGGGAAAACGCTTTCTGACCCCAAGGGCAGTCGATGGGGTTGTTGATTGGCGAAAAGGCTGACACCGATTGGTAACGCCCCGGATTGCGCAATGCACACACCAGCGCCCCGTGACCGCCCATGGAGTGGCCGCTGATACCGCGCTTCTCCGAGGCCGGGAAATGCGCTTCGACCAACGCCGGCAATTCCTGCACAACATAGTCATGCATCCGATAGTTTTTTGCCCACGGCGCTTGCGTGGCATTGAGGTAGAACCCGGCCCCCAAGCCAAAATCCCACGCGCCATCCGGGTCGCCCGGCACATCGGTGCCACGGGGGCTGGTGTCCGGGGCGACGATTATCAACCCCAACTGCGCCGCCATGCGCTGGGCGCCGGCCTTGTGCATGAAGTTCTCATCGGTGCAGGTCAGGCCCGACAGCCAATACAGCACTGGCAACTTGGCGCCCGACTCGGCCTGCGGCGGCAGGTACACGGCAAACACCATGTCACAACCCAACACCTCGGAGCGGTGCCGGTAACGCTTGTGCCAGCCGCCGAAGCTTTTCTGGCAAGAAATGTTTTCCAGGGGCATTGAAGGCTCCCAGCCGCAAGCGTCAAACCACAGGCTGCAAGAAGGCGCACCCTCTTGCAGATCACTGCTTGCCGCTCGCCACTATTGGTCAGAAGTGGATGACAGTACGAATGCTTTTGCCTTCATGCATCAGCTCGAAAGCCTTGTTGATATCTTCCAGGCCCATGGTGTGGGTGATGAAGGTGTCCAGTGGGATCTCGCCGGTCTGGGCCATTTCCACGTAGCTGGGCAACTCGCTGCGCCCACGCACGCCGCCAAACGCCGAACCGCGCCAGACGCGACCGGTGACCAATTGGAATGGCCGGGTAGCGATTTCCTGGCCCGCACCGGCGACGCCGATAATCACCGACTCGCCCCAGCCCTTGTGGCAACACTCCAGCGCCGCGCGCATCAGTTGCACGTTGCCGATGCATTCGAAGGAAAAGTCCACGCCGCCCTCAGTCATATCGACAATCACCTCCTGGATCGGGCGATCGAAATCCTTGGGATTGACGCAGTCAGTGGCACCCAGTTGCCGGGCGATGTCGAACTTGGCCGGATTGATGTCGATGGCAATGATGCGCGCCGCTTTGGCCTTGACCGCACCGATCACCGCCGACAAGCCAATGCCGCCCAGGCCGAAGATCGCCACGGTGTCACCCGGCTTGACCTTGGCGGTGTTGAGTACTGCGCCGATGCCAGTGGTGACGCCGCAACCCAGCAGGCAGACCTTTTCCAGGGGCGCATCCTTGGCGATTTTCGCTACGGAGATTTCCGGCAGCACGGTGTACTCGGAAAAGGTCGAGGTACCCATGTAATGGAAAATCGGCTGGCCTTTATAGGAAAAGCGAGTAGTGCCGTCGGGCATCAGGCCTTTGCCCTGGGTGGCGCGAATGGCCTGGCACAGGTTGGTTTTTCCCGACAGGCAGAACTTACATTTCCCACATTCGGGCGTGTAAAGCGGGATCACATGATCGCCCACCGCCACCGATGTCACGCCTTCACCGATGGCCTCGACTACCGCACCACCTTCATGGCCAAGGATCGACGGGAAGATGCCTTCCGGGTCCGCGCCGGACAACGTGTAGGCATCGGTGTGGCAGACCCCGGAGGCCACGACTCGCAGCAGAACTTCGCCTGCCTTGGGCATGGCGACATCGACTTCAACGATCTCAAGGGGTTTCTTGGCCTCGAAGGCAACGGCGGCGCGTGACTTAATCATGCTGACTCTCCAGTGAATTAAAACGAGGCTGGGAGTGTAAAACAGCGCCGAACGATTAATAATCCAACCAAAAGCAAAACATTATTGCTACACAGGGATAATCAAGGAAGCCGCCATGACCGAGAACCGCTGGGAAGGCATAGACGAATTCGTCGCCGTGGCCGAATGCAGCCAGTTCACCGCAGCCGCCGAGCGTCTTGGGGTTTCGTCCTCCCATATCAGCCGACAAGTCGCACGCCTTGAGGAGCGCCTTCAGACAAAACTCCTCTACCGCAGCACCCGTCGCGTGACCCTGACCGAGGCCGGCCAGACGTTCCTGCAGCACTGCCAACGCCTGCAGGACGGTCGCGAAGAAGCCTTGCGCGCCGTGGGCGACCTGACCAGTGAACCCAAGGGCATGTTGCGCATGACCTGCGCGGTAGCTTACGGCGAGCGTTTTATCGTGCCGCTGGTGACCACCTTCATGGGCCTCTACCCGCAGTTGCGGGTGGATATCGAGTTGAGCAACCGCCCCCTGGACCTAGTGCATGAAGGCCTGGACCTGGCGATTCGCCTGGGCCGCTTGCAAGACTCGCGGCTGGTGGCTACGCGCTTGGCGCCCCGGCGCATGTACCTGTGCGCCTCGCCTTCCTACTTGGAGCGTTACGGCCGGCCCCATAGCCTGTCGGAATTGAGCCGCCACAACTGTCTGATCGGTAGCTCCGACCTGTGGCTTTTACAGCAGGATGGCCGGGAATTTTCCCAACGGGTCCAGGGAAACTGGCGATGCAACAGTGGGCAAGCGGTGCTGGATGCGGCGCTGCAAGGCGTCGGGCTCTGCCAATTGCCGGATTACTACGTGCTGGAGCACTTGCACAGCGGCCGCTTGATTGCCCTGCTCGACGCCCATCAGCCGCCCAACACCGCCGTTTGGGCGCTCTACCCGCAGCAACGGCACTTGTCGCCCAAGGTGCGCAAACTGGTGGAGTTCTTGAAGGAAGGCTTGGCCCTGAGGCCGGAATATCGCGGTTGAAGCTTATGTACGGGTGGCCCAGCGCAGGCGCAGCCACTCCAGGTCTTCCGGGCGGGTGACCTTGATATTGTCCGAACGGCCCTCGATCAGGCGTGGCGCCAGGCCCGCCCACTCCATGGCCGAGGCTTCGTCGGTGACCACGGCATCCGCCACCAGGCTGTCGGCCAAGGCCCGGTGCAAGGCGCCGAGGCGGAACATCTGCGGGGTGTAGGCCTGCCAGATCTGGCTGCGATCCACGGTTCCCAGCACCCGCCCCTGGGCATCGACGCGTTTGAGGGTGTCGCGGGCCGGCACCGCCAGCAAGCCGCCCACCGGGTCGTCGGCCAATTCGCTGAGCAAATGGTCGAGGTCATCCCGGGCCAGGTTCGGCCGCGCGGCGTCGTGCACGAGCACCCAGTCATCATCGCCCGCGCCCTGGGCGTGCAGATGCAATAAAGCATTGAGGACCGAGCCGGAACGTTCATCGCCGCCCTCGACCCGCTGGATCCGCGTATCGCTCGCGCATGCCAGGTTCGGCCAATAGGGATCGTCCAGCGCGAGGCTGACCACCAGGCCTTTGAGGGACGGGTGATCGAGGAAACAGCCGAGGCTGTGTTCAAGAATTGTGCGTGTGCCCAAGGCCAGATACTGCTTGGGGCGGTCCGCGGCCATACGGGCACCGACGCCCGCGGCAGGAATCACGGCCCAGAAGGCCGGCAAGACAGGAATCATTGGGCCAACTGGTAGAGGGTTTCGCCCTCCTTGACCATTCCCAACTCATGGCGAGCCCGTTCTTCAACGGTCTCCATGCCTTTTTTCAACTCGGTGACTTCCGCGTCCATCACTCGGTTACGCTCCAGCAACCCTTCGTTCTCGGCGTGCTGGTCAGCAATTTGCTGGGTCAAGTCGGCCACTTGCGCCAGGCTGCCATTGCCCACCCATAGGCGGTACTGCAAGCCGGCCAGCAACAAGAGCAAGACAAGGAACAACCAATTGGGACTGCGCATCGAATATCGGGTTTCCAGTGAAAAAAGACAGCCACGCCAACAACTTCGGATCAACCAATAGCACGAAGCCTGGAAGAACCAGGCCCGTACCAATAAGACATCAGATTAGTGGCAAAACCGTCGATCGCACGACTTTTCCGACACAATCCGGTGTCTTTTTTACCATTTAGTGCTTAACCGCGAAACTCACCACGGCCGTTGTACTTGGCCTTGGCGCCCAGTTGCTCTTCGATACGCAGCAATTGGTTGTACTTGGAGACACGATCGGAACGGCATAGCGAGCCGGTCTTGATCTGGCCAGCCGCAGTCCCGACCGCCAGGTCGGCAATGGTCGAGTCTTCGGTTTCGCCGGAGCGGTGCGAGATCACGGCGGTGTAGCCAGCAGCCTTGGCCATCTGGATGGCTTCCAGGGTTTCGGTCAGGGTGCCGATCTGGTTGAACTTGATAAGGATCGAGTTGGCGATCTTCTTATCAATGCCTTCCTTGAGGATCTTGGTGTTGGTCACGAACAGGTCGTCGCCCACCAATTGGGTTTTCTCGCCGATCTTGTCGGTAAGAATTTTCCAGCCAGCCCAGTCGGACTCATCCAGGCCATCTTCGATGGAGATGATCGGGTAGCGTTCGGTCAGGCCCTTGAGGTAATCGGCAAAACCTTCAGCGGTGAACACCTGGCCTTCGCCGGACAAGTTGTACTTGCCGTCTTCAAAGAACTCGCTGGCCGCGCAGTCCAGAGCCAGGGTCACGTCGGTGCCCAGGGTGTAGCCCGCATTGGCCACGGCTTCGGAGATGACCTTGAGGGCATCTTCGTTGGACGCCAGGTTCGGCGCGAAACCACCTTCGTCACCCACCGCAGTGCTCAGGCCGCGAGCCTTTAGGACAGCCTTGAGGTGATGGAAGATCTCGGTGCCCATGCGCAGGCCATCGGAGAACGTCTTGGCGCCGACAGGCTGCACCATGAATTCCTGGATATCGACGTTGTTGTCGGCATGTTCGCCGCCGTTGATGATGTTCATCATCGGCACCGGCATCGAGTACACACCCGGCGTGCCGTTGAGGTTGGCGATGTGGGCGTACAGCGGCAGGTCCTGGTCCTGGGCTGCCGCCTTGGCCGCAGCCAGGGACACGGCGAGGATCGCGTTGGCACCCAGGGAGCCTTTGTTCTCAGTGGCATCCAGGGCGATCATCGCGTGATCCAGGCCTTTCTGGTCAACCGGGTCCTTGCCCAGCAGCAGCTCACGGATCGGGCCGTTGATGTTGGCTACGGCCTTGAGTACGCCCTTGCCCAGGTAACGGCTCTTGTCGCCATCACGCAACTCCAGTGCTTCACGGGAGCCGGTGGAAGCACCGGACGGCGCGCAGGCGCTGCCGATGATGCCGTTGTCGAGAAGCACGTCGGCTTCCACAGTGGGATTGCCACGGGAGTCGAGAACTTCACGACCTTTGATGTCGACGATTTTTGCCATTGTTGTAAACACTCCAAAGTTGACGAAAACGACGCAGCTGAAGGAAACCTGAGTCGTCTGCGCGGTACGCGGGGCAGCCCGGCAGACAACAAAACTCAGGCCCGAGGGCCTGAGTCATAAAAACGTGCGGTACTTTACCGGAGAAATCAGCTTTACGCGGTTTCTACCGTCGGAAAACTCTTCACCAGTTCGTCCAGGGCCTTGAGCTGGGCCAGGAACGGCTCCAGCTTGTCCAGACGCAGGGCGCAAGGGCCGTCGCACTTGGCGTTGTCCGGGTCGGGGTGGGCTTCCAGGAACAGGCCGGCCAGGGCTTGGCTCATACCTGCCTTGGCCAGGTCGGTGACCTGGGCGCGGCGACCGCCCGCTGAATCGGAGCGACCGCCAGGCATTTGCAGCGCGTGGGTCACATCGAAGAAAACCGGGTACTCGAACTGCTTCATGATGCCGAAGCCGAGCATGTCCACCACCAGGTTGTTGTAGCCGAAGCTCGAACCACGCTCGCAGAGGATCAACTGGTCGTTACCCGCTTCCACGCACTTGCTCAGGATGTGCTTCATTTCCTGGGGCGCGAGGAACTGGGCTTTCTTGATGTTGATGACCGCGCCGGTCTTGGCCATGGCCACCACCAGGTCGGTCTGGCGGGACAGGAAGGCCGGCAACTGGATGATGTCGCAGACCTCGGCCACCACGGCAGCCTGCGCGGGCTCGTGCACGTCAGTGATGATCGGCACGCCGAAGGCTTGCTTGATGTCCTGGAAAATCCGCATGCCTTCTTCCAGGCCTGGGCCACGGTAGGAGGTCACGGACGAACGGTTGGCCTTGTCGAAGCTGGCCTTGAACACGTAAGGAATACCCAGTTTCTGGGTAACCTTCACGTACTCTTCGCACACCTGCATGGCCATGTCGCGGCTTTCCAGCACGTTCATGCCGCCGAACAGCACCATTGGCTTGTCGTTGGCGATTTCGATGTCGCCGACACGGATGATTTTCTGTGCCATGGGGATCACGCCTTCTTCTGGTGTTGAGCCAACGCGGCCTTGACGAAACCGCTGAACAACGGGTGACCGTCACGGGGCGTCGAGGTGAACTCGGGGTGGAACTGGCATGCGACAAACCACGGATGATCCGGCGCTTCGACCACTTCCACCAGCGCGCCATCACCGGAGCGACCGGAGATTTTCAGGCCGGCCTCGATCAGGCTTGGCAGCAGCTTGTTGTTGACTTCATAACGATGGCGATGGCGTTCGACGATCACGTCCTTGGCATAGCAATCGTGTACCAGGGAGCCGGCGACGAGCTGGCAGTCCTGAGCGCCCAGGCGCATGGTGCCGCCCAGGTCGGAGGATTCAGTACGGGTCTCGACGACACCGGTGGCATCTTCCCACTCGGTAATCAGGCCCACGACCGGGTGAGCGCTGGTGTGGTCGAACTCGGTGGAGTTGGCGTCCTTCCAACCCAGAACGTTACGGGCGAACTCGATGACCGCCACTTGCATGCCCAGGCAGATACCCAGGTAGGGCACCTTGTTTTCGCGGGCGAATTGCACGGCGGTGATCTTGCCTTCCACGCCACGCAGGCCAAAGCCGCCGGGTACCAGGATCGCGTCCACGCCTTCGAGCAGCGCGGTGCCCTGGTTCTCGATGTCTTCGGAATCGATGTAGCGCAGGTTGACCTTGGTGCGGTTGGTGATGCCAGCATGGCTCATCGCTTCGATCAGCGACTTATAAGCATCCAGCAGCTCCATGTACTTGCCGACCATCGCGATGGTGACTTCGTGTTCCGGGTTGAGCTTGGCGTCGACCACCTTCTCCCACTCGGACAGATCCGCGCCTTCGCATTGCAGGCCAAAGCGCTCGACGACGAAATCGTCCAGGCCCTGGGAATGCAGGATGCCCGGGATCTTGTAGATGGTGTCGGCGTCTTCCAGGGCAATCACCGCACGTTCTTCGACGTTGGTGAACTGGGCGATCTTGCGACGCGAGGAGATATCGATCGGGTGGTCGGAGCGGCAGACCAGTACGTCCGGCTGCAGGCCGATGGAGCGCAATTCCTTGACCGAGTGCTGGGTCGGCTTGGTCTTGGTCTCGCCAGCGGTGGCGATGTACGGCACCAGGGTCAGGTGCATCAGCATCGCGCGCTTGGCGCCGACTTCAAAACGCAACTGGCGGATCGCTTCCAGGAACGGCTGGGATTCGATGTCGCCCACGGTGCCGCCGATCTCGACCAAGGCCACGTCGGCATTGCCGGCACCCTTGATAATGCGGCGCTTGATTTCGTCGGTGATGTGCGGGATCACCTGGATGGTGGCGCCCAGGTAGGCACCACGGCGCTCCATGCGCAGCACGTGTTCGTAAACCCGGCCGGTGGCTGGGTCATGGTCGTGCGGATGAACCGCTCGTAGTGGCCCAGGTCCAGGTCGGTCTCGGCGCCGTCGTGGGTGACGAACACTTCACCGTGCTGGAACGGGCTCATGGTGCCCGGGTCAACGTTGATGTACGGGTCCAGTTTGAGCATGGTGACCTTAAGTCCCCGCGCCTCCAGGATGGCCGCCAATGAAGCCGATGCGATGCCTTTCCCCAATGAAGAAACAACACCGCCCGTGACGAATATGTAGCGCGTCATGAAAAACCCTAGAAGTCTGCGTTAAAGCGGTCCGAGCCGCCGGGGAAAGCGAAGGAAGGCCGAAGCCCCCGATCACCTGCATTAATTACAGTGCATCTTTCAAAAAAACCGCCGCGTTGGGACAGACCGGAAGTGAAACCACCGGTACGTTGTTCGCTACACATTTTTTGGAATCGAGCAAAGACTGCTTGGTAATCGGCAACTGCTGCAATTCAGGCGAATCCACAGAAGTTGTATCAAGAAGGGAGCGTAGTCTACCGGAAAGCCCCTTCCAGCTCAAACCTTGATCTCAGGCAGGAGGCTGCCACCGCAATTGCCACGGGCCATCGGCAGCACCATCCAGGCCCGCCACGCCGCCCACCGCCAGCAGTTCGCCGCCTCTGTACAGCAGCGGCAATCGGCCACGGGCAAAGCCTGGCACACCCCGTTCGTTGAGCAAACGCTTGAGATCGCGATGGCCGCGCCCCACCACCGCCATCACTTCGCCGCCCTGGCGATAACGCACCCGCAGCCGCCCGTCGGGCGCCGTGCCGGTCAATGCGAGGCAGCCGTTATCCGGCAACGCCAAAGCTTGGCGCGGATCGGCCCAGCCCAGGTCGCCAACCGGTTCGCGCAGCCAGGCACCGGCCAGCCACCACAGGCGCCCGCCCGCGCGCTGCAACTCGCCGTCCGCCAGCCGCCAGCGTGGATGCCGACCTGGCGCGGCGTCGCGCAGGCTCTCCCATCCCGCCCAGTGATCGCTGTCCGGCAACCGGGTCATGGGCGCCAGCCAATGGCTCAGGGCATTGCGTTGCCGGGCCGGGGACAGCCCGATAAACGCCGCCATTTCCAGCGAAGGCAGCCCCAGCCAATCGAACGCGCAGGCCGCGCGGGCCGTTTGCAAATCCATCAGCGCCAATTCATCGAGCAAGCCTTGGGCTTCCTGCACATGGGCGGCGCTGCGGGCCATGGTGGCCACGGCTTGTGGCCAGCGCTGGAGCAATGCAGGAAAGATTTCCTGTCGCAGATAGTTGCGGGAAAACTGCTGATCCTGGTTGGACGGGTCGTCAATCCAGCACAAGCCATGCTCGCGGGCATAGGCCGCCAACTCGGCCCGCGACACGTCCAGCAGCGGGCGCAGCAACTGCCCTTGCCCCAGCGCACGCTGCGGCGGCATCGCCGACAGGCCTCTGACCCCAGCACCGCGCAACAGGCGAAACAGCAAGGTTTCGGCCTGATCGTCACGGTGCTGGGCGGTGAACAGCACCTCGTTGCTCCCCAGGCTTTGAGCGAAGGCAGCATAGCGGGCCTCACGAGCCGCTCGCTCAAGGCTCGCCCCGGTCTTCACCTGCACGTGGATCACCCGCAATGGCACGCCAAGGGCGTCGCAAACAGCCTGGCAATGTGGCGGCCACGCATCCGCCACCGATTGCAGGCCATGATGCACATGGATGGCCGTCAGCCTGGGCAGGGAATGGGTGTGCGCCAATTGGGCAAGAAGGTGCAGCAGGACGGTGGAATCGAGCCCCCCGGAGAAGGCAACGTGCCAGATCGGGGACGTGCGCCAAGGGGCCAGGTTCAGCAGCAGTTTGGCGGGTAGATCCATGGCTGACTGATTCATTTCGATCACTTCGCCCAAATCCAATGTGGGAACGGGCCGGACGGCGCTCCGCTTGCCCGCGAAGAGTCCATGGCCTCCAACATTAATGTTGGTTGTGCCGACGCCTTCGCGAGAAAGCCCGCTCCCACAGGGGTGTCGCTGGGTCAGGTCAGAGACCGTAGCTCATCAAACGCTCATAGCGACGGGCCAACAATGTATCGTTATCGAACTTTTTCAGCATCGCTAACTGCGAACTCAGCTCGGCGCGAATCGATGCAGCGGCGGTAGCCGGGTCACGGTGGGCGCCGCCCAAAGGCTCGCCAATCACCTTATCGACAATGCCCAGACCCTTGAGGCGCTCGGCGGTGATGCCCATGGCTTCGGCGGCGTCCGGAGCTTTTTCGGCGGTTTTCCACAGGATCGACGCACAGCCTTCCGGTGAGATCACCGCGTAGGTGGAGTACTGCAGCATATTCAGTTGGTCACACACGCCAATCGCCAGAGCGCCGCCGGAGCCACCTTCACCGATCACGGTGGCGATGATCGGGGTTTTCAGGCGCGCCATGACGCGCAGGTTCCAGGCAATCGCTTCGCTCTGGTTGCGCTCTTCGGCGTCGATGCCCGGGTACGCGCCCGGGGTGTCGATGAAGGTCAGGATCGGCATTTTGAAACGCTCGGCCATTTCCATCAGGCGGCAGGCCTTGCGGTAGCCTTCGGGGCGCGGCATGCCGAAGTTACGGCGTACCTTTTCCCGGACTTCACGCCCTTTCTGGTGGCCGATAATCATCACCGGTTGGTCTTCGAGTCGGGCAACGCCGCCGACAATGGCCGCATCGTCGGAGAAATGACGGTCACCGTGCAGTTCGTCGAACTCGGTGAAAATGTGCTCGATGTAGTCCAGGGTGTACGGGCGCCGCGGGTGACGCGCCAGGCGCGCGATCTGCCAACTGGTCAGCTTGCCGAAGATGTCTTCGGTCAGGGTGCTGCTCTTGGCCTGCAGGCGGGAGATCTCATCGCCGATATTCAGCGAATTGTCGTTACCGACCAAGCGCAACTCTTCGATCTTGGCTTGCAGGTCGGCGATTGGCTGTTCGAAATCTAGAAAATTCGGGTTCATAGGCGTCCGTCTTGGGTCGACGTCCAAGAGAGCTTGGGCCGGCCGGTTGTCTATTCGCGCCCTACCTTAAGGGAGAGGCGCGTTCAGGTCGAGATTAAAAATTCAGGTCAGGACCGGCGCCCACGCGGGGCACCAGGCCATCAACGGTATTGGAGGAAGACGTTGTCTCGCCCGAACTGGTCACGCAAGGCTTGAATCAAGCTGTCCGCCGGGTCGATTCGCCAGGTTTCGCCGAACTGTAGCAGCGCCTTGGCATCGGGGCCGCTGTATTCCAGGGTGATCGGGCAGGCACCGCGATGGCGCTTGAGCAAGTCGCCCAGCACCCGCAATTGGTCGCCCTTGAGGGCGTCGGCCTGCACCTTCAGGCGCAGGCTCTCGGCCAGGTTCGTGCGTGCGTCTTCCATGCTCATCACGCGCTTGACCCGCAGGCGCAAGCCACCGGAGAAGTCGTCGTTGCTGACCTCGCCTTCGACCACCACCATCGCGTCGGTCTGCAACAACGATTGCGCCGAATGGAACGCCTCGGCAAACAGCGACGCTTCGATGCGCCCGGAGCGGTCATCGAGGGTGATGAAGCCCATCTTGTCGCCCTTTTTGTTCTTCATCACTCGCAACGCAATAATCATCCCGGCGACCGTTTGGGTGTCGCGCGCCGGTTTCAGGTCGATGATGCGCTGACGGGCGAAGCGGCGGATTTCCCCTTCGTATTCGTCGATCGGGTGGCCGGTCAGGTACAGGCCCAGGGTGTCTTTCTCACCTTTGAGGCGTTCCTTGAGGGTCAGTTCCTTGGCCTTGCGGTGGTTGGCGTAGACATCCGCGTCCGCCTCGACGAACAAGCCGCCAAACAGGTCGGCATGGCCGCTGTCATGGGTGCGCGCGGTCTGTTCGGCAGCCTTGATGGCTTCTTCCATGGCCGCCAGCAGCACAGCCCGGTTACGGTCGATATTGGCCTGGTAGGCCTTGGTTTCATCAAAAAAGTGCGGCCCGAGGCGATCCAGGGCGCCGCTGCGGATCAAGCCGTCCAGGGTGCGCTTGTTGATGCGCTTGAGGTCGACCCTGGCGCAGAAATCGAACAGATCCTTGAACGGCCCGTCCTGGCGCGCTTCGGTGATGGCCTCCACCGGGCCTTCGCCGACACCCTTGATGGCACCGAGCCCGTAGATGATCCGGCCTTCGTCATTAACGGTGAATTTGAATTCCGAGGCGTTCACATCCGGCGCGTCGAGACGCAGCTTCATGGTGCGAACTTCTTCGATCAGGGTGACAACCTTGTCGGTGTTGTGCATATCCGCCGACAACACCGCCGCCATGAACGGCGCCGGGTAGTGCGCCTTGAGCCAAGCGGTCTGGTACGACACCAGGCCATAGGCGGCGGAGTGGGACTTGTTGAAGCCGTAACCGGCGAATTTCTCCACCAGATCGAAGATGTTCCCGGCCAGGTCCGCGTCAATATTGTTGGTTGCGCAACCTTCGATGAAGCCACCGCGTTGCTTGGCCATCTCTTCGGGTTTCTTCTTACCCATGGCCCGGCGCAGCATGTCCGCGCCACCAAGGGTGTAGCCGGCCATGACCTGGGCAATCTGCATCACCTGTTCCTGGTACAGGATGATGCCGTAGGTCGGCGCCAATACGGGCTTGAGGCCCTCGTACTGGTAGTCGGAGTGGGGATACGCCAGCTCGGCGCGCCCGTGCTTACGGTTGATGAAGTCGTCCACCATGCCCGATTGCAGCGGGCCGGGGCGGAACAGCGCCACCAGGGCGATCAAGTCTTCCAGGCAGTCGGGCTTGAGCTTTTTAATCAGCTCTTTCATGCCACGCGACTCAAGCTGGAACACCGCTGTGGTTTCGGCTTTTTGCAGCAGGCTGTAGGTGGGCTTGTCGTCCAGCGGGATGAACGCGATGTCCAACGGCGCTTCATTGACCTTGGCGCGGTCGCGGTTGATGGTCTTGAGCGCCCAGTCGATGATCGTCAGGGTCCGCAGGCCAAGGAAGTCGAACTTCACCAGGCCGGCCGCCTCCACGTCGTCCTTGTCGAACTGGGTTACCAGGCCATCGCCTTCTTCGTCGCAGTAAATGGGCGAAAAGTCAGTCAACTTGGTCGGTGCGATCACCACGCCACCGGCGTGCTTGCCGACGTTACGCACCACGCCTTCGAGCTTGCGGGCCATGGCCCAGATTTCTGCGGCCTCTTCATCGACCTTGATGAAGTCGCGCAGGATTTCTTCCTGTTCGTAGGCTTTTTCCAGGGTCATGCCGACTTCGAAGGGGATCATCTTCGACAGCTTGTCCGCCAGGCCATAGGACTTGCCCTGCACCCGCGCCACGTCGCGGATTACAGCCTTGGCCGCCATGGAACCGAAGGTGATGATCTGACTGACCGCGTTGCGGCCGTACTTTTCGGCCACGTATTCAATGACCCGGTCGCGCCCGTCCATGCAGAAGTCGACGTCGAAGTCGGGCATCGAAACCCGTTCCGGGTTAAGGAACCGTTCAAACAGCAGGTCATATTCCAGCGGGTCGAGGTCGGTGATCTTCTGCACATAGGCCACCAGCGACCCTGCACCCGAACCCCGCCCCGGGCCTACCGGGACGCCGTTGCTCTTAGCCCACTGGATGAAGTCCATCACGATCAGGAAGTAACCGGGGAAGCCCATCTGGATGATGATATCCAGCTCGAAATTCAAACGGTCGACATAGACCTGGCGCTTGGCCTCGTAATCCTCAGTGGTGTCCCGGGGCAGCAGGACGCTGAGGCGCTCCTCAAGGCCATCGAAGGACACTTTGCGAAAGTATTCGTCGATGGTCATGCCATCGGGGATCGGGAAGTTGGGCAGAAAGTGCTTACCCAGTTTCACTTCGATGTTGCAGCGCTTGGCGATCTCCACGCTGTTTTCCAGCGCCTCAGGCAAGTCGCTGAACAGCTCGGCCATTTGCGCGGCGCTCTTGAGGTACTGCTGGTCGCTGTAGTTCTTGGAGCGACGCGGGTCGTCAAGGGCGCGGCCCTCGCCAATGCACACGCGGGTTTCGTGGGCTTCGAAGTCTTCGGGCTTGATGAAGCGCACATCGTTGGTTGCCACCAGCGGCGCGCCAAGCTTCTCGGCCAGGGCTACGGCCGCGTGCAGGTGCTCTTCGTCGTTGGGCCGGTTGGTGCGCTGCACTTCCAGGTAGAAGCGCTGCGGGAACACCGCCATCCAGTCCCGTGCCAGGACCTCGGCCTCGTCCGGGTTGCCGCCCAACAGGGCCAGGCCGATCTCACCCTCCTTGGCCGCTGACAACATAATCAGGCCTTCACTGGCCTCGGCGACCCATTCGCGCTCGATGATGATCGAGCCATTGCGCTGGCCATCAATGAAGCCACGGGAAATCAGTTCGGTGAGGTTGCGATAGCCAACCGCGTTCATCGCCAGCAGGCTGATGCGGCTCAGGGCATTGTCCGGGTCTTTGTTCGACAGCCACAGGTCAGCGCCGCAGATCGGCTTGATGCCCGCCCCCATGGCGGCTTTGTAGAATTTGACCAGGGAACACATGTTGTTCTGGTCGGTGACCGCCACTGCCGGCATGTTCATACCGACGAGGGTCTTAACCAGCGGTTTGATCCGCACCAGACCATCGACCAGGGAGTATTCAGTGTGCAGGCGCAGGTGAACGAATGAAGCCGGCATAGTGATCCTGTCCAGAAAGCGTAAAGACAACAAGGCCCGGATTGTACCGGGCCCTGAGTAAAACATCAGCCTGTTGGCTAAACCCTGGTCTTGGCGTCCAGCGCCTCGTAGGCCAGGCGCACCGGTGCGAAAGAGCGCCGGTGAATCGGGGTGGGGCCCAAGCGCGCCAGGGCTTCGAGGTGCACTGGGGTGGGATAGCCCTTATGCCCGCCGATGCCATAGCCGGGGTAGATCAGTTCCATGGCGGCCATTTCCCGGTCACGGCTGACCTTGGCCAGGATCGAGGCGGCGGCGATCGCCGGCACCTTGCTATCACCCTTGACCACCGCTTCGGCCGGCATCGCCAGCTTCGGGCAGCGATTACCGTCGATCATCGCCAACTTCGGCTGAATGCTCAGGCCCTGCACCGCGCGCTGCATGGCCAACATGGTGGCGTGCAGGATGTTGAGCTCGTCGATTTCCTCGACTTCCGCCCGGGCGATGCACCAGCTCAGGGCTTTTTCGCAAATTTCGTCGTAGAGCTTTTCGCGCCGGGCCTCGGTGAGCTTCTTCGAATCATTGAGGCCGATGATCGGGCGATTGGGATCGAGGATCACTGCCGCCGTGACCACCGCGCCGCACAACGGGCCGCGGCCCACTTCATCGACACCGGCCACCAAGTCCTGAGCATCGGCGACCAGAGTGAAATCCAGGCCCATTTGCTTGAGGCTGCTCATACGGATTTGCCGATCAGGTTCAGCACCGCGTCCGCCGCTTGATTAGAGGCGTCGCGGCGCAAGGTGCGGTGAATTTCGTCGAAACCGCGGGTTTGTTCCTCACCCCCGTCGATCAGGGGCGCCAGGGTCAGGGCCAAGGCGTCGGCAGTGGCCTCGTCCTGCAGCAACTCGGGCACCAGCAAACGCTGGGCCAGCAGGTTAGGCAACGAAATGTAGGGGCTTTTGACCATGCGCTTGAGAATCCAGAACGTCAACGGCGCCAGGCGATAGGCCACTACCATCGGCCGCTTGTATAACAAGGCTTCAAGGGTCGCAGTGCCAGAGGCGATCAACACCGCATCGCACGCAGCCAAGGCCTGGTGGGAACGGCCGTTGAGCAGGGTCAGTGGCAGGTCGCGGCCGGCGAGCAGCTCTTCCAGTTGCGCACGGCGCTCCGGGCTGGCGCAGGGCATGACAAACCGCACGCCAGGACGCAACGCACGCAAGCGTTGGGCAGCATCGAGAAACAACGCCCCCAGGCGCCCGACTTCACTGCCACGACTGCCTGGCATCAACGCCACTAGAGGGCCATCAGGTAGCCCCAGTTCTTCGCGGGCCGCAATGCGGTCGGCCTCCAGTGGAATGGCATCGGCCAGGGAGTGCCCGACAAACCGCACCGGCACACCCTTCTCTTCGTAGAACTGGGCCTCGAACGGGAACAGCGTGAGCATCAGGTCGCAGCCTTCGCGGATTTTCAGCACGCGCTTCTGCCGCCATGCCCAGACCGACGGGCTGACGTAGTGCACGGTCTTGATCCCGGCCTGGCGCAGCTTGAGTTCGATATTGAGAGTGAAGTCCGGAGCGTCGATGCCGATGAACGCATCCGGCTTCTCGGCGATCAGAGTCGCGATGAGCTTCTTGCGCCGTGCCAGCAGCTCACGCAAGCGCCCGAGCACTTCCACCAAGCCCATGACCGCCAGGCGCTCCATCGGAAAATAGGACACCAGGCCCTCAGCTTCCATCAGCGGGCCGCCGACGCCGATGAATTCCACATCGGGGTGACGAGCCTTGAGCGAACGCATCAAACCTGCGCCCAGGATGTCCCCGGATGCCTCACCCGCCACCAACGCAATACGCAAAGTCGTCATGGTTATCGGGTAATGCCGCGGGACGAGGACTGGATCGAGTCACGGAATACCGCGACTTCGGGGAACTGCGCCGAGGGTTCGGCCAATTGCGCCAATGCCTGGTCAACCGTCAGGCCTTGGCGATAAACGGTTTTATAGGCGCGACGCAGGGCGTGGATCACCTCGTCGCTGAAGCCGCGACGGCGCATGCCTTCAAAATTCATGCTGCGTGCTTCGGCGGGGTTGCCAAATACGGTCACATAGGCCGGTACGTCCTTGCCAATGGCCGTGCCCATCCCGGAAAAGCTGTGGGCGCCGATGTGGCAATACTGGTGCACCAGGGTGAAACCGGAGAGGATCGCCCAGTCTTCGACGTGAACATGGCCGGCCAGTGCGGTGTTGTTGACCAGGATGCAATGGTTACCGATGACGCTGTCGTGACCGATATGGGCATAGGCCATTATCAGGTTGTGGTCGCCCAGGGTGGTTTCGCTGCGGTCCTGCACGGTGCCGCGGTGAATGGTCACGCCTTCGCGGATGACATTGTGGTCACCGATGACCAGGCGGGTTTCCTCGCCCTTGTATTTGAGATCGGGAGTGTCTTCGCCTACCGAGGAGAACTGGTAGATACGATTGTGCCGGCCGATCCGGGTCGGGCCCTTGAGAATCACGTGCGGCCCGATCACCGTCCCCTCGCCGATTTCCACACCGGCACCGATGATCGACCAGGGGCCGACCTCGACATCGTCGGCCAGTACGGCCGACGGATCGATGATTGCGCGAGGGTCAATCAAACTCATAGCTTGCGTTCCGCACAGATGATTTCAGCGGAGCAGACCGGCTTGCCGTCCACCGTGGCCTGGCACTCGAACTTCCAGATCTGACGCTTGCAACTGATGAACTTGGCTTCGAGGATCAACTGGTCACCCGGCAACACAGGCTGGCGGAAACGCAGTTTGTCGGAGCCGACGAAGTAGTACAGGGTGCCATCCGCCGGCTTCACGCCCATGATCTTGAAGCCCAGGATACCCGCGGCCTGCGCCATGGCCTCGATAATCAGCACACCCGGCATGATGGGGTGGGCTGGAAAGTGGCCATTGAAGAAGGGTTCGTTGATGCTGACATTCTTGTAGGCACGAATGCGCTTGCCCTCAACATCCAAGTCCACCACCCGATCCACCAGCAGGAACGGGTAACGGTGAGGCAGGTATTCGCGAATCTCGTTGATGTCCATCATTTCGGGGGGAAGCCTGTAGTAAAGATTGGGAGCACGCGACAACGCGCACTCCTCAAGTAGCAAATCAAGGAGGCAGTCTAGCGGCCGTGCACACTTGATATGGAAAGGGTATCAGCCATCAGATGAAGCAATACCGCCGGGGGTCACGTCCCCTACACGCTTTTCCAGTTGGCGCAAACGCCGCGCAATGTCATCGAGTTGCCGAATGCGGGCCGCGCTTTTGCGCCATTCGGCCGCGGGCTGCATTGCCGTGCCGGAGGAGTAGGCACCCGGCTCGGTAATGGAGTGGGTGACCATGGTCATGCCGGTCAGGAACACGTTGTCGCAGATATCGATATGCCCCACCAGGCCAACGCCACCGGCGAGCATGCAATGCTTGCCGATCTTGGTGCTGCCCGAGATCCCCACGCACGCAGCCATGGCCGTGTGGTCACCGACCTGCACGTTGTGGGCAATCTGGATCTGGTTGTCCAGTTTCACGCCGTTGCCAAGAACTGTATCGGCCAATGCACCGCGGTCAATGGCGGTATTGACGCCGATCTCGACGTCATCGCCGATCAATACACCGCCCACTTGCGCGATCTTCTGCCAGACACCCTTCTCATTGGCAAAGCCGAAGCCCTCGCCACCCAGCACGGCCCCGGACTGGATCACCACACGTTTGCCGATGCGCACGTCGTGGTAGAGCGTGACCCGCGGGGCCAGCCAACCGCCCTCGCCGATCTGCGAGCGAGCGCCGATAAAGCAATGGGCGCCCACGGTGACACCGGCCGCAATGTGCGCACCGCTCTCGATCACGGCAAACGGGCCGATGCTCGCCAGCGGATCGACCACAGCGTCCTCGGCCACCACCGCTGTCGGGTGGATACCGGCCTGTGCCACGGGTTTGGGGTCGAACAGATGGGAGACCCGTGCGTACGCCGCGTAAGGGTCGGGCACCACCAGCGCGTCGCCGGCATAGCCTTCGGCATCCGCGGCCTTCAACAGCACCGCAGCCGCGTGGCTATCACCCAGGTACTTGCGATACTGGGGGTTTGCCAGGAAGCTCAACTGAGCTGGGCCGGCCTCTTGCAAAGTGGCCAGCCCAGTGATTTCTTTCTCCGGGTCGCCACGCAGGGTGGCGCCAAGGAACTCGGCCAACTGGCCGAGTTTTTTAGTCGCGATCATGGATTACTTCAGCTGATTCATACGCTCGATAACTTGGCGAGTGATGTCGTACTGAGGTTTGACATCAATCACTGCACCCCGCTCGAAGACCAGGTCAAAGGCACCTTTCTTGATGACTTCTTCCACGGCGCTGTCGAGCTTTGGCTTGAGTTGCTTGAGCATTTCACGGTCGGCAACGGCTTTGGCTTCGTTCAGCTCCTTGGATTGGAACTGGAAGTCGCGGGCCTTTTGCTTGAATTCCAGCTCGAGACGTTCACGCTCGCCCTGGGCCATTTTGTCGCCACCGCTGACCAGGCGATCCTGGATGCCCTTGGCGCTGCTTTCCAGAGTCTTGAGCTTGGTCAACTGCGGGCCGAACTTTTTCTCGGCATCCACGGCGTACTTCTTCGCCGCATCGGACTCCAGCAAGGCCATTTGGTAGTTCAGTACCGCGATTTTCATTTCGGCAAATGCCGGGGTCGCTACCAGGACAGTCGCCAGGAGAACCAATTGAGTCAACTTACGCACGATGCACTCCTACAAAATCCATTGTCGTTATCTAGGGTCAGACTCTTAGAAAGTCTGGCCAAGGGAGAATTGGAACACCTGGGTCTCAGCCTCATCCGGTTCCTTGATCGGCATCGCCAGCGCAAAGCTCAACGGGCCGAGTGCGGTAATCCAGGTCACGCCAATACCGACGGAACTGGCCAGACCATCAAGACCGATGTCGTTGCATTCAACTTTTTTGCCTGTAGTCGTCTTGCCGGTATTGCAGTTGGTGTCGAAGACATTACCCACATCCCAGAAGACCGAGGTCCGCAACGAACGCTGATCCTTGATGAATGGCAGCGGGAACAGAACTTCCACGCCACCTTGAATCAGGACGTTGCCACCGAACGGCAGTGGGTCCTGGTCCGGGTCCTTCTTGTTCGGAGTGCTGCGCGGACCAAGGGTGCTGTCCTTGAAGCCACGTACCGAGTTGAAGCCACCGGCATAGTAGTTCTCATAGAACGGCAAGCCGTCGGTGTCGCCATAGCCGTCACCGTAACCCAGTTCGGTGTGCAGGCGCATGGTGTAGTTATCGCTCAACGGCTGGAACAACTGGCCGCGATAATCAAGCTTGAAGAACGCCAGGTCGCTGCCCGGGGTGGTGGCCTCCAACACTACGCTCTGGGAATGACCACGGGTGGCCAGCACGCCTTTGTTCAGGGTTGACTCGGACCAACCGGCCGAAGCTTTGAAGTTCAGGTAGTTATCACCTTCTTTGGCCACGAAATCATTGATCTCGTCGACGGTGTAGGTGCCCGTGTTGATCTTGTCCTGCTGAGCTGTGAGGCCGAAGGTCAAGCGGGAAGTCTCGCTGATCGGGTAGCCGACGCTGACGCCCGCACCCAGGCTGTCCACGGCGTAACTGGCCAGATCGACATCGAGTTCGTCGTAGTCAGTGGTGCGATAGAAGGCGTTGTAGCCCAGGCTGACGCCGTCGGCAGTCCAGTAGGGGTCCACATAGCCGAAGTTATAGCGGCTCTGGTATTCGCTGCGGGTCAGGCCGACGCTGACCTTGTTACCCGTACCCAGGAAGTTGTTCTGGGTGATCGAGCCGCCGAGGATCAGACCGGCGCTCTGGGCAAAACCCACGCTGGCGGTGATCGAGCCGGAGGCTTGTTCTTCAACGCTGTAGTTGACGTCGACTTGGTCATCCACACCCGGCACGGCCGGTGTCTCGACGTTCACTTCCTTGAAGAAGCCCAGACGCTCCAGACGGGTCTTGGACTGGTCGATCAGGTAGGTCGAAGCCCAGCCACCTTCCATCTGACGCATTTCGCGACGCAGCACTTCGTCTTCGGACTTGGTGTTGCCACGGAAGTTGATGCGGTTGACGTAGGCACGCTTGCCCGGATCGACCACGAAAGTGATATCAACCGTGTGATCTTCGTCGTGGGGCTGCGGCACGCCGTTGACGTTGGCGAAGGTATAGCCTTCGTTACCGAGGCGGCGGGTAATGAGTTCGGAGGTGGTGGTCATCAACTTGCGCGAGAACACCTGGCCCTGTTGCACCAGCAGCAATGCCTTGACCTGCTCTTCAGGGACTTTCAGATCACCGCTGAGCTTGACCTCACGAACGCTGTACTTCTCGCCTTCGTTGACGTTGACGGTGATGTAGACGTGTTTTTTGTCCGGCGTGATCGACACCTGGGTGGAGGCGATATCCATGTTGATATAGCCACGGTCCAAGTAGTAGGAACGCAGCCGTTCCAAGTCACCGGACAGCTTTTCACGAGCGTACTTATCGTCGTTCTTGAAGAAGGACAACCAGTTGGTGGTTTTCAGCTCGAACAGGTCGATCAAGTCGTCGGCCGGGAAAACAGTGTTGCCCACCACGTTGATGTGCTGGATCGCCGCAACCGTACCTTCGTTGATGTTGACCTTGAGGCCGACGCGGTTACGCGGCTGCGGCACCACTTCGGTGTCGACCGTAGCCGAGTAACGACCCTGGGCGACGTATTGGCGCTGCAGCTCGTTACGCACACCTTCGAGGGTGGCACGCTGGAAAATCTCGCCTTCGGCCAGGCCCGACTGCTTGAGGCCTTTCATCAGGTCTTCGGTGGAGATCGCCTTGTTGCCATCGATCTCGATGCTGGCGACAGAAGGACGCTCGACGACCGTGATGACGAGGACATTGCCGTCACGCCCCAGTTGGATGTCTTGAAAGAAACCGGTTTTGAACAGCGCACGAGTGGATTCCACCAGGCGACGATCGTCAGCCTGTTCACCGACGTTCAACGGCAAGGCACCAAAGACGCTACCCGCGGAGACCCGCTGGAGGCCATTGACGCGAATATCGGAGATAGTGAAGGACTCGGCGTGAACTTCGGCGATCATCAATACGGAGAGAACCGCAGTTAGCAGCAGACGTTTCATGAAGTCCTTTCTTATTCCAACTGGCAATAAACAAACTGCCGCAAAATGCGGCAGATTCGCAATTCGGCGAAGCGCTACAGCCGACCCAGATCGTTGACCAGGGCAAGCAACATCACCCCGACCACCAAACTGATACCGATCTGTATCCCCCAACCCTGCACCCGATCCGACAAGGGGCGACCACGCACCCACTCGATCAGATAAAACAACAAATGCCCCCCATCCAGTACAGGGATGGGCAACAAATTGAGAACTCCAAGGCTAATACTCAGATAAGCCAGGAAATTCAGGAAATCAGCAACGCCCGACTGGGCAGAAGCGCCCGCCACTTTAGCAATGGTTATCGGTCCACTCAAGTTTTTTACCGAGAGCTCGCCGAACAACATTTTCTTGAGTGAATCCAGGGTCAGCACACTCATGGTCCAGGTGCGTCGCGCGCCCTCGCCAATGGCCTCCAGCGGGCCGAAACTGACCTCGCGGATCATTTCCGGCGGCCAGTCGATACCTTTGACGCCAGCCCCCAAGTAGCCACTGGCAGCTTTCCCATCACCACGACTGGCCAAGGTAACCGGCACATCGATCCGTGCCCCGTCACGCTCGACTTGCAGAATGATTGCGGTTGCAGGGCGCACGCGTACCCAGTCCACCACCTGCTGCCATTCATTCAGCGCCTGGCCATCGACCGCCAACAGACGATCACCGGTTTTCAGGCCAGCAGCCTGGGCCGGACCTTGGGGGTCCAGTTCCGCCAGCACCGGCGGCAACGCCGGCCGCCACGGACGAATGCCCAGTGAGCGGATCGGATCCGGCTCGTCGGCCCCCTTGAGCCAGCTATCCAGCACCAGCTCACGGGGCGAATCAGCGGAGGCGCCCGGCTCGCGCACCAGCAATTGCAGGGAGCCGCTTTCACCCAGGCGCCGCACCAGTTGCAGATTAACGGCAGCCCAACCGGAAGTCGGCTCGCCATCGATGGCGACGATTTCCTGCCCAGCTCCCAGGCCAGCCTTGGCGGCGATACTGCCCGCCTCTACGGCACCAATGACCGGCCGCACCTGCTCGCTGCCGAGCATCGCCAACACCCAGAAGAACACCAGAGCCAGCATGAAGTTGGCAATCGGCCCGGCGGCCACGATGGCGATACGCTGGCGGACGGTCTTGCGATTGAAGGATTGATCCAGCTGTTCGGCCGGCACCTCGCCTTCGCGCTCATCGAGCATCTTGACGTAGCCGCCCAACGGGATGGCGGCGATCACGAATTCCGTGCCATGGCGGTCGTGCCAGCGCACCAGCGGCATGCCGAAACCCACGGAAAAACGCAGAACCTTCACGCCACAGCGACGCGCGACCCAGAAGTGACCGAATTCATGGAAAGTGACCAGCACGCCCAGCGCAACCAGGGTGCCGACAATCATATAGAGCGCGCTCATTTACCTTCTCCGCATTCCTGACCCGCCCAGACTCGCAGCCTCATGCTACCGCCCGTGGCGCTTGAGCCACTGCCCGGTCAACTCGCGCGCCCGGGCATCCGCCGAGAACACCGCGTCGAGCTCATCGACCGCCACCACAGGCTCACGATTCAAAACTTCCTCGATGATACTCGCGATCTCCGGGTAACGGATGCGCCCCTCGAGAAACGCTGCCACTGCCACTTCGTTGGCCGCATTCAGGGACGCCGGCGCACTCGCGCCCGCCTCTGCTGCTTGACGCGCCAGGCGCAGGCAAGGAAAACGCTGCTCATCCGGGGCCTGGAAGTCCAGGCGCGCGATAGCGAACAGGTCCAGCGGCGCCACGCCGGAGTCAATGCGCTGCGGCCACGACAAGGCATTGGCGATGGGCGTGCGCATGTCCGGGTTACCCAACTGCGCCAGCACCGAACCGTCTATGTAGTCCACCAGCGAATGGATCACGCTTTGAGGATGAATGACTACTTCGACCTGGGCCGGCTTTGCATCAAACAGCCAGCAGGCCTCGATCAACTCCAGGCCCTTGTTCATCATGCTGGCCGAATCCACCGAGATCTTGCGGCCCATGGACCAGTTCGGATGGGCACAGGCCTGTTCCGGCGAAACGTGCTCAAGCTCCGACAGGGGCGTGTGTAGGAACGGGCCGCCGGAGGCGGTCAACAGAATCCGCCGCACGCCGACCTGCCCCAGGCCCCTGGCAAAATCGCCGGGCATGCACTGAAAAATCGCGTTGTGCTCACTATCCACCGGCAACAGCAACGAACCACTCTTGCGCACGGCTTGCATAAACAGGGCGCCGGACATCACTAGCGCTTCTTTATTGGCCAGCAAGATTTTCTTGCCGGCATGTACGGCCGCCAGGGTCGGGCGTAAGCCTGCCGCACCGACGATCGCAGCCATCACGGCATCGACCTCAGGATCGGCCGCAACTTGGCACAAGCCCTCTTCGCCCACCAGCACTTCAGTACGCAAGCCCGCGGCTCGTAACTCATCCTGCAAGTCCCGGGCGATGGCTGCCTGCGGCACCACCGCGAAACGCGGCGTATGGCGCACGCACAGTGCGAACAACTCCTTGAGGCGGCTGAAACCGCTCAGGGCAAACACCTGATAACGATCCGGGTGGCGGGCAATCACATCCAGCGTGCTCAGACCGATGGAGCCAGTCGCCCCGAGCACGGTGACCTGCTGGACCCGACTCACGAAGCCGCCATCCACAGCAGCACGGCGAATACCGGAACAGCTGCGGTCAGGCTATCGATACGATCCAACACACCGCCATGGCCCGGCAGCAGGTTGCTGCTGTCCTTGATCCCGGCCTGGCGCTTGAACATGCTTTCGGTCAGGTCGCCCACCACGGAAATCAGCACCACCACCGCCGCGCCGATCAGGCCGGACAGCATCTGGGCAACGCCCCATTCGCGAACGACGCCAACCGCCAGGGTAATCAGCAGGCTCAGCAGCAAACCGCCATAGACCCCTTCCCAGCTCTTGCCCGGGCTGACCTGTGGCGCGAGCTTGCGCTTGCCGAAGGCCCGACCGGAAAAATAGGCACCGATATCCGCCCCCCAGACCAGCACCATCACGGCCATGATGAGCCAGTTACCCAGCGGGTACTGCTTAATCAGAACCAGGCCTTGCCAGGCTGGCAGCAGGATCAGCAGGCCGATCACCAGCTTGCAGGCTGCGCTGGACCACAGCGGTGCAGTGCGCGGGTAAGTCAGCACCAGGAACGTCGCCACCACCCACCACAACACCGCGGCGCCGAGCACCCAAGGCGCCAGCCCCGGGAAGGTGTGCATAAGGAACAACGCCGCAGCGACCAGCACCGCGAAGGCAACGCGCTGGGGCTGGGCAGCAAAGCCGGCCAGCCGCGCCCACTCCCAGGCCCCCAGGGTCACCACCAGAGCGATGAACAAGGCGAAACCCGCCCCTTCGAGCAGGAAAAACCCGCACAAGGCGATCGGCAGCAGGATCAGTGCAGTAATGATTCGTTGTTTAAGCATTAAACCCGGGCTCCAGCTTCGACCTGCTCGCTCGTTTTACCGAAACGGCGCTGGCGGGAAGCGAAATCGGCCAGCGCGGTACGCATGGCATCGTGTTTGAAGTCCGGCCAGAACAGGTCGGAGAAATACAACTCGGCGTAAGCCAACTGCCACAGCAAGAAGTTGCTGATGCGGTGTTCGCCGCCGGTACGGATGCACAAGTCCGGCAATGGCAGGTCGCCGGTGGCCAGACAGGTTTGCAGCAACTCGGGCGTGATGTCCTCAGGTTGCAAGTGCCCGGCCTGGACTTCCCGCGCCAAACGCTGGGCAGCCTGGGCTATATCCCACTGCCCACCGTAATTGGCCGCAATTTGCAGCACAAAACGGTTGCTGCCGGCAGTCAGCGCCTCGGCCTCACGCATCGCCGCCTGCAATTGCGGATTGAAACGCGAGCGGTCACCGATGATGCGCAAACTGATGTTGTTGTCATTCAGGCGCTTAGCCTCGCGGCGCAGTGCCTTGAAGAACAGGTCCATCAAGGCACTGACTTCGTCGGCCGGGCGCTGCCAGTTCTCGCTGGAGAATGCGAACAGCGTCAGCACTTCGACCTTGGCTTCGGCGCACACCTCTATAACGGCGCGCACCGCGTCCACGCCCGCCTTATGCCCGGCAACACCGGGCATGAAGCGTTTCTTGGCCCAACGGTTATTGCCATCCATGATGATCGCGACATGCCGCGGCACAGAGGACAGAACCGCTTGCTTGGTCTTTTCCATGAAAACGCCCAGACCCTTATACGGCCATCAGGTCAGCTTCTTTTTGCTTGGTAGCCGCGTCGATTTCAGCCTCGGCCTTGTCGGTCAGCTTCTGGATATCAGCGGCAGCACGGCGCTCTTCGTCCTCGCTGATTTCCTTGTCCTTGACCAGCTTCTTCAGCTCACCCAACGCATCACGACGGATGTTGCGCACAGCCACACGAGCGTCTTCGGCAGCGCTGCGCGCCTGCTTGGTGAAGCCCTTGCGGGTTTCTTCGGTCAGGGCAGGCATCGAGATCAGCAGCAACTCACCCAGGTTGGTCGGGTTGAGGTTCAGGCCTGCACTCTGGATAGCCTTATCGACCGCAGCGAGCATGTTGCGCTCGAAAGCCACGACCTGCAGGGTGCGCGAGTCTTTCACAGTGACGTTGGCGACGCTGCTCAATGGGGTGTCGGCGCCGTAATAAGGCACCATCACGCTACCGAGGATGCTGGGGTGCGCCTTACCGGTACGAATCTGGCCGAATGCGTGGCTCAGAGACTCCAGGGATTTCTGCATACGCGCTTGGGCGTCTTTCTTGATGTCGTTAATCATTGCTGGCTTTCCTCGATCAGCGTCCCTTCAGCGCCGCCATGCACGATGTTCAGCAGGGCGCCGGGCTTGTTCATGTTAAATACGCGCAGCGGCATTTTATGGTCGCGGCACAGGCAAATAGCTGTCAGATCCATCACGCCCAGCTTGCGATCCAGCACTTCATCATAGGTCAGATGATCGAACTTCTCGGCATGCGGGTCTTTGAATGGGTCAGCAGTGTACACCCCGTCCACCTTGGTGGCCTTGAGCACCACATCGGCGTCGATTTCAATCGCGCGCAGGCAGGCGGCCGAATCCGTGGTGAAGAACGGATTACCCGTACCAGCGGCAAAAATCACCACTTCCTTGGCATTGAGGTGGCGCATGGCTTTGCGGCGGTCGTAATGGTCAGTCACCCCGACCATGGAGATCGCAGACATCACGATGGCGGAGATATTGGCGCGTTCCAGCGCATCGCGCATGGCCAGGGCGTTCATCACAGTGGCCAGCATGCCCATGTGGTCGCCTGTAACGCGATCCATGCCGGCAGCGCTCAATGCCGCGCCGCGGAACAGGTTGCCGCCACCGATCACCAGACCGACCTGGACACCAATGCCGACCAGTTGGCCGACTTCCAGCGCCATGCGATCCAGGACCTTAGGGTCGATCCCGAACTCTTCCGAGCCCATCAGGGCCTCGCCGCTAAGCTTGAGTAGAATGCGTTTATAGCGAGCCTGATAACCACTGCCCTG
>RCMZ01000097.1_pt1 | contig 52388 bp, 49 predicted proteins | sample 2041141 | NCBI WGS metagenome assembly RCMZ01 (sample SAMN09708263, study PRJNA481090) | Wastewater metagenome, whole genome shotgun sequencing project. | biome: sewage; isolation source: Davis station wastewater (DW) | place: Antarctica: Davis Station | collected 2010-03-01 | reverse complement strand
CCCGCCGGCGCCCGAGGCGCCTGCTCCGACGGCGGCAGCGGCCGCGGCGCCCGTCTCGGCGGCGAGTACGCCCGCTGCCCAGCCTGTCCTGCAGCCGGTCTCGCAACCTTCGCAGCCCCTGCCTCAGCCCGCCGCGCCGCCAGCCCCGGTCGCCGCACCGGCCGCTCAGCCGGCGTCGCCGGCGGCTGCCACGGCGCCGGCACGCGCAGGCGGCGTGCAACTGGCCTTCACCCAGCCGTCGTGGGTGGAAATCCGCGACCGCAGCGGGCAGATCATCTTCTCGCAGCTCAATCCGGCCGGTAGCCAGCGCTACGTCGAAGGCGAGCCGCCTTTCGCGCTGGTGGTCGGCAACGCCACGCACGTGACCGTGAAATACAAAGGGAAGCCCGTCGAGCTGTCGCAGCGCAGCAAGGACGACGTGGCGCGCCTGACTCTCGAATGACCATGAAACAAGCGATGCAATCCGGCAACCGTCGTTCGACGCGCGCCGTCCGGGTCGGCCAGGTGACGATCGGCGGCGACGCCCCGGTCGTCGTCCAGTCGATGACCAATACCGATACCGTCGATTACCTGAAGACGGCGATCCAGTGCGCCGAGCTGGCGCGCGCCGGCTCCGAGCTGGTGCGCATCACGGTCAATACGCCGGAGGCCGCGGCCGCCGTCCCGAAGATCCGCGAGCACCTCGACCGCATGGGCTGCGACGTGCCGCTGATCGGCGATTTCCACTACAACGGCCATCGCCTGCTGGCCGATCACCCCGAATGCGCGCGCATCCTCGCCAAGTACCGGATCAATCCGGGCAATGTCGGGCACGGCAAGAAACGCGACGAGCAGTTCGCGCAGATGATCGAAATCGCCTGCCAGTACGACAAGCCGGTGCGCATCGGCGTCAACTGGGGCAGCCTCGACCAGGAACTGCTGGCGCGCATCATGGACGAGAACGCCGGGCGCGCCGAACCGAAGGACGCCATCGAGGTGATGCGCGAGGCGATGGTCACCTCCGCGCTCGAATCCGCCGCCAAGGCCGAGGAACTCGGGCTGGCAGGCGACAAGATCATCCTGTCGTGCAAGGTGTCGGGCGTGCAGGACCTGATCGCCATCTACCGCGAGCTGTCGCAGCGCTCCGATTACCCGCTGCACCTCGGTCTGACCGAGGCGGGCATGGGCTCCAAGGGCATCGTCGCGTCGACCGCAGCGATGTCGGTGCTGCTGCAGGAAGGGATCGGCGACACCATCCGCGTCTCCCTGACGCCCGAGCCGAACGGCAAGCGCACGCAGGAAGTCGTCGTCGCCCAGGAAATGCTGCAGACCATGGGGCTGCGCGCCTTCACGCCGATGGTCGCGGCCTGTCCCGGCTGCGGCCGCACGACGAGCACCTTCTTCCAGGAACTCGCGCAGTCGATCCAGGACCACGTGCGCGAGCAGATGCCGGCCTGGCGCCTCGAGTACGACGGCGTCGAGAACATGACGCTGGCGGTCATGGGCTGCGTGGTCAACGGCCCGGGCGAGAGCAAGCACGCCAACATCGGCATCAGCCTGCCGGGCACCGGCGAAGTGCCGGCGGCGCCGGTCTTCGAGGACGGCGCGAAAACCGTCACCCTGCGCGGCGACCACATCGCCGAAGAATTCACCGCCATCGTCGACCGCTACGTGGCGCGTACCTACCAGAGAAAGATCGCAGCAAAGTCATGAGTCAAAACATCCAGTCCGTCCGCGGGATGAACGACATCCTGCCCGGCGAGGCCGAGTTCTGGGAGCTGTTCGAGGAAACGGTCCGTTCGTGGCTGAAGAGCTACGGCTACCGCCCGATCCGCATGCCGATCGTCGAGCCGACCCCGCTCTTCAAACGCGCCATCGGCGAAGTCACCGACATCGTCGAGAAGGAAATGTATTCCTTCGTCGACAGCCTCAACGGCGAACCGCTGACGTTGCGCCCCGAAGGCACGGCCGGCTGCGTGCGCGCCGTCATCCAGCACAACCTGATCGCCCAGCAGCCGCAGCGCTTGTATTACATGGGTCAGATGTTCCGCCACGAGCGGCCGCAGAAGGGGCGCTACCGCCAGTTCCATCAGGTCGGCGTCGAATCGCTCGGTTTTTCCGGGCCGGACATCGACGCCGAGCAGATCCTGATGGGCGCGCGCCTGTGGGACGACCTCGGCCTCGAAGGCATCAAGCTGCAGCTCAACACGCTCGGTCAGCCGGCCGAGCGCGCCAAGCACCGCGCCGAACTGATCGCCTACTTCGAGCAGCACGCCGAGTTGCTCGACGAGGACGCCAGGCGCCGCCTGCACAGCAATCCGCTGCGCATCCTCGATAGCAAGAATCCGGCGATGCAGGAGATGATCGCCGGCGCGCCGAAGCTGATCGACCACCTCGGCGCCGAATCGCTCGCCCACTTCGAGGGCGTGCAGCAGGTGCTGCGCGACGCCGGCCAGCCGTATGAAATCAACCCGCGCTTGGTGCGCGGCCTCGATTACTACAATCTCACGGTCTTCGAGTGGGTTACCGACCGCCTCGGCGCGCAGGGCACCGTCTGCGCCGGCGGCCGTTACGACGGTCTGGTCGAGCAGCTCGGCGGCAAGCCGGCGCCGGCCTGCGGCTTCGCCATGGGCGTCGAGCGCCTGATCGCGCTGATCCGCGATGCGGGCGGCGAACCGGCGGCGCCGGGCGTCGACGTCTACGTGGTGCATCAGGGCGCGGCGGCCTCGCGCCTCGCGCCGCGCGTCGCCGAAGGGCTGCGCGACAACGGCATCGACGTGCTGTTCCACTGCGGCGGGGGCAGTTTCAAGTCGCAGATGAAGAAGGCCGACGCCTCGGGCGCCGCCTTCGCCGTCATCATCGGCGACGACGAAGCCGCTGCCGGCGAAGTGACGCTCAAGACCTTGCGCTCGGAAAACGGCCAGCCGGGCCAGCAGAAACGCGTCGGCGTCGACAACGTCGCCGACGAAATCATGAATTCCTTAATGGATTGGGAAGAAGCGTAATGGCTACCTACGACCTCGAAGAGCAGGAACAACTCGCCGAAATGAAGGCGTGGTGGAAGCAGTACGGCAATCTGGTGACCGGCATCGTCGCCGCCGCCGCCATCGGCGTGATCGCCTGGCAGGGCTGGAACTGGTATCAGCGCAGCCAGGCCGGACAGGCGTCGATGGTCTACAACGTGCTGCAGAAGGCCGTGATGGAGAAGGACCTGCAGCGCGCCAAGGCCGCGAGCGGCGAACTGCTCGAGAAGTTCGGCCGCACGACCTACGCGCCGCTCGGCGCGCTGACCGCCGCCAAGGCGATGTTCGATTCCGGCGACCTGAAGACCGCCAAGCTGCAGCTGACCTGGGTCGTCGAGCACGGCAACGACGAGCTGCGCGATCTCGCGCGCCTGCGCCTGGCAGCGGTCCTGCTCGACGAAAAGGCGTACGACGAGGCACTCAAGCAGCTCGACGGCAAGAACGCCCCGGGCTTCGCCGTGCGTTTCGCCGAGAGCCGCGGCGACGTGCTCGGTGCGCAGGGCAAGAAGGAAGAGGCGCGCAGCGCCTATCAGGCGGCGCTCGCCAAGCTCGACGAAGCCGACGCCTCCGGCAAGGGCAAGAATTCCCTGCAGGACAAGCAGGCGAACGCACCCTACCGCGAAATGCTGCAACAGAAGCTCGATTCGCTCGGGGGGAGCAAGTAATGAACGCGCGCCTTGCCGCGGTCATGCTGCCGCTGCTGCTGGCCGGCTGCTCGACCCTCGAGTCGCTGAATCCCTTCGCCAGCAAGCCTTCCGGTCCGCAAATGGCGGAACTGCAACCGATCAAGCCGAGCGTCGATGCGCGCGTCGTCTGGCGCGAAGGCGTCGGCAAGGGCGAGGACTACGTCTTTGCGCCGGCCGTGGTCGGCTCGTCGGTCTATGCGGCGGGCAGGGACGGCAGCCTGGTGCGCATCGACGACGGCAAGCAAGTGTGGAAGATCAAGGCCGAACTGCCGCTGTCCGGCGGCGTCGGCGCCGACGGAAGCATGGTCGTGGTCGGGACCGCCAAGGGCGATCTGCTGGCCTACGCCGCAGCCGACGGCAAGCTGCTGTGGAAATCCCGGGCGAGCAGCGAGATTCTCGCGGCGCCGGTGCTCGGCGACGGCATCGTCGTCGTGCGCAGCGGCGACAACCGCCTCGCCGCCTTCGACGTCAACGACGGCAAGCGCAAGTGGATCTATCAGCGGCCGACGCCGGCGCTCTCGCTGCGCGTCACGGCCAGCCCGGTGGTTTCGGACAAATACGTTTTCGCCGGCTTCCCGGGCGGCAAGCTGGTCGCCGTGAGCACGGCCAACGGCGCTTCGCTGTGGGAAGGGACCGTGGCCCAGCCCAAGGGGACGACCGAACTCGACCGCGTGGCCGACATCACCAGCGCGCCGGTGATCGACGGCCGCGACATCTGCGCCGTCGCCTTCCAGGGCCGCGTCGCCTGTTTCGATCTCGGGACCGGCAACCTGGCCTGGGCGCGCGACATGTCGAGCGCCGCCGGCCTCGCCCTCGACGGCCGCTACGTCTATGTTTCCGACGACAAGGGCGCGGTGCATGCGCTCGACCGCGCCAGCGGCGCCAGCATCTGGAAGCAGGACAAGCTCGCGCTGCGGCGCCTGACGGCACCGCTCGCGCTACGCAGCCTGCTCGCCGTGGCGGACGTGCAGGGCGTCGTGCATTTTCTCAACCGCGAGGACGGCTCTTTCGCCGCCCGCGTGACGACCGACGGCAGTCCCGTCGTCGCCGCGCTGCGTCCGCTGGGTTCCGGCCTGGTGCTGCAGACGCGTAACGGCGGTATCTACGCCATCGAGGCGCAATGAAACCTAGTATTGTTCTGGTCGGCCGTCCGAACGTCGGCAAATCCACGCTGTTCAACCGCCTGACCAAGACGCGCGACGCCATCGTCGCCGACATTCCCGGCCTCACGCGCGACCGCCACTACGGCCACGGCAAGCTCGGCAGCAAGCCCTATCTGGTGATCGACACCGGCGGTTTCGAGCCGCTCGCCAAGGACGGCATCATGCACGAGATGGCGCGCCAGACCGAGCAGGCCATCGTCGAGGCCGACGTCATCATCTTCGTGGTCGACGGCCGTACCGGCCTCACGGCGCAGGACAAGGAGATCGCCAACAAGCTGCGCAAGGCCGACCGGCCCGTGTTCGTCGCGGTGAACAAGTCGGAAGGCATGAACCGCGGCATCGTCATCGCCGACTTCCACGAGCTCGCCCTCGGCGAACCGCTCGGCATCTCGGCGACGCACGGCGAGGGCGTGCGCGCGCTGGTCGAACTGGCGCTCGAACCGTACCCCGAGCCGGAGGACGACCGGGAGAAGGACGATGTGCTCAAGGTCGCCATCGTCGGCCGCCCGAACGTCGGCAAGAGCACGATGATCAACGCGCTGCTCGGCGAGGAACGCGTGATCGCCTTCGACCAGCCGGGCACCACGCGCGATGCGATCTACGTCGACTTCGAGCGCGGCGGCCGCAAATACACGCTGATCGACACCGCCGGCCTGCGCCGCAAGGGCAAGGTCTTCGAAACGATCGAGAAGTTCTCCGTGATCAAGACTTTGCAGTCGATCGAGGACGCGCACGTCGTCGTTCTTGTACTCGACGCGCGGCAGGACATCTCCGATCAGGACGCGCACATCGCCGGCTTCGTCGTTGAATCGGGGCGGGCGCTGGTCGTCGCGGTGAATAAATGGGACGGCCTCGATCCCTACGTGCGCGAACGCATCAAGGGCGATCTCGAGCGCAAGCTGAAGTTTCTCGATTTCGCCAAGTTCCACTACGTCTCGGCGCTCAAGGGGCAGGGGCTGGAGCAGGTCTTCCGCTCGGTCGATGCCGCCTACAAGGCCGCCACGGCGAACCTGTCGACGCCGCAGCTGACGCGCACGCTGATCGACGCGGTGGCCAAGCAGTCGCCGCCGCGCCACGGCATTTTCCGTCCGAAGCTGCGCTATGCGCACCAGGGGGGGCAGAACCCGCCGCTGATCGTGATCCACGGCAATGCGCTCGAGCATATTCCGGACAGTTACCGCCGCTATCTGGAACATATCTTCCGGGAAGTGTTCAAATTGCAGGGAACGCCGTTGCGCATCCAGTTCAACGTTTCCCACAATCCGTTCGCGGATCGCAAGCCGCCCGAGAAGAATCGGCGCAAACCCAAGCCCGAGGACTCCTGAACGTTTGATTTTCGCGTATGGCAATGCGTAACAAAATCAATTAAGCTAGCCCCTCCAAAACACAACGAAACATGGAGTTCGAACCATGAGCAATAAAGGGCAACTTTTACAAGACCCGTTCCTCAACACGCTTCGCCGCGAGCACGTTCCGGTTTCGATTTATCTGGTCAATGGCATCAAGTTGCAAGGCCAGGTCGAATCTTTCGACCAGTACGTCGTTCTCCTCAAGAACACCGTGACGCAGATGGTCTACAAGCACGCCATTTCGACGGTCGTTCCGGCGCGTCCGGTCACCATCCAGCAGGATGGCGGCAACGAAGCGTGATTGTCCCCGCGCAGTCGTTCCAACGGCTCGCCGCCCCGGCGGCGAGCCGCTCAGTCTCCGGTTTTTCGCGTTTCCCGATTTTTCCTTCTTGTCTTTCCTCCCGGTAGGGCACGGCCATGTCTGAACGTCCCGCCGCCGGCGAACGTGCGGTGATCGTCCAGCTCGATTTCGGCCGCGACGACATTCCCGAACAGCTCGAAGAAGTCCGCCTGCTCGCCGAGTCGGCGGGGGCGACGCTGTGCGGCGAAGTCTACGGACGCCGTCAGAGTCCAGACGCCGCGACCTTCGCGGGCAAGGGCAAGGTGCAGGAAGTGGCGGCCGAACTCGCCGCGCACGACGCCGATCTCGTCATCTTCAATCACGAGCTGTCGCCGGCTCAGCAGCGCAATCTCGAACGCACTCTGCAGTGTCGCGTGATCGACCGCACCAGCCTGATTCTCGACATCTTCGCGCAGCGCGCGCAGAGCGCCGAAGGCAAGCTGCAGGTCGAACTCGCCCAGCTCGATCATCTGGCGACCCGGCTGGTGCGCGGGTGGACCCACTTGGAGCGCCAGAAGGGCGGCATCGGCCTGCGCGGTCCCGGCGAGACGCAGCTGGAGACCGACCGCCGTCTGCTCGGCATCCGCGTCAAGCTGCTCAAGGAGCGCCTGGCGAAGGTCGAGCGGCAGCGCGGCGTGCAGCGCAAGGCGCGGGCGCGCGGCGACGTCCTCAACGTCTCCCTGGTCGGCTACACCAACGCCGGCAAGTCGACGCTGTTCAACGCGCTGACGCACGCCGGCGTCTATGCCGCCAATCAGCTGTTCGCCACGCTCGATACGACCTCGCGCAAGCTGTGGCTGCCGGAAGTGGGCAATATCGTGATTTCGGATACCGTGGGTTTCATCCGCGATCTGCCGCATTCGCTGGTCGCCGCCTTTCACGCGACGCTGGAAGCGACGGCGCAGGCCGATCTGCTGCTGCATGTGGTGGATTCGGCGAGCCCGTCGCGCGACGACCAGATCGCCGAGGTCAACAAGGTCCTGCTCGAGATCGGCGCGCAGGACGTGCCCCAGATCCTGGTGCTCAACAAGCTGGACCTGACCGGGCTGCCGCCCGCTGCCGAGCGGGACGAGTATGGTAGAATCCAGCGTGTTCGCGTCAGCGCGAGAACCGGCGAAGGTCTGCCGCTGCTGCGCGAAACCCTGACCGAGTCGGCACTCGAAAAGGCGCGCACTACGCGCCACCGGCAGTCGACCGACGAATCCCCGCCAACCCCCGACACCGTTTTGGACTCAGGTTCCTCCCTATGATCGCAAGCATTGGAGTACTCATGTCGCTCAATGACCCGCAGTGGGGCAACCGCGGCAACGATGGCGGCAAGCGCCCCAACCAGGGCCCCCCCGATCTCGAAGAGCTGTGGCGCGATTTCAATCGCCGCCTGTCCGGCCTGTTCGACAAGAAGGGCGGCGGCAACAATGGCGGCGGCGACCGCCCGCCGCTCGAATTCAACCCCAAGTTCCTGGGCAGCGGCATCGGCCTGCTGCTCGCGCTGGTCGCCGTCGTCTGGCTGGCCAGCGGCTTCTACATCGTCGATGCCTCGCAGCGCGGTCTCGTCCTGCAGTTCGGCAAGTTCAAGGAAGCGACCGAGTCCGGCCTGCGCTGGCGCCTGCCGTACCCGATCCAGTCGCACGAACTGGTGAACATCTCCGGCGTGCGCACCATCGAGGTCGGCTATCGCGGCAGCGAGAAGAACAAGGTGCTCAAGGAAGCGCTGATGCTGACCGACGACGAGAACATCATCAACATCCAGTTCGCCGTCCAGTACATCCTCAAGGACCCGGTCGAGTACATCTTCAACAACCGCAACCCGGACGATTCGGTGATGCAGGTCGCCGAAACGGCGATCCGCGAAATCGTCGGCAAGAGCAAGATGGACTTCGTGCTCTACGAAGGGCGCGAGCAGATCGCGGTCAACGCCTCGAAACTGATGCAGGACATCCTCGACCGCTACAAGACCGGCATCCTGATTTCCAAGGTCACGATGCAGAACGCCCAGCCGCCGGAGCAGGTGCAGGCGGCCTTCGACGACGCCGTGAAGGCCGGCCAGGATCGCGAGCGCCAGAAGAACGAAGGCCAGGCCTACGCCAACGACGTGATTCCGAAGGCGCAGGGCACGGCCGCACGCCTGCAGCAGGAAGCCGACGGTTACCGGCAGCGCATCATCGCGACCGCCGAGGGCGATGCCAGCCGCTTCAAGCAGATCAACACCGAGTACGCGAAGGCGCCGGAAGTGACGCGCAGCCGCATGTACCTGGAAACGATGCAGCAGATTTACGCGAATACCAGCAAGGTGATGGTCGATACGAAGGGGCAGGGCAATCTGCTCTATCTGCCGCTCGACAAGCTGATGCAGGCCACCGGCGCGGTTGCCGCCTCGCCGGCGGGGGTCGGCAGCAGTTCCGAAATGCCGGCGCAGGTGCGCAGCGCGCCGGCGATTTCCAACGAGACGCCGCCGCAGGTGGTCGACAGAAATGACACGCGGCCGCGCGATTCCCTGCGCTCGCGCGATCGGGAGGCACGTTGATGAAAGCGGGTTTCAACTTTTTCGCTGCGCTCGTCGCCGCGGTTCTGATCGTTCTCGGTGCGTCGATCTTCACGGTCGATCAGCGCCAGCACGCCATCGTTTTCCAGCTCGGCGAGGTGCGCGACGTGATCGCCGAACCGGGCCTCTATCTGAAGTGGCCGATGATCCAGAACGTGCGTTATTTCGACAAGCGCATCCTGACGCTGGACAGCGTCGAGCCGGAGCGCTTCATCACTTCCGAGAAGAAGAACGTGCTGGTCGACTCCTTCGTCAAATGGCGCATCGTCGACCCCAAGCTGTACTACATCTCGGTTGCCGGCGACGAGGCCCGCGCCCGCACGCGTCTGGCGCAAACGGTGAACGCCGGCCTGCGCGAAGAGTTCGGCAAGCGCACCGTGCACGACGTGGTGTCCGGCGAACGCGACAAGATCATGGAGCAGATGCGCGAGAAGGCCGACCTCGATGCGCGCAAGATCGGCGTGCAGATCGTCGACGTGCGCGTCAAGCGCGTCGACCTGCCGTCCGAAGTCAGCGAGTCGGTCTACCGCCGGATGGAAGCCGAGCGCAAGCGCGTGGCCAACGAATTGCGTTCGCAGGGTTCGGCCGAAGCGGAAAAGATTCGTGCCGACGCCGACAAGCAGCGCGAAGTGATCGTCGCCGAAGCCTATCGCGACGCCCAGAAGGTGAAGGGCGAGGGCGATGCCAAGGCGGCGTCGATCTACGCCCAGGCCTTCGGCCAGAACCCCGAGTTCTATTCCTTCTACCGCAGTCTCGAAGCCTACCGTAACAGCTTCAAGACCAAGAGTGACGTGCTCGTGGTCGAGCCCAACTCGGATTTCTTCAAGTACATGAAGAGCGGCGGCCGGGGCGGCGAAAAATCGGCCAAATGAGCACCAGCCTGCTGCTCGCCTTCGCGCTGATGCTCGTGCTCGAAGGCGTGGTGCCTTTTCTCGCGCCCAAGGCGTGGCGCGAGACTTTCCGTCGCCTGATCCAGTTTTCCGACGGACAGGTCCGTTTTCTCGGCCTGACCTCGATGCTGGTCGGCCTGATTTTGTTGATGATTTTCAGATGAACTGGCTGCTTCCCGAATACACCGCCGACGCCCTGCCGCACGAAGCCGCGCAGATCGAGCGCCTGCGCCGCGCCGTGCTCGATCTCTTCCGCGTGCATGGCTACGAGCTGGTGATGCCGCCGCTGATCGAGTATCTCGATTCGCTGCTCACCGGCTCCGGCTCCGATCTCAAGCTGCGCACCTTCAAGCTGGTCGACCAGCTGTCTGGACGCACGCTGGGCGTGCGCGCCGACATGACGCCGCAAGTGGCGCGGATCGACGCGCACCTGCTCAACCGCCAGGGCGTGACCCGCCTGTGCTATTGCGACAGCGTGCTGCATACCCTGCCGGCTTCGCAGGCCGCGACGCGCGAACCGATCCAGCTCGGCGCCGAACTCTACGGCTACACCGGCGTCGCCGCCGACCTCGAAGCCATCCGCTTGATGGCGGCGGCGCTCGCCTGCGCAGGCACGCCGGCCTTCCGCATCGACCTCAGCCACGTCGGCGTCTTCCGCGCCCTGGCCAAGGCGGCGGGGCTCGATGCCGAGGCCGAGCTGAGCGTGCTGCAGCTGCTGCAGGTCAAGGACGTGCCCAGCCTGCACGAGCGCTGCGCCGCGCTGGCCGAGCCCTATCGCTCGGCGCTGCTGCGCCTGCCGGAACTGTACGGCGGTGCCGAAGCGCTCGACGCCGCGGCGCGCGAACTGCCAGCGCTGCCCGAGATCACCGCAGCGCTCGACGCGCTGCGCCAGCTGCAGGCGGCGATGCCGGAACTGCCGCTGTCCTTCGATTTCTCGGATCTGCGCGGCTATCATTATCACAACGGCGTCGTATTCGCCGCCTACTACCCCGGTTTCCCGAGCGCCATCGCGCTGGGCGGGCGCTACGACGGCGCCGGCAGCGCCTTCGGGCGCGACCGGCCGGCCACGGGCTTCTCGATGGATTTGCGCGAGATCGCCCGTCTGGCGGCCGCCGGTCCGCAGGCCGCCGCCGTCCTCGCGCCGCATGCGGGGGGCGATGCGCGCCTGGCGGCGGCCGTCGCCGATCTGCGCGCGCGCGGGGAAATCGTCGTCGAACTGCTGCCCGGTGAAACGGTCTGCGAAGGTCCGCGCTGCGATCGGCAACTGGCCGAGCGGGACGGGCAATGGATTATTCAAGCAATCAACAGGGATTGATCTGAGAAATGGCTAAGAACGTCGTAGTAGTCGGCACCCAGTGGGGCGACGAGGGCAAGGGCAAGATCGTCGACTGGCTGACCGATCATGCACAGGGGGTCGTGCGTTTTCAGGGCGGCCACAACGCGGGCCACACGCTGGTCGTCGGCGACAAGGAATACAAGCTCAACCTGGTGCCTTCGGGCATCGTGCGCGAGGGCATCGCGTGCTATATCGGCAACGGTGTGGTGCTCGACATCCATCACCTGATCTCCGAGATCCAGGGGCTGGAGGCGGGCGGCATCGAAGTGCGTTCGCGCCTGAAGATCAGCCCGGGCTGCCCGATCATCCTCGGCTACCACACGGCGCTCGACCGCGCGCGCGAAGCGAAGAAGTGCGCCGACACCAAGATCGGCACCACCGGCAAGGGCATCGGCCCGACCTATGAAGACAAGGTGGCGCGCCGCGCCCTGCGCGTCTACGACCTCTTCTATCCGGAGCGCTTCGCCGAGAAGCTCAAGGAAAACCTGGACTATCACAACTTCGTGCTGACCCAGTACCTGGGCGCCGATCCGGTCGACTACGAAGCCGTTCTGGCGCAGGCCATGGCCGACGCCGAGTACATCAAGCCACTTGTCACCGACGTTTCGGCCGCGCTCTACGAAGCCAACAAGGCCGGTCAGAATCTGCTGTTCGAAGGCGCGCAGGGCGCACTGCTCGACATCGACCACGGCACCTATCCCTTCGTCACCTCGTCGAACTGCGTGGCCGGCCAGGCCGCCGCCGGTTCGGGCGTCGGTCCGGGCAAGCTCCACTACGTGCTGGGCATCACCAAGGCCTACTGCACGCGCGTCGGCGGCGGTCCTTTCCCGAGCGAGCTGGATATCGAAACGCCGGGCGTTCCCGGCTACCAGATGTCGCAGAAGGGTCGCGAGTTCGGCACCGTCACCGGGCGCAAGCGCCGTTGCGGCTGGTTCGACGCCGCTGCGTTGCGCCGCTCGATCCAGATCAACGGCGTCACCGGTCTGTGCATCACCAAGCTGGACGTGCTCGACGGTCTCGACGAACTGAAGATCTGTACGGGGTACAAGCTGGGCGACAAGGTCGTCGAGCTGCTGCCGATGGGGGCCGACGAGGTCGCCGGCTGCGAGCCGATTCTGGAAACCATGCCGGGCTGGAAGGAAACGACCTACGGCGTGAAGGCCCAGGAAGCCCTGCCGGCAGCGGCGCGCGCCTATCTGGCCCGTATCGAGGAATTGTGCGAAGTGCCGATCGACATTGTGTCGACCGGACCGGAGCGCGACGAAACCATCCTGCGCAGGCATCCGTTCGCGTAAGGAAGCGTTGAAGAGGCCGGCTTCAAGCCGGCCTTGTGTTTTATCGGCCGGTAATTGCAGTCGGCCCGGGGTGAATTGGAGAAATGTTGGAAAAGACGCTGAAAAAGAAAAAGCCAGCTAAAAAGCTGGCTTTTCTCGAATCTTGGTGCCCAGGAGAGGACTCGAACCTCCACAGTGTTGCCACCACCAGGACCTGAACCTGGCGCGTCTACCAATTTCGCCACCTGGGCCTTGCGAAGAAGGCCGCATTATAGAGGAACCAAATAAAGTGTCAACAAAAAAACTGTCGAAAATCAGAAAAAGCGATCCCCATTTCGAACGGGAGTCGAAAAACTACGAGCATCCCCTGCCGTCGCGCGAATACGTGCTGCAGGTTCTCGAGGAGCAGGGCCGTCCGGTGAGCTTCGATGCGCTCTGTGTTCTGCTCGACATCCAGCCGCACGAGTCCGAGATGTTCCAGCGCCGCCTCGGTGCGATGGAGCGCGAGGCGCAGCTGATGCGCAACCGCAAGGGCGCCTACATCGTCCCGGAAAAGGCCAGCCTGATTCCCGGGCGCGTCGAGGGGCACGCCGACGGCTACGGCTTCCTGGTGCCGGACGACGGCGGCGACGATCTCTTCCTCGACGCCAAGCAGATGTCCAAGGTGCTGCACGGCGACCGCGCGCTGGCGCGCGTCGTCGGCCTGGATCGCAAGGGCCGGCGCGAAGGCGCCATCGTCGAGGTGCTCGAACGCGCCAACAGCAAGGTCGTCGGGCGCGTGCTGATCGAGCACGGCATTGCCGTCGTCGTGCCCGAGAACCGGCGCATCAACCAGGACATCCTGGTGACGCCGGACGGCTCGCTGAAGGTCAAGGCCGGGCAGGTCGTGATGGTCGAGATCATCGAGCAGCCGACGCGCCATGCGCAGCCGATCGGACGAATTACCGAAGTGCTCGGCAACTATGCCGACCCCGGCATGGAAATCGAGATCGCGTTGCGCAAGCACGATCTGCCTTTCGAGTTTTCGGCGAAGGCGCTCGATGAAACGAAGGCGCTGCCCGACAAGGTCCAGGCGAGCGAATGGGAAGGCCGCGTCGACATCCGCGACCTGCCGCTCGTGACCATCGACGGCGAGACCGCCAAGGACTTCGACGACGCGGTGTTCGCCGAGAAGAAGGGGCGCGGCTGGCGCCTCGTCGTGGCGATCGCCGACGTCAGCCACTACGTGCGGCCGGGCATGGCGCTCGACCGCGAGGCGCAGGAGCGCGGCAATTCGGTGTATTTCCCGCGCCGCGTGATCCCGATGCTGCCCGAGAAGCTCTCCAACGGCCTGTGCTCGCTCAATCCCGACGTCGAGCGCCTGGCCATGGTGTGCGACATGGACATCAACAACGGCGGCGAGATCAAGGGCTACAAGTTCTATCCGGCCGTCTTCCGCTCGCAGGCCCGCCTGACCTACACGCAGGTATGGGACTGGCTGTCCGGCGCGGCGAAGCCGGAGACCGACGTCCACCGCAGCCTGCAGCCGCACGTGCAGGCGCTCTACGCGCTGTTCAAGATCCTGCTCAAGGCGCGCGGCGAGCGCGGCGCCATCGATTTCGAGACGATCGAGACGACGATGCTGTTCAACGAGCAGGGCAAGATCGACAACATCGTTCCGGTCGTGCGCAACGACGCGCACCGCCTGATCGAGGAATGCATGCTGGCGGCCAACGTCTGCGCCTCGGCCTTCCTCGAAAAGAACCAGCAGGCCTGCCTGTATCGCGTCCATGAAGGGCCGACGCCGGAGAAGCTCGAAGGGCTGCGCAACTTCCTGAAGGAATTCGGCCTCGACCTGCCCGGCGGCGACGAGCCGAGCGCCAAGGATTACGGCACGCTGCTCGAGAAGATCAAGCCGCGCCCGGACGCCCAGCTGCTGCAGACGGTGATGCTGCGCTCGCTGCGCCAGGCCATGTACAGTCCGGACAACGTCGGCCACTTCGGTCTGGCCTACGAGCACTACACGCACTTCACCTCGCCGATCCGCCGCTATCCCGACCTGCTCGTGCATCGCTCGATCAAGGCCGTGCTCGAAGGCAGGCGCTACACACCGGGCAGCTGGGACGACATCGGCCTGCACTGCTCGATGACCGAGCGGCGCGCCGACGAGGCAACGCGCGACGTGAACAACTGGCTCAAGTGCTACTACATGCGCGACCGGATCGGCGAAGAGTTCGACGGCACGATCGCCGCCGTGGTGCCCTTCGGCGTTTTCGTCGCGCTCGACTCGGTCTATGTCGAGGGGCTGCTGCACGTCTCCGAACTCGGCGAGGATTATTTCCAGTACGACAACGTCAAGCACCAGATGCTCGGCGAGCGCAGCGGCAAGCGCTACCGTCTGGGCGACCGTCTGCGCGTGAAGCTGGTGCGTGCCGACCTGGAGACCGGGCGCGTCGATTTCGTGCTCGGCGAGACGCCGAGTCCGAAGGCGCAGCCGGCCGACGCCAAGGCGGGGAAGAAAAGCACCTTCAAGCGAATGGTCGACGCCGCGGCAAAGGCGATTTCCGGCGTGACCGAAAAGGGCCGAGCCAAGCGGGCGGCGGAAGAAGCGGCCAAGGCCCCGGCGAAAACCGCAAAGCCCGCTGCGAAAGCCGAGAAGGCTGCCGGGAAATCGGGGGCGGCGAAGGCGGCGGGCGGAAAGCGGGGCGTCAAGAAGGACGAAAAGGAGGCCCGGGCGCCCGCCAGAAGCCCTAGGAAACGATCCTGATCTCGCCGCTGGCGATGTCGTAGACCCAGCCGCTGATGCGTAGCGCGCCGCCAGCCATGGCGCGCGCGACGAAAGGGTATTCGCGCAGGTGGTCGAGCTGCAGGCGGACGTTTTCCTCGACGATCAACTGGTGGCGCTTCTCGGGGCTGACGTCGATGTGCAGGCCGGCGAGCTTCTGGTCGACGCGCGACCGGGCTTTTTGCGCGTTGATCAGCCAGATCGGGATGTAGCGGTCTTCGGCATCCTCGTTGTCCAGCGCCTGGATGCCGCCGCAGCCGTAATGGCCGCAGACGACGATGTCCGGAATGTTCAGGTGGTTGATCGAGAACTCGAGGACGGCCGACAGGTTCCAGTCGTTGGTCGCCACGATGTTGCCGACGTTGCGATGCACGAAGACCTCGCCGGGCCGCGTCTGCGTGATCGTATTGACCGGCACGCGCGAGTCCGAGCAGCCGATCCACAGCACGGTCGGTTTCTGCACCTTGGCCAGTTCGTCGAAGTACGGCCGCTCGCGCTCGAACACCTCGGCGACGAACTTCTTGTTCCCCTCCAGCAGGCTGGTGATCATCGTCTCCCCCCCATGCATGTTTAGGGCGCCCCGTCGCGTGGCGGTAGAATGGCGCCTTGATTCTCCGGAAAGCTTTCCCCCATGTCCCAGACCCGCTTCATTCACGGCTTCCACGCCATCATCGCCAAGCTGCGCCACCAGCCGGACGCGATCCAGGAAATCTTCATCGACGCGCAGCGCCAGGACGCGCGCGCGCGCGATCTGCTGCGCCACGCCGAACTGCACAAGGTGCGCGTCATGCCGGTCGACGGCAAGCGCCTGGAAGGCATGGCCGGCGGCAACGCGCGGCATCAGGGCGTGGTCGCCTGCATCACCGCCGACCAGCGCCACGTTTCGCTCGACGACGTGCTCGACACGCTCGAGGAACCGGCTTTCCTGCTCGTCCTCGACGGCGTGCAGGACCCGCACAACCTCGGCGCCTGCCTGCGCGTCGCCGACGCGGTCGGCGCGCACGCCGTGATCGCGCCCAAGGACCGCGCCGTCGGCCTCACGCAGACGGCGATCAAGGTCGCCAGCGGCGCCGCCGAGAGCGTTCCCTACATCACCGTGACCAATCTCGCGCGTACCCTGCGCGAACTCAAGGAACGCGACATCTGGGTAATCGGCACCGATGCCGAAGCGAAAGAGGACCTCTATACCGCGCAGTGGCCGCAGGCGACCGCCTGGGTGCTCGGCGCCGAGGGCGACGGCATGCGCCGCCTGACGCGCGACACCTGCGACCAGCTGGTGACCATCCCGATGCTCGGCTCGGTGCAGAGCCTCAACGTCTCGGTGGCGAGCGGCGTCTGCCTCTACGAAGCGCGCCGCCGGCGAACTTAAGGAGGGGGCATGCATTTCGTGGGACCCATGAAATGCATGCCGGGGCAGCCTAGCGCCCGACCATTCTCCGGTAGAGCGCCGCGGCTTCGCCGACGATGCCGCGCCGGAATGCGAGGACGCAGAGCACGAAGATGCCGCCCATGATGACGGTGACCAACGAGCCGACCTTGTCGGCCAGTTCGTTCTGCAAGGTGACGATGACCGAGGCGCCGACCACCGGCCCGAAGATGGTGCCCATGCCGCCGAGCAGCGTCATCAGCACGACCTCGCCCGAGGCGTGCCAGTGCGCGTCGGTCAGCGTCGCGAACTTGAAGACCAGCGTCTTGGTCGCGCCCGCCAGCCCGGCCAGCCCGGCCGAGAGGACGAAGGCGAGGAGCTTGTACTTCGCCACGTCGTAGCCGAGCGAGACGACGCGCGCCTCGTTCTCGCGGATCGCCTTGAGGATCTGCCCGAACGGCGAATGGATGGTGCGCTGGATCAGCCAGAAGGCCGCGACGCAGATGGTCAGCACCAGATAGTAGAGATTGCGGTCGTCGGCGAGGTCGATGACGCCGAACAGGTAGCCGCGCGGCACGCCCTGCAGGCCGTCCTCGCCGCCGGTGAAGGGCGCCTGGATGAAGAGGAAGTAGACCATCTGCGCGAGCGCCAGCGTGACCATCGCGAAATAGATCCCCGAGCGGCGGATGGCCAGCACGCCGAACAGCCAGCCGAGCGCGGCGGCGGACAGCGTGCCGGCGAGCAGGCCGAGTTCGGTCGGCCAGGCCCAGGCCTTGAGGACGTGCCCGGTCACGTAGGCGGCGCTGCCGAGGAAGGCGGCGTGGCCGAAGGAAAGCAGGCCGGTGTAGCCGAGCAGCAGGTTGAAGGCGCAGGCGAACAGCGCGAAGCAGAGGATCTTCATCACCAGCACCGGGTAGAGCACCAGCGGCGCGGCGAGCAGGGCGACGAGCAGGGCCAGGTAGGCGAACAGGATTCTCTTGTCGGTCATTTTTCTTTACCGAAAAGTCCGGCCGGGCGGATCAGCAGGACGATGGCCATGATGATGAAGACGACGGTGGACGAGGCTTCGGCGTAGAACACCTTGGTCAGCCCCTCGATGACGCCCAGCCCGAGGCCGGTGAGGATGGAGCCGAGGATGGAGCCCATGCCGCCGATGACGACCACGGCGAAGACGACGATGATCAGGTTGGAGCCCATCAGCGGGCTGACCTGGAAGGCCGGCGCCGCGAGGACGCCGGCGAAGCCGGCGAGGCCGACGCCGAAGCCGTAGGTGAGCATCACCATGAGCGGCACGTTGATGCCGAAGGCCTGGGTCAGTTGGGGGTTCTCGGTGGCGGCGCGCAGGTAGGCGCCGAGCTGCGTCTTTTCGATGATGAACCAGGTCGCCAGGCACACCGTCAGCGAGACGCCGATGATCCAGGCGCGGTATTTGGGCAGGAACATGAAGCCGAGGTTGAGGGCGCCGGAAAGCTCGTCGGGAATCGCGTAGGGCAGCCCGGAGACGCCGTACTGGTAGCGGAACAGGCCTTCGATGACGAGGGCGAGGCCGAAGGTCAGGAGCAGGCCGTACAGGTGGTCGAGCTTGTACAGCCACTGCAGCATGGTGCGCTCGATGACGACGCCGATCAGGCCGACGGCCAGCGGCACCAGGAGCAGCGACCACCAGTAGCTGATGCCCCAGTAGGTGAGCCCCATCCAGGCGAGGAAGGCGCCGGCCATGTAGAGCGCGCCGTGCGCGAAGTTGATGATGTTGAGCATCCCGAAGATGACCGCCAGGCCGAGGCTGAGCATGGCGTAGAAGGAGCCGCTCACCAGCCCGAGCATCAGTTGGCCCATCAGTGCCGGCAAGGGCACGCCGAAAATTTCCATCGTCTCCGCTCCGATCGTTCAGCTCACGGGGTCCGCTTCGCGGCGGGGGCGGCAGCCGCCCCCGCCGCGTCGGCCTACTTCTTGACCAGCGGGCACTTCGAGGCGGAGAGCGGCTGGAAGGCCTCGGCCGCCGGGATCGTCTGCCGCACGTGGTAGTAGTCCCACGGGTACTTGGACTCTTCCGGCTTCTTCACCTGCATCAGGTACATGTCGTGCACCAGCCGGCCGTCCTGGCGGATCGTCGCGTTCTTGGCGAAGAAGTCGTTCACCGGCGTCTTCTTCATCCACGCCATCACCTTCTGCGTATCGTCGCTGCCGGTGGCCTTCACGCCTTTCAGGTAGTGCATGATCGCCGAGTACTCGCCGGCCTGGACCATGGTCGGCATCTTCTTGGCGTGGGCGAAGAAGCGCTTCGACCAGGCGCGCGTCTCGTCGTTGAGGTCCCAGTAGAAGCCTTCGGTCAGGTACATGGTCTGCGTCGTCTTCAGCCCGAGGCTGTGGATGTCGGTGATGAACATCAGCAGGCCGGCCAGAGACTGCTTGGGCGTGATGCCGAACTCGGCCGCCTGCTTGATCGAGTTGGTCGTGTCGGTGCCGGCGTTGGCCAGGCCGATGACCTGCGCGCCCGACGCCTGCGCCTTGAGCAGGAAGGACGAGAAGTCGGTGCCGGGGAAGGGGTGGCGGACCGAGCCGAGCACCTTGCCGCCGTTGGCGACGACCACGTCGGAGGCGTCCTTTTCGAGCGAGTGGCCGAAGGCGTAGTCGGCGGTCAGGAAGAACCAGCTCTTGCCGCCCTGCTTGACGACGGCCTTGGCCGTGCCGTTCGCCACCGAGTAGGTGTCGTAGGTCCAATGCACCGTGACGTCGTTGCAGTCCTCGTTGGTGATCCGCGTCGATGCGGCGCCGGAGATCAGCGCGATCTTGTTCTTTTCCTTGGCGACCTTCATCACGGCGAGCGCGGTCGAGGTGGTGACGAGTTCGGTGACGACGTCGACCTTGTCGCGGTCGAACCATTCGCGCGCCTTGTTGGAGGAGATGTCGCCCTTGTTCTGGTGGTCGGCGGAAACGATCTCGATGGCGAAGCCCGGCTTTTCCTTGGCCTGGAAGTCTTCGACGGCCATTTTGGCGGCGGTGACGGCACCCGCGCCGGAGAGGTCGGAATAGGCGCCCGACATGTCGGTCAGCACGCCGATGCGGACCACGTTGTCGGAGATCTGGGCCTGCGCCATGCCGCTGCCGAAACCGAGGGCGGCCGCGACGGCCAGGGCGATGCGTTTCGTTTTCATGAATGCTCCTCCTGTGTTGTGGGTGCTGCTCATACGCCGAGAAATTCCTGCAGGAACTCCCGTTTCTCTTCTATTTCGTGCTGATGGATTTCGGCGGCGATCTGTCCGTGCTCGACGACGTACATGCGGTCGGCGAGCGGCGCGGCGAAGCGGAAATTCTGCTCGACGAGCAGGATGGTGAAGCCCTTCTCCTTGAGCTGGCGGATGATCTGGCCGAGCTTCTGCACGATGACCGGCGCCAGGCCTTCGGAGATTTCGTCGAGCAGCAGCAGCTTGGCGCCGGTGCGCAGGATGCGCGCCATCGCCAGCATCTGCTGCTCGCCGCCGGAGAGGCGCGTGCCCTGGCTGTGGCGGCGCTCGGCGAGGTTGGGGAACATCGCGTAGATTTCGTCGAGGCTCATGCCGGCGCTGCCGACCTGCGGCGGGAGCAGGAGGTTTTCCTCGCAGCTCAGGCTGGCGTAGATGCCGCGTTCCTCGGGACAGTAGCCGATGCCGAGGCGCGCGATGCGGTGCGGCGGCATGCCGATGATTTCGCGCCCGTTCATCATCACCGAGCCGCTGCGTTTGCCGGTCAGGCCGAGGATGGCGCGCAGCGTGGTGGTGCGCCCGGCGCCGTTGCGACCGAGCAGGGAGACGCATTCGCCGCGATTCACGACGAAGTCCATGCCGTGCAGGATGTGCGATTCGCCGTAGAAGGCGTGCAGGCCGGTGACTCGCAGGTATTCGGTCGGTTTCGCCATTTCAGTGCGCCTCCGCGCCGGCGAGGGCGCCTTCGCTCTGCTCGCTGCCCATGTAGGCCTCGATCACCTGCGCGTCGTGCGCCACCTCGGCGTAGCTGCCTTCGGCGAGCACCGCGCCGCGCGCGAGGACGGTGATGCGGTCGGAAATCCCGGAGACCACCTTCATGTTGTGTTCGACCATCAGGATGGTGCGCTTGGCGGCGACCTTGCGGATCAGCTGCATGACGCGGTCCACGTCCTCGTGGCCCATGCCCTGCGTCGGCTCGTCGAGCAGCATGAGCTCCGGCTCGAGCGCCAGCGTGGTCGCGATCTCGAGCGCCCGCTTGCGTCCGTAGGGCATCTCGACGGTCACCATGTCGGCGTAGTCCTGCAGGCCGACTTCGCCGAGCAATTCCATGGCGCGCCCGTTGAGCGCGTCGAGCGACTTGCCCGAGCGCCAGAAGTGGAAGGAGGTGCCGAGGCTGCGCTGGAGGGCGATACGGACGTTTTCGAGGACCGAGAGGTGCGGGAAGACGGCAGAAATCTGGAAGGAGCGGACGACGCCCCGGCGCGCGATCTGCGCCGGCTTTTCGCCGGTGATGTCGATGCCGTTGTAGCGGATGCGGCCGCGCGTCGGTTCGAGAAATTTGGTGAGCAGGTTGAAGCAGGTGGTCTTGCCGGCGCCGTTGGGGCCGATCAGCGCGTGGATGTCGCCGCGCCGCACGTTGAGGTTGACGCCATTGACGGCGACGAAGCCCTTGAATTCCTTGACCAGATTCTCGGTCGTCAGGATGAAGTCGTTTTCATTGTCGGCCATGGGCTGCTTGATCGCGGAGGCATATCGGTGAAGCAAGCGTAGCACGAACTTTTCTATTTTTGCGAATAGCGTAACAGGTTGTACTAAACGATATATGCGGCGATCGCTTCGCCGCGCTGCCGGCCGTTGCGGCGCAGAAAAAGCCGCCGGCGTCGGGGCTTCCGACGCGGGCGGCTTTTCGGCCTTGCGGGTGGCGGGGCGCCGTCGCCGGCGCACCGCTCAGAGGATCATGCCGGCGCCGACCGTGTTGTTGCTCGATTCGTCGATCACGATGAAAGCGCCGGCGCCGCGGCTGTCGACGTAGGGGTCGGTGAACAGCGGCTGCGCAAGCTTGAGCGAGACCCTGGCGATGTCGTTCATCGCCAGCTTCTCGGCCGGCTGGCGCTCCATCGTGTTGATGTCCATGCGGTACTCGATGCCGGCCAGCATGGCCTTGCTCTCGCGCGTCGTGTGGCGCACGACGTACTTGCGGCGCGGGTCGAGCGGCGTTTCCGAAAGCCAGCAGAGCATGGCGTCGATCTGCTTCGCGACGTTCGGCAGTTCGCCGGTCTTGACGATCATGTCGCCGCGCGAGATGTCGATCTCGTCCTCGAGCAGGATGGTCACCGACTGTTCGGAGACGGCGCGCGGCAGCTTCTCGCCGTACAGCTCGATGGCCTTGACGCGGGTTTCGAGGCCCGAGGGCAGCACGGTGACGGCGTCGCCGGCGGCCAGTTCGCCGGACTCGACGCGGCCCATGAAGCCGCGGTAGTCGTGCAGATCGGGGTTGGCGGAATCCTGCGGGCGGCAGACGTACTGCACCGGGAAGCGGAATTTCTCGGCGTGCTCGGTGTGCGCCGGCGGCGCCGTTTCGAGGATGTCGAGCAGGGTCGGGCCGTCGTACCAGCCGAGGCGCTCGCCGCGGTCGACGACCATGTCGCCGTTCAGCGCCGACATCGGGATGAAACGCACGTCTTCGATGCCGAGCTTGGCGGCGAAGGCGAGGTAGTCGGCCTTGATCTGCTCGAAGCGCTCCTGCGAGTAATCGACGAGGTCCATCTTGTTCACGGCGACGACGACGTGCGGGATGTTCACCAGATGGGCGAGGTAGGAGTGGCGGCGCGTCTGCGTCAGCACGCCCTTGCGCGCGTCGATCAGGATGATGGCGAGGTTGGCCGTCGAGGCGGCGGTCACCATGTTGCGCGTGTACTGCTCGTGGCCGGGCGCGTCGGCGATGATGTATTTGCGCGTGCCGGTCGTGAAGTAGCGGTAGGCGACGTCGATCGTGATGCCCTGTTCGCGTTCGGCCTGCAGACCGTCGGTGAGCAGCGAGAGGTCGACGGCTTCCATGCCGCGCTTCTGCGAGGTGCGTTCGATGGCGTGCAGCGTGTCGGCGAGGATGGTCTTGGTGTCGAACAGCAGGCGGCCGATCAGTGTGCTCTTGCCGTCGTCGACGCTGCCGCAGGTGAGGAAGCGCAGCAGGCCGTTGTCGACGGCGTTGCCCTGTGCCGGAATGTTTTCGATGGCGGACATCAGAAGTAGCCCTCTTTCTTGCGTTGTTCCATGGAAGCCTCGGAGGTCTGGTCGTCGAGGCGCGTCGCGCCGCGCTCGGTGATCGTCGTCGTCGCGGTTTCCTCGATGATCTTGGCGACCGTGTCGGCGTCGGACTCGACCGGCGCCGTGCAGGTGATGTCGCCGACCGTGCGGAAGCGCACCAGTACGTCCTCGACGACGTCGCCCGGCTTGGCCGGGGTGATCTCGGTGACCGGCAGCATGCCGCCGGCCTTGCGCACCACCGGGCGCTTGTGCGCGAAGTAGATCGACGGCAGCTCCAGCTTCTCGCGCTCGATGTACTGCCAGACGTCGATTTCGGTCCAGTTCGAGATCGGGAAGACGCGGATGTTCTCGCCCTTGAAGGCGCGTGCGTTGTACAGGCTCCACAGCTCGGGGCGCTGGTTCTTCGGGTCCCACTGGCCGAACTCGTCGCGGAAGGAGCAGATGCGCTCCTTGGCGCGCGCCTTTTCCTCGTCGCGGCGGGCGCCGCCGATGCAGGCGTCGAAGCCGAATTCCTCGATCGCTTCGAGCAGCGTCACCGACTGGTGCTTGTTGCGCGATTCGTCTGCCGACTTGAGCACGACGGTGCCGCGCGCCATCGAATCCTCGACCGAGCGCACGATCAACCGCTCGCCGAGTTCGGCGGCACGCTTGTCGCGGAAGTCGGTGACCTCCCTGTAGTTGTGGCCGGTGTCGATGTGCATCAGCGGGAAGGGGAAGCGGCCCGGGCGGAAGGCCTTTTCGGCGACGCGCAGCATGCAGATCGAATCCTTGCCGCCGGAGAACAGCAGCACCGGGTTGGCGCACTGGCCGGCCACCTCGCGCATGATGTGGATGGCCTCGGCTTCGAGCCAGTCGAGGTGGGAAAGCGTGGCTTTCGAGAGGGTCGTGGTGCTCATTGATTCACCTGTAGTTCAAACGATCAGGCGCGCTTGACGTGCAAGCCGCATTCCTTGGATTCCGGGTTTTCCCACCACCAGCGCCCCGCGCGGATGTCCTCGCCGGGCGTGACGCTGCGCGTGCACGGCGCGCAGCCGATGCTCGGATAGAACTTGTCGTGGAGGGCGTTGTAGGGGACGCCGTTCTGCTTGATGTAGGCCCAGACTTCCTTTTCCGACCAGTCGGCCAGCGGGTTGAATTTCTCGAGCCCGTTGCCTTCGTCGAAGGACTGCACCGGCAGGCCCTCGCGTGTCGCCGACTGCTGCGCGCGCATGCCGGTGATCCACGCCTTCTGGCCGGCCAGCGCGCGGCGCAGCGGCTCGACCTTGCGCACGTAGCAGCAGCCCTTGCGCAGATCGACCGACTCGTAGAAGGCGTTGATGCCGTTTTCGCGCGTCCAGGCTTCGACGAGATCGTGGCGCGGGTAGTAGAGCTTGAGCGCGAGCCCGTAGCGCTTCTTCACCTCGGCGATCAGGTCGTAGGTTTCGAGCGGCAGGCGGCCGGTGTCGAGCGAGAAGATCTCGATCGGCAGCTTGTCGCCGACGATCAGGTCGGTCAGCACCATGTCCTCGGCGCCGAGGCTGTTGGCGAAGACGGCCGGCGCGTAGTCGGCGGCGATGCGGGCGAGCAGGGCGCGCGCCGCCGCGGTCTTCGCGGCGACCGCGTCGAGCAGGGGCTGGTCGTTGAGATTGACGGTGATCGCCATGTCCGTTCCTCAGGCCGCGCGGCGGCGGAACAGGGGCAGCGGCTGGTCGACCGCGGCCTGGTAGGTTTCGCTGAAGGTGGCGAAGGCGGCCAGCGCCTTTTCGAGGTTCTGGTCGGCGCGCAGCGCGTAGGCGTCGATGCCGCAGCGGCGCATCGCGAACAGCTGGTCGTAGAGCACGTCGCCGAGGGCGCGGATTTCGCCCGTGTAGCCGTAGCGTTCGCGCAGCAGGCGGGCGCTCGAATAGCTGCGGCCGTCGGTGAACTTCGGGAAGTTCACGCCGATCACGGCGAGTTTGTCGAGGTCGCCGGCGAGGGCTTCCGGGCCTTCGCCGGCGTCCAGCCAGACGCCGAGCGGATTGTTGTCCGCGGCGCCGCGCGCCGTGAGTTCCTGGCGGCGCGCCTGCCATACGGCGAGCGGGACGAGCAGCGGCCCGGCAGGCAGGGCGACGGTTTCCGCCGTCTCGCCTGCGGCGAGTTGGAGCAGCTGCCAGCTATCGGCGACGATGGCGCCGTTCTTGATGATTTCAGGCATTGGCGACTTTCGCAGCGGTCGGTTCCGCATCGTTGGCGGCGACGGCCGGCTTGCGCCGGTCGCGGCCGGCGTAGGCGCGGGCCTTGAAGGGCTCGCTGCCGACGCGTTGCAGGGTGTCGATGAAGCGCTCGCTCGGCGTGCGCAGTTCGATGTAGACGTCGATCAGGGCGCCGATCACGGCCGGCACTTCCTCGGCGGTGAAGGACGGGCCGATCACCTTGCCGATCGTCGCGTCGTTGCCCTGCTGGCCGCCCAGCGTGATCTGGTACCACTCCTCGTTGTTCTTGTCGACGCCGAGGATGCCGATGTTCGAGACGTGGTGATGGCCGCAGGAATTCATGCAGCCGGAAATGTTGAGCGAGATGTCGCCGATGTCGTGCAGGTAGTCGAGATCGTCGAACTTCGTCTGCACGGCTTCGGCGATCGGCAGCGAGCGGGCGTTGGCCAGCGAGCAGAGGTCGCCGCCGGGGCAGCAGATCATGTCGGTGAGCAGGCCGATGTTCGGCGTCGCCAGATCCTGCGCGCGGGCGATCTTCCACACTGTGTACAGGTCGCTCTGCTTCACGTCGACGAGCAGCAGGTTCTGTTCGTGGCTGACGCGCAGTTCGCCGAAACTGTAGCGGTCGGCGAGGTCGGCCGCGGCGCACATCTGCGCGTCGGTGATGTCGCCCGGCGCGGCGCCGGTCTTCTTCAGCGACAGGGTGACGGCGGCGTAGCCCGGCACCTTGTGCGCGTGCACGTTGCGCTTGACCCAGTTGGCGAAGGCCTTGTCGTCGTTCTGCCGGGCGGCGAAACCGGCATCGGCGGCCGGCAGGGATTCGTAGGCGGGCGGCGCGAAGTGCGCGGCGACGCGTGCGAACTCGGCGTCGGTCAGCGTCGCCGGGCCGTTTTCGAGGTGCCGCCATTCGGCTTCGACCTGGCGGTTGAATTCCTCGATGCCGAGCGCCTGCACGAGAATCTTGATGCGCGCCTTGTAGGCGTTGTCGCGGCGGCCGTAGCGGTTGTACACGCGCAGCACGGCCTCGATGTAGCTGAGCAGGTGGCGGCGCGGCAGGAATTCGCGCGCGACCTTGCCGAGGATCGGCGTGCGTCCGAGGCCGCCGCCGACGAAGACCTTGAAGCCGAGTTCATCCGATTCCCCGGCTGCGTCGCGCACGATCTCGAGCCCGATGTCGTGCGCGCGGATCACCGCGCGGTCGTGCGCCGCGCCGTTGACCGCGATCTTGAACTTGCGCGGCAGGAAGGCGAACTCCGGGTGGAAGGTCGACCACTGGCGGATGATTTCGCAGTAGGGGCGCGGATCGGCCAGTTCGTCCGGCGCGACGCCGGCGAAGTGGTCGGTCGTCACGTTGCGCACGCAGTTGCCCGAGGTCTGCACGGCGTGCATCTGCACGGTCGCGAGTTCGGCGAGGATTTCCGGGGTTTCCTCGAACTTCGGCCAGTTGAACTGCATGTTGTGGCGCGTCGTGAAATGGCCGAAACCGCGGTCGTAGCGGCGGGAAATCTCCGCCAGCTTGCGCAGCTGCGCCGACGAAAGCATGCCGTAGGGCACGGCGATGCGGTGCATCGGGCCGTGGCGCTGGATGTACAGCCCGTTCTGCAGGCGCAGCGGGCGCAGGTCGTCGCCCGACAGTTCGCCGGCCAGATGGCGGGCCATCTGGTCGCGGTACTGGGCGACGCGTTCGTCGATGATCTGTTGGTCGGTGCTGTCGTAGCGATACATTCGTCGCTCCTTTTTATAGTGCAATCAGTTTGCCGCCGATCAGCACCAGCATGCTGGCGAGGATGGGCCGCAGAAAACGGTCCGGCACTTTAGCCGAAGCGTGGCTTCCGAGCCAGATGCCGGGCAGCGAGCCGAGCAGCAGGCTGCCGAGCAGCGCCCAGTCGACGCTGCCGATCATCCAGTGGCCGATGCCGGCGACCAGCGTCAGCGGCACGGCGTGGGCGACGTCGCTGCCGACGATGCGAATGGCCGGCAGGCGGGGGTAGAGGTAGAACAGCACGGCGACGCCCAGCGCGCCGGCGCCGACCGAGGAAATCGTGACGAGGACGCCGAGCAGGGCGCCGACGGCGACGGTGATCGGCGCGCGCAGCTTCGTGTGCGCCGCGTCGTCGGCGTGGGCCAGGGCGCGGCGCTGGAGTTTCGAGCGGAAGACGATGGCGCAGGCGGTGAGCAGCAGGGCGACGCCGAGGGACATCGAAATGACGTGGGTGACTTCGGGGCTGCGCTTGGGCAGGAAGGAGAGAGCCCAGATCGTCAGCGCGGCGGCGGGAATGCTGCCGGCGGCCAGCAGACGGGTGATGCGCCAGTCGACGTGGCCCTTTTTGGCATGCACCGCGGTGCCGCCGGCCTTGGTGATGGCGGCGTAGAGCAGATCGGTGCCGACCGCCGTCGCCGGATGCACGCCGAAGAGCAGCACCAGCAAGGGGGTCATCAGCGAACCGCCGCCGACGCCGGTGAGTCCGACGATGGCGCCGACAACGAAGCCTGAAAGGGTGTAGAGCCAGTCCATGATGCGCCGCAATAGAGTGTGTGGCGCATTGTAGGGAAGGCAGGTTTGATCGAAAAAGAATATTCGGTTAGATTGTTATAACCAAATGTTCTTTGAGTGTGCGATGAAGCTCCAGCAACTGCGTTACCTCGTCGAAGTCGCGCGCCGCGGCCTGAACGTCTCGGAAGCGGCCGAAGCCCTCTATACCTCGCAGCCCGGCGTCTCCAAGCAGATCAAGCTGCTCGAGGACGAACTCGGCGTCATTGTCTTCGAGCGCAGCGGCAAGCGCCTGACCGGCGTCACCGAGCCGGGGCGCGAGGTGCTCGCCATCGCCGAGCGCATCCTGCGCGACGCCGACAACATCAAGCGCGTCGGCGAGGAATACGCGGGCGGCGATTCGGGCAGCCTGGTCATCGCCACCACGCACACGCAGGCGCGCTACGCGCTGCCGGCGGTGGTCAAACGCTTCGTCGACCGCCATCCGAACGTGCGCCTGTCGCTGCACCAGGGGAGTCCGACGCAGATCGCCGAGTGGACGCTGAACGGCGAGGCCGACATCGCCATCGCCACCGAAGCGCTCGACCAGTACCCGCAGCTTCTGATGCTGCCCTGCTACCAGTGGGAGCACTGCGTGATCGCGCCGGACGGTCATCCCATCCTCGCCGAAAAATCGCTGTCGCTGGCCGCGCTGGCGCGCTGGCCGCTGATCACCTACGACCCGGCCTTCTCCGGCCGCTCGCGCATCAACAAGGCCTTCGAGCGCGCCGACCTGAGTCCCAACGTGGTGCTCGCGGCGATCGACGCCGACGTGATCAAGACCTATGTGAGCCTCGGGCTGGGGCTCGGCATCATCGCGCGCATGGCCTACGACCCGGCGCGCGACACCGGTTTGCAGGCGATTCCGGCCGGCCAGCTGTTCGGCTCCAATACGACGCGCATCGGCCTGCGGCGCGGCACGCACATCCGGCGCTACGAATACGATTTCATCGAGCTGTTCGCACCGCAGCTGACGCGCAAGGCCGTCGACATGGCCATGCACGGCAGCGCGGACGAGTACCAGCTCTAGGAAGGGCCGCCCCGGAGACGCGGCCCGTCGCGGCGCGACCGGGGAATGCCGCCCGGCGGCTACGGGGCGCTGCGCCCGGCCTTGGCCGAGGTCTGGTTGGTGTAGCGCGGTTCTTCCTTGCCGAACTGCTGCACCATCTCCTGCACCGACGGGAACCAGCGGCTGTTGCCGAAGCTCGGGCGCGGGCGGCCGTCGGCCGGTGCCTGCGGCGAACGGCCGCACAGCACGATCTCCATCGAGCGGCTGCGGCACTGGGCGATCACCGCCTTGCACACCGCCGCCTGATCCTCCGAGACCTCGTCGGACGCGAAGGTGAGGGCGACCGCCGGTTGCGCCACCGGCGCCGCCGACGTCGACGCGTTGCCGGTGTTCGCCGCGAGCAGCTTGAGCGCACGCTCCGGGGAACGTCCGAGCACGCGGAAGACGGTCACCGATTTGCCGGCGTCGTGCGCGGTGGTCGCCGGATTTGCCGAACTCGCAGAATTCGCCGACCTCAATTCGCGTTCGCCTTCGATCAGGTGGCGGCGCACCGAAATGCGGGCAATCAGTTGCATGCTTTCCCTCCTCTGCGCAGGAATCTACTTTTCCGCCTGCTTTTCCGCCGTATCGCCGCGGGCGGCGGGCGGGGACATCCATTCCGGCAGTTCGCGCGTTCCGGCGTGGTCGATCACGTATTGCCGGATCAGCTTGCGCACGACCTGCGACGACGTGAGGTCCTGGCTGGCGCAGATTTCCTCGAAAAGCTGCTTCTTGCGCGGGTCGATCAGGATGGTCAGGCGGGCGGTCCGGGTTTCCATGGGCGGGGTCTCTGAACGGATATGTTAATACTATTATAATTGCAAACAAATCAGAAGCACATATAATTCAAGGCGAAGCGCCCCGGCGCGCGCCGGACGGTCAAGGCGTCGCCCCGCCGCTGGTCCATGCCTCCGCGCCATGCGGCGGCATCGTTCCCGCCCGGACGATGCATATGGTCGAGTCGGGCGGGACTTGTTCTTCTGGAAAACGATGATCGCCATCCTCGAATCGGCGCGTGCCGGACTGTTCTCCCGCCACCACCTGCTCAACAACGTCGTCGCCGGCGTCGTCGTCGGCATCGTCGCCCTGCCGCTCGCCATGGCCTTCGCCATCGCTTCGGGCGCCAAGCCGGAGCAGGGGATCTATACGGCCATCGTCGCCGGCTTCCTGACCTCGGCGCTGGGCGGCAGCCGCCTGCAGATCGCCGGGCCGACCGGCGCCTTCATCGTCATTCTTTCCGGGATCACCGCCAAATACGGCATCGCCGGCCTGCAGATCGCCACGCTGATGGCCGGCGCGATGCTCGTCGCGATGGGGATGGCGCGCCTCGGCTCGGTGATCAAGTACATTCCCGATCCGGTCATCGTCGGCTTCACCTCGGGCATCGGCGTCATCATCTGGGTCGGCCAGTGGAAGGATTTCTTTGGGTTGACGCCGGTCGCGGGCGGCGAGCATTTCCACGAGAAATTCCTGCACCTCGCCGCCGCGCTGCCCGGCCTGCATCTGCCGACCACCGGCCTCGCGCTCTTCAGCCTGGCGCTGCTCATCTACAGCCCGCGTTTCGTCAAGCGCGTGCCGGCGCCGCTCGTCGCCATGGTCGCGGCCACGGTGCTGCAGGCGCTCTTCGGTTTCGACGGCGTCGCCACCATCGGCAGCGCCTTCGGCGGCATCCCGCAGACGCTGCCGTCCTTCGCGCCGCCGCCCATCGCCTTCTCTGACATCCTGACGCTGATCGGCCCGGCCTTCACCATCGCGCTGCTCGGCGCCATCGAGTCGCTGCTCTCGGCGGTCGTCGCCGACGGGATGGCCGGCACGCGGCACGATTCCAACCAGGAACTGATCGGGCAGGGCATCGCCAACATCGCCGCGCCGCTGTTCGGCGGTTTCGCCTCGACCGGCGCCATCGCGCGCACGGCGACCAACATCCGCAACGGCGCGACCAGTCCGCTCGCCGGCATGGTGCATGCGCTGACGCTGGTCGCCATCGTCCTCGCGCTGGCGCCGCTTGCCGCCTACATCCCGCTCTGCGCGCTGGCCGCGATTCTCTTCGTCGTCGCCTGGAACATGAGCGAGCTGCCGCACTTCCTGCGTCTGGCGCGCACGGCGCCGCGCGCCGACGTCGGCATCCTGCTCGTCACTTTCGCGCTGACCGTGTTCGCCGACCTCGTGATCGCCGTCAACGTCGGCGTCGTGCTCGCCGCGCTGCTCTTCATGCGGCGCATGGCGCACGCCGTGCAGGTGCAGGAGGAGCACGCCGGCGACCTGCTCGATCATTTGCCGCCGACAGCCGACGGCGAGGCGACGGCGCTGCCGCCGGGCACCCTGGTCTACGGCATCGACGGTCCTTTCTTCTTCGGCGCCGCCGAGAAGCTCGAACGCACCATGGAACACATCCAGGCGCATATGGATACCGTCGTCCTGCGCATGGGGCGGGTGCCCTTCGTCGACGCCACGGGCATCCAGGCGCTGGCCGAAATGGCCGACGACAGCCGGCGGCTCGGTACGCGTCTGCTGCTCTGCGAACTGCGTCCGAACGTGCGCGACAAGCTGGTGCGCGCCGGCCTGCTGGACAGGCTGGGCGCGGGCAACGTGCGCGCCACGCTGGCCGAATGTCTGGCGCCGGAGCGGCAGGCATGAGCGCCGGCGGCTTGCTCGAACTGCCCAATCCCTTTCCGACCGAGTACGGCAAGGTGCTGCTGCACGAGCCGCCCGACGCCGACCGCGAGGCGCTGCTCGAAAGCATCCGCAGCGGCAGCTACGACAAGCCCTTCGTCGCCGACGACGGCGACGCGCGGACGCTCTATTTTTCGCTGATCTACGTGCAGAGCTGCATGCGCATCAAGGCGCCGGATGCGCTGGAGCTGGCCTACACGCGCAAGATGATGGCCTTCCTGCTCTTCCACACCAATCCGCGCAGCCTGCTGCTGCTCGGGCTGGGCGGCGGCTCGCTGGCCAAGTTCTGCCACCGCCGCCTGCCTTTGGCGAAGGTCGTCGCCGTCGAGATCAGCCCGCAGGTGATCGCCTTCCGTGAACTGTTCGGCGTGCCGCCGGACGATGCGCGTTTCCGGGTGGTCGAGGCCGACGCCGCGGACTATCTCGCCGCCGCGCGCGACAAGCGGGCCGGGCAGCGGACGGGGCAGACGGAAACGTGCGAGCGGCACGACGTGATCATGATCGACGCCTTCGACCGGCACGGGCTGGCGTCGTCGATCTCGACCCCGGAGTTCTACGCCGACGTGCGCGCCGCGCTGCTGCCGCGCGGCGTGCTGGTGTGCAACCTGGCCGGCCTGCGCGAGGAGCGCGCGGCGCATCTCGAACTGATGATGACGGCGTTCGGCGACAACCTCCTCGTGCTGCCGGTCGAGGACGACGGCAACGAGATCGTCTTCGCCTTCCGCGACGCCGGCTTCGAACCGCGCTGGCGCTGGATCAACAGCCAGGCACTGGCGATGCGCAGCCGCTACGGGCTCGATTTTCCCAGGTTCGCCGCCAAGCTCGAACGCGGCAGCAAGCTCGGCTACCTGCAGCGTTCGCTCGGCGGGGCGGCCTAGCCGCGTAGATACCCCGGCGTGTCCGCGTGCGGCCGGATTCAGGGGGCGAATCGGCCGTTGCGCGCCGCTGCGGCCTCCTGCTGGAGGAAGGCGGCGGCGATCTCGGCGCGCAGCTCGTCGTCGTCGCAGGCCGCGCGCAGGTGCCGATGGATCGTGCCTTCGTCGCCGGCCTGCGGGCCGGCATCGCCGGACAGCATGACGCGGAGCGTGCCGGGATGCAGCTCGCGGACGCGGCGCAGGAAGTCGTCGCCCGTCATCTGCGGCATCTCCCGGGCCGAAACGACGATCTGGATCGGGTGCGTGGCGAGAATTTCCAGGCCCCGGCCGCCGCTTTCCGCCGTGAAGACGCGCAGCGCCTCCCCGGCGAGCCGGCGGGAGAGCGTCGCCAGCGCGTCGGGCGCGTCGTCCACTAGTAGGATGCTGCGTTCGCCCGCCGTCCTCGCATTCGCCGGAGGCAGCGCCTTTCCCTTGCCGACCAGCGCGGTGAAGGCGTCCGCGGGGATTCCCCCGGAGAAATGGAAACCCTGCATCTCGTCGCAGTTCTGCATGCGCAGGTAGCCGAGTTGCGCTTCCGTTTCGACGCCTTCGGCGACGACCTTGAGCCGCATGCGGTGCGCGAGATCGATGATCGAAACGGCGATCATCGCCGCTTCCGGCTCGCTCACGATGTCGCGGACGAAGGACTGGTCGATCTTCAGGGTGTCGATCGGGAAGCGGCTCAGGTAGGTGAAGCTCGAATAGCCGGTACCGAAGTCGTCGAGCGAGAGTTTCACGCCGATGCGCTTCAGCGCGTGGAGGATGGCGATGGTCTGCTCCGGGTCTTCCATCAGCATGCTCTCGGTGACTTCCAGTTCGAGATAGCCGGCCGGGATTCCGTGGCGCGTCAGGGCGTCGTGCACGATCTCCGGCAGGTCGCCGGAATAGAACTGCAGCATGGAGACGTTGACGGCCAGCTGCAGGTCGCGCAGGCCGGCATCCTGCCAGCGGCGCAGCTGGCGGCAGGCCGTGTCGATCACCCAGGTGCCGATGGGAACGATCAGGCCCGTCTTCTCGGCGAGCGCGATGAAGCGCCCCGGCGGCTCGAGGCCGCCGTCGCGGTTCCAGCGGATCAGCGCTTCGGCGCCGACGACGCTGCCGCTGCGCAGATCGACCTTCGGCTGGTAGTGCAGGACGAATTCCTCGCGTTCGAGCGCCCGCCGCAAAGCCGCTTCGAGTTCGAGCTGGGCGATGGCGTTGGCGTTCATGTCCGCGGTGTAGAAGCAGAAGCGGTTGCGGCCGTGGTCCTTGGCCTGATACATCGCGGCGTCGGCGTCGCGCAGCAGATCGGCGGCGGTGGCGCCGTCGTCGGGAAAGATGCTGATGCCGATGCTGGCCCCGATGTAGACCTCGCTGCTGCCGGCCAGCCGGAAGGGCTGCGCGAGGACGGCAAGCAGGTCGCGCGCGACGATGGCGGCCTCCTCGGGGCAGTCGATCGGTTCGAGCAGCAGCAGGAACTCGTCGCCGCCGAAGCGGCCGAGCGTGTCTTCGTCGCGCACGCGTTCGCGCAGCCGGAGCGCCGCGTCGAGCAGCAGCTGGTCGCCGGCGACGTGTCCAAGGCTGTCGTTCACCGTCTTGAAGCGGTCGAGGTCGATGAACAGCAGGGCCACCTGCTCGCCGTGCCGTTCCGCGCGGTCGATCGCATGTTCCAGGCGGGACTGGAGCAGCAGGCGGTTGGGCAGGCCGGTGAGCGGATCGTAGTGGGCGAGCCGGGCCAGTTCCTCCTCGCTGCGCTTGAGCTGGCTGATGTCGCTGAACACGCTGACGTAGTGCGTCGGCTTGCCCTCTTCGCTGTGCACGGCCGAGATCGTCATCCAGGCGGGATAGACCTCGCCGTTCTTGCGCCGATTCCAGATTTCCCCGCGCCATTGCCCGGTGTCCAGCAGGCTGGCCCACATCGCCTGGTAGAAGTCGGGGCTGCTGCGCCCCGAGCGCAGGATGCTCGGCGGCATTCCCAGCGCTTCTTCCTCGGAATAGCCGGTGATCTCGGTGAAGGCCTTGTTGACCGCCATCATGCGGGCGTCGAGGCTGGTGATCATGACGCCTTCCTGCGTGCTCTCGAACACGGTCGCGGCCTGCCGCAGCCGTTCCTCGGCATGGTGGCGCTCGGTCACGTCCTTGGCGACCCCGACGTAGCGCGTCGTCCGGCTCTCATGGTCGATGACGGGAAAGCCGTGGTCGCTGATCCAGCGGATCGAACGGTCCGGCCGCAGCACGCGGTACTCGTGTGCGAAAGGCTGCATGGCGTCCTGCGCGGCGCGGATGCCGGCCTCGATCCGGGGGCGGTCGTCCGCGTGGATGCCGTCGAGGAAGGAGCGCGGCTCGGCGTAGAGCGAAGCGCAGGTCCGCTGCCAGAGGGTCTCGTAGGCGGGGCTGACGTAGTAGATCTGTTTCTGCTCGACGTCGGCCATCCAGATGACTTCGGTGATCGTCTCCGCGATGATCCGGAAGCGTTCCTCGCTGACCTGCAGCGCGTATTCGGCGGCCCGCCGGGCCTGCCGCTGGGCGCTGTCGCGGAAGCCGCGTTCGAGCGCCGGGACGAGCCGGGAGAGGTTGTCCTTCAGGACGAAATCCCAAAGGCCCGCGCGCGATAGTTCGATCGCCGTTTCCTCGCCGATCGAGCCGGACACCAGGATGATCGGGCAGTCGGGCAGGCGGCGGCAGAGCAGGGCGAGGGTTTCGCGGAACTTCAGCTGGGGCAGGTTGTAGTCCGTCAGGACGGCGTCCCAGCGCCTTTCCTCCAGCGCTTGCGACAATCCGGCCGGTTCGTCGACGCGCAGGATGTCGATTTCCATTCCCTCGTGCCGCAGATGGCGGGCGAGCAGCTGGAAATCCGAGGGATCGTCTTCGATGTAAAGGATGTTGATCATTGTCTACGCTCGCGGCGGTTCGTTCGTGACGAGCCAGTAGATGCCCAGGCGGGCGACGGTCTCGGCCAGTTCGGTGAATTCGAGCGGCTTGCGGACGAAGCTGTTGGCGCCGCGCTGGTAGCTGCCCACGCGGTCGCGTTCTTCGTCCGACGAGGTCAGCATGACGACCGGCTGCAAACGGGTGCGCGGATCGTTGCGCAGGCGCGCCAGCACTTCCAGGCCGGAGAGGCGCGGCAGGCCGATGTCGAGCAGGACCACGGCGGGCAGCTCCAGTCCCGCGCGCCCGGCGAACTCCCCTTCGGCGAACAGGTAGTCCAGCGCCTGCTGACCGTCGCGCGCGATGTCGATTTCGTTGGCCAGGTTGATCCGCCTGAGCGCCCGCAGGATCAGCATTTCGTCGTGGGCGTCGTCTTCGACCAGCAGGATGCTCTTTCTATTGTTCATGGCGATTCTCCGTTGCTGATGCTGCGGACGGGAGGGAAAAGCAGAAAGTCGCACCGCGGCCGGGCGCGGCGACCGCGCGCAACTCGCCGCCGTGGCGCTGGATGATCCGTTGCACGGTGGCCAGGCCGATGCCGACGCCCGGGAACTCGTCCTGCCGATGCAGGTGCCGGAAGGGCTTGAAGAGCTGTTCGGCGTGCGCCATGTCGAAGCCGGCACCGTTGTCGCTGACGCAGATGCCGGGCAGTCCGTCGACCTCGCCGGCGGCGACGCGGATGCACGGGGCCGCCGTGTCGCGCGTGAATTTCCAGGCGTTGTCGAGCAGGTGCGCCAGCGCGATCCCGAGCATGTCGGGGTCGCCGACGGCCGTGAGCCCTGCGTCCACGTGCCGGCACACCTGCCGCTGCGGGTCGGCGGCAGCCAGTTCGGCGAGGCGGCGGCCGGCCTGCGCCGAAACGTCGACCGGGGCGCGGCGCAGTTCGCCGCGCGAGCAGCGCAGGAGGGCGAGCAACCCTTCCAGCTGCCGGCCCAGGTGGTCGTTCGCCCGCATGATCTGCTCGATGCAGGTCCGCGCTTCGGCGTCGAGAGCGGCCGCGTGGTCTTCGAGCAGCACGTGGGAGAAGCCGCCGATGGCGCGCAGCGGCGCGCGCAGGTTGTGAGTGAGCGCGTAGGCGAGGCTTTCCAGTTCGAGCTGGGCCGCGTGCAGCTCGGCGGCGCAAGCGCGTTCCCGCCGCTCGCGGTCGTCGCTGCTTTCGCGCGCGGCGTCCGCGGCACGCTCGGCCTCGGCGGCGGCCGGCTCTCCGGTTTCTTGCGGCGGGACGGCGCGCAGCGCGAAGACGAAGGCTGCCGTCGTGGCGACGAGCAGCAGAAGATTCTTGGCCGACGCCGCGCCGCTTCCGGGCCAGGCCGGCAGCCAGGAGTCCGGCAGGAACAGCCAGAGCAGGGCCAGCGCCGCGTAGCCGGCGCCGGCGAGGGCGATGAAGCGCGCGCGCGGAGACGGCGTCATGGCGCCGCGCTTTCTTCCGCCAGGGTGAAGCAGAAGGTGGCGCCTTCGCCGGGGGCGGCCTGGGCGCAGATCCGGCCGCCGTGGCGCCCGACGATGCGCTGCACGGTGGCCAGCCCGATGCCGAGGCCGGGGAATTCGTCCTGCCGGTGCAGGCGCCGGAACGGCTGGAAGAGCTGTTCGGCGTGCGCCATGTCGAAGCCGGCGCCGTTGTCGGCGATGCAGATGCCGCGCAGACCGTCGATTTCGCCGGAATACACGCGAATCTTCGCGACTTCCTTTTTGGCCGTGTATTTCCAGGCGTTGCCCAGCAGGTTGCGCATGACCGCCTCGACCATGCGGGCGTCGCCGCGGACGATCAGTCCCGGCGCGACGTCGGCCGCGAGCGTGCGCCCGGGGTCGTCTTGCGCCAGTTCGGCCAGGATGCCGGCGGCGAGCGTCGACAGGTCGATCGTGTCGTTCCGCAGATTGCCGCGCGTGCTGCGCGAGAGGGCGAGAATGCCGTCGATCAGCTCTCCCATCTTGCGGCTGGCCACGTTGATCTGTTCCAGATAGCTCTTCGCCTCGCCTTCGAGCCCTTCGCCGTAATCCTCGGTCAGCGCCTGCGCGAAGCCCCGCATGGCGCGCAGGGGCGCGCGCAGGTCATGCGAGACGGAGTAGGCGAAGGCGTCGAGTTCCTTGTTCGCGGCGAGCAGTTCGGCGGTCCGCTGTTCGACGCGCTGTTCCAGGCTGGCGTTGAGTTCGCGCAAGGCTTCCGCCGCCTGCTTGCGTTCCGTGATGTCCTGCACCGTTCCGTGGAGGCCGACGACCGCGCCGTCGGCGTCGCGCGTGGACTCGCCGCGGGCGGTCACCCAGCGGCGCGTGCCGTCGGGGCGAACCACCTCGGCGTCGCATTCGTAGGCGATGCCCCGGGTAAAGGCGGCCGTGACCGCGTCCGAGAGGCGCCTCCAGCTTTCCGCGGTGAAGTACGCGCTGACTTCCGGATAGACCGCGGGCGGCAAATCCGGCGCGCGCCCGTAGATGCGGTAGATTTCTTCCGACCAGACGTGCCGGTCCTCGCGCAGGTCCCACGACCAGTTTCCGAGTCCGGCAAGGCGCTGCGCTTCCTTCAACGACGCTTCACTGGCCTGCAGTTCGGCTTCGGCTTCCTTGCGCTTCTGGATGTCTTCGATCACCGAAATGAAGTAGTCGGGCCGCCCGTCGGGGCGTCGCGCCAGGGCGACGGTGAGATTGATCCAGATCAGCGAGCCGTCCTGCCGCAGGTAACGCTTCTCCATCGAATAGGTTTCGATCTCGCCCGCCAGAATCTGTCGCACGTAGGCGAGGTCGGTGTGGAGGTCGTCCGGATGGGTGATGTCCTGGAAGGTCTTGCCGAGCAGTTCCTGGTTGCCGTAGCCGACGATGTCGCACAGTTTCTGGTTGACCCGCAGCCAGCGGCCGTCGGGGTCGAGCAGGGCGATGCCCACCGCCGCCTGCTCGAAGGTGGCGCGGAAGCGCCGCTCGCTTTCGCGCTGCGCGGCTTCCGCCTGATCGCGCCGGTCGGCGGCTTCGTCGAGCAGACGGCGCACGCTGGCGATTTCCTCGATTTCCGGCAGCGGCGTGCCGGCGGGCGGCGTGCCGGTGAGCGAGGCCAGCGATCTGCCGAGGCGGCGGCTCGCCAGCGTGCCGCCGAAAACCCCGGCCAGCGTCGCCCCCAGGATGAGGAAGGTCAGTGCGATGGCGGTGGCGATCAGCGGGGCGCGGTAGATGTCGCGCGGAATTTCGAGCACGACGGACCACGGCGCGACGGCGGATTCGACGACGAAGCGCCCGCTGTCGTCTACCGCGGCGCCGGCCTTCAGGCCGGGCGGCGCGCGACGGGCGATCACGTCCCCCTTGCCGTCGAGCAGGGTGAGCGACCAGCCGGGAGGGAGCGCCTGCAGGTCGAGGCTGCTCTGGAACTGCGCGGTTTCGGAAACGGCGAGCATGAAAAAGGCGGCCTTCCCGTCGCGCAGGCCGGGGACGGCGATGGCGACCAGCGGTTTCCCGGCGAGCGGGCCGGCAAAGGTGTCGCCGACCGCCGGCTTGCCGCTGGCGATCGCGCTCTCGACCGCACTATGTCCGGCCGGCCGGGGCAGGGCGGGCAGCTTGTCGCCGAAGGGCACGCGCGTATTGAACAGCATGCGGAAATCCAGGTCGGCGAGGACGACGTGGCTGTCGAAGCTCTCCCGGAAGCCTTGCGCCTCCTGATAGAGCGCCTCCCGGAGCGGCGCCTGGTCGACGAGCGGAGACACGGCGAGCATCCGCAGGGCGGCGATACGCGCGCTCAGGCTCTGGTCGATGGCGGTGGCGAAGTTCGCCGCGAGGTGGGCGGCCAGCTTGTCGCGCTCGGTCTGGGCGCGATGCACGCTGTCGATGGCGAGATAGGCCGCCAGCGCGATCAGCGGCAGGACGCAGATCCAGATGAGCCGGGTCAGGAAGCGGTGCAGCGACATGGCGGTATCGAAGCGCTCGGGGGGCGGCGCGGCGGTTCGACGCGGCGTCGCGGGGCGGCAGGACGGACCCCGTTCGTCCGTGTGCGCGGCCGGGAAAGGGGCGGGGCGTGCCAGTCGGCCTTCTTGTCTGCAATGCGGGCGGTGAATTCGCGACGACTGTGCATGGGCCGGGATTCAATCATCTCTTTTGCGGAACTGTCGGGGGCCGGGTTTTATGACTATGGCGAGATCAGGGTACATCGTTTTCGGTATTTCTTTCCAGCGGCAATGCAAATTCCGTCTTCCTTGACGGAGGCAATAGTTCATGAAAAACAAGGGGTATTCCTCGTGACCTTCTCTGGCGTTCGTCGAATCCGTTCCGCGGCAGCCGGATACGTCCGCAGGCCGCGCCAAAGCTTGCGGGCTGGAGCCCGGTTGCGCGCGGGGAGGTGTGCTTGCCTTGCGCGCAGCGTTTCGCGAAACCGCCTGCCGTTTGCCGTGGAGAAGGCGGGGGCGGGACTCGCTTCCGGGTTTCCGGGGGACGGCGCCGGGCGCCCGGGCGCGTTCGCACGGGCCGGGTTCGCGCCTTCTCCGGGCGGGGATGCGGTGTTCCTTGACGACGGCGGGCGGCTGGACTATCGATAGAAGACCATAGGCGGAAAGTCGTAAGGAGACGATCATGAGCACGCCAGTTGCGGTCACGAAATTCGAAGTCAAATCCCACGATTCCCCGGACGAGGTGCGCGCGCCGCAAAAGACCCGGGTCGAGATTCTGCGTTTCGACGGCTATACCCTGGGGCGTTTCAACTTCTCGCCGGGCTGGCGCTGGTCCGAATGTGTCAAACCGGTCGCCAAGACCGATCTGTGCCAGCTGTCGCACGTCGGGTACGCGGTGGCCGGACGCCTGACGGTGCGCCTGCAGGACGGCACCGAGAAGACGATCGAGGCGGGACAGTCCTACACCATTCCGCCCGGCCACGACGCATGGGTCGGCGAGAACGAGCGCTTCGTCGGGATCGAGGTGATCAGCGCGGAGCAGTACGCCAAGCCCGGGTGATGCAGAAGCTCCGGTGCGCTGCGATGGGGGCCGTGCGGCTTCGAAGCGGTGACATGGGCCGCGCGCCTTGTCCGGAAGCCGCGACCGGGGTGACCGGAATCCGGTCCCCCGATGCCGGAGCGGGAAAAATTTCCTGGCTAGAACAGAAACTTGAGCAGGTAGAGCGCCGCCATGCCGGCGGCGATGGTGGTCAGTACGTGGCGCGTGTGCCAGGCGACCAGCGCGGCGACCAGTGCCGCCCAGGGCTTGGGCGTGTCGAGCATGAGCGCGACCTCGCCGCCGTGCACGAAAAGCGCGCTCGCCGTCAGCGCGGCGAAGCTGGCCGGGGCGATGTGGCTGCTCAGCGCGCGCAGCCAGGGCGGCAGTTCCCGCCCGGCAAACAGGCCGATCATCGCGTAGCGAAAGAGGAAGGTGGCGACGCCCACGGCCGCCAGCAGGGCGAGCAGCGTGCCCGGGGTCATCGCGCGCGCTCCTCCTGGCCGGCGGCATTGGCGGGGTTCGCGTCCGCCGCGGCGCCGGTTGCGCGTCCGCCCGTCCGTGCCGCGACCAGCCGGCCGGCGAGCAGGCCGAGCAGCACGGCGGCCACCAGTCCGAGTTTGTACGGCAGTGCAGCGAAGGCGAGGGCGCCGAGCGCGGCGAACAGGGCCGCCGCCTGGCCGGCGCGTTCGCGCAGGAGCAGCGTGAGCAGCGCGATGAAGGTGAGCGGCACGGCGAAGTCGATCTCCCATTCCGGCGGGATGGTCGCGCCGAACAGCAGGCCGGCCGCCGTCGCGAGTTGCCAGGTGAGCCACAGCGTGCAGCCGCAGCCGAGAAAGTACCAGTGGCGCAGATCGGCCGGAGAGTCGTTCGTTTCGCTCATGTCGCGGTCTTCGCCTGCGGCGCGAGCCTCATCCGTAGCGCCTCCCTGCGTGCCTTCGCTCGCGGCTTGCGCTGCGCGCTCGCTGTCCGCCCGGTAGCGCAGGATCGCCACCGCGTAGGCTTCGTCGGTCAGCAGGTAGGCGAGCAGCAGGCGCCAGCGGCGCGGCAGGTGGCGCACGTATTCGGCGACCGACGCGCTGTAGAGGAGGTGCCGCAGATTGAGCAGGCCGGCGCTCAGTCCGACCGGCACGGCGCCGGCGCCCGCCGCCAGCATCTGCACGATGACGAGTTGCGCCGCGCCGGCGAAGACGACGGCAGAGGCCAGCTGCGCGAGCCAAGCCGGCATGCCGGCGGCGAGCGCGCCGATGCCGTAGAGCATGGCGAAGGGGGCGACGCCGAGCTGCAGCGGCGCTTCGTCGCGGCAACCAGCGAGAAATTCGGCGAGTTTCGGATTCATCGGGCGGGCGCGCCCGGGCAATCGGTCCAATGCTGCGGTCGCGGTCGCGGTCCCGGGGGCGGCGTTTGCGCGCGGTGCGGGCGCTTCATGCCAGGAAGCGCACGACGGCGTCCAGTCCGCCGTCGGGGCCGGCCGTCTGCAGATCGAGCGTCGCGCCGTGCAGCGCGGCGATGCGGGCGACGATCGACAGGCCGAGGCCGTGGCCTTCGGCGCCGCTGGCGTCGAAGCGCCGGAAGCGCGCGGTAGCCTCGGCGCGCGCTTCCGGCGGAATGCCCGGTCCGCTGTCGACGACGTGCAGGGCGATTCGCCCGCTTTCCCGGCGCAGCGCGATGCGCACGTTGCCGCCGGGCGGCGTGTAGCGGATTGCGTTGTCCACCAGATTGCGTACCAGCACCTGCAGCAGGAGCGGGGCGCCGGCGACCGTCGGCGCGTCGGAGGCGGCGTCCGCGTCGTCCTCGACTTCGACCTCGATGCCCTTGTCCAGCGCGGCGGGAATCAGCAGGGCGACGGTGTCCACGACCAGCGGGCGCAGCCGGCAGGCTTCCTTGTCCGGCAGGGCGTCCTGCGCGTCCAGGCGGGCCAGCGTCAGTAGCTGGTCGACGAGGCGCGCGGCGCGCCGGCTGCCGCTGGCCAGGTGTTCGAGGGCGCGTTGCCGGCTGGCTTCGTCGGTGGCCGCGCCGGCGACTTCGGCGTGCGTCTGCAGGACGGCGAGCGGCGTGCGCAGTTCGTGCGCGGCGTCGGCCGTGAAGCGCCGCTCGTCGTCCTGCGCGCGGCGCACTTCGCCGAACAGCCGGTTGAGGCGTTCGAGAATCGGTACGATTTCGCGCGGGGCGCGTTCCAGTTCGATCGGCAGCAGGCGTCCGGGCGCCTGCGCGGCGATCGAGTCGGCCAGCCGGCCGAGCGGCCGGAAGGCGACGAAGACGAAGGCGCCGAGCGCGACGCCGAGCGCCGGCAGGCCGAAAGCCAGCGTCAGCAGCAGGTGGCGGGCGATTTCGCCGCTGACCTCGTCGCGGCTGCCGATTGCGTCGGCGACCTGCACGAGGTAGCGCCGCTGCGGGTCGCGCGCGCTGAACACGCGCCATTTCCGGCCGTCGATGTCGACGTCGGAAAAGCCTTCGTCCACGGCCGAAAGGCGCGTGTGCGGCGCGCGCGTCGAGTGGGTGAGCAGGACGTTTCCGTCCCAGATCTGGAAGGCGACCTTCTTGTCGTGGCGGTGGCGCGAGGCGTGCTCTTCGGTGGCCTTGGCCGGGTCGCCGAGGAAGGCGAAAAGGAGCGTCGCCGACTGCGCGAGGTGCGCGTCGAGCAGTTCCTCGGTCTCGTGCCGGGCGTGGCGGTAGGCGAGCAGGCCGGCGCTGCTCCAGGCGAGGGCGACGACGACGAGCACGCCGAGCAGGATGCGCAGGCGCAGCGAGTAGGTCTTCATCGCGGCGCGCCCGACGGCGCTTCCGGGATCAGGTAGCCGACGCCGCGCACGGTGCGGATCAGCTCGGGCCACAGCTTGCGGCGCAGGTGGTGGATATGCACTTCGATGGCGTTCGATTCGAGTTCGCTGCCCCAGGCGTAGAGGCGTTCCTCGATCTGCGCCTTGGTCAGCACGCGGCCGGCCTGGCCGAGCAGTTCGTGCAGCAGGTCGAATTCGCGCGCCGACAGTTCGACCGGATCTTCGTCCAGCGTCACGCGCCGCGCCGCCGGGTCGAGGCGCAGGCCGCCGTAGGCGATCTCCGGCGCGGCGCGTCCGCCGCTGCGCCGCAGCAGGGCGCGCAGGCGGGCCGCCAGTTCGCTCAGGTTGAAGGGTTTGACCATGTAGTCGTCGGCGCCGGCGTCGAGCCCGGCCACCACGTCTTCCGGCGTGTCGCGCGCGGTCAGGATGAGCACCGGCAGCGTTTCGCCGCGCGCGCGCAGTTCGCGCAGCACGTCGAGTCCGGAGATGCGCGGCAGGCCGAGGTCGAGCACCAGCGCGCCGAAGGGTTCGCTGGACAGCGCGTCGCGCGCGGTCTCGCCGTCGGGCACCCATTCCGCCTGCCAGCCGGCCTGGCGCAGGCCCATCTGGATGCCTTCGCCGAGCGGGCGGTCGTCCTCGACGATGAGAATTCGCATGGTCAGCCTTTGTGCCAGTCGGGTCCGTTGAACGATGCCGGCAGCCTCCGCGTGCCGGGCAGCGAACCTTAGTCGAAGGGCGCCGGCGAGATCAAGCGGCCGCTGGAAAAAAAGGCGTGCAGGTTGTCGAAGACCCGGTCCGCCATCGCCTGCCGCGTTTCGTTCGTGCCGCTGCCGACGTGCGGCAGCAGAACGACGTTGTCGAGCGCGAGCAGGGCTTCCGGGACGTCCGGTTCGTGCTCGAAGACGTCGAGGCCGGCGCCGGCGATGCGCCCTTCCCGCAGCGCGTCGATCAGGGCGCGCTCGTCGATCACGCTGCCGCGCGCGACATTGACGATGAAGCCTTGCGGGCCGAGCGCCGCCAGCACCTCGCCGTTTACGATGTGCCGGCTGGCCGGGCCGCCCGCCGCGGCCACGACGAGAAAGTCGGACCAGCGCGCCAGTTCGGTCAGGCTGGGCGCATACGCGTAGGGGGCCTCCGTCGCCGGAGAACGGTTGTGGTAGCGCACCTCCATGTCGAAGCCGGCGGCGCGGCGCGCCACGGCGCGTCCGATGCGGCCCAGCCCGAGGATGCCCAGGCGTTTGCCGCTGACCCGGGCGGCGAGCGGGTAGGGTGCCTCCTTCCAGCGCCCCTTCCGCACGTAGCGGTCGGCGGCGCTGATCGAGCGGGCGGCGTCGAGCAGCAGGCCGAACGCCAGATCGGCGACGCAGTCGTTCAGCACGTCGGGCGTGTAGCCCACGGCGATGCCGTGCCGGCGGGCCGTGGCCAGGTCGATCCGGTCCAGTCCGACGCCGAAGCTGGAGAGCACGCGCAGCGCGGGAAGCGCTTCGAGCAAGGCGCCGTCCGCGCCTTCGATCGCCGAGGTCACGAGCGCGGCGAATTCGCTGCCGTGCGCCGTCAGGAACGCATGCGGATCGGCCTCGTCGGCCAGCCGGTGCAGATCGTAGGCGGCGGCGAGACGCGCTTCCAGCGCGGGATTCTGGCGGTCGAGCAGGAGCACTCGATGCTTGTCGCTCATGTCATGAACTCGCTGGGTTTCTTCGAGATTCGAGTTTCCGCGCCCACCGGAAGGCCGGCGCGCGATCCCGCGCACCGGTCCCGTCGTTCGCCGCGTCGTTAGCGTCCGATGTCCTCGATGGCGTCGATCACCATGCTGCTGCCGATCGCGATCAGCAGAATGTCGGAGGCGACCCGGACGTAGCGGTGCCCCTGCGGCGGGGGCGGCAGGCGGACGACCAGATCGCGCGGCAGGTCGTAGTAGCGCACGTCGTGCGGCAGCGCGTAGCCTCGGCGCCATTTTTTGGCCTGTCCCGGCGGCATGCAGCCGTTGTTCTTCTTGGCCAGCCCCGGGGGGCAGTGGCCGGAGCGGAACTGCTGGCCGTAGTAGTCGTTGACCAGGCGCCGGTTGTCGTCGCGGAAATGGAATTCCACCGAGTCGCCGCGCCTGTCGTTGCGCCGGTCGTCGCGGAAATCGCCGCGCCGGTCATCGCGCCGGTCGTCGTCGCGGCCGTCGCGCTGATCCTTGCGTTCGTGCCTGTCGTTCTTGCCGCCGCCCGCCCATTCGGGTTTGTCGGCCAGGGCCGATCCGCTGGCGAAGAGCGCGGCAAGCGCGAGGGCGCAGAGACGGGAAGTGCTGTTTGCGGATTTCATCGTGGGGCTCCTGTGTCGGGTCGTGGCTGACGAGGCTGCGCCTCGTTTGCGCCTGTTTTTTCTGTGCGCCTGTGCATGGTAATCCCCTTGCGCCGGCTGTTGTTGCCGGGCTTCGCAGACTTTTGTTTCGCTTTGTAAAGGGCGGCGGGCGGGTTTCGCGTCCGGGAACGGGCGGCTGGCGGGCGGAAAACGGGAAAAATCCTTGATTCTCAAGCCATAAAGCAGATATAATCGCCGGCTTTTCCACCTTGCCCCACCGTTCGCATGGCGGGGGGTTTTTGCCAGAAGGAGTGTTCATGCGCCATTACGAAATCGTTTTCATCGTCCACCCGGACCAGTCCGAACAGGTGCCGGCGATGGTCGAGCGTTACAAGACGCTCGTCACCACGCACGGTGGCCAGATCCACCGTCTCGAAGACTGGGGCCGTCGTCAGCTCGCTTACCCGATCCAGAAGATGCACAAGGCGCACTATGTTCTGATGAACATCGAATGCGACGGCGCGACCCTGGGCGAACTCGAGCACGGCTTCAAGTTCAACGACGCCGTCCTGCGCAGCCTCGTCATCAAGATGAAGAAGGCCGTCACCACGCCGTCGCCGATGATGAAGGACGAAAAGTCCAAGTCGCTGCTCGAAGGCAAGGTCGAAGCTCCGGCTGAAGCCGCCGCGGAACAGCCGGCTGCCTGAGCGTCGAGGCTTCGCTGAACCGCGTCGAACTCACCGGAATCCTGATCGAGCGCAAGGCGCTGCGTTACACCCCGGCCGGCGTGCCGGTGACGGAATGCATGATCGGGCATCAGTCGGAACAGGTCGAGGCGGGTAGCCCACGGCGCGTCGAGTGCGAAATCCAGGCGATCGGCCTGGGCCCGACGGCGAAGTGGCTGCAAGCGGCAAGCCCGGGAGCGACGGTCCGCGTGACCGGCTTCCTCGCCGCGCGAAGCCAGCACAGCAGACAGCTGAGATTGCACGTAAATACAATCGAATTTGTAGAAGGAAATCAAAATGGCCAGATTCTTCAAGAAGAAGGATGACAAAAACGGTAAGAAGCGCGGTAGCGGTCTGTTCAAGCGCCGCAAGTTCTGCCGCTTCACCGCCGAGAAGATCGAAGAGATCGATTACAAGGATGTCGACCAGTTCAAGGAATACATCGCCGAGAACGCCAAGATCATGCCCGCCCGCCTGACCGGCACCAAGGCCGGCTACCAGCGCCAGCTGTCGGTCGCGATCAAGCGCGCCCGCTTCCTGGCCCTGCTGCCCTACACCGACAACCACCAGTAATTCGAGGACAAGACCATGCAAATCATTCTCATGGAAAAGGTTGTCAACCTCGGCAACCTCGGCGATCTCGTCAAGGTCAAGGACGGCTACGCCCGTAACTTCCTGATCCCGAACGGCAAGGCCAAGCGCGCCACGCCGGCCGCCATGGCCGAGTTCGAAGCCAAGCGCGCCGAACTGGAAAAGGCTGCCGCCGAGAAGCTGGCCGCCGCCCAGGCCTTCGCCGAGAAGCTGAACGGCGTGACCGTGACGATCTCCCGCAAGGCGGGCGTCGATGGCCGTCTGTTCGGTTCGGTGACCAACTTCGACGTCGCCGACGGCCTCAAGGCCCAGGGCTTCGACGTCGAAAAGTCCGCCGTGCATATGCCGATGGGCCCGATCAAGACGGTCAGCGAGAACTCGCTGGAAGTCGCCCTGCACACCGACGTGCTGGCGACCATCACCGTCTCCGTGGTCGGCGAGCAGTAAGCCCGCCGCGGCTGCGGCCGCGTCGAGAAAAAAGCCTTGCCCTGGTGCAAGGCTTTTTTCATTTCCGCCGGCCCGATCTCTCCGTGGCTGCGGTACTCGGGGTACACTTCCGGCCCTGATCCTGTTCTTCCCCTTGCGGATTTCCTATGTCGAAGTCGTTCAACTCTTCCGGTCAGCGCGGGCAGTGGTCCAAGCGCGGCGATAATCCATCGATCGATCCGGCGCTCGCCGCGCTGCGCATTCCGCCGCATTCGATCGAGGCCGAGCAGTCGGTGCTCGGCGGCCTGCTGCTCGACAACGCGGCCTTCGACAAGATCGCCGACCTGGTCGGCGAGGGCGACTTCTACCGCGACGAACACAAGCGCATCTATCGCCAGGTCCGCAAGCTGCTCGAACGCGGCAAGCCGGTCGACGTCGTCACCGTCGCCGAGAGCCTCGACGCCGCCGGCGAGAGCGGCGATACCGGCGGGCTGGCCTACCTCGGCGAACTGGCGGCGAACACGCCGTCGGCCGCCAACATCCGCCGCTACGCCGAGATCGTGCGCGAGCGGGCGATCCTGCGCCAGCTGGTGACGGCCGGCGACGAGATCGCCGGCAGCGCGCTCAACCCGCTCGGGCGCGAGCCGAAGCAGCTGCTCGACGAGGCCGAGGCCAAGGTGTTCGCCATCGCCGAGGGCGGCTTCCGCGCGCAGACCGGTTTCCAGCACATCAATCCGCTGCTCACGCAGGTCGTCGAGCGCATCCAGGAACTGCACGACCGGGAAAATCCCTCGGACATCACCGGCATCCCGACCGGCTATCACGACCTCGACAAGATGACCTCGGGCCTGCAGCCGGGCGACCTGCTGATCGTCGCCGGGCGTCCGTCGATGGGCAAGACCTCGTTCGCGCTGAACATGGGCGAGCACGTGGCGATCGAGGTCGGCCTGCCGGTCGCCGTCTTCTCGATGGAAATGGGCGGCGCGCAGCTCGCCATGCGGATGCTCGCGTCGGTCGGACGCCTCGACTCGAACCGCGTGCGTACCGGCCGTCTCAACGACGACGAGTGGTCGCGCCTGTCCTTCGCGCTCGGCAAGATGCACGAGGCGCCGATCTACATCGACGAGACGCCGGCGCTCAACCCGATCGACCTGCGCGCCCGCGCGCGCCGCCTGCACCGCCAGTGCGGCAAGCTTGGCCTGATCGTGATCGACTACCTGCAGCTGATGTCCTCGGCCAACGGTAACGGCGAAAACCGGGCGACCGAAATTTCGGAAATCTCGCGTTCGCTGAAGGGGCTGGCGAAGGAACTGCAGGTGCCGGTGATCGCGCTCTCGCAGCTCAACCGCTCGCTCGAGCAGCGTCCGAACAAGCGCCCGGTGATGTCCGACCTGCGCGAATCGGGCGCCATCGAGCAGGACGCGGACGTCATCATGTTCATCTACCGCGATCAGGTGTACAACCCGGATTCGCCGGACAAAGGCACCGCCGAAATCATCATCGGCAAGCAGCGTAACGGTCCGATCGGCATGGTGCGCCTCGCCTTCCTCGGCGAATACACGCGCTTCGAGAACTACGCCCACCAGGGCGGTGGGGGCGCGGACTACTGAGTCCGGCGGCGCCGCGCCGCGTGCGCGCGGCGTGCGGCGGCCGGTCGTTCAGCCGTCGCTGCGCTGCGCCTTGACGGTGTAGCCGAAGCGCGCGGGCGTCAGGCTGTCGAAGCGTCCGGCGGCCGTTTCTGCCTGCGGCAGGATCAGGAAGGGCAGGGCGGGGCCGTTCGAATCGCGCAGGCCGACGTCCTGCGCCGCGTTGTAAGCGATCCAGTTCATTTCCCAGAAGCCGAACAGCAGCTTTTTCAGGACGACCAGCCTGGAGTCCGCCGACGAGAGGTTCTCGTCGACGACCGCCTTGCGCAGGTCCGACGGGTCGACCGGAATCCAGCCGTAGCCCGGCGCGTAGAACTCGGCGCGGCAATGCTGCGCGCGCGCGAGGTTGCCGCTGGCGCCGAGGCTGGAAAACAGGCGCGAACCGTCGATGCGCAGGCCGAAGACCGGGCGCGCCGGGATGCCCATCGAGCGGCAGAGTGCGACGAAGAGCAGGGCGATGTCGGCGCTGCGCCCGGAAAAATTGCCGCTGTCGAGCATCGCGGCGATGTCGCCGCTGCCGGCACCGGGCGCGCGCGGGTCGTGCGTCGTGTTGTCCACCACCCAGTCGTAGATCGCCTTGCCCTGCGCCACCGGATCCTTGATGCGGCCGACGGCGCGCTCGGCGGTGTGCCGCACCAGGCCGTCAGTCGGCATCCGCTCGGTCGGATGCAGGCAGCGGCGCAGCACCTCGGTGCGCTCGGCGGCGCTGCCGCGCCGGGTGATGTCGAAATGCCGGTCCTGCACGGCCACCTGAGTGGCGATCTGCAGTTGCGGCGTTTCTCCGTCGCTTCCCCCGCCGTCCTTCCATTCGGCGTAGAAGACTTCCATTTCGGCCACCGGGTCGCGATAGATGCCGGCGCTCGTGTAGTTGCCCTGCCAGCTGTGGCCGAGCGAGCGCTGCCAGCTCGTGTCCTTGTACTGCGCGAGCGGCAGCCAGAGGCGCGCATGGCCCTTGGTGCCGGGCAGCGTGATTTCCGAGGTGATCTCGTGGTTGCGCCACTGGGCGGGCGGCTCGTCGGGCAGGTTGACCACGCTGCGCGGCTCGCGCACCGGCGGCGCCTCGCTGGCGGAAGTCCGCACCGGCTTGCCCGGCTTGCGCGCCGGCGGCTTCTTAGCGCCCGGCTTGGCCGCCGGCTTCGGCGCCGGTTTGGCGTGCTTGTTGGCGGCCTGCGCGGCAGACGAAGTGAACAGCGGAATGAGCGCCGCGGCGGCGAGGAAATTGCGTCGCTTCAATCGGACCTCCGGAATGCGTCGGGCAGGCCGGGCGTACAGCAGAGTGCAGCGGACGGACTGCGGAAACGAGCGGGCCGTGCGCTGAGACACGGCCCGGAGAGAGGAAAAAATTATAGCACTTCGGCGGCGTGGTCCGCGAGGCGCGAGCGCTCGCCGCGTTGCAGGGTGACGTGGCCGGAGTGCTCCCAGCCCTTGAAGCGGTCGACCACGTAGGTCAGGCCGGAACTGCCTTCGGTCAGGTAGGGCGTGTCGATCTGCGCGATGTTGCCGAGACAGACCACCTTGGTGCCGGGGCCGGCGCGCGTGATCAGCGTCTTCATCTGTTTCGGCGTCAGGTTCTGCGCCTCGTCGATGATCAGGAACTTGTTGAGGAAGGTGCGGCCGCGCATGAAGTTGAGCGACTTGATCTTGATCCGGCTGCGGATCAGGTCGCGCGTCGCCGCGCGGCCCCAGTCGCCGGCTTCCTCGTCGGTCTTGTTGAGCACGTCGAGGTTGTCCTCCAGCGCCCCCATCCACGGCGCCATCTTCTCTTCCTCGGTGCCCGGCAGGAAGCCGATGTCCTCGCCGACCGGCACCGTCACGCGCGTCATGATGATCTCGGAGTAGAGCTTGCTTTCGAGCGTCTGCGTCAGCCCGGCGGCCAGCGTGAGCAGCGTCTTGCCGGTGCCGGCTTGGCCGAGCAGGGTGACGAAATCGACGTCCGGGTTCATCAGCAGGTTGAGCGCGAAGTTCTGCTCGCGGTTGCGCGCGGTGATGCCCCAGATGTTGTTCTTTGGGTGCGTGTAGTCGGTCAGCGTTTCCAGCTGCGCGGTCTTGCCGGAAACCTCGCGCACGATGGCGTAGAGCGGCTGCTCGCCTTCCTGGTAGACGAACTCGTTGATCAGCATCTGCGCGCAGAGCGGCCCCTTCAGGCGGTACAGCGTGCGGCTGTCCTTCTTCCAGGATTCCATGCCCTGGCCGTGCTTGTCCCAGAAGTCGGCGGGCAGCTCGCGCATGCCGGTGTACAGCAGGTCGGTGTCTTCCAGCACCTTGTCGTTGAAGTAGTCCTGCGCTTCGAGCCCGAGCGCGCGGGCCTTGATGCGCATGTTGATGTCCTTCGACACCAGGATCACCGGGCGCTTCGGGTGGCGGCGCTGCAGGTGGATGACGACCGCGAGGATCAGGTTGTCGGCCTTGGCCGTCGGCAGGGCGGCGGGCAGGTCGCTGGAGATGGCTTCGGTCTGCAGGAAGAGGTGGCCGCTGGCCAGCTTGCGCGAGGGGCCGTACAGCGCGATGCCGCTGTCGATGCCGTCGGCCGAGCTGCTCACGATCTCGTCGAGGGTGCGCGTCGCCTGACGGGCGTTGCGGGCGATTTCCGACATGCCCTTCTTGTTGTTGTCGAGTTCCTCCAGCGTCATGATCGGCAGGAAGACGTCGTGTTCCTCGAAACGGTAGAGGCTCGTCGGGTCGTGCATCAGCACGTTGGTGTCGAGGACGAAGAGTTTGGTGGCTTTGGTTTCGGCGGTCTTGCTGCTGGCTGCGGTTTTGCGGGCCATGAGCTTGGTTTCCCCGTGAGATGAGTCGTTGGTCGAGTGTGGTCAGAGCGTTCCGACGAAATCGAGCACTTCCTGCGCGTGGCCCGGCACCTTGACGCCGCGCCACTCGCGCCGCAAGACGCCTTCGCCGTCGATCACGAAGGTGCTGCGTTCGATGCCCCGCACCTGTTTCCCATACATCGATTTCATCTTGATGACGGCGAACTGCGTACACAACGCCTCGTCGGCGTCGGAGAGCAGGTCGAAGGGCAATTCCTGTTTGGCCTTGAAGTTCTCGTGCGACTTGATGCTGTCGCGCGAGACGCCGGCAACGATCGCGCCGAGCTTCTCGAATTCGGGGTGGAGGTCGCGGAACTGTTGCGCCTCGGTGGTGCAGCCCGGCGTGCTGTCCTTGGGGTAGAAGTAGATGACGACCGGTTTGCCGCGGCAGGCGGAGAGGGTGAAGGTCCGGCCGCCGGTGGCCGGCAGCGAGAAATCGGCAACGGTCTGCGCGCTCATGGGGGCTTTCTGCTTTGTAATGGACGGTTCGATTGTTGTAAGAAAATGCGCCGCCGGTCAAGCCGCTTGCGCGCCCGACGCGGGCCCCGCCGCTCCCGTGCCGCCCGCGCGGCGCGGCGGATCAGGCGGCCAAAGGCCTGGGCAATGCGGGCGCGGGCCAGGCTGTCGTCATAGCCTCGGCCTGATGCCGCCGAGCCGCCGAACTTCTCGCGACGGGCCTTGTGCAGCAGGTCGGGGCGGGGCCAGGGCACGCGGTCAAAGACCAGCAGACGCAGCGACCGGCCCGGCACATCGACCCCGTCCCTAACCGCGTCTGTGCCGAGCAGGCAGCTGTCCTGTTCAGCGCGGAAGATGTCGACCAGAGCGCCGACCTCCAGCGGATCGACGTGCTGGGCGTAGAGGGGGATGCCCGCCTTGGCCAGTTCGGGGCCGAGGCGCTCATAGACCGACTTCAGGCGGCGGATGGCGGTGAACAGGCCGACCGCCCCACCGTTGGCGGCCAGGAACAGTTCGCGCATGGCCGCCGCCGTCTGGCGCGGATCGTCCTTGACCACGTCATTGACGACGATGACGCGGCTGTTGGCGGCATAGTC
>RCMZ01000217.1_pt1 | contig 52769 bp, 45 predicted proteins | sample 2041141 | NCBI WGS metagenome assembly RCMZ01 (sample SAMN09708263, study PRJNA481090) | Wastewater metagenome, whole genome shotgun sequencing project. | biome: sewage; isolation source: Davis station wastewater (DW) | place: Antarctica: Davis Station | collected 2010-03-01 | reverse complement strand
TGAATCCTTCGGTGTGAGAGCCTGGATTCTACCGGTGGCTGGCTCTCTGCCTCTCGTTTCAAGCGTTGCGCTTATTCTATGAATTCAGGGAATGCTGAATGTCAGGTTGTCCCAAATGCCATAGTCGAAGGTAAACGAGTTGGTAAACGTGTGCTGTGCTTCGCTTTGCCCAACCACACTGTAAACATTATTACCGGTGCGGAAAGTCTCGATCGCCACATCGCGCACCAGAGAATAATCAAAGCCATAAGTCAGTGTGCGCTCACCTTTTTTCAATAAGGTGTAACTCTTCTCAGACGCTTGAAACACCTGCTCAAGCGCTTTGGCACTGTCGGCATCATCATCTTTCTTGCCCAAGGCCTCACGGGCTTGGTCGACTGCCGGCTCTTCGGCCCAGGCAAAACCGCCAACCAATAGCGCTAGCATGGCCAACCATGCTGTATTGCGAACTACCATCACATATCCCCGGTATTTTGTTGTTATGGCGGGTCGTTACTTACGACGGATATAGCGAATATCGCCCTGTGAACCGAGTTCACGGACTTCGTTCTGGTTAAATTTACTGATCTGTGGAAACTCTCTGAACGCCAGCAAGCTGATCGTTCGGTCATCGATGATGCGTAACTCATGATCATGCAGAGCCAAGGCGTTTTTAGGCTCCTGACCACTTGGGAAAATCACAAAAACCACATCGTGGTCCCAAATTTCCTGAAAGCGGGTGCGAGTGAAACTGATATTTCCTAACGACGGGTCAGCCACAAAAACGTGATCGTTATAGACATCCCGCAACACGACAAAATGCTTAAAGCCGGCATAGGTAATTGGCACTATCGCCGGGTGCTCTAACTCTTCCAGATCGGAAAACGCGGCCTTGAATCCGCCACTTTTATAGCCGAGGGCAGAGACATAACGCTTCATGTCGAGCAGGGAAAAACCTCGGCGCTCGACAATTTTGTCGGCTTCACCAAAGCGCAACAAACCGTCCATAACCTGCCGCTCCTGCAGGTTGCGACCTAGGTAATAGTCCAGCAACGTGGTTAAGGCAGCAGAGCCACAGCTGTAGTCATAGGCCTGACGTATTACATTGCGAAACTGCAGCTGACTTTGCGGTTCCAGCACCACTGACTCGCGCAGCGGACCACTGGACCAAGACGACTGAGTGACATTCACCGTGCCCGGCGCAACCGGTTTGGTATCCACAGCTTCGGTGAAACCGAATAGGCCAATCAGGCTACCCAGCAATATCTCAATCATGCGCGCCACATACTCCAGACATCGGCAGAAAAAAGCCTCACCGACCCAGGCCGGTAAGGCTTTTGTAGACTCAGCTCAAATGCGCTGAATCAATGACCCCATACCTTGACGGTAGTGCCGGCCATGTTGATGTCGGAGATCGCCAGAGCGCCGATGCTGGCTGCAGTTTGGCCACCCACTTTGATTGCGCCAACCGAAACAGTACCGGTCATGGCTGGCAGGCCGATAGCCAACTGCTGGGTGCCGCCAGCGTTGGTGACCACGTCAACGGTCAGCGGAGCGCTGTCCAGAATGGTAAAGCCCGTGAAGCTGATGTTTTCCATGCGCAGGCTACCGCCAGAAGCATCACCGTCGGTGTAAACCACAGCGCCTACGGAACCGGCGAAGTTACCGGAGATGCTGATACCGTCCTGACCGGTTACGCTGGCCAGAGAAGTGTCATCCATTGCAGTCATGTCGGCCTGAGCCATGAACGGAGCAGCCAGTACCGCAGCGGCGAAAGCGAGTTGTTTTAGTTTCATTGTTGTTATCTCCAATGTTCACAGGTGGGTTGCCCTGAGGGCACTAACTGCAACGCCTGCTGCAGTTAGCTGGACCGGCTCACGCCAATATCCATTTCAGTCACTGCTTCCGTAGTCGGGACTGTCATGGATTCGGGAAGCGCTGGGCTTCTCGTCCTGGCATTTAAACTACTTGTCGCAATCCCAACTGCCAGCCCATCCAAGGGATGGAGCAAAACATCAACAGTCGGCCTGTGTACATCAAGCCTCGTTCAACAAACCCATACTTTTGCCTTTGAGCACCGCTTGTGTACGGCTGCGCACGCCCAGCTTGGCGAACAGATTGTGCAGATGCCACTTGATTGTGGCCTCCGACAAATGCACCGCTTGGGCGATATCACGATTGGAAAGACCGGCCGCAACAAAGCGTAAAATCTCTCGCTCCCTGTGGCTAACATCTTGATTTTCATCGAAAGTTTTAGGATCTACGGCCAAGCGCAAGCACTGTTCGCGCAGGCTCTCAGCCGCTCCTCGCCAGACACTGGCACGCTTAGGCTCAGCCACAGACCATGCATCCCACAGCGGTAACAGCCACAGTGCATCGTCTTGAAAAATTCGCCGATAACCGCGCGTCCAAGCCTCTTCAAGCGTGGTTTGAAACAGGCCAAAGGCCTTATCACTGTTACCTTTTCGCCAATACGCTACCGCGAGTAACAACGAAATCCGCAGCCGGCGATCACGTTGATGCTCATCAGCTGGCTTAACCAAGCAAGCTTCTAGGCAGGCTTGCGCTTTATCGGCCCGGCGTTCACTTAGCGCCAGCCGGGCTTCGGCCAAGGCTAGAGCAATATGCGCATCCGGATAGCGAGCGGCGGGCAGTACGCCCAGATGACGCTGTAACTGCAAACACACCCTTTCTGCCTCATTAGGCCGGCGCATCCACAATAAAAATTGCACCTTGCAGCTCATGGCGAAGGCGAAAACTCGTTCGTAGCCCGGACGCTGCAAGCCCGCTAACCATTCGTCGAGCTGAGCCAGTGCCGGCTCGGCCTCGCCGGCAAAAAAGCGCGCACGGGCCATCACTAATTGCCCGCGACTAATTAACTCAACAGGCGTTGCCACATCACGCCATGTGGTGGCCAAAGGCAGTTCGGCCAAAACGGCCGCGTGCCGATCTTGCTCATACAACAAATCGGCATAGGCCAACGCCAAGGGACCGCCCACCCGACTGCGGCGCCCAAACACCCGCTCTACCCGCGCCCGCGCGGCCTCAGCAAGTGAGCGCCCACGTTCAAGATCACCACTCTCCTTGCAAATCAGCACTTCAATAAGGCTGGTCATCACGTGCAGGTATTCGCTGTCAGCCGCCCCTAGATAGCCGCGCGCAGCCGCAATTGCCTTATCCGCTTCGGCAAAATCACTCAGCAGGGCATAAGCCGCCGCTTGCACACAGGCCATGCTGGCGCGAAAAATCGGCTGATCGCCAGGCACCATACTTAGCCATTGCCGCGCAACTTTGAGGCAGCTCTCAAGCTTGTCTTGATACAGCAGCACCAAGGCCTTGAGAATCTGGGCGGCCACCATCAACTCGGCCAGCCCGTAGTGCATGGACTTACCGCGCCCTTGCATCAGCCGGGTACTGACATCTTCGATAAGTGCTTCGGCTTCGGCAAATTTCTGCTCGAACGCCAATTGCCAGGCATAAAATATCTGGAACACTGGGTGCTCGCGGATCACTTCCACGGGCACGCTTTTGAGCATGCTCAGCACGCCATACACGCGATTACCCGCCACTAAGCGCGAGCCCTGACGCTCAAGCATGTCTGCAGCAAAACCGTAGTCGCGTCCACGCAAGGCGTATTTAATCGCTCGATCCGGCAGGTCTCGCGCTTCGCACCAACGCGCAGCGGCATTCAGCAGTGCCGCCGTGTCGCCGCGGCGCGCCAGGCGACCCTGGAGAAACTCGGCGAACAAGTGGTGATAGCGAAACCACTCGCCCTTCTCGTCTAGCGGGATGATGAACAGCTGCTCAGCTTGTAAGCGCATCAGCATGTCTAAGCCATCACTGCGGCCAGTCAGGGCGTTGCACAGCTCGGCAGAAAACTCATCCAGTACCGAGGTCTGATCGAGAAACAGCTGTAACTCGGCGGGCAGGCTGACCAGTACATCTTCAGCTAGGTAGTCGGCGATATTGCGCTCGGTACCCGACAGGCCAGCAAGAAAAGCTGCTCGGTCTGAATTTCGCGCGAGAGCCAGGGCCGCCAAATGCAAGGCTGTAATCCAGCCTTCGGTACGTGCCTGCAGTACATCAAGTTCGGCCGGGCTTAATTCAATTTTTTTGATTTGCATAAAGTACGCCGCTGTTTCATCACGACTAAGGCGCAAATCTTCAGCCAGCAACCAGAACGCCCAGCTGTTGGAGTCTTGCTCAGTATTGATGAATCTAGGCTTGTAACGGGTACTAACGATCAGGTGCACACGTTCAGGCAGTGACTTGAGCAGATAACGCATCGCCTGCCCCAGCGCAGGGTCACGGATACGATGAAAGTCATCCAGCATCAGATAGGTTTGGCCATCCAAACGCTTCAAGTCAGCCACAAAAGCATCAATCAAGGCTTCAACCGGCCAATTGACCTCACTTGCAACTAAGCCTGTCGCAGTGCTGGAAAACGTCGGCGCAACTGTCTCGATAGCCGCACACAAATACTGCAATAAGCGCGCAGGCTCACTGTCCGACTCATCGCAAGACAGCCATGCGACTCGCGCGCCTTCGCGCTCTAGGTGTTGGCGTAACAAGCTGAGCACGGTGCTTTTACCGAACCCTGCAGGAGCACTGAGCACCACCAGACGATGCGCGCGGGCAGCCATAAGACGCTCGATCAACGCACTGCGCGGCAGCAACATTGAGGCGCCGGCATCAGCAGGAAATAGCTTGGTGCGCAGCAAAGGCACCGGAGGCAGATGAGGCAAAGTAGTGATCATGGTTCGAGCAGACTCAATTCACGGACGCGACGGATGGCCTGAGTACGATTGCGTACCTTGAGTTTTTCGTAGATGTTGTGCAGATGCCATTTAACTGTGCCCAACGCCAGTGACAGTTGCTTGCCGATTTCATCGTTGGACATGCCTTTGGCCGCCAGGCAGACCACCTCGCGCTCGCGCTCGGTCAGCTCATCCTCGAGTCCTTGGGCTGCCTTACGCACGCTATGGCCAGGCCAGATGCTCAGCAGGCTGCGGATAAAACCTTGTAACGCCGGCTGGCGCTCAGCCTCTTCAAGTTGTTGCAGCATTTGCCGAATGGCCTCGCCTTCCTCAACAAACAGGCTGCGCACCCCTTCGCGCTCGGCGGCTAACAAGCATTGCTGCAGCAAGCTGTGCGCCCGCTCCTGATAGCCAAGTCGCTGATAGCTCAAGGCAGCCAACAGATCCAGACGCAAGCGCTGCAAGCCATGCCAGTTGTTTTGTAACTGACCACGTAGCTGGGTGATTTCATGCAAGGCTTCGCTGTAATTACCCCGGGCCTGCTGCAAACGGATGCGCGCCAAACCCAACACCCAACTGACTGGATTGAACCCAGCCTTGGCATATTGGCTGGCCATTTTGCTCCAATCAACGCTTTGCAAACGCTGTTCAGCGCGCTTAATTCGGTCGGTTGCCGGCTCTTGCAAAATGAGCGCGAGCTCATCCCCCACTGCCTGCGCATAAAAGCGCCAAGACTGATTGCGCGCCGCCAAATTCTGCATCAACACCAAGGTGGCCAAGGCCTCCTTGGGTTTGTCCTGCATACGCTGGGTGCGGGCCAGACAGAGCATACCTTGGGCATAGATATCGATAGGGTTGATCACATCCACAGTGGCCAACGCCCAGTTAAGTTTTTCCTCAACGTTGTGCACATTGCCTTGTTGATAAGCCACTAAAGCCTCAGCAATGGTTGGCAGCGCCAGCGCACGTGACTTATCGCCGAACCAGGGCATGGCCTTGGTTCGCAGCTGGAGGAACAATTGCTGGGCCTGCTGCACATGCCCCTGTTCCAGCGCCATAAAAATCTCAGTGTTGGCCAGCTGCATATCCAGATAACGGCCTTTGAGAAAATGGTTGCGCTGATGAGCCAGGGCCAACAAGCGCCGAGCCTGTTCGGGCTGCACCAGTACGATCTGCGCCAACGCGGCGACAATCAGAATCGCCACTTCCAGAAACGCATTGTGCCGGCCGAGCTGCGGCTCAACCTTACGCGCCACGCTAACGCACAGGTCCAAATCATCTTTTTGCAGGGCGATAACCGACTTAACCGCTAAGGCCGCCAGATAATTATCATTCAGCTGACTATCGGCGTTACCGCCCTCCCAGCGCGCCAACAGCTCATCGAGCATCCGATTAGCCTCAGGCAATGCCAACTCGGCAGCTTTTACCCAGACCTCAGCCAAGACCAAAATCGGATAACGCTCGGCAATACTGTCTGGCACGTGTTTACGCCAGCGATAAATCTGATTGAGCTGACCGCGGTTGATCAGGTCCAGACCACAACCATCCACCAAGGCGGCAATCATCTCTGGATCATCAGCCAAGCAAGCGTGCTCAATGGCCAGGTCCTGCATGTGGTGATTGGTGAACCACAGGCTGGCGTTGAAATGCAGCTGCTTGAAGCGTTCCGGGTCGCGCTCGCGCAAACGCCCCTGGAGAAACTCGGCAAACAGGTGATGAAAGCGATACCACTGCCGCTCGCGGTCCAGCGGCAGGAGAAACAACTGCATGTCTTCCAGCCGCTCTAGGAGTGCCTGACCATCCGTGCGGCCGGTCAGAGCACTCGCGAGGTCGCCACTGAGCTGACGAGCAATGCCCAATGCCAACAGCGCTTCTTGCATATCGGCGGGTAACTGTTCAAACACTGAGCGCAGCAAATAATCCCCCACCGCGGCCTGCCCAGCACCGATATCTGGCAAGTTGGCAGGGATCTGCACCTGATTGCGTAACCATAAGCTGGCGAGGTGCACACCGACCATCCAGCCTTCGGTATGGCTGTGCAGTTCGTTCAAGGCCTTATCATTGAGCTGCAAACCAAGCCGATCGAGATAATCGCGGGTTTCGGCATGGGTCATGCGCAACTCGTCTGGACCAATTTCCAGCAGTAAGCCCTTGGCCCGCCATGTGGCCAGATTCAAAGGCGGCTGAGCGCGACTGCCGAGTGCTAGGGTAAAACCTGCGGGAGCCAGCTGTACCAAACGGTTAATGGCCGCAAACAACTCACGATCCTGCAGCAGATGGACGTCATCCAACACCAACAACAGAGGCTTGCGGATATCAGCCAGGTCCACCAACAAACTTTCCATTACCGCGGCTACCGGCACGCTCATGGTGTTTTGCAGATAGCCCAAGGCATCCTGGCCAATACCTGGGGCGGCGCACTTGAGAGTTTCAATCAGCTGGGCAAAAAAACGCGCAGGGTCATCATCCTCGTCGTCCAGAGAAAACCAAGCAACGGCGCTGCCGCGCTCCTGACACGCCTGCGCAAACGCCACCAGCGCTGTGGTCTTGCCAGATCCTGCCGGGGCCGAGAACAGCACCAAACGCGCATTAGGATGGCCAGCAAGAGCCTCCAAGACCTGCGGTCGACAGAGAGAATCACTGGCAACTTGGGGGGCCGTCAGCTTGGGGCGCAATAGGCTACTGACGACCGGTTGCGGAGCATTATCCATGGCCTGGATCCCTTGGTAGTTTTCATTTTTATACGAGGTCTTTGCCTCTGGGATGGCTGCATACTAATCAGCTGTGCCCTCCTGCGTAAACCAGGGCGAAGGCTCTAGGATGAACACTTACACCAGACTACAATCAACTCCCGCTGATTGTGATCGCCCTGCATGCCCATAAGCTCCGTACATCCATTGCCCTACAGTGCCGACCCTGGCGCCTACTTTGTCCGCGTGCTACACGCTCCAGGCGCTGTACTGCTAGACAGTGGGCGGCCAGGAGCCGAGCGCGGACGCTACGACATTCTCAGCGCCTGGCCATTGGCAGAACTGGCACCCGACACTGACGAATCAGCCAACGATTTCCTTACACGCCTGCGCCGAGGCTTACACAGCCTAGGGCCAGCAGTGCTGCCAGACGCCTACGAACTGCCGTTTGTCGGTGGACTACTGGGTTATTTAGCCTATGACTTTGGCCGGCGCCTAGAACCCATGCCGAACCAGGCTAACGATGATATTGGCCTGAGCGATGCGTGCTTTGGCCTGTATGCCTGGGCGTTGATCAGCGACCATCAGCGCGGCACCAGCCAGCTGGTATTTCACCCGCAACTGCCAGCAGACGAGCGCGAGCGCTTGCTGACACTGTTTCAGCAGCCAGCACCGAGCGATGCACAACGCTTCCGCCTGAGTGCCAAGTTCAGCGCCGACACCTCGCCCAAGCGCTATCAACAGGCGTTTGCCACGATTCAGCGTTACATTCTCGCAGGCGACTGTTATCAGGTGAACTTTGCCCAGCGCTTTCGTGCGCCTTGTCAGGGCGACCCTTGGGCGGCATATCGGGCCTTGCGAGCCGCTTGCCCAACGCCGTTTGCCGGCTATCTGCGCCTGAGCGCTGACAGCGCCATTCTCAGCTTGTCGCCCGAGCGTTTTTTACGCCTGCATCAGGGCACCGTGGAAACCCGCCCGATCAAGGGCACCCGAGCACGGCACAACGAACCTGGCGCAGATACAGCGCTGGCCGACGAGCTACTGGGCAGCGCCAAGGACCGCGCCGAAAACCTAATGATCGTCGACTTGCTGCGCAACGACCTTGGCCGCAGCTGCCGCACAGGCTCGGTCAAAGTGCCCGAATTATTTGCCCTAGAGAGCTATCCCAACGTCCATCACCTGGTCAGCAGCGTGACCGGTGAACTGGCCGACGATAAAGACGCTTTGGACCTGATCGCTGGCAGCTTCCCTGGCGGCTCGATCACCGGCGCACCGAAGATCCGCGCCATGCAAATTATCGACGAGCTAGAGCCCAGCCGCCGCAGTCTGTATTGCGGTTCGTTGCTGTATCTGGATGTGCGTGGCGAAATGGACAGCTCAATTGCCATCCGTAGCCTGCTGGTCAAAGATGGGCAAATCAGCTGCTGGGGCGGCGGCGGCATCGTTGCTGACTCCGAATGGCAGGCCGAGCACCAAGAGTCGATCACCAAGGTCAAGGTGCTACTTGAGACGCTAGAGAGCCTCTAACCCAGCAACGAAAAAGGCCCGCAAATACGGGCCTTTTTTATCCAACAGCTAAGCCTTAGAAGCTCAGCTCACGATTGGATGCTTTGATGAACTCACGCTTCAGATCATCAAAGGTGTGCACCGCTGGGAACTGCGGGAACTCGCGGATCACGTTTTCCGGGGCATGGAACAAAATCCCGGCATGGGCTTCGGCCAGCATGGTGGTGTCGTTGTACGAGTCACCGGCGGCCACTACGCGGTAGTACAGGCTCTTCAGGGCCACCACCGACTGACGCTTAGGGTCTTTCTGACGCAGCTGGTAGCTAACCACACGATCATTTTCATCAGTGATGAGCTTGTGGCACAGCAGCGTCGGGAAGCCCAGCTGACGCATCAGCGGCTGGGAAAACTCGTAGAAGGTGTCCGACAGAATCACCACCTGGAAGCGCTCGCGCAGCCAGTTAACGAACTCAACCGCGCCATCCAACGGCTTCAAGGTGGCAATTACGGCCTGAATATCCGCCAGCTTCAAACCGTGCTCGTCGAGAATGCGCAAACGCTGCTGCATCAGCACGTCGTAATCGGGAATATCCCGAGTGGTGGCTTTCAGCGCTTCAATGCCAGTTTTTTCCGCGAAGGCAATCCAGATTTCTGGAACCAGTACACCTTCCAGGTCGAGACAGGCTATTTCCACGGGACACTCCTCGGGGGATAAAAATTAAGGCGGCACTCTAGCCGCTCAGCATGCGCGGTGCAACGCGCGGCTTATAACCTTAAGCAAGCTTGATGCAGGCACTTTGTTATTTAGACGCATAAACACTATTTGCTACCATCCTCGGCACAGAGCGCGCAGCGCCACTACCACTAGGAAACCGCCTGATGAGCCACCCTTTCGACGTTGCCGAACTGGCCACCGCTTACGCCAATAAATCTCCGCAAGACATCCTCAAGCTGGCTTTCGAGCACTTTGGCGATGAACTGTGGATCTCCTTCAGCGGCGCTGAGGATGTGGTGCTGGTGGACATGGCCTGGAAGCTGAACAAAAACGTCAAAGTCTTCAGCCTCGATACCGGCCGCCTGCATCCGCAGACCTACCGCTTTATCGAGCAGGTGCGTGAGCATTACGGCATCGCCATTGAAGTGCTCTCCCCCGAAGCGGCTGAGGTCCAAGCGCTGGTCAAAGCCAAAGGTTTGTATAGTTTCCTCAAGGACGGCCATGGCGAGTGCTGCAGCGTGCGCAAAATAGCACCCCTGCGCCGCAAGCTCAGCAGTGTTAAAGCCTGGGCGACCGGCCAGCGCCGCGACCAGAGCCCTGGCACACGCAGCCAAGTAGCCGCGTTAGAAATTGACACAGCCTTCTCAACTCCCGAGCGGCCGCTGTACAAATTCAACCCCCTGGCGCAGATGACCAGCGAGGAAGTGTGGGGCTATATCCGCATGCTCGAACTGCCCTACAACAGCCTGCATGAGCAGGGTTTTATCAGCATCGGCTGCGAGCCATGCACCCGGCCAGTGCTGCCCAACCAACACGAGCGCGAAGGCCGCTGGTGGTGGGAAGAAGCCACCCAGAAGGAATGCGGCTTGCACGCTGGCAACCTGATTGCCAAGCACTAAACCAATCGCCTAATCGGCCCGCAAGAGTCTGCGGCCAAATTATTCAAAACAAAAAAGACCGGGTATAGGACCGGTCTTTTTTGCCTTAAGCACTGCCATCGTCCGTGCTTAAGGTCAATCGCCCCTAGCTTCCTAGACACCTCCAAGCCTCATAATACGGCCCACGAGGAGGTGCTATGAGCAACCCACGACATCCCGAAGAATTCAAAGTCGAAGCTGCCAAGCAGGTAACCGAACGAGGCCTGCCGGTCGCTGACGTAGCTGCTCGTTTATGAAGGTTGGCTGTATTTGGCGGTGGTACTCGACCTGTTCTCACGGCAAGTTATTGGCTGGTCGATGAAGTCGCAAATGACCAGCGATTTCGCGATTGATGCGCTGCTGATGGCGGTATGGCGGCGTAAACCGACTCAAGAAGTGATGATTCACTCAGATCAAGGCAGCCAGTACAGCAGCTGCAATTGGCGTAGTTTTCTGAAGGTTAACAACTTGATTGGCAGCATGAGTCGACGTGGTAACTGCCACGACAATGCCGTGGCGGAAGCCTTTTTTAGCGGCTTAAACGGGAGCCATCAAGCGGAAAACCTACGGCACCCGAGAGGATGCTCGCGCTGACGCGTTCGATTATATCGAGATGTTTTATAACCCCAAACGCCGACACGATTTCAACAATCAGCTGTCCCCGATAGAGTTTGAAATCGACATTTCTTGAGCTTGAAAAGTGTCTAGGAAATCCGGGACGATTCAATATCAACCAAAAGCCGTCAGTTGTTTGAGTCTGCGAAACCAGAGGCGATTCTCTGTTAAACGCCGGCGCCTAGAGCGCTACGAGCGTTCTTCTTCTGCAGAATCATCGACGCTTCGTTGTAGGCGCTCTGGAAAGCGTCGCTGCCGATCCAGCTCACTGCCGTGTCTTCGTCTTCGTCATGGAAGATGCCGCGATAGATGATCAACAGCCCCATCATAAAGTCGGTGGCTGCATCTTCGGCTTCCTCCGAGACCACCAGTTCCAACACTGGGTATTGCAGGAACACCAGGCACATCGCGAGCAGGCTGATGCCTTCACCGACTCGCATCGCCTGGAACAGGTCGTCGAAGTGGGCCGGATCAAAACCGTTCTCTTCGATGTCTTTGAAGTCGAAGGTGCTCAGGTCGATCTCGACATCATCGAACGGCTCATTGATCAGCGGATTGACCAGCAGCGGATGGACAACATTGGCTTTGGGCTTGCCCGTACGGTTCTGCTTGGCCTTGGTTTTGGCCCGCTGAGCACGCTTTTGCTGTTTGTCTGGGGAGGCCATGGAGGCGAAGTCCTTGTTCGGTGCAGCCATATTTATGGCTCGCGATAGTCGGGCGCACATTGTATTCAGTCTTGGCGGAGTTCCTACGACAACCCGATACACTTGGAAATTGTCATGGGTGAAATTCTGCCCAAACGAAAAAGGCCAACCCCTTCGGATTGGCCTTTAATTCCCATACTAGATGGATTGTTTGGTCTCGAACCAGCGACCCCCACCATGTCAAGGTGGTGCTCTAACCAACTGAGCTACGCGTCTGCAATGGAGGCGCATTCTACGGAGAAGCGTCTATGTGTCAATACCTTAATGACTAACTACCTGAAACTGCGTCAGTTTTAGCGTTCAAACTGGCGTTTTATATTTTGCACAGGGGGCTAGCCGGCATTTCAGCACTCGGGTAGCATCACCGCATTCGTAAAAAATAACAAACACAGGTTGTATTTATGACACACACTCCTTATCCAGAATCTTTCTATGCCGCATCCGCCAACCCCGTTCCGGCACGCCCAGAACTGCAAGGCGATGTTGACGTTGATGTTTGTATCATCGGCGCTGGCTACACCGGCCTGTCCACGGCCATCTCCTTGCTGGAGAACGGCTTTAAGGTGGCTATCGTTGAGGCCGCCAAGGTTGGCTTTGGTGCATCCGGGCGTAACGGCGGGCAGATTGTTAACAGTTACAGTCGCGATATCGACGTGATCGAACGCACTGTTGGCCCTAAGCCTGCGCAGTTGATGGGCCAGATGGCTTTTGAAGGCGGGCGCATCATTCGCGAGCGCATCGCCAAGTACAACATCGACTGTGACCTGAAAGACGGTGGCGTGTTTGCCGCATTTACCCAAAAGCAGATGGGCCACCTTGAGTCGCAGAAAAAACTCTGGGAACGCTACGGCCACACCCAGCTTGAGCTAATGGACACTAAGCGCATCCGCGAAGTGGTTGGCAGCAAGAACTACATCGGCGGCATGCTCGACATGAGCGGCGGTCACATCCACCCACTGAACCTCGCCTTGGGCGAAGCCGCTGCAGTGGAGTCGCTGGGCGGCGTGATCTACGAACAGTCCCCGGCCACGCGCATCGAGCGCGGCGCCAACCCGGTTGTACACACACCCAATGGCCGCGTTAAAGCCAAGTTCATTGTGGTTGCAGGTAACGCCTACCTAGGCAACTTGGTGCCAGAGCTGGCCGCGAAGACCATGCCGTGCGGCAGCCAGGTGATTGCCACCGAGCCACTGAGCGCGGAAATGGCCAAGAGCCTGATCCCCGACGACTACTGCGTGGAAGACTGCAACTACCTGCTCGACTACTTCCGCCTGACGGGTGACAACCGCCTGATCTACGGCGGCGGCGTGGTTTACGGTGCCCGCGATCCGGCCAACATCGAGGCGATCATCCGCCCGATGATGCTCAAGACCTTCCCGCAATTGAAAGACGTGAAGATCGACTACGCTTGGACCGGCAACTTCCTGCTGACCCTGTCGCGCCTGCCGCAAGTGGGTCGGATTGGCGACAACATCTACTACTCGCAAGGCTGCAGCGGCCACGGCGTCACCTACACCCACTTAGCGGGCAAGGTGCTGGGCGAAGCCCTGCGTGGCCAAGCCGAGCGCTTCGATGCGTTTGCTGGCTTGCCGCACTACCCGTTCCCTGGCGGCCAGATGCTACGTATCCCGCTCACCGCTGTTGGCGCTTGGTATTACGCGCTGCGTGACAAGTTCGGCATCTAAGCCGAGCAACATAAAAAACGGCGCCTTTGAGCGCCGTTTTTTTATTGCTGTGGAGTGCCTCGTTGTAACGTTCGGCGGGCATTGGCGGCGGCTTCTTTATACCCTGCCCGTGCCACCTCATCGGCGGCTTGCGACCAGCGCTGCGCATCGACCTTGGCCGGCAGTTGCACCGGCGCCAGCACCAGCACCGCCCAAGCACCGGCAGAGTGCCACGCCGAGTCGAAGCTGGAGAAGCTGGTTTGCCAGCGTCGGCTGTTGCCTGCGCGTAGCAATAGGGTTTGCTCCGCGCGGTCATAGCCCACCAGGACGGCATAGCGCGGCATGTCGACCCACGCCATACCCTCATTGAAGCGCAGCAACACCGGCAAGCCCGCCGCCACTTGCTCAAGCAGCGCCTGCATGTTCGGCTGCAGCGGATAGGCCAACAGCCCATGGCTATTTATTTGCGCGAGCATATTTTGCTGCAGACGGTCTTCGGCTCCGGGCAATTGCAACGCTTTAGCCAGCAACCCCGGCGAGGTGTCTACGCCCTGCTGCACCAGCAAACTGGCCAAGGCCGTTGGCGCGCCTTGATAAGCACGCTCCGGGAAAGCTGGCACGTCCGTCAGCTCTACCCGCTCCGGCAACGGCCGCAACGCCTGCTGCAAGGCCGTCGGCCCGCCACAGGCCGAAAAACTCAAGCAGGCGGCTAACACCAGTGGCAGGCGAAACGAAGAGCGACGGGGGTTAAGCACGTGGCGATCCTTCTAAACGGGCAGGAGCCGCCATGATACGGACAGACGCACCGCGCCGCATCGCTCAAAACGCATCGCGCAAACGGTAATAAGCCTTGCCGATGGCCTCCAGCGGCGCGGCAAAATGGCGCCCACCCGGAAAGTTATAGGACTTAATGCGCTGGAAAATCTGCAAATCAACAGCATCGCCTAGAATCGCATCGGCCACAGCGCGCGCACAGGCCAAAGTCGGCAGCACGCCATGGCCGGAAAACCCTTGCAGCCAATACAGGTTGTCGCGCCCACCGACATCCGGCGTGCGCTTGAGACTGACATCGATATGCCCGCCCCAAGCGAACTCAATCGGCACTCCGCGCAACTGAGGAAACACACGCTCCAGATAAGGCCGAGTCGCCGCAGCAATGTCCCGCGGCATGCCACCCAAATAGGTGCAGCCACCCCCAAACAACAGACGATGGTCTGGCGTCAGGCGAAAGTAATCGAGGACGAACTGGTTGTCAGTCACGCAGGCATTGCGCGGCAGCAGCGCCTGCGCCTGCTCCGGTGCCAGCGGCGCAGTGGCGACTTGATAGGTGCCTACCGGCAAAATGCGCCGTGAAATAGCCGGCGCGAGCTGATCCAGATAGGTATTAGCAGCCAACACCAAGGCACCGCAACGCACCCGACCGCGCTCGCACTGCACCTCATAGCCCTCATGGTTGGCCTGGTAACTCAACGCCCGGCTTTGCTCGAAGATCAGCCCGCCATGGCGCTCAAGCGTGTCGGCTAAGCCGCACACCAGCTTAAGTGGATTGAGATGGCCACCCTCGGGGTCGAACAAGCCGGCCTGATAACGCGAGCTGCCAATCCACTCCGGCAGCTGCTGCTTAGCGATAAATTGCAGCCGTTCATAACCCCATTTGTGCGCGGCCTGCTCCTGCCACTCTTGCAAATGACTGACGCGCCGCGCCAACACCGAGGTCCATAGGTGTCCTGCGCGGTAATCAATATCAAAATTATGGCGCTGTGGTAGCGCTTGAATTTCACCTGCGGCCCAGCGCACCAGATCCCATAAGCGCTGCGCGCCGTCCTGCCCCAGTGCGGCCTCCAGTGGCGGCATATCGCAGGACCAACCGAGAATCGCCTGCCCACCGTTGCGGCCCGAAGCTGCCCAGCCGATTCGACTGGCCTCCAGCACCACCACCCGCTTACCGGCCAGAGCCAGGCGCAATGCCGTGTGCAAGCCGCTAAAGCCGGCACCGATGATCGCCACATCCACATCCAGATCGTCATCCAACGCCGGCCGCGGGTGCAACACGCGGGGGCAGCTGCTGGTGTAGTAACTGTCGACGTGCTGGCGGGCTGAACAGAACATTGCTGAGATGCCTTTATTGAATTTTCATGAAATTTACTTTAATTAATTTCATGAAACAAGCGCCCCGGTATTTCATCCACGCGAGCAACCGCGGCATAATCGCCACGCCCTCCCTGATCAGCAGCCAAACTCGCCATGCTCAATGCCAACTCGACGCCACTGGCGCAGATAATCCGCGATCTGCGTAAACGCAAAAAAGTCACCCTGCAGCAATTGGCAGACCGCATCCAGCGCTCGATTGGTTTTGTCTCGCAGATCGAACGCGGCCTGTCGCAGCCAAGCGTTGAAGACCTGCACGCGATCGGCTTGGCGCTTGAGGTGCCGAGTACTTACTTCGTCGAACAGGCCGTCAGCCCGCACCCGCAATGGCTGACCCACCCCGGTGAGCGGCGCACGTTAAGTTACGCCCGCGGCATCACCGACCAAGTGATTTCGCCGGCGCTGTCCAAGCAATTCATCATGCTGGAAACCCTGCTGGAGCCAGGCTCAGACACCGGCGAGCGGAGCATCATCGACAGCGTCGAGCAAGGTGGCTATGTGCTGGAAGGCGAGTTGACCCTGTGGATCAACGAGGAGCAACTGCACCTCAGTCCCGGCGATGCCTTTCAGATCGCCAGCGGCGTGTCGTGCCGCTATGCCAACCGCAGCAACAGCAATACCAAGGTGTTGTGGGTATATAGCTAAGCCCGAACGGGCTTACGGGAGGGTAAAAGCCGGCGAGTCAGGCGCACGGCTGACCCGCCCGTTCACTGCATTTAGCTGGCGCTAGGCGCGATGGCCGCGTTGACCAGCTCTTGCGCTTCAGCCACTAAGCGCTGCAGGTGCGCGTCGCCCAAGAAGCTTTCCGCGTAGATCTTGTAGATGTCCTCGGTGCCCGACGGCCGCGCGGCAAACCAACCGTTGGCGGTCATCACCTTCAAGCCACCGATGGCTTCGTTATTGCCCGGCGCATGGCTGAGGATGCGCTGAATCGGCTCACCCGCCAGCTCGGTCGAATGCACTTGCTCCGGTGCCAGCTTGCTCAGCAGTTTTTTCTGCGCTGGGGTGGCGGCAGCATCGATACGGGTCGACAACGGCTCACCCAGCTCCTGCACCAGCGCCTGATAACGCTCACCAGGGTCACGACCGCTGCGGGCAGTCATCTCGGCGGCTAACAGAGCCGGAATCAAGCCGTCCTTGTCGGTGCTCCACACCGTGCCGTCACGGCGCAAGAAGGAGGCGCCGGCACTCTCTTCGCCACCAAAGCCCAAGGAGCCATCAAACAACCCGGCAGCAAAATACTTAAAGCCCACCGGCACTTCATACAAGCGGCGACCGAGCTTTTGGCTGACCCGATCAATCAGCCCGCTGCTTACCACGGTCTTGCCGATGGCGGCGTCGCTGCGCCAGCGCGGACGGTTTTGAAACAGATAATCAATGGACACTGCCAGGTAATTATTCGGCTGCATCAAGCCCATGCTCGGGGTCACGATGCCATGACGGTCGTGGTCAGGGTCGCAAGCAAATGCCACCTGATAACGGTCTTTCAGGGCGATCAAACTGCGCATGGCGTAGGCCGAGGACGGGTCCATACGCACTCGACCATCCCAGTCCAGGCACATAAAGCGGAAGGTTGGATCGACCTGGGTGTTCACCACATCCAGATTCAGTTTGTAGTGCTCGGCAATCGCCGACCAATAATTAACCCCGGCGCCGCCCAGCGGATCGACGCCCAGACGCAAGCCCGAATCGGCAATCGCCTGCATGTCGATGACGTTGCCCAAGTCAGCCACATAGGTGTTCAGGTAGTCGTGGCGATGGGTGGTGGCGGCCTGCAATGCTTGGGCGTAGCTGATGCGCTTAACCCCATTCAGGCCAGCAGCCAGCAGCTCATTGGCCCGATTCTCGACCCAGCGGGTGATATCGCTGTCAGCCGGGCCGCCATTAGTTGGGTTGTATTTGAAGCCACCGCTTTCCGGCGGATTGTGCGACGGGGTAATGACAATGCCGTCGGCCAAGCCGCGCGTGCGGCCACGGTTGTAGCAAAGGATGGCGTGGGAAATCGCCGGGGTCGGGGTGTACTCATCATCCGCCGCCAGCATCACCTCAACGCCGTTAGCGGCCAGTACTTCCAGGGCGCTGGCGCTGGCTGGCGTGGACAACGCGTGCGTGTCGATGCCAAGAAACAGCGGGCCGTTGATGCCCTGCGCCTGGCGATATTCGCAAATCGCCTGACTGATGGCCAGTACATGCCACTCGTTAAAGCTCAGATCAAAGGAGCAGCCACGATGACCCGAGGTGCCAAACGCCACGCGCTGGGTGCTGATGCTCGGGGCCGGCTGGCCGGTGTAATAGGCGCTGACCAGCAGCGGCACATTGACCAGCATTTCGGGCAAAACCTGGCTACCGGCTAACGGGTGGGTGCTACTCATGTGACGCTCCATGGATTGAGTCAGGCGCGCAGTTTAACCATTTCAGGCGCAGGGTTAATGGCCTAGCGACAAGAAAAACTGCAACCAGCGCTCTGGGTGACAACCCTATCGGGCAAGGGCTGTCATCGCAGGATTCAGCCCGGCAGCCAACCTGCCGGCAGCTTGGGTAAATCTTCGGGGCAATCGATATCGTCCAGTACAGGGCCCTCGAATAGACTCCAACCGAGTTCGGCGAGCCGCGCGCGGGTACTGGCGGCAACGCTGGCAGTGCTCCAGGCGATGTCGGCAAACACTCGCGGATTGGCCCGGCGCAGGCCCAGCAGCACATAACCGCCATCACTGGCGGGGAACAGCACACTGTCGTGACTGAGCAACGCAGCGGCCGCTTGGCACAGCAACGTCGAGGTCAGTTGCGGGCAATCGGTGCCAATCAGTAACACCGGTAAGCCCTGCTGCACGCCCTGCTCAACCGCTCGCGCCATGCGCTGACCGAGATCACCCTCGCCCTGCCCGCGCAGCTCCACACCAGCGGGCCAGGCGAAATCATCCCAAACGGGATCAGCAGGTGATGGCGTTAGGCACAACTGCAGCGGGCCGAGGGCGGCCGCCTGCGCGCTGGCCACAGTGGCCTGCAACATACGCTGAGCCAAGCGTGCCGCACCTTCAGCACCGAGCGCGGGGATCAGCCGTGTTTTTGCCCGTCCGGCTTGCGGGGCCTTGGCGAAAATAATGATGCGTACCGTGCTCATCGATAGGCCTCAGCCAGTTGCGCCACCGGCACACCCCGCCAATAGGCCCAACGCAGACGCCACATTAGCCATATCGTGCGCCACACGCCGCGCTGCTCCCAACGTCGCCCTGACGTACTCAAGCGTGTGCCGATGCACGCCGGAGCGCTCAACTGGCGTAGACGTGTGCACAGTTCGATGTCTTCCATCAGCGGCTGATCGGCATAGCCACCGAGTGTTTCAAAATGACTGCGCAGGACAAAAATACCCTGATCGCCGGTGGCAATTGAAGTCAGCCGTGAGCGCCAATTGATTAGTCGCGCCACCACTTTGAGTAGCCAGGGACGGCCGTCGATGCGCAAATCGAAACGCCCCCAGCAATGGCGCCCATCCGCCAACGCAGCGGCGATCAGCTGATCGGCCTGCGCCGGCAAGCGCGTATCGGCATGCACAAACCACAACACGCTGCCGCTCGCCAAGGCGGCGCCGGCGTTCATTTGCCGGGCGCGGCCACGGGGTGCATCCAACCACTCAACAGCAGCTGGCAGTAAAGCGCGACTCGCGTCGGTGCTGCCGCCATCGGCAACAATAATTTGCGCACCACGGGCCTGCAGCGGCGCCAGCTCGGCCAGCAGCGCCGGCAAGTTAGCGGCCTCATTCAAGGTCGGAATAATAATGCTCAGGCTCATGGTGTACGGTTCAGGCGCCAGTCGTAAGCGAGAAATTCAATGTCAATTGCACCGTCCAGCAACTGCTGACGCTGCGCAGCGTTAAGCCCCAAGGCAGGCGCCTGAGCGGCAAAGTAACGCGCTAAGGTTTGGCCATTTTGGGCAAAGTCGTCGGCATACCACTTGAAGATGCTCGACACCTGCAGGCTGTCGCCCGCCAAGCGATTGCGGCTGGCATCGGACAAAAACCGTTGCTCGGCATCGACCAATTGCGCCTGCAACTGCGCGCCGTTGTAGGCCTCGGCGCGCAAGGCTGGGCAGCCGATACTCGCGCAATTGAGGGCAAAGTGCGTGCGCGGCTGGTGATAGCCGTGCTCACCACGAATCAACTCGTGCTCCAACTCATCCAGGCTGCGGGTCTTGCCCAGCAACTGCAGCGCCGGCTGCTTCCACGGTGAGCGCAACCAGCTGCCGAGGTCCTTGATCGACTCCAACGCCGGGTAGCTACCCAGAATCAGCTCAACCGTGGCCGCGTTGTAAGCATTGATCAGCATGGCCAGCTGCTCATCCTCGCTCCAGCGCGCAAACACCGCCGGGCGCACCGCAGCGATCGTGCTCAAGTAAGCACGCAGCTGTTCACGTTCAGCAGCCATGCCGGCGTAATCCACCTGACTGGCGTGGCCCCCCTCAAGCACCCGCACATGCCGAGTGAGCAGCTCATTCCACAGGTGGTTATCCAAACCCGCAGCGGCCACCGGGCAGGCTAAAACGACGCCGAGCAGCAGGCTTAGTAAGCAACGATAAAGACGCATTGGGGTTCCTCAACAGGTCAGGCTAAATATAAGGCTGGCATTAAAGCGCACTGATTCAAACCGCGTGCATCGCGGCAAACGCCTGATCTAGATCGGCACGCAAGTCTTGCGGGTCTTCCAGACCAATGTGCAGGCGGGCCATGACTTTGCCCTGCCAGCGCGTGGCCGTCACGCTGCGACTGCTGGCCGGGTGACAAGGAATTATCAGGCTTTCATAACCGCCCCAGCTGTAGCCGATGCCAAACAAGCGCGTGCTGTCGATCAGCCGATTGACCTGAGCGCGGCTGATGCCCTCAGCGAACACCACGCCAAGCAAGCCGCAGGCGTATTGCGGCTTAAAGTCGCGCTGCCACAGCTCATGTCCCGCCGCCCCGGCCAGCGGCGGATACAACAGCTCAGCCACCTCAGCGCGCTCGGCCAGCCAAGCCACTATCTGAACCGTATTCTCGCGGTGCATAGCCAACCGTGCCGCCAGCGTACGCAGGCCGCGCAGCGCCAAATAGGCATCATCGCTACTCACCGACAAGCCAAGGGCCGCGTAGGTTTGGCGCAAGCGTGGTTGCACTGCGGCGCTGCAGAGAATGGCGCCGAGCAGCACATCGGAATGACCAACGATGTACTTGGTGGCTGCATGCAGCGACACGTCGATGCCCAACGCGAAAGCATCCCAACCCAGCGGCGTGGCCCAGGTGCTGTCCGCCACCAGCAGCGCGCCATGGGCATGGGCGGCAGCGGCCAGGGCTGGCACGTCGTGGATCTCAAAGGTCAGCGAACCGGCGGCCTCGATGAACACCACACGGGTATTAGGCTGGAGCAAATCAGCAATACCCGCGCCGATCAGCGGGTCGTAATAGCGCGTTTGAATGCCCAGGCGCGCCAGCAGGCCATCACACAGCGCCCGCGTCGGCTCGTAACAGGCATCACTCATTAGCAGATCATCACCCGGCTGCAGCAAGGCCAGTAGCGTGGTGCTGATCGCCGACAAACCTGAGGGTGTCAGCAAGCAATCGGCTGCGCCTTCCAGCTCACACAACGCCTGCTCCAGCGCCATGCTGGTGGTAGTGCCGTGGCGGCCATAGGTGCGCCGGCTGCCCGTCGCCGCTTTGAGGTCGGCGGTGCTGGCAAACAGCAGAGTCGAGGCTCGCACCACCGGTGGATTAACCGGTCCGTAGCTGGACTTATCCGCTCGCCCGCTGTGGGTCAGGCGCGTGGCGGGATGGTCGCTGCAATCATCAGTCATAACGGGGCCTGCAAACGAGTGAATAAATAACCACTTAGCACGCTAATGGAAATCTGCTGTCTTGAATACAACGGGCGCCCAAGCGCATGGTTTGATAGGGTTTACGACGAAAATCGACCCTGTAACGTCAGGCACGCCACTGCAATGGCCATGCTGTCGGAGATTGGCTTTTATGCACGCTACGCTGCCCCTGCTCAACGCCCTGAACTTTCCTAGCCTGCGCCGTGGGCCAGTCGAGGCCTTGCAGGTCAACCTGACCTACCGCTGCAATCAACGCTGCCTGCATTGCCATGTGAATGCCGGGCCAACGCGCACTGAGGAGATGACCGATGCCAGCCTGGCCTTGCTGCTGCAGGTGCTCGACGCCCATCCCGTGCAGAGTCTCGACCTAACCGGCGGCGCGCCAGAACTGCACCCACGCTTTCGTGAGTTGGTCAGCCACGCCCGCCGTGCCGGTATCCAGGTTATCGATCGCTGCAACCTGACCATTCTCAGTGAGCCAGGCCAAGAAGACCTCGCGGCGTTCCTAGCGGCTGAAGGCGTGGAGGTGTGCGCCTCACTGCCGTGCTATTCGCGCGAGCGGGTCGACCAGCAGCGCGGCGATGGCGTGTTCGAAGCCAGCATCGCCGGCCTGCGCCAACTGAATGCCTTAGGCTATGGCATGCAAGGCTCTGGCCTGCTGCTCAACTTGGTGTACAACCCGCAAGGGCCAAGCCTGCCACCGCCACAACAGGCGTTGGAGCAGGAGTACAAAAGCCATTTGCAGGAAGATTTTGACATCCACTTCAATCAGCTGCTGACCATCACCAACCAGCCGATTGCACGCTTTGGCAGCACCCTGATCAGCAAGGGTCAGTTCCACGACTATATGCAGTTGCTGCGCGACAACTACCGCGCCGACAACCTTAAGAGCCTGATGTGCCGAAACCTGATCAGCATCGACTGGCAGGGCTACTTGTATGACTGCGACTTCAATCAGATGCTCGAACTGTCGCTGCAATTACCCGCTGGCAGTGTGTTGGCCCGTGACCGCGCGCACTTGAGTGATCTGCTCAACAACCACTTCGACGGCAACCCAATTGTCACCCGCGACCATTGCTACGCCTGTACCGCCGGCCAAGGCTCCAGCTGCTCGGGCGCGCTGGGCTAAGACATTTGATCACAACGATGCTGGATTACCTCTACGGCTAACCCACCCTACAACGGGAACCCACCGCCCATGACTCTGCGTAAAAGCCTGCTGCTGGGCCTGATCCTGCTACTGCTGGCCAGCTTCTTCGTCTTCGATCTCGGTCAGTACCTAACCCTCGCTAGCCTCAAAGCTCAGCAAGGCGCTCTGCAAGCCCAAGTGGCGGCTGAGCCATGGCTGGCCGCCGGGGTATTTTTTGCCGTGTATGTGCTGGTTACCGGTTTGTCGCTGCCCGGCGCGAGCTTGCTGACCTTGGTCGCCGGCGCCCTGTTTGGCCTGTGGCAAGGCCTGTTAATCGTCTCGTTTGCCTCGACCCTCGGCGCGCTGCTATCGATGTTTAGCAGCCGTTTTCTGTTGCAAGACTGGGTGCAGCAGCGCTTCGGCAAGCGCCTCGCCGGCATGGAAGCGGGCATGGCGCGCGACGGCGCTTTTTACCTGTTCGCCTTGCGTCTGGTGCCGGTGTTTCCATTCTTCTTGATCAACTTGGCCATGGGCATGACCAAACTGCCGGCGCGCACCTTCTGGTGGGTCAGCCAGCTGGGCATGCTGCCGGGCACCTTGGTGTATGTGAATGCTGGCCGCGAACTGGGCCAACTGGATTCGCTCGCCGGCATTCTCTCGCCCGGCCTGCTCGGTGCCTTTGTGTTACTCGGCGTGTTCCCACTCATCGCCCGCAAGCTGCTCGACCGCCTGCAGGCGCGGCGCGTGTACCAAGGCTGGAGCAAGCCCAAACAATTTGACCGCAACTTACTGGTGATCGGCGGCGGCAGTGCCGGCCTGGTCAGTGCTTATATTGCCGCGGCGGTAAAAGCTGAGGTCAGCCTGATCGAGAAACACCAGCTGGGTGGCGACTGCCTGAACACCGGCTGCGTGCCCTCCAAAGCCCTGCTGCGCTCGGCCAAATTCGCCGCTGAACTGCGCAAGGCCGAGCAACTGGGGTTCAGCAACGCCCACGCCGAAGTCGATTTTGCTGCCGTGATGCAGCGTGTACAGCGGGTTATCAGCACCATCGAGCCACACGACTCGGTCGAGCGTTACACCGATCTTGGCGTCGAGATGCTCGCGGGTAACGCACAAATCACCTCGCCATGGACCGTGGCAGTTAACGGTAAAACCTTGTCCAGCCGCGCCATCATCATCGCCAGCGGCGCACGTCCGCTGGTGCCAGCCATTCCTGGCCTGGAGCTGATCGAGCCACTGACCTCAGATAATGTCTGGGCTTTGCGCGAACGTCCGGCACGCTTGTTAGTGCTCGGGGGTGGGCCGATTGGCTGCGAGCTCAGCCAGGCCTTCCAGCGCTTGGGCAGCCAAGTCACGCAGGTAGAAATGGCTGAGCGCTTGTTGGTGCGCGAAGATCCAGAAGCCAGCCACGCACTGATGCAGCAGCTACGCCTCGAAGGCGTGGATGTGCGCGTGCAGCACCGCGCCCTGCGGGTTGACGTGCAAAACGGCGAGAAGCAGCTGATCTGTCTCGACCTGACTCGCCAGCAAGAAGTGGCCATCGCCTTCGACCAGCTGCTGCTGGCCTTGGGTCGGGTCGCCAACACTCAGGGCTTGGGTCTAGAAACCCTCGAGCTCAAGCTGCGCGCCAATGGCACAGTGGAAACCGACGAGTACCTGGCCACGCGCTTCCCCAACATTTACGCCTGCGGCGACGTCACCGGGCCGTATCAATTCACCCACGTGGCGGCGCACCAAGCGTGGTATGCGGCAGTTAATGCGCTGTTTGGCGACTTTAAGCGTTTTAAAGTCGATTACCGGGTGATCCCGTGGGCCACTTTCACCGACCCCGAAGTGGCGCGCGTGGGCCTCAACGAACAAGAGGCCAACGCGCAAGGCATCGCCTATGAAGTCACCCATTACGCCATTGATGACCTCGACCGCGCGATTGCCGACGAAGCCGCCCATGGTTTTATCAAGGTACTCACGGTGCCGGGCAAAGACCGTATCCTCGGCGTCACCATCGTCGGCGAGCATGCCGCCGATTTGCTCAGCGAGTACGTACTGGCGATGAAGCACGGCCTGGGCATGAACAAAATTCTCGGCACCATCCACACCTACCCGACCTTGAGTGAGGCGAACAAATACGCCGCCGGCGAATGGAAGCGCGCCCACGCGCCGCAAGGTCTGCTGCGCATGGTGCAACGCCTACACGCCTGGCGCTTGCGATGAGCCAAAGCTTTGACTTGCTGCTGGCCGGCGCCGGCCACGCCCACCTCGGTGTGCTGCGCAGCTGGGCTAATCCGGCCGCTAAAGCAAGCCGCCCAAGCGGGCGTATCAGCCTGCTCAGCGTCGATGCCCATGCGTGGTATTCGGGCATGCTGCCGGGCTTGCTCAGTGGCCGTTATCAGCTGCATGAATGCCGTATCGAACTGGATGCTTTGTGCCGCGCTGCCGGAGTTGAGCTACTGCTTGGCCAAGCCACCGGTCTGAACAGCGCCAGCCAACAGCTACAGCTCAACGACGGCCGTGTGCTCGACTACCGCTATTTATCGCTTAACCTCGGCTCCCAACCGGCCATGCCGACACACAGCGGCAATGGCTTGCAGCTGCTGGCAGTAAAACCGTTCGGGGCGTTTATTCAGGGCTGGCAGCGCTGGCAAACGGCGCCACAACCGTTGGCGATTCTTGGCGGCGGCGCCGCGGGCGTGGAGCTGGCGCTGGCCTTGGCGGCGCAATTGCCCAGCGTCAGCCTGTTAACCGGCAACACCTTACTGGCCGGCCATCCTGCAGCGTTGCGCCAGCGCGCGCTCAGGCAGCTGGCCCGGCAAAGCGTCACGGTGCGGGAATACTGCCCCGTGCAGGCGATTGTTGATGACCAGCTGATCAGCCACGGTCAAGCCGTCTGGCAAGGCACGCGGCTGATCGTCGCCAGCGGCGCCAGCGCCCTGCCCTGGCTGGCAGACAGCGGTCTGGCCTGTGATGCTCAGGGCTTTGTGCTGATCAATGCGCAGTTACAAAGCCGCTCGCACAGCACTGTATTGGCGGTCGGCGACTGCGCCAGCCTGGCCAATTGCCCGCACAACGGCGTGTATGCGGTGCGCCAAGGGCCCGTGCTGGCGCATAACATAACGGCGTTACTGCACGGCCAAGCGCTGCAGACCTATCACCCACAACCGCGCGCCTTAGCCCTACTGGCCACCGGTGACGGCGGCGCTTTGGCCAGCTGGGCTGGGTTCACTGGCGAAGGTAAGCTGTTCGGCTATTGGAAGGACCGTCTCGATCGCGGCTTTATGCGGCGCCATCGCCTGCCTTAATCGTTTTTTATCCATTTATCACGAGGCCCGTCATGCTCGAATCTGTACAGAACTACTACGGCAAAGTCCTGCAAAACAGCAGCGACCTGAAAACCAGCGCCTGCTGCGATGTGTCCAACATGCCTGAGTGGCTCAAACCGCTGCTGGCCAAGCTGCATCCGGAGGTGACTGAGCGTTACTACGGTTGCGGTCTGGTAGCGCCAGCGGTGCTGGAAGGCGCCAAGGTGCTGGATCTTGGCAGCGGCTCTGGGCGCGACTGCTACCTGCTCGCGCAACTGGTGGGCAGCCAAGGCCGGGTGGTCGGCGTCGACATGACCGTCGAGCAACTGGCGGTGGCTAACGCTCATCTGCAGTACCACGCCGAGCAGTTTGGTTTTGCCAATGTCGAGTTTCGTCAGGGCTATATCGAGAACCTCGATGCGCTAGGTTTGGCTGATGCCAGCTTCGATGTAATCGTCTCCAACTGCGTGATCAACCTATCGCCGGATAAAGACAGCGTGCTGCGCGAGGCCTATCGCCTGCTGAAACAAGGCGGCGAGTTGTACTTCTCCGACATCTACGCCGACCGCCGCCTGCCGGCCGAGTTGCGCGAAGACGAGCTGCTGTACGGCGAATGTTTGGGCGGCGCGCTGTACTGGAACGACTTTCACAACCTGGCCAAGCGCCACGGCTTTGCCGACCCACGACTGGTGGAAGACCGCCCGCTGGCGATCACCGACCCCAAGCTGGCCGCCAAACTGGGCAACGCGCAGTTTTATTCCGCCACCTACCGGCTGTTCAAGTTGGACGACCTAGAGCCGGCCTGCGAAGACCATGGTCAAGCGGTGATTTATAACGGTGGCATCCCCGGTGCGGCCCACAGCTTTGTGCTGGATAAGCACCACCTGATTGAAGCCGGTAAGGTCTTCCCGGTGTGCGGCAACACCTATCGCATGCTGCACGACAGCCGCTTTGCTCCGTACTTCAGCTTTATCGGTGATTTCAGCCGACACTTCGGCATCTTCCAAGGCTGCGGCTCGGCGCTGCCCTATGACAATCACAGCCAGAACGCCAACCCAGGCGCTTGCTGCTGAACCAACCGAGCTAACAGCGCCTAAATCGCCGCCGCCAGCGGCGTTTGCGGGCGCTCTTTGCCTGCCCTTGAGCAGCAGCGCGCAGCAACGTATCTGCCCGGACGACTCACTAACCGCGATTGGCCACAGCCTCAGCAATTATCGGTAAGCCGTCGACAAAATCACTGAAAAACAGCCCAACCAAGGCTTGTGGCGTTGCTACAGCATGCTGTTATGATCGGCCCCGCGATCCACCCCGGACAATAAAAAAAGTAGTGGAGTGTCGACTTGCCTTTTCTTGGCGCCCAGCGCTGGCTTTTGCCACGCGCCCCAACCTTGCTTGCCCTGTTGCTTGTACTGCTGATGAGCGTCAGCTTGGCGTTGCAGAGCGTCGCTTTGCGCCGCTTGCTGCTTAGCCCAGCGGCGTCTAGCAGCGTCGCACCTGAGAGCCGTAGCCACAGCACCGACATGCAAAGCTTGCTGCCGTTGTTTGGCAGCGATGCGGCCACCACCAGCGTTGCCCCCAACACCACGTTGCGCCTAACCCTGCTCGGTAGCTTCGTGCGTGCCGACAATCAGCGTTCCAGCGCCATCATCCAGCTCGAAGGCAATCCAGCCAAGCGTTACGCTGTGGGCCAAGAGCTCAGCAACGGCGTGAGCCTGTACGGGGTGTACCGCGACCGAGTGGAGCTCAAGCGTAACGGTCGCGTGGAAACACTGTCGTTTAGCAAATCGCAGCCCAGCCCATCGGCTGCGCCGGCAACCCCTGCGCCAGACGGCGACACGCTCACGCAATTACAGGCGTTGGGTGAAGAAAACACTCAGCAGTTGCAGCAAAACATGCAGGCCCTTCGTGAGCGCCTGCAAGCCGCCGAAGCCGCACCGGCTATGCCGCCGGACAGCAGCCAAAACACCGAATCTCCAGAACCGTCTACGGAAGCCTATTAAGTTTATGCCTAGGATCTTGCCGCGCCTGAGTTGCGCCCTGCTGGCTGCTGGTTTACTGGTTGCGCCCCTGCCACTGCTGGCGGCAATTGACGCTGTGACAACTAACAGCAGCCAGCAAGAGGAACGCTGGACCATCAACCTGAAGAACGCCGACATCCGTGAGTTTATCGACCAGGCTGCGGAGATCACTGGCGAGACCTTTATCGTCGACCCGCGCGTCAAGGGGCAGGTCAGTGTGCTGTCGAAAACCCCACTCACCTTGAGCGAGGTCTATCAGCTGTTTCTCTCGGTGATGTCTACCCACGGTTTCAGTGTGGTGACCCAGGGCGATCAGGCGCGCGTGATCCCCAATGCTGAGGCCAAGGCTGAAGCCAACACCGGCGGTGGCGCCACCGGCAATCTGGAAACCCGCCTGATCCAAGTGCAACAGGGCTCGGTGGCGGAACTGATCCCGCTGATCCGTCCGCTGGTACCGCAGTACGGTCACTTGGCGGCGGTCACCTCGGCCAATGCGTTGATCATCAGCGACCGCAGCGCCAATATCGCCCGCATTGAAGACCTGATCCGCCAGCTGGACCAGAAAAACAGCAATGACTACAGCGTGGTCAATCTGCAACACGCGTGGGTGATGGACGCCGCTGAGTTGCTCAATAACGCCATGCTCCGTGGCCAGGCCAAAGGCAGTAGCGCCAGCCAAGTGATTGCGGATGCGCGTACCAACCGCTTAATCATTCTCGGCCCGCCCGCGGCCCGCGCCAAACTGGTAGCCATGGCGCAGTTGATGGATACGCCAACCACTCGTTCAGCCAACACCCGGGTGATCCGTCTGCGGCATAACGATGCCAAGGCGCTGGCAGAAACCCTTGGGCAAATTTCCGAAGGGCTGAAAAAACCAAGCGGCGAAGCCGGTGCTCAAGCACAAACCATCATGGTCCGCGCCGACGAAAGCTTGAACGCCTTGGTGCTGTATGCCGAACCGGAAGTGGTGGCCACCCTTGAAGAAATCGTCCGCCAACTGGATGTGCCGCGCGCGCAGGTGTTGGTCGAAGCCGCTATTGTCGAAATCAGCGGTGACATCAGTGAAGCGGTCGGCGTGCAATGGGCTGTTGACGCTCGGGGCAACTCAGGCGGTCTGGGCGGAAGCAATTTCAGCAATAGCGGTTTGTCAGTGGGCACCGTGCTCAATTCGATCAAGAACAATGTGATCCCCCCCAACCTGCCTGACGGTGCCATTGTCGGCATCGGCAACAGCGATTTTGGCATGCTGATTACCGCGCTGTCGGCCAACAGCAACTTCAACCTGCTGTCCACGCCGAGCCTGCTGACCTTGGACAACCAGAAAGCCGAAATCCTCGTGGGCCAGAACGTGCCATTTCAGACGGGTTCGTACACCACCGATGCGGCGGGCGCCAACAACCCGTTCACCACCGTCGAGCGTCAGGATGTCGGGGTCAAACTCAAGGTCATTCCGCATATCAACGACGGCGCTACTCTGCGTTTAGAGATTGACCAAGAAATATCCTCGCTGGCCCCCGCCAGCACAGCCACCGCTGGCGCCAGCGACCTGATTACCAACAAACGCTCAATCAAGAGCACGGTGCTGGCCGAAGACGGGCAAATAGTGGTGCTCGGCGGTTTGATTCAGGATGACGTGACCCAGAGTGTCTCCAAGGTGCCGCTGTTGGGCGATATCCCATGGTTGGGCGCGTTGTTTCGCTCAAGCAAAGATGTGCACACCAAGCGCAACCTGATGGTCTTTTTGCGACCGATGATCATCCGCGACGCTACCGGCTTGGCGGCCATCTCCGGCAAGAAGTACAGCGACATTCGCATTCTCGGCGCCGACGGCAACGACAAAATCCCCAACGTGCTGCCACGCACACCCGGCCAATTGTTCGACGGCCGAGGCGGCGCTGCTGTGGACTTGCGCCAGCCTTAAACCCGCCTGCCGCGACAGAGGTATACCCTTCACCACAGGGCATACCTCCTCCGGGGAATGGTGGCAAAGCCTTCAGCCCCTTACCCTACAATCACTGCACTGGTCACCGACGTTAGAGGTGGGCTCCGACGCCAAGGCCTTTGCGGTGTTGCATCACGGTTATTTGCCCGCGCAGTTTTCACGGTACTGCACGGGCATTTTTTTGCCTCGGCGTTGGTCCTTGCCGACGTCTGCAGCATCCGCCACCAGCCTGAGGGGCTTGCGATGATCCAGACCCGCGATGTGCGCCAGTTGATCCTGCAGCATCCGCTGTTCAACCTGTTCGCCGAAGAGGCTCAGGAGCGCCTGCTCAGTGAAGCGCAACAACGCCATGCACCGACCAGCAGCTTGCTGTTGCAGCAAGGTCAGCCAGCAGAACGGTTTTTTCTGGTGCTTAGTGGCCGGGTAAAGCTGTTTCGCATTTCCGCCGACGGCCAAGAAAAGGTGGTGGAAATCATTCACCCAGGGCAGACCTTTGCCGAAGCGGTGATGTTTATGCAGCACTCGGTGTACCCGGTGTGCGCTGAAAGCTTGGACGCCGTTGAGCTGGTGAGTTTCCCCAATCGACTGATGCTGCAATTACTTGCCGAAAACCCGGCGACCTGCCTGCATTTACTCGGTCATCTGAGTATTCGTCTGCACCAGCGCTTGGGCGAGATCGAGACCCTGACCCTGCAAAACGCCACCCAGCGCTTTGCCCTGTACTTGATTCAGCAATTGGAGAATCGCGCGGTCGAAAGCGCTGAAATCGACCTGCAACTGCCCAAGCGTTTAATTGCTGCACGCCTGTCGATGCAGCCAGAAACCCTGTCGCGGACCATGGCGCGTTTGCGCCAGGCCGGGCTGATCGAAAGCCGCGGCCGGCATATTCATATTGTGAGCGTGGCGCGCCTGCTGGCCGAGTTTAATGAAGATCCAGGCCTTATTGCTCGCGCAGAATAAAGTGCGGAAAAAGCTGTTCAAGTGCCTGCCACAACTGCGCCTGATGCAACGGCTGCGGAGCAGCTGGCAGACTCGGGTCCCACATCTGCGCAGTGCGCACACACTGCACCACATAGCGCTCAACACCAGCGGCGCGCAAACGCTTGGCCAAGGTCAACAGCTGGTGACAGTTAAGCAAATGCCAATGCACGGTGGTGCGACACTCGTAATCCACACCGCTGGCCAGCAGTAACTCCAAGCTGCGCCAGTTAGCGGCGCCACTGCCGCGCACGCCAGTAATCAAAGCCGTGTCTTCGGCCAGCGCCTTAACATCAAAGCCGACCCAATCCACCAGTGGCAACACGCGCGCCAACGCTTGTGGGCGGATGCCGGCCGTGTGCAGGCCGATTTTGAAGCCCATACCGCGCACCTGCTTAATCGCCTCAGGCAATGCCGCTTGTAAGGTCGGTTCACCGCCGCTAAAAACGACAGCCTCAAGTAAGCCCTGGCGCCGCTGGAGAAAATCCAGTACCTCGGCCCAGGGTTTTTCATCCTTGCCGCGCGGCACAATCAGCCCCGGGTTGTGGCAATAGCGACAGCGCCACGCACAGCCCTGACAGAACAGCACGCAGGCCAAATGCCCCGGATAATCCAGGGTGGTCAGGGGCACAAAGCCCCCGACCCGCAGCTCAGGTGTTAAGCCGACTGGCATGAGCTGGCTGCTTCGGTGAAGTGCCGACGCTCACGATGCTCGGCTTGCTTACCCGGGTTAAAGGCCGCGACTGGACGGTGATAGCCCATCACTCGGGTCCAAACTTCACAGCGTTGACGCAGTTCTTGCGGGAGTTGTTCGACGGTCATGGTGTTGCTCCTTGCGTTGATGAAGAGAGATCAGGCACAGCTGCCGCACGCTTGCTGCCGTTGCAGCAAGGCCTGGTCGCACTGTGGGCAAAATTCGTGTTCGCCGGCCAAGTAGCCATGCACCGGGCAGATGGAAAACGTCGGGGTGATGGTCAGGTACGGCAGACGGAAGCGACTCAGGGCGTTACGCACCAAGTTTTTGCACGCCTCGGTCGAGCTGATGCGCTCGGCCATATACAGATGCAACACGGTGCCGCCGGTGTATTTGCATTGCAGAGCGTCTTGCAACTCCAACGCCTCGAACGGATCTTCGGTGAAGCCCACCGGCAACTGTGAGGAGTTGGTGTAATACGGCGTCTCAGCACAACCGGCTTGGAGAATGTCCGGGTAACGTTTGCGGTCCTCCTTGGCGAAGCGGTATGTGGTGCCCTCCGCCGGCGTGGCCTCGAGGTTGTACAGGTGACCGGTTTCCTCTTGGAAACGCACCAAGGTGGCTCGTACATGGTCGAGCATCTGCAAGGCATACTCGCGCCCAGCAACGGTGTGCATGCCTTCCTGATCGGCGCTGAAGTTGCGCAGCATCTCGTGGATGCCATTCAGGCCAATGGTCGAGAAGTGATTACGCAAAGTGCCCAAGTAGCGTTTGGTGTAGGGATACAGGCCGTTGTCCATATGGTGCTGAATGACTTTGCGCTTGACCTCCAAGCTCTGCATGGCCAGCTCCATCAGCTGGTCCAAGCGCCGCAACAAGCCATTGGTGTCGCCCTTGTACTCATAGCCCAAGCGCGCGCAGTTAATCGTCACTACGCCGAGCGAGCCGGTTTGTTCAGCCGAGCCAAACAGCCCACCGCCGCGCTTAAGCAGCTCACGCACATCCAATTGCAGACGGCAGCACATGGAGCGCACCTGATTGGGCTGCATGTCTGAGTTGAGGAAGTTCTGGAAGTACGGCAAGCCGTAACGCGCCGTCATCTCAAATAAACGCTCGGCGTTCTCGCTGTCCCACGGGAAGTCATGGGTGATGTTGTAGGTTGGGATCGGAAAGGTAAACACCCGGCCTTTGGCGTCACCGGCCTGCATTACCTCGATATAGGCGCGGTTGATCAGCTCCATCTCGGCCTGCAGCTCGCCATAGGCAAAGGGCATTTCTACCCCGCCGATATAGGGGATTTGCTCGCGCAGGTCTTCCGGGCACACCCAATCAAAAGTCAGATTGGTGAACGGCGTTTGCGTGCCCCAGCGCGACGGCACGTTGAGGTTGTAAATGAACTCTTGGATAGCCTGGCGTACATCCTCGAAACTCAAATTATCCTTACGCACATAGGGCGCCAGATAGGTATCGAACGAGCTGAACGCCTGGGCGCCGGCCCACTCGTTCTGCAAGGTGCCAAGAAAATTAACCATCTGCCCCAGCGCACTAGACAGATGCTTGGGTGGCCCGGCTTCAACGCGCCCCGGCACACCATTAAGGCCCTCATTGAGCAGCGTGCGCAGCGACCAACCGGCGCAATAGCCGGCCAGCATGTCTAAGTCATGCACATGCAAGGAACCATCACGGTGTGCCTCACCGATCTCGGCGCTGTACACCTCGTCCAGCCAATAATTGGCGGTGACCTTGCCGGCCACATTGAGCACCAAGCCACCCAGTGAATAGCCTTGGTTAGCGTTGGCCTGCACGCGCCAGTCTTCACGGGACAGGTATTCGTTCATTGAGGCCGCGACCTCGACGATCGCCTTGCGATCACGGCGCAAACGACCATGCTGCTCGCGGTAAACGATATAAGCGCGCGCGGTGGCGTAGTAATACGCCTCCATCAGCATCCGCTCGACCTGATCCTGCACCTGTTCAACATCCAGCGTTTCATGACCCAGCAAACGTGCCAGCACCAATTCCGCCAACGCACCGGCCTGAGCTTCAACAAACTCGCCACTGGCGATGCCAGCTGCGACAAGAGCGCGCTCAATTTTGACCAGCTCAAAGGCTACAAGGCGACCATCACGCTTGCGTAAAGACACCGGACGACTGCTACAGGGCAAACCAGGCATATCACCTCCAACACTACATGTTGTTCTGGAAAGGCAACCAAAACACTAGATGCAGTGAATCTACCCTTCAGAGGTGGCGGTGAACTTGACGAGCATCAAATCAAGACAACAGCGTTCTATTCGCGCAAACCAACATAATGATCGCGCTGGCGAGGGCTGTGATGAGCAAAGGTAGGGACAACACAGGTAGAGATAACAAGGTCGCAATAACTGAAAAAAATGATCCTGGACAAGTGGCTTATGCCAACCAACAGGTAAATTGTTAGTCAGTAGTACTCAATTGGAATACTCAAATTAATAGTATGCAGTTATTGTAATAAGGGGCCGTTATGGCCTGCTCCGATAAGCCTTGAGGATGCATCCATGAAAAAATTATTACTTCCCGCACTCGCCTTCGGCAGCATGCTGATTTTGCAGCCAGCGATGGCCGACGATGGTGAAGCTCTGTTCAAGAGCAAACCATGCGGTGCCTGCCATCAGATCGACAGCAAGTTTGTTGGTCCCGCACTGAAGGATGTTGCCGCTAAATACGCGGGCACCGAAGGCGCCGTTGACCTGCTTGCTGGCCGCATCAAAAATGGCACCCAAGGTACTTGGGGCCCGATGGCAATGCCACCAAACCCAGTAACCGAAGAAGAAGCCAAGACCCTCGCCACATGGGTGTTGAGCCTCAAGTAAGCGCAACGACAACGACTTAACCTGAGCCACCAATGCGGGCTCAGGTTGAGCCGCGTAAATCCCCTCCTGCACCAACCCGCAGTCAAGCGGCCATCACCCACAGATGGCGTGCAAATGATTTAGCGTACCCCTCTCAGTCAGCGCGCAACGCGTGGATTGCAATCGCTACGCCACCTCATTTTTAGCGACGCCCAGGCGGACAGCATGAGCATTGCCGACGGCACTACTGCTGCCAGAGGATACATTCCAGCAGCAATCCAGCAGCAATCAGAGATAAGGGAGTTAATGACCGGCGTGTGGGTCCATCGCCGAGTGATCGTGGGCGTCATTCATTGATGCACCCATCTGCAACACATGCTGATCAATCTCAGCGAAACGCAGCACACGCCCGCCCTCCTTCTCAGCTAACTGCTTAGCTGCCTGCTCATCGGCAAACGAGGCCAGCACCACGCCCATCGCGCCCTTGAGCTTGGTACCAACAACGTAATAGGCCGTGGTTGCATCGATCAGATAATTGTCATCTGGCTTAGCCCATTCGCTACGGCCCATGTCGTGCACATAGAGTTTGGCCGACAGATGCTGGTTCTCCGGTTGCAGCCACCAGCCGATCAGCTCAGCGGTTGAGCAAAACTTCTTCACCGAATTCTGCTCCACGGCCTCGCCTTTAGGCCCCGGGAAATCGTTGATCGCCATGCCGCAAACATGGCACTCATCACTACTATGAAAAGCCACTGGCTTAAGCGCTTGTACTTGTTTCTCAGTATCGCCACAGGCTACCAAGCCCAATGTGAGCAGCAGACTGAAGAACAGGCCCGCACGTTTCAATAAGATAGAAGTCATTGTGTAACCCTCAAAAAATTAGAATTTTCAACTCGCTCGACGCCGAAAGACCCCGAAGGCAAGCGCCAGTGGCGCGGCAACCCAGAGCAACAGGCACAGCCACAACACCTCACCGGCTACCGGCAAATCTCCTCCTAAGGCCATTACGCCGGCAGCGTTGCCGCTGCCCTCGAAGCCAGAAAGGTTGATCAGGCGATATACATCAGTTGGATTGAGCAGCAACAGCCAAGGCAGCAGATCCGGGCTGAACTTACCCTGACTAATAACCAGCAGGGCCAACAAGGCCAAGTCAAAGACCAATACAAATAAAAACCACAAACCTAGGGCCAGCCCAGCGGCGCTGGATTTTTCACTGACCTTACTGCTGAGCACATAGGCCATGGCCAAGAACACCCAGCCAAGCACGGTTGAAGACAGCATGAAACGGGCAAAAGCCCATACCAGCAGGCTCAGATCAACATCTGCCACCAATACCGCAATGGCCAGCGCGGCGCAGCCAAAGCCTATCAAGGTGGCCAGCGCAAGAATCAACCCATGGCCTACAAATTTGCCTAGCAGCAATTGTCCGCGCCCTAACGGGTAGGTCAGCAGCAACATCAGCGTACCGGCTTCGTCCTCGCCAACAATGGCGTCATAGGCCAGCAACAACGCAATCAGCGGCACCAAAAAGGTCGCCAGACTGGCCAAGCTGGCAATGGTGGCCGGGATCGAGGTGAAGCCCAGGTGCCCAGAAGCTGCGGCGCCAAGCCAGGCAATGCCCACGGCCAAGGCGGCAAACAATAGACTGATGGCCAATAACCAACGGTTACGCAAACCGTCGCTAAATTCCTTGCGGGCGATGTTCCAAATCTGGCTCATACGCTCTCCTGGGTAAGCGAGCCCGTGTCGGCACGCTGCATGTAATAACGGTACAGGTCTTCTAGTGAAGGCTGATGGATGTCGACATCCAGTGCCTGCCCCTGCGCCAGCAACTGACGCAGTAAATCGAGCTTATGGCCATTGTTTGCCACCACCTCTATGTCACTGTCGCCCACCGCCCGTGCCTCATATCCGTCGGCATGCCAGCGCTGCAGCAACAACTCACGCTGTTTAACCCCACTGGCCCGAATCAGCGCCGGCAAACCCGCTTCCGCGCGCAAACTGGCAAGCGTACCAACCGCTTGCAGGCGGCCGTGGGCAAGGATCGCTGCGCGATTGATGTGTGCCTCGACCCCTGGCAAAACATGCGAGCAGAGAATGATGCTGGTGCCTTGTTGGCGCAGCTGATCCAGCAAGCGGTAGAGCTCTTGGGTGGCAATCGGATCAAGGCCCACGGTTGGCTCATCTAACAGCAACAAACGTGGGGCGCCGAGTAACGCCTGAGCCAAGCCAAGGCGCTGGCGCATGCCTTTTGAGTAAGTTTTAACCCGACGATCAGCGGCAGCAGCCAAGCCGACTTGCTCTAACAGCTGGTCAACCTGCTGCACGGCAGCACCTTTAAGCCGGGCAAAATGGCGTAAGGTTTCACGCCCAGTGAGTTGCGGATAGAAGGTCACGTTTTCCGGCAAATAGCCCAATTGACGCCGCACGACGGGGTCATTTGGCGAACGACCGAGTACCCGTACTTCGCCCTCGGTGGCTTGCAACAGGCCAAGAATTAACTTCATGCTGGTGGTCTTGCCCGCGCCATTGTGGCCAAAAAGACCTAGCACTTCGCCTTCACCGAGCGTCAAATCCAAGCCATGCAGCACGGTCATGCTGCCATAGCGCTGGCGTACGCCCTGAATATCAACGGCGTTCATGGTGTGGGCTCCTGAGTAACGGTTTGCAGATCTGCGGTGGGAGGTTGCATAAGTGGATGACTGTCTTGCACCCCTGGCGACTTCATCACCGGGAAAGCACGCTGCACCCAGCGCAGCATTTGAATGCTCGGGCTGTTCATCAGCAAACGCACCTGTGGGTACAGCCATAACAAACGGTCGACGTTGTCGTTGGGCTCGTAGGCGATATCACCCAGACCGTCTTCATTGCGGTCCCAACCCAGATAGTCACTCCAGTAGTTGCCGCGACCATCTACCGACCACTCTTGGGTACGCACTGCGACGTACTTGACCTGCTGGCGGTTATGCACAAAAGCGTTGCCGGCAATACGGTTGTCTTCCGAGCCTGCGGTCAGGTGGATACCCAGCGCGCTCTGTTCGAACACGTTGTGTTCAATGGTGTTGAACAACGAGTTGTAGATAAACAGCGCCTTGCCCTCGGCACCGGCGATCATGCTGTCGCCGGTCGAACCACTGCGAACATCCGTGACCACGTTGTCGCGCAGGGTGGAATAGGTGATGTAGTTCATCAGGATGCCGTAGTTCTCATCCTGCTCGGAACGATTGCCAATCACCGTCAGCTTGCGGCTCTGCATCAGCGCATAACCTGTGCGCGTGCGGCGGGTGATATTGCGCAACAACTGATTGTCGTTGGCGAACATGTAGTGCACGCCATAACGCACGTCTTCTAGGAGGTTACCCTCAAGCAGATTGCCGTTCGAGGTATCAATATAAATACCGTCGCGCGCCTCACGTACCTGATTGCCGACAACCTTCGCGCCGTGAACCGCGTACAGGTGAATGCCATTGCCGCGATCCTGCGAGCGAATACTCGGATCACCCTGAATCTGGTTACCCAGCAGACTGACATCCGTCGTGCCATCCACCCAGATACCGAACCCTGCGCCTTGCAGGCGATTGTCTTTAATCACCGCGCCATGCGCTTTAGGTTGAATAAATATCGCTGAGTTCATGGCGGTTAGATCACGCCCCCAATCGAGCAGCGTGCAACCCTCGATGGTCACATCAGGCGCACTAATAAGCAGGCCATTGCCCTGCCCTTGAGCCTGAAATATGACGCCTGGTTCGCAGCGGATAGACATAGGCTGATCAACGCTGAACGAGCCTTGGTATTCCCCGGCGGGTAGCCGCCAGCGGTTATCACCTTCGGCCTGCAACGGCAGACTGGTGATTGGTTGCGTGGCTGCCTGAGCAGCAGCGCAAAAAATAAGCAGCAATAAAGCACTGGCGCGCAGCAACGCTATTGCCTGAAGTTTTAACACTGAGGCTTACCTTGTTCTTTGAACCATTTAGAACATGCGTCGTGAGTGCAGGTGTCTGTCTACTGGCGATTAAGCACTCATCGCCAGTAGACAGACACCTGCAACAATCACGGATTAACACGTGGTGGGAGTTCCCAGGCATGGGCCTGGGAACTGTTCAACATTATGCAGGTTCAACCAACATGCGCCCGACCATTTCCATGTGCAGAGCATGACAGAACCAGCTGCAGTAGTACCAATGCAGGCCAGGTTTGTCAGCAATGAAGGTGATAGACGAGGTCTGCTGCGGGCTGATTTCCATGCTCGCACCATGGTTAACCATCACGAAGCCGTGGGACACGTCTTCAATCTGGTCAATGTTGGTGATGGTCACGGTGACTTCATCGCCCTGCTTAACCTTAAACTCGGTCACACCGTAGGTCGGCGCCATGGACGTCATGTAGACACGTACCTTGTTGCCGTCACGGATAACCTTGTTGTCGGTCTCTAGGTTGATGCCGTCCTTTTTCGCCCGTGCCACGGTAGGCGCGAAGAACGGATCGTTACGGTCCCAGATCTTCTTGGGCTTGACCTGATCACGACGCGCCATGGTGCAGTCATGTGGCTCAGCGAAAGCCGGACCATCGTGCACCAGCTTCATTTCATCGCCAGAAATATCGATCAGCTGATCGTTCTCTGGGTGCAGTGGGCCAACCTGCAAGAAGCGGTCTTTGGAGAACTTGCACAGCGCAACCAACCACTTGCCATCCGCTTCGCTGGTTTCGCACAACGAGGCGTGGATGTGGCCCGGCTGGTACTGCACATCGAGTTTCTGCTTGATGTAGCTGACCTTCTCACCCTTGTAGGCGCGGATGGCGTCAGCCATGTTCCACTTAACCACTTGGCTGTCGATGAACAAGGTGGTGTAGGCAAAACCGCGACCGTCGAAGGTGGTGTGTAACGGCCCTAAGCCCAGCTCCGGCTCGGCGACGATTACATCACGCGGGTCCTTGAGCTTGTCGGCAAACAGGTCAGGCAGTCTGGCGATCTCGATCATCGACACGGTCGGCGACAGCTTGCCGTTGGCAATGAAGTACTTACCATCTGGCGAGGTATTCAGGCCGTGCGGGTTTTTCGCGACGGGAACATAGCGGGTGAACTCGCTGTTCTTGTCGCCTTTCTTACGACCGTCGAGTACTGGCACCTTGGAGTCGCCCAAGGTCATGAACTTGCCAGCTTTGACAGCTTTTTCTGCGGCATGAATATCGAATACCACTACCCAGTCGCGCTCGTTGCGCATCATGCCGCCAAGATCGGTGGCTTTCTCTGAGTTGTAGCAAGTGGCGGCGGTGAAGCGACCAGTGTAGTCAGCGTCAGTGTTATCAAGGTTGCCGTCGACGATGATCTGGAAGGCCATCTCCATTTTTTCGGCATCGATAACGTTGTACATGGTGTAGCTATTTTCATCCTGCAGATCGAAGATCTTGCCGTCATTAGGATGTGGAATCACGAACTCGGCGTTAGCGAACACGTACTTGGTGTACGGCACCTTCTGCAGACGCAGGCCATGGATAGACTGGCAGTTCGGCACGGTCAACATCTTGTCGCACTTCATGATATCCAAGCGGATACGCGCAACGCGGGTGTTGGCCTTGTCGTTGATGAATACGTACTTACCGTCGTACTTACCATCCACCATCGAGATGTGCGGGTGGTGGCAGTCGCCGTTGAGGAACTTAACGCTGTCGCCCATGATCGCGCGGCTTTCGTTGGTCAAGCCCCAGCCGGTGGCCGAGTCCACGTTGAATACCGGAATACGCATCAGTTCACGCATCGACGGAACGCCCAATACGCGCACTTCACCTTGGTGACCACCGCTCCAGAAGCCGATGTAATCGTCTAGCTCGCCGGGTGCAACATGGTAATTGAGCTTCGCTTCCTTGGCGGCGGCCGCAAAGGATTCGCGAGTCATTACTGCACTGCCCAGCGCGGTAGCACCAACCAAAGCCGCGCCGGTGACGGCGCTAGCGCCAAGGAAGCCACGACGGCTAAGACTGGCCGTCTCCAGCTTTTGCACCGATTGATCGGCTTTGATTACGGGCGTATTTTTTGACTCTTTATCGCTCATAGGTGTTACTCCTTAGCTGAATTAGTACGAGCTTCTACCGTTCCTGTTGAACCTGCTATTGGGTCCGCGCAGGGTCTACGATTTCTACTACGGGTATCAGTTCGGCGCTAACAGGTGCTTTTTTGTTGCGCTTTTTCTGCTTCAGAATCAGCGGCGGACACTTGTTATCGTTGTGATACGTCATCTGACAATCTAGACAGTAATGGCACTCGTTGGCGTTGATATGACCATCCGGGTGAATTGCCTGGATTTCACATTCTTTGGCACACAGCTGGCATGGATCGCCACACTCCTTGCGCCGCTTGAGCCAATCAAACAGACGGAACTTGCTCGGAATCGCCAACGCCGCACCCAACGGGCAAATATAGCGGCAGTAAACTTTGCGGGTGAAAATATTGATCACCAGCAAGATCACGGCGTAGAGCACAAACCACCACTGCCGATCGAACTTAAGGGTAATTGCGGTTTTAAACGGCTCGACTTCGGCAAAGCGTTCAGCGGTCGCCATCGACTCTAAAGACAAGCCAAACAAGGCCAAGAGGATGATGTACTTGATCGCCCAGAGCCGCTCATGCAAGGCAAACGGTAACTCGTACTGACGAATCTTCAGTTTGCGTGCCGCTTCGTTGATCAGCTCTTGCAGTGCACCGAACGGACACAGCCAGCCACAAAACACGCCACGACCCCAAAGCAAAATACTGGCTGCAGCGAAGGCCCAAATAATGAAGATGACCGGGTCGGTGAGGAACAATTCCCAGCGGAAATCCTGGATCAGCGCATGCACGAAGGTCAGTACGTTGACCACCGACAACTGGCCAAGGGAATACCAGCCTATAAACAGCACGGTGAACAACAGATAACCACGGCGTACCCAGTGCAACAATTGTGGACGCCGAGCCAAGGTGTCTTGCAGAAACAGGATGATCGTCAGCACCAGCAAAGCAACACTGATCACGCCAATTTGAAAGCTCTTCTGGTACCAGATATTCAGCCACATTGGCCGATTGGCCTCCTCGGCGGCAGCCAGTTCAGCAGCCGTTGGCAGCGGCCGTTCTAGGTACTCTTCGGGCAACTGATAGGGCAATTCGAAGCTGGTGAACTTGCTGCTTACCGGCCCAGTTTGCCGGCGTACCAGCAGCTCCAGAGTCCAGGGCGAACCCGGATCAAATTTAGACTGGGCGCGCACGATGAAAATCGACATCTCATCGAACTCAGGCATGCCATCTGCGAACACATCCGACAGACGCTCATGGTCCATATCGCGGAAGCTGATTACTTCACCGAACTGACGCACCTGCAGCCGATCGAAGATACCGCCACGCACATAACCTGAACCCTTGTAGGAATACTCGCCACGGCCAAGCACCGCGATGGCCTGCTCGCCGGGTTTGAGCTCCTCCATCAGAAAGCGGTACTGGTTATCGCCCAACAGATTGCGGCCAATAGTAGGTGGGTTTAAATCGGCTACAAACAGATCAATAAAGGTGTCATCCGCCTGCTCCGGCGTGGCTTCATCAATGCCTTCCGCCTCAGTCCCTTTAAACGCTTTGTCGACCTGCGCGCGAGTCAGTAGCAGTCGGCGAATGGCGCCGTTACCGGTCAATTGCGCCCAGTCCGCCGGTTGATAAACATCAGCCCGCACAGTAGCCAGCTTTTGCTTAACGCCGCTCTGGTCTTTAACTAACTCCAGCGATACCGCCACCTTGTGAGCAGCACGCATCACAATCTCGTTAACCACCATCACTGTAACGGTCGCGCCGGAAACGGCGTCGATGGTCACTGCCTCTGAGTCACCCGAATGCCCGACCATCACCCGCTTATCAACGCTGATGCCCTGATACTTAGCGGTGAAATCATGCAATTTTTGCTCAGGGATACCGACCAGCAAAATCGGCTCATGGTGCTCAAGCACGTAGGCGTCTTGAATCACCCCAGCGGGATCAAGAATGATCTGAACATTTATCGGCTTACCGGAATAAGCCGGAATATTGACCACATCGATGCTCTGGAACACATAACCGAGCACACCAGCCGGACCAGAAAGCGTGCGCACTTTGAACTCGCCTTGCGGCGCAGAAATCGTGACACCCTGGGGGAATACATGGGTAATGCGCTGCTGCTCAATATCGCCATAATCCTTGGCCTGCACATTGACGCAGACAGCCAAGCAGAGCAGCAGTAAACACATGCTGTCGCGGGCCCATGAATAAAAACTACCGCTTATCGAGCGCTGGTTGAACTTCATAGATTTATTTAACACCACGCGAAAAAGTGAATGCAGGGTACTGCTGACCATAGTCTTTCCTATTGATACAAATCAAGTTTTCGCCCCAGCGAGCTAGCTACGAAAGCGCGCAGCAGAGCGGCCAAACGCTGCCGAGCAACCCTAGAGTGCTCATCGGCAACGCACGAGGCAGAGGCAATAACGCATAATTGTCGGCATCAATTTGCGACCCTAGGCACCGCATCGAAGCCAGCAAAGTGCTGACCGTTTAAGGAATTAATCTTGTGAGCCACTCAACGCCGCCAGCGGAAAACTCTTTATTGGTCATTGGTTATGTCTGGCCCGAACCACGCTCATCGGCGGCCGGCGGACACATGATGCAACTGCTTGAATGCTTCCTCGCCGATGGCTGGCAGATCACCTTCGCCAGTCCTGCCGGCGAAGGTGAGCACAAGGCTGATCTTTGCAGCCTGGGAATTAGCGAACAGAGCATTGAACTTAACAACAGCAGCTTCGACGACTTCGTGCGCGCACTGAACCCTGATGTGGTGCTGTTCGACCGCTTTATGATGGAAGAGCAATTCGGCTGGCGGGTAGAAAAGCACTGCCCCAACGCCCTGCGTCTCCTGGAAACATCCGATCTGCAAAGCCTGCGTGACGCCCGCCAGCAAGCCCTTAAAGAGCAACTTGCTGCCAATAAGCATGATGACTTCACTGAGCTACTTAGCCTCGATCACGCCCAGTTGTTCCAGCGCATGGCCAGCAGCGACAGCGCTAAGCGCGAGATTGCCGCCATCTACCGCGCGGACCTAAGTTTGATGATTTCCGATGCCGAGATCGACTTGCTCACCCGCCAGTTCAAACTGCCAGCGGCGCTACTGCTGCATTGCCCTCTGTTGCTAGACAGCACGCCGCAGCCAGTGCCGGAGTATGCCGAACGCGAACACTTCATCAGCATCGGCAACTTTCGCCACGCACCCAACTGGGATGCCGTGCTGTGGTTGAAAAACAGCCTGTGGCCGTTGATTCGCCAGCAATTGCCCAAGGCTCAATTGCATATTTATGGTGCCTACACCCCGCCCAAGGCCACAGCGCTACACAACCCGGCCCAAGGCTTGCATATCATGAACTGGGCGCCAGATGCCTTAGAGGTGATGCGCAATGCTCGCGTGTGCCTGGCCCCGCTGCGCTTTGGTGCGGGGATCAAAGGCAAAATTGCCGACGCCCTGCTGTGCGGTACACCGAACGTCACCACACCGATCGGCAGCGAAGGCATGCACGGCGAGCTGCCCTGGCCCGGACGCATCGCCAGCAAACCGCAAACGCTGGCCGACGCGGCAGTGCAGTTGTACACCGATCAGATCACCTGGCAGCAGGCGCAAAACGCCGGCTGGCAACTACTGGCTGCTCGCTACGATAAAAATCAGTTCGGTAAACAACTACTGGCGCGCATTGCTGCATGCCGAGCCAATCTAGATGACCATCGACGCGACAATTTCACCGGCGCCATGCTGCGTCACCACCACCACAAGAGCACTCAATATATGTCGCAATGGATCGAGGCAAAAAACCGCCAGCCAGCGACTGAACCAACCCCTCAGCATGTGCAACTGCACGCACACAATGCCAGCGTTGATTGATCTCGTAACTAGGACGGTAATAACCATGAACAACCCCTACCAGCGCCTGAGCGCCCAGATCGGCCTAGCGCTGCTATTAAGTGCCTGCGCCAACCCGCCAGCCAGCGAAGGCCCACTGAGCAGCACCCATACCCACAGCAATATCCAGCTCGAAGGCGTGCCTGGCTCGGTTCAGACGAAGTTGAAAACCACTACGGCAACGGTCAGCGCTATTGACTACAAAACCCGTGAAGTCAGCCTTAAAGACGACCACGGTAATCAACAAACCCTGCAAGCTAACCCTAACGTGCAGCACTTCGAACAGGTCAAGATCGGCGATCGAGTGCACGCCGATGTAGCCGAAGAAACCGCCGTATTTCTCAGTGACCGCCACGCCGTGGCCGATGACGGGATTATTCAGCGTCTGCTGCAGCAAGCCACTAGCGGTCAACCGGGCATGGCACTGCACAGCAGCGAGCAAGTGACGGCCACTGTTACCGCCGTCGATCTGGCCCAACACAGCGTTACCTTGCAGTACCCCAACAACCTCAGCCGCAGCGTCAGCGTGCGCCCAGATGTGGCGTTAGATGAGCACTCGGTAGGCAGCTGGGTGATTATTCGCGTCAACACCGCCATGCTCATTCGGGTAGAAAAACCCTGAGCTAATTCGCCGTATTGAGGTCAGCAACCAACCATGCGCAGCATATTTGCGTGAAACAGAGATTAATTCACTAAAATTGACGAGAATCATTATTAGTTAGATTAGCAACAACTAACCTCTGCCTACCTTAATTGTCAGAGGAAGCTCCCATGAGCCCCCGTCTCCTGCTTAGCCTTACCGCCCTGCTCGTCGCCAGCCACAGTTACGCCAAGGAATACCCGATTGGTGAGCCGCAGCAATGCGCCGGCATGGAAGTGGGTGCGGTTTATCTACAGCCCATCGTCATGGACCCGCCGGGCATGATGCGCCCGGCGGCCGAGTCGGACGTGCACATGGAAGCTGACATCAGCGCCCTCGAGAGCAACGTGCATGGCTTCCAAGAAGGCAGCTTTGTGCCGTATCTAAGCGTGCGCTACCGCCTGCAAAAGGTCGGTAGCGAACAGGTGCTGGAAGGCGACTTCCACGCCATGGTAGCCAACGACGGTCCGCACTACGGCGACAACCTTAAGCTGATGGGCCCGGGCAAATATCAACTGACTTACTGGGTCAGCCCTCCTGGCGGGCATGGCGCGCACTTCGGCCGGCATACCGACAAAGAAACCGGCGTGGCGCCGTGGTTCGCTCCGTGCGAGCTGAGCTACAGCTTCACCTTCGCTGGCATCGGCAAAAAAGGCGGTTACTGAGTCACCCGGCGCGCTCGGGTAGCGCGCCTTTGCTGGAGAACCGCAAATGAAATTGGCCCTATTTATCTGCGCCGCCCTGCCGCTCGCCGCGTTAGGCGCGCCGCTGCCTAGATATGAACTGCAGATCCGCGACGGGCATTTCACCCCAGCCACGCTGCAAGTAGCTGCTGGGCAGCGCTTCAAAATAATCGTGCATAACCTCGGCCAAGGCCCGGTGGAGTTCGAAAGCACGCCGCTGCGCATTGAGAAGGTGCTCAGCCCCGGCGTTAGCTCCTTCGTCGTGATCCACCCGCTCAAGCCAGGCAGTTATGGCTTCTTCGACGAGTTCCATCCCGAGCTAACACCCGGTGTGATCGAGGCTCGTTGAACCGTTAATCTTGAGGTATCCCCATGGAACAAGCCCTGTTAATCGTCTGGCGCGAAAGCGTCGAGGCCTTGCTGGTGATCGGCATTTTATTCGCCTGGCTGCGCCAGCAACCTACTCGCCGCCACGCCATGACCTATTTATGGGGCGGCGTGGGCATGGGGCTGTTGCTCGCCGGACTGTTAGCCGGGTTGATGGCCCTGGCGGGCAATTGGATTAATGGCCCGAGCGGCGAATGGTTTCAGGCCGGCCTGAGCTTGCTCGCCAGTCTGCTGATTTTGCAGATGGCTTGCTGGATGGCCCGTCACGGCGGACAACTGCGCCAGCAATTGCAGCGCGAGGCCGATGATGCGTTGCAGCAAGGCCGCTTGCTCAGTTTGAGCCTATTGGTGGCACTGGCCGTGGCGCGCGAAGGCAGCGAAACGGTGATTTTTCTCTATGGTGTTAGCGCCTCAGCGGACCCAACCAGCTTGGCTATTGGCGCTGGGCTTGGATTGCTGCTCGGGCTGGCCTGCTTTGCTTTGCTGCAAGCCGGCAGCCGCATTATCGCCTGGCGGCAGTTCTTTTTAATCAGCGAATGGCTGCTGATTCTGCTCGGCGGCGCGCTGCTAATCAGTGCTCTAGACCGCGCTAGCGGACAATGGATGGCGCTGGACCTGCCGGAGCAGCTGTACAACCTTATCGGCATGCCGCTGTGGGACACATCTAGCCTGCTGGATGACGGCAGCCGCGTTGGCACCTTAATAGCCAGTTTGACCGGCTACCGGGCCATGCCCTCAACACTCCAAGCCTTACCCTTGGCCGGGTACTGGCTTCTGGCTTGGCGCTTGCTGCGCACGCCTACCCCTAAACTGCAGAGCAGCTTGGCGTGAACATCGCCATTAGCCCATGGCTGACCCAAGCCGGACACGCGATGCGCCGTCATGCAGTGCTCATCCGCCGGATGCAATGGGCGGTAGTGCTGTTTTACGCCGTGCTGCTGGTCATCCCCGCACTGCTGCCATTGCCACCAGCCGAAGCCGGCATGCTCAACAACCTGACCCTGCTCGCGCAGTTTATGTTTTGGGGGCTGTGGTGGCCGTTTGTGCTGCTCTCAGTGGTGCTGTTTGGCCGCCTGTGGTGCGGCGTGCTGTGCCCGGAAGGCGCCTTGAGCGAATGGGCTAGCCAGCGCGGTTTAGGTCGCGGCACGCCGCGCTGGATGCGCTGGGGCGGCTGGCCAACTTTGGCATTTTTGCTTACCACGCTCTACGGCCAACTGATCAGCGTTTACGACTACGCCCAGGCGGCTCTGCTGATTCTCGGCGGCTCAACCTTAGCGGCAATGTTGGTGGGTTTTTTGTATGGCCGTGGTAAACGCGTGTGGTGCCGTTATCTGTGCCCAGTCAGCGGCGTATTCGCATTACTGGCCAAGCTCGCGCCGTTGCATTTTTATGTGGACGAACAACGCTGGCGCGAGAACGCAGCGCCCCATTTGCCACCGCCTAACTGCGCGCCGCTGTTGGACATTCGCCGCATGCGCGGTGCCTCGGCCTGTCACGCATGCGGTCGCTGCAGTGGCCAGCGCGATGCAGTGCAGCTGATCGCCCGCTCCAGCAACGAAGAAATCGTCCGCTACGGCAATAACACCGACAGCACATGGGAAGTGCGCCTGTTGCTGTATGGCGTAATCGGCTTGGCCATGGGCGCGTTTCAATGGACCCTCAGTCCTTGGTTTATCAGCCTCAAGCAAGGCATGGCCGAATGGCTGGTGGCCCATGACATTTTCTGGCCGCTGGAAGCCAATGCACCTTGGTGGTTGCTGACCCATTACCCACAATTGAACGATGCCTTCACCTGGCTCGATGGCCTAGCAATCAGCCTCTACCTGCTGGCCAGCAGCCTGTTACTGGGCGGCGGCTTGCACCTGCTGATTAGCACAAGCAGTCGTCTGACCGGACAAACTCCAGCTTTTACCCGCCAGCTTATGCTGTGCCTGATTCCACTCGGCGCCGCCGGACTGTTTCTCGGCCTGTCAGCCACCACGGTCAAACTGTTGCGCTACGAAGGCTTGGCCCTGCTCTGGGTGCAACCCACCCGCGCGGCGCTATTGCTGCTGGTGTGCGGTTGGTGCCTGTGGCTGAGCTGGCAGGTGTGCGCCGCGCTACCCGCGAGACGCAAGGGTGCATGACGCTGGCTTGTGGTCTGCCGGGCTACGGCTGGTGGCTACAGTTCTGGGGCTGGTGACAAACGGGCTATTGAGGGCATGAGCCGTGGCTTAACTCGAGGCCGCTCGTACTTGCCGGCCGGCATGGCCGGCTGCACGTTAACACAGTGTCCTGTCCGGTATTAGTTAACCACTACAACCTGAACCGATCCCAACAGGAACCGGTTCAGGGTGTACAACATTGAAATGCGCTTACTTAACCAACTCAACCTCGCCCGGCTTCCAGGTCTTGGCGAAGAAAGGCTCCAGCGGACTGTAGAGGCGTAGGCAAGGGAAGAAGCCTTTGCCGGGCATGGTCTGAATCCAGTTGCCGCGCTTCACACCATCGGGTTGGGTTGGCCCGAAGTAGACGGTTGTCGAGCCGTCAGCGTTTGGCTCAGCGGCCGGCGATGGGAAGCTCTGGCTGCCGGCACGTGGATAACGTTGCGGCGTGTCGAGCATCGAGCGGGTCATGGTGTCGTACAGCGTGAAGGACCAGAATTTTGCCGCTGGAATGTCCTTCGGCAATGTCACCTTGTAGGTCTTGGCGCCATCGAAGTAGTTATCCTGCGCGTCGAGCATGGTCCACAAATACGTCGAGCCAGCACCGGGCAGTCGCATGGCCATCGCCGGGGTGATGCCCGTGACGCCATAGAAGAAGGCCCGACGCGCATCAAGTTGGCGGTAACCGGTGGCAGGGAAAGGTTTAACGCCTTCCTTGGTGATCATCGGAATCGGCGTCTCGAACTCGTGGCCAGTGGCAAACAGCATGTTCTGCCAATTGGCATTGTCGTAGTAAAACCACGACTTATCACGCGGGCTCATGAACAGGCTGCGTGACGTTGCGTTGGCCACCGTCAGCGCTTCGGCGAGGATCTTCTTCATCCGTGCATCGGGGGCGAAGGGCTTGCCCTTAACGATGCCGATGGCGGCGATTGGGCCCATCAACTCAGGGTCGAGACTGGTGGCCGGTTCCTCCTGCACGACTTCATTGAGCATCTCGAAATACGAAAAATCGTTCGGCGGAAGCGTGTTCATCACCTTGCCACTGCCTTCATGGAACACGGTCGGTGGCGTTGGGGTGACAGCACTAAGCTTAGCCTTGCCTGCGAGGAACTCGGCAATCGGTGTGCCTACACCACCAGCGGTGTAGGGATAGACTTTAGTGAGCGTCTTAATCTGCTCGACCACCGGCTTAGGATCGTTGCCGTTCTCCATAAACGCGCGGGCGAACCAAACGCCGTGGATGGTCTTAGAGTGAGCGATGTTGAACTCCCCTTCTGGCAATGGGCCTTCGTAGCCCGGCGGCACAATCAGGTATTTTCCGCCTTCGCCGCGGTCAGGCCCGGGTACGCCGAGGTCGATAACCCAGCGAAACCATGCGTCCTGCACGATACCCAGTACTTGCGGCGGCACCTCGATGACCATCGGTCCCTTGCTCAGGTCGAGACCGGCCATGAAGTAGATGGTGTCCGCATTGGCTGTCAGGAACAGCGACTTGGCATCCATCAGCTCCGAAAAGACGGTCACTTCATTGTCCTTCACGCCAATGCTTTGCAGTCCCTTGCGAAGGGAGTGGATGCTGACGCCTTGCAGAGTGTCCGAGAACGCACGAGTCGCGTATTGGAAGTCCAGTTGATCATAGAGCTTCGCAACGGTCGCGTTGTTTGGCTGGCCGTCCTGAAACTCCAGTGTGCCGATGCGCGACTCAACCTTGGCTGGGGTCGTGACCGACTCAGGAATCATCTGCGCCCATGCGCTAGTCGCGAGCAACAGGCCGGCAACGGCCACGCCGGACAGTCTGATGGTGGTACGGGGGAAGGCTTTCATGAATTCCACTCCTAGTTTATTTTTTGGTCGTTTCGCAGGTTAGTGGGCTGGCCTTGATTGTCTTTGAGCAGCCAAGGCTAGCCTGCAACAGGTGCTACAAGCGCCGCTTATTTCACCTGCTCGACCTCACTTGGCCGCCAAGTCTTGTTGATCCACGGCTCCAGCGGGCCGTACATGCGCAGGATAGTGAACCAGCTCTTGCCCGGCACGGTTTGTAGCCAGTTGCCTTCCTTGCCTTTGGGCGCCGTCGGGGCGAAGTAAACATCGTATGAGCCGTCGGCGTTTTTCTGCATGCCCTTGTCTTGGCTACCTACAGTCGGGAAGGTTTGCCCAGTTTGTAGCAGCGAGCGGGTCTGGGTGTCGTACAAGGTGACAGCCCAGAAATCGTTCACCGGCACATTCGGTGGCAGATGCAGCTTGTAGGTTTTGGAGCCGTCAAAAGCTTTTTTGTCGGCATCCAGCAAAGCCATCGCGTAATCGGCGCCGACGCCCGCTCGCGTTACGGCCATGGCCGGGGTGACGCCGGTGGCGTTGTACAAGAAAAACACCCGTGCATCGAGATTCAATGTCCCATCAGCTTCGAACGAGGTGTTCTTATGGGCATAACCCATTGACCAAGCACTGTCGCTGTCAGGATAGATTTTGACCCCACTGAAGCGCGGCCGGTAGGTGATGGAACGCGCTGTGGCAGCGCCAATGTCCGCCGCTTCGATCAGCAATTTTTGCATGCGTGCATTAGGTTTGAACGGTTGTCCCTTGACGATGCCGATGGCAGCGAGTGTGCCGCGTACCTCTGGTCCGATGGCGTTGATGGGTTCCTCTTGCACAACCTTATTGAGGCCCTCATAGAAGCTCAAACCTCCGGCCGCGATGGTGCTGTAGCTCTGATTAGAAAAGTTGACGAACGCAGTTGCTGGCGGATTGCTGGCCTTGGACAGTGGATATATTTTGAGCCCAGATTTGATGTTCTCGATGGCCGGCGCCAAGCCTTTAGCAATCGAGCCGCGCAAGAACATTAGGCTGTGGTGGGTGGGCATTTTGACCACGAAATAACCGTCAGGCACATCGCCTGCATAACCCGGAGGTAGCAGCAAATACTTGCCGCCTTTGCCTTGATCCGGGCCAGGCAAGCCTAGGTTTTCGATATAGCGGAACCAGGCATCATCGAGAAAACCCAGCATGCCCGGCGGTAGCTCGACTACCAGCGGGCTGTCCGCTTTAACTTCGAGGTAAGTCAGCGCGTACAAAGTCGAGGTGTTGCCGGTCAAGTAGAGGGATTTCGGTGTGAGCAACTGTTCGCTAATGGTGACTATGTTCGATGTGGCTCCGATGCCTGCATTGCCCGCGCGCATGGCATACAGCGATGCTGCGCCCTGATTGTCGAGGAACACTTGCACAGCGCGCATACGATCAAGGTTGTCGTAAACCTTGTCGATGGTGGCGTCGTTGGGCACACCATCGAAGAACTCCAACGTACCGATGGCGGTCTCCACCTTATCGGCAATCGAGATGGATTTTAGGGTTTCTGCCGATACCGCCGCTTGGGCCAGCGGGGACAACACGAGGCAGGCAGCTAAGCCGCCACTCAGCATGGTGCGAACCATAGGCATGATCGTTCCTTGATTAGATTATTAGGTCAGTTTGCATTGTCGGTACGCCATCGAAAAACTTCAGGGTGCCAATCGGCGTTTCGACCTTATCCGCGATAGAGACTGACTTCAACTAGGCTTTGCTCACGTCGGCCATAATCGAAAGCGACACGGGAAGCAGGGCAAGTGAGGCGAGAATCGCCAGACGCTGAGGCTTTATTTTCATTCTTTGAAGTTTCTTACTGATGGATGATTTCGAATAAAGTAAATCATCGAATGCCGACACATAAAAAATTGTTGCTAATCCACTCAAATGCTTTCTGACCAATCCATTTTCTAGGCGAATCTAACGCGCCAAAACTCAAGCGCCAAAAAATATTTGGACAGATCTCAACCCTATGAGCATTTAATAATGACTAAGTTGTCGCACTATTACGATGAAACTAAGCACCCGACAGTTTTATTTTCATATATATACAATACAGCCAGTCTAAAAGAGGGAACGTCCATGTTATTAAAATCAAGCTTGCCACTCGCAACTTTGTCGTTGCTGGCACTGTGCTGTAGCCCTTTCGCTCAGGCCGGTGGCCTGATGCTTTATGAGGTGGGCAGTGACAACACTGGCTTAGTCAACGCGGGTGCCGCTGCTCGCGCACAAGGCCCTTCGACCATAGCCAGTAACCCCGCCGGTTTGAGTTATCTAGCGGGCACCCAAGTCAGTGTGGGTGCGCAGTTGCTTTATGGCGATGTGAGCTTTGACCGGGATGGCTCTAGTAGCTCAGGAGGCAATGGCGGGAATGCTTTGCCGTTATCACCGGGCGGCAGTTTTTTCATTAGCCATCAACTAGATGAGCAATGGAGTGTTGGCTTCGGTTCGTATGGTGACTTTGGTCTATCGCAAGATTATGACGATGACTGGACTGGCCGTTATTTCGTGCAGAACGCCACTATTGGCGGCTTATCGTTGGTACCCAGCGCAGCCTATCGCGTTAACGATGAGTGGTCGATCGGCGTTGGCTTAAAAGCCATGTACGGCATTCTGAAAACCGAAGCTGGGCGGCGGCAAAAGCTGAGTGCAACACCTGACCTTTCCGGTACGGTGCTGCCCCTATGTCTTATTCCGAACTCAGTGTTGAAGAGCGC